>Ga0335081_10004711_pt1 | contig 21541 bp, 16 predicted proteins | sample Lox_Sample_35_FD_206713 | JGI IMG/M metagenome (GOLD analysis project Ga0335081, IMG submission 206713) | Soil microbial communities from Loxahatchee National Wildlife Refuge, Florida, United States - Lox_Sample_3.5 | ecosystem: Environmental > Terrestrial > Soil > Wetlands | place: USA... | reverse complement strand
CGCGTTGGTGGTGAGGTTGGTGATGATGCTCGTCCGCACATCGAAAAGATTGCTGGAACCATGCGGGTCGTGGCATTGGATACAGCGAATCTGGAACTGCGGTTCCTCGGCTCCGCTGAAGTCGTAATTTGAATGCGTGGAAACATCTTTATGGCAACTCAAGCAAAAGGCATCGCTTATTAACACGGAATTAGGATTGTTAGTCAAATAGGTACTACCTTGAGCCGTATGGTCGCGATGACAAAGAGCGCATTCATCCGTGTTGGCGGTGAAGTTTCCATGCGGGCTGTCCGTGGGGTTTTTGACCTTGATTGTGATCGGAGCCGATATTCCCGATGCGCTGCCCGAGTCAGTGGCCTGCGCATAAATGGTGTGTGTACCTGAAAGCAAAGTGGAGATGGATACGGTGGCGCCGGTTCCGAACGGACCTGTGAGATCAGAATACCAGACGATGGAAGAACTGATATCCCCTTCCTGGGGATCGGCGGCCGTGCCAGTGAAGGTAATGTCTGCTCCATAAGCATACGTGGAATTATCAGCAGGCGCCGTGATTGAGACTATTGGCGGAGCATACCCTTCTACATCCAAACGGGCTTCATCCAAATTGATGGTGATGCTGCTCCCCTGGCTCTGTGGATTGGCAACTCCATTGAACCTCACCTGCGCTTGATTGACTTGCGCAACAGTCGTGAAGTATTGGCTGACGTTATACGACAGGGTGGACAGCAGGGATTGATCGGAAGTGTACGGTTGTGGGGTGACCTGATGCCAGGTGTTTCCGCCATCGTTGGAAACATCAAGCTCAATCGAGTCGGTTGAAGAAACGCCGGAAGTGGAAAATGCAATATACAGCGTGACCCCGCCAGGAGCGATAGTTTGAAGCGAGGTAATCGGCTGCATGGACGTATACGTCCAACTGCCGAGGGAACTGCCAGTGCTGGCATACGCGCCGGTGCAACTTGCATAGTTGCCATTTATCTCATCATCGATACTGAGGAGCGGTGAAGAAATGTTGCCTGGAACACCGCCGAAATTGCACTCTTGGGCAGTGCCATATAACTGTTCAGTGGTGATCGAGGCTGTATGAACGCTGCCGCCTCCCGCCCCCGGCGTGGGAGTAAGCTCCGGTGTGGAGGTGGGAACACCCTGCCCCGCGTAATCAAGGGCGCTTAACGCTTGAATCATCCCATATCCATATTGGGGGTCCGGTCCGGGCGCTCCCAGGTCGAGGGCGCTGCCCAGCAAAGCTGAACGGAGCACGCTCGTATCGGCGTACGTCGGCCCGCCCGCCAGAAGCGCGGCCACACCGGCTACTTCTGCCGAAGCCATGGAGCTGCCGGACATGTACGGATATGTTACGCCGAGTCCTGTAGAGATGATACCCACGCCCGGTGCAGACAGACTGACATCATTGCCGCTGGTGGAGAAACTGGCCAGGGTCTTGTTGTTATCCAGGGCGCTGACGGCAAGCACACCCGTGTAGGCAGCAGGATAATAGGTGGTTGTGTGGCCGCTATTACCAGCGGCGGCCACGATCAGCACGTTATGGGCAAGAGCATAATTAATGGCGTTCTGCATCAGATTGCTGGAGCCTGTGCCGCTAAAGCCCAGTTCGATGATGCGGGCACCCCTATCCGTGGCATAGATGATTCCTTCCGCTACGTCCGCATAGGAGCCATACCCGCTTTTATCCAGCACCTTCACCGGCATGATGCGGGCGTTCGGCGCAATGCCCGCAATCCCGACCGCGTTATTGATGGAAGCGGCAATGATTCCTGCCAGATGGGTGCCATGCCCATTATCGTCATTCACATTGTTGTTGTTATCCACAAAGTTCCAGCCGTGCAGATCATCCACATAGCCATTGTTATCATCATCCACGTTGGGTGTCCCCGCCGCCTCCGCCGCGTTCACCCAAATCGAATTGACCAGATCAGGATGAGTGATATTGACGCCGGTATCCAGAACCGCAACGGTCACCGGCTGCAAGGTGGGCAGGGCATCCCAGGCTTGAGGAACCTGGATGCTCTGCAAATAGTTTTGATAGGTAAATAATGGATCGTCCGGCTGACTTGCGTCTGCGGGCAGGCCGGATGCCAGCACAAGATAATTGGGCTCCACGAATTCAACACCCGCGCTGCCTCTCAACTGCGTCAGAGCCGTTTTTATGTCATCTGGGTTGACGCGTGCCACGAGAGTATCCAGCGATTGAATCTGTTCCGCACTTGGAGCCAGACTCATGTTCAACGTGACAAGATTCTGCAGGACGGCATCCCGTTGTTTGGGATCAATCTTGATCACCAGCTCATTGCCGACGTGTAGCGGCTGGAGTACCCTGGAAATGGGAATCTCGGGCGCGGCAGGAGCAGTTGGCGTAGCTGTAACTGGTAATGTATTCGTGGGAGCCGGAGTGGCAGAGCCGGTGGGTGCGGAACCTCTGGAAGTAGGAGCAGGCGTCTCTGAGCCGGTAGTCGAAGCACTTGTAGGCGTTGGCGCAGGTGTGTCAGAGCTTGTTGGTAAAGAACTTGTGGAAGTAGGAGCGGGCGTTTCAGAACCCGTTAGCAAAGTGCTGGTGGGTGTTGGCGCAGGCGTCTGCGAGCCGGAGGAGATCTCATCAGTTGAAGTCGGTGCTGGCGTATCAGAACCGATAAGCAAAGCGCTGGTGGGTGTTGGCGCAGGCGTTTGCGAGCCGGAGGATATCTCATCAGTTGAAGTCGGCGCTGGAGTCTGTGAGCCGAGCGCTGGTTCGCCGGCAGCAGTGGGCGGCAAGGTAGGCGTATTGGAAACCGGTGTGGCAGAGGTTTCGGCCGCGGGAACCGTTGAGGTCGGAGTCGTACCGGAAACGGTCTCTGTGACGGGAAGAGTCGAGGCAGGATTCGGAGCGGTCGCGGCGAGTGTGGGAGCCGAAAGGGTCGGCGCCGCGGTCGGCAAAATGGATGGATCATCGTTGGGATGATAGCTATCTGTTTTGCTGACGAACGTAACGTAGGATATCGCCCCTTTGCATCCAGGCTCGAGTTTGGAGGATAGGTTCTTCCATGTCAGGTCAGCGTTGGCGTAGACGGTTTGCAGAAGGGCATCGCGAAAGCAACCAGGGCCCGCGTTATAACTTGTCAAAGCGAAATCCCATAAATCCTGATAGCCCGCTTCGCTCGAGGCATCTTCGCCTGTATATAACTTAATATAATGTTTTACGAGATTGGCATTGGCAATCAGCGTATTAGCAAAAAAGGGAATGCTCTTTTGGGCGCGTGTGAGATCAAGCGAATACGTGCATCCGGAACAATCTGCATCTACTTGTTGAAGCACCAATCCTTGCAGCAAAGCTTGAACGTCAGCAGGTTGTTCCACATACACCTGCTGGCAGCGATCGGCGGAGAGTTGAGCCTTGCAGAATGATTCATAAAAGGGATAATTCCAGCGCAGTAATGAATCGGCGCCCATCTGGGTCATGTGGCCCAAGCCGAATTCGAACGTGTGGATAAACATGGTTTGCGGCCAGAACTGACTTTCATAGACAAAAATATTCTTCATCAGAATCGGCGGCACGCCAGTTTGCTGGGAAGCCATGACAATATCGACGTTGAATCGGTTTTGCCAGATCGCGGCGGCGAACGTGGAGCGCTGCACGCCGCAATCGTTGGCTTTGTTGCTGGATATCAAGCCTCCCCAGCCGCAGCCTGAAGCATCCACTACGCCGAAATTGATGAGGTGACCCGCCAGTGTGGGAAGCTGGTATTCACTATAAAGATTATGAGGGTCGGTGGTCATCCGCAGATAAGCGGGGGCGTCGTTCGTCTTTGCATTCCAAATGGGATCGCGGTCGTTGCCTTGGGAACTGGCTTGCGCCGCCCGCGGGAAACTGACGAGGTTAACCAACACCAAGCCGACCAGGATCAGTCGGCTGAAAAAAAACAGGTTGGCGTGGAAGTAAGGTTGACGGATATTCACTCGGAAAATCTCAAACTAGTTTTATTGATAGATCCAGATTTGTCTGCTCGTTATTGATGATAAAAATAATTGCATCATCTTGCTATTCATTGAGATTGCTCCACGCTCGACGAGCGCTCGCTATGACATATCATCCAGTGAACCCGGGGAGGGCGCTAGGACGCCCTCCCCTTGATGGAACCTACATCGTGACTTACTTGAGTGTGAAACCAACATCACCGGAGTGGCAGTTAACGCACATGGCACGGTTATCAAGTTTCAGGATCGAGCTGTCGCCGTTGACTCCAGATAGCGGATCCGAAGCCAGCGTAGTCGCGGCAGCGCTGGTACCATGCGCGTTATGACAGTCAACGCAAGTGACGTTCGGATTACTACCGGCGGACGGTGCAGCTCCAGAATCGTGCTGGAACATGAATAACAGATCGGTAGTATTTGTCGTCAAACCGTTCCTACTGTTCAGATAGCGGTCGTGACATTGAGAGCAGAAGAACGCCATTCCCAAACGCGCGTTGCTGTTATCGAAGCTGGCGCCAATCTGGGTGAAGCCGTTCGCAGTGGTACAGTTGCTGTTTGTGGGTGGCGGGTTACTGGCAGGACCCGTAGTTGGATTAAAACAGTAGACCTTGGTGCTGTTGGTTGTGGCTGGGCGCTGATAACTGACACCGTGCAGACCAGCCGTAACAGGATCATAGGGTCCAAAGGTGACCGAGGTCCAGGGCATCGTACCCGTGACCCCATGTCCCTGGTATAGCGCAACCAGGAAGGGATCAAAACCGCTGGCGTTGTTCGTGTTGAGGGTGTACCAATGACTGGTGGCTGTATAGTTATCGGTCGAATTAGCACCCATGCCGTATGGCTCGAGAACCGTGGCTGAATACGCACCTAGTGAACCACCGACAATATCCGGCACACTCGTGGCATCCGAACCGCTCTCCGGTTTCAAGGCCGTGGTGAAGAGCGCCGCTCCAGCTGCGGAGGTTATTTCATAGCCATTAGATCCATCCGGTGTGTATTTCAAAATACGATAGGATGGGATCGCCAAGCCGCTGCCATTTTGACCGGCATTGCCATGGGGATCATGGCATGACGTGCAGGTTAGCGCGAGGGTCGGATTGGATCCGCCGGTTGAGGCCTGAGTCGTGGTGTTGTAATTACCAGACCCCCAGACATTCTGCGGCGTCTCAGCTGTGCGATCATCCACCAGATGGCCGGAAACTACGGGATCTGATGAAACGCTCAAGCTGGGGTTGTACACCCTGTTTCCCGGATCCGTATGGATCTCAAGCGTGTTAACAAAACCACCGCCGAATAACGGCGCCCCGGCGTCGCCCTGCAATCCTTCCTGCGAACCAAAAGAGTTCGTAAGCGAAGTTTTAGTGGCAGACGACATGGTGGTGGTGTTATAGATGCCATCCACCACATCCGTATACGCACCGGTACCGTCATGGCAGGAGGTGCACAGGCCATAAATACTGCTGGCCTTCAAAAGGGTGCTATTTCCAGTCTGTGCGGTATGGGCGCGATGGCAAGAGGCGCAAGCGTCCATACTGCCGCTTGAAGTAAAAGCGGTCCCGCCGTGTGGGCCATTATCGGCAAGGGCGGTGGTGGTAAGAGCGGCGATGAACAGGAGGCCGATTACCAAAGCAAAGAATAGTTTCTTCATCCGAGTTTCATTCTCCTTTCTTTAAGAATTTGTTTGAAAAAATCGTTTTCATTTTCCATGTCATCTAACTTTTCATCACCTCCTTCATTTTCCTAGTAGGACCAAACCTGAACACGATTATTGTCACGGTCGGCGATGTACAGCCGACCGGTTCCATCCATATAAATATCGATCGGATAGTTAAACTGTCCGTCTGCTGCACCAGGGGCGCCGAAGTTATAAAGGAATTGAGGCGCAGTTCCGGAAACATCGTACACACGCACCACTGCGCCCACGGCATCTACCACATGCAGATGTTCCTTATCATCCAGCCAGATGCCGCGCGGCAGGTTAAGACCATCATCGCCGGAGCCAAAGCCAAAAAAGGTGGTATAGGAGAAGTTCGGCCCAAACATCACGATGCGGGAATTATCTCCATCGGAAACATAGAAATTGCCCTTGCTGTCAGTAAGTGCGTCATAGGGGAAACTAATTTGACCGTTGCCATTGCCCTGGGAACCGAATTCCCGGATGGTTGGGTTGAACGTGGCCCAGGAGCCATTAAGATCGGCGGCCGGGATGATGTGAACGCGGTGAAGGTCGGGAGTAATATCGGTGTAGATTAAGTCGCCTTGCTGGTCAAAGCGAATCCCCAGCGGCGCCCAGTTGGTATCCGGAGGCGTAAACTTGATCTTCTGTTCAGCCTGACCCGGCAACTGGTACAAGACTAGGTGGTTGGGGGCATCGTATCCAAGTTTGGTGCCAGCTGGCAGGCTTCCCGAAATATGCTGGGAAACGAATTTCGAGAGGGTCACATTCGGGGCAATAATCCCATCCAGTTGATCCCCATTTGCGTCAAATAAATCAATCACGTTGTTGTAGCGATCCACCACAAACACCCGGCTGGAGGCATCCACGGCAACATCGAACAGTTCGCGGTCGCCTGGGCGCGTGCCAAAGGGCGAAAAACTGCCGATCAAGTTGCCGCTTCGATCGAATATTTTGATCAGACGTTGGCCCTCGGATTCGGTCACATACACCCGCTGGTTATCGGGCGAGCCGGCCACACCCACCGGTCCATCCACGCCCACAAAGGAAAATTTATAAGCAGGCGGGTAGTTGCTGATCGGCACAGGCAATAACTGGGGCAGCGGCTGGGGTTTGGCTAAATATCGCAGGAAAAGGAAAGCGACACAACAGCAGATGAGAAGCAAGAATAGGAGAATGAGCAATAACACGCGTCGTTTTCGTTCATCTTCTTGTTCTTCTTCCACTCCGGAGGGAGTAGGAACGGCAGGGGATTCAACATTTGATGTGGTCATAGATAAGATTCCTGTTATTTTCCTAAAAGCTGATTGACCCTTTGCAGGCCACTCGCAGCAGAAAAGTCATTCGGGTTGAACTTAAGGGCGGTTTGATAGGATGTTCGGGCATCCTGATAATCCTTGGTAGCCTCATAGACCAAACCCAGGCCCGAAAAGATGGGGGGAAAACCCGGTTGCGCCTGTGCGGCCTTGAGGAGCAGGGTCAGGGCTGTGGAATAATCTTTGTTCGAGTAAGCCACCATGCCGAGGGCGTAATTCCTCAGGTCGGGTTGGTTCGTCACCGCATATACGTTCGCCATGGCCTGATAAACTTCCGTATAGTTGGGGACAAATTCAGTAGCTATTTGGAACTGCTGAATGGCATCGCTGTAGCGTTGAACGCCTGCATAAGCCAGTCCCAGCTTGTAGATCGAATCCGCGTCCGTACCCACCTCCTTAACGGTCGTTTCCAGCGGCGGGATGGCATTCTGCGGCTGGCCCATCTTCAAGTAGCTATCTCCTTGGTAGTAGTAAGCCGCCTGCAGCTGGTTATCAAGCCCGGCCATGCTTTCATTCTTGCGGCTATCGATGAAATTTTGAAGCGGTTGAATGGCATCCTGGGATCTTCCGCTGTTGGCATACGCAATGCCCAGCAAATAATCTGCGTTGACATTATTGGGCGCCGTCTGCTTGATCTGCATGGCAATATTGATGCCGTCACTATAGCGGCCATAATCAATATAGGTCTCAGCCAAAGTCAGCCGTTTATCAATATTTTGCGGATCATCACGCACCGCCTGTTCCGCTTGAGTGATCGTGGCCTGGGACACGGATCGCTGTGGGTTATAGTAACGGTCATAGTAGTAATAGGTCCCAAAACTGATGACCAGCAGACCGATGATCACGATCATCAAGATGATCAAGCGCCTGATCTGGTAGGTGCTGGAGAACAGCCTTTCGTTTAAATAATCCAAAACCGATTTGACCTTGTTCATAAATCATTACCTTTCATCTATGGATTGTTCAGGATGCCCGCCGGATGGCAACTTGAACAGAAAATATTTTGGTGGCAGATATAGCAAACCTGACTGCCTTCTAGTTGAATTTGTTGCGGATGGGAAGTGAGCATATCCGGCGGATGGATCAGGTTATGGCAAACACTGTTGTTGCAAAATGCCTGACCGTGGCATTGGTAGCAGGTCTGTTCTTCCATGGGCGTGATATAACGATGATCAATCGTCCAGCGAAAATCCTTATGACTATCCGGCGGATCCCCTACGAGGACAGGTGCCGCCACCACCGTCTCATTGCCGCGGTCCACAATCGGGACCGTATGACATAAATTGCACTGATCGCTAATGGTCTCCTGCTGACCTTGAGCATCCATATAAACATGATTTCCATCATGACAACGGAAACAGCCCAGGGTTGGCGTGTGTTCCTCGTTGTTCGGATTGGTCTGCCAATTCAGGTTCATGTCCGGAAAGTTCGTTTGGGTATATATAGTTTTGACCTCATTCACAGCCTGAGTGACATCCTTCGATAAAAAACCGCTCGAAGGCGAAAGGCTTTGGTAATAATTCGTAAGAGCATCGATGGCTTTGAATGCTTCATTCTGGTTGGTATACGAAGCTTTCAGCAAATCCACGGCCTTGGAGCGAACAAAAGGAAGATTGCGGGAGATCAGATCATTTGCAATGGCTTGATCCACGGCCTGTTCAGGATAGGGAATGTAGTGCGCGGTACGATTATGGCAATCAATACAGTCCATCAAGCGGACCTGACCTGCTTTCTGCGCCTTTGCCACAAAAGCGGTTTCAGCGGTCGGCCCCATGCTGAGCAGGTCGCGCGAAAAATATTGTTTGAGTGAGCCATCGGGCTGTTTCACCCCAACCCAGGCAATATCCTGTCGCTGGGCATCCAACGCGATGTAATACACCTGGCTCTGTGTGTGCCAATGAATGCCCAGGCTATTGCCGGTTTCCGGATTCAAGCCGCCCAGCTTCAAAATGAACGTGGTTGTAATAGGCGTATTTTGTTCATCGTTATCGTAGGATTGAATTTCCTTGATCACGTTATCTTTAAAAGAAGCGGGTGTGTGGCAGGTCTCGCAGGTTTCACGCGCCGGGCGCAGATTCGTGACCGGACTTTTAATGGGCCGCGAATACGTGTCCAGGATGGTATCGATCAACTGACGCGTCCCTTCGATCTTGGAATTAACGAATGGTATAAAGCCGGGCCCCACATGGCATTCCGCGCAAGGCACGTTGGCATGAGGAGAAGCCTGCCAGCGCACATAATTCGGTTCCATCGAATGACATAAAGTTCCGCAAAATTGCGGGCTTTCGGTGAATTGATATCCTTGTATGCCGCCAATCAATATAGCGATTGCGACAACCAATGCGCCGAATGCAATCAAGGTCAGCCACAAACGATGAGTTGGCCTGTGTAAATCAACCGTAAACACTGGCCATCTTAATTTCAGTCGAGGGTGTTTTATCGGTGACATGAACTATGCTTCTGCATCGGGAATGGTTTCTTCATTAAACGCGTCTTCCGCGATGCTCGAAGCGGGTTCTTGGTCTTCTTTTTTGTCCGCACTTTCAACCATCCCCTCGTTGGGTTCGGCATCTTCTGGTTTAGTTTCCGCGCTCACAGCTTGAACATCCCGAACTGGCGTGTCCGCAACCGCGGTGGCGGCTTCTTCTTCCGCTTTTTGATCTGTTGCTTCAGCTGCAGGGACGGCAACTTTTTCCTCAGCAGCTTTTTGGCTGATTTCTTCAGGCGCAGGCGCAGGAACCGTTTCCTCGGCGGGTTCCTTCCACTCGACCTCAATCAATGCCGGCCATCTGTTACTTCGTTGCAACGCAAGTGCAGCCTGCTCCATGTAGGCCAGCTCGAGCGGATGTTCTTCCTCCATTTGAGGAATGGTCATGATGCCGTTGAAGATGCTGAAGTTGCGCGTCTTGATCAGCGTGTGATAAAAATGCCACGTTAGAATAGCCAGCACCGCCAAAATGGCCTCCCAGCGATGAAGGGCATTCGCCACCGGAATGATCCATCCCGGCAGAATGCTGGTCACTTGAATCGGGAACCATTGCATCAAGCCGGTGGCGCCCATGATGATCGTTCCCCAGATCAGGGCCCAATACTCTGCCTTCTCCTCGAAGGTGAAGCGGTCGAATTGAGGATGGCGGTTTGAAAAGCCCAGGTTAAGCTTAAGCATTTCGAACAGGTTGGTCAGGTCGCTCCATTCAGGCCAGATGCGGCTGATCCGGCGATAGACGAACATCTCGTAAATGGAAATCCCGAAATGGTAGAGCGCTGTGACCCCGAAGATAAAAGCCGCGATATGATGAATTTGGCGTGCGGATTCAATTCCGCCTAAAGCATAGAGAACCGCATATCCAACGGACGTGTTTTCAAACGTCTGGGCCAGACCCGTGATGCCCAAGGTGGTGAAGGAAAGCAACAACAGCCAATGCTGGAGGCGCTGGGCAGATGTAAAGCGGATGACATAACGGGTTCCGTCCTCGGCCACCCGGAAGCGCGACACGGCCTCCATGGCCTCACGCCTACGGATATATCGTCGAATCTTTTTCGAGCCTTTAGTTTGAGGACTCTTCTTGTTCATCTTCTTCGTCTTCTGATTCTTCTGACAAAGCTCTTCGAGCGCGTCGCTCCCTCCGCCAGTTAGCAAAGCGCCGCCGGGCATCGAGGGCGATGTAAACAACAAAACCGCCGATGACGGTCGGCACCAAAATCGTATATCCTTGATTCACTAGAAACAAAGCAGGAGTTTTCTGCAACGTGGGTTCATAATGACCCAGCCAGGCCTGCGGGAATCGGATGCTCACATTTCCATGACATTGGCTACAGGTCACCTGCAAATTGGTGGGATAGACGGAGGAAAGCGGGTCATCCGGACTGCGGATGTTATGAGCACCATGACAGTCATAGCAGGTGGCTGTAGGAACTTGCACTTCATCGGACTTGCGGAAGAAGTCCACTGTACGGCCGTGAAAACTATCCAGATAGGTGCTGAGCACGTCGGTGGAGATTCCATACTTATCCATCATCGCTTTGTCACTATGACAGTCGGCACAAACCGTAATGGAATCTGCGCGGAAGCTAGCATCGCTTGGACCTGTTACGTCGTGATACCCATGGCAATCTGCACACGTTGGTACATCAGGATTGTTTTGATTCATCAACGCTGTACCGTGCACACTGCTGATGTATTGTGTGTATTCCGCTGTATGACATTTACTGCAAATCTGCGGGACGGCCGTACGCGACCCATTCAGGATGGGAATGTTGTGGCTTCCGTGACAGTCCACGCATACGGGGGCGTACGGATTGCCCTGGGCCATAATCTTTGCATGCACGCTATTGGCGGTTGCTGTAAATTCATTCGCATGGCATTTCTGGCATGTATTGTTCATATCCAGCACCATGGCGCGCTTGTCCTGATCGGTGCTCACAAAAATCTGAGGGGGAGGCGTGGTATTTCCCGCGACCTGCCAATGACACACCGCACAATTTCCATTGTTCCCAGAATCAACATGAGGATAGGTTGCTTGATCTTGATGACATACCGTGCAGGCAAAGTTGTTGTGAACCGGCTGTTTCGGATCGAACACAATCGTATCTGTACTGCCGTCTGCATATTTCACGGTCAGCGGCTGTGAGTGGCAGGCCATGCAATCGCCGTTTTGGTGAGGGTTTCCAGTGGGCGTGGCGGTCGGCGCTGATGTTGTGGGCTCTGCGGTAGGCACAGTGGTCTGAGCTTGGACGGATTGAGTCTGTGCTCCCACGAACGCCAAGAATGCCATCGCTCCCAATGAAACGGTCAACAGAAAGAACAACGCGCGGGATTTCATAGCTTATGCACACCTGAAGAAGTTTGGATCAATCCCACCAAATCGTTCGTGTCATTCACCTTGCATTTAGTGCTTGAAAAAATCCTGACCTGATCGCTGGCAAGGTCAAGGCTTATGACTTTGACTCCTGGCGCGGTCTCTAATAATTGCAGGATGGTGGATTTTGAGCCCTGCTCTGCATCTTTAGAATCCAGGATAACGATCTCAGGTGATTCCTTTTTAAGAACATTTAGAAAGTCCGCCCCGTTAAAGTCCAAAGTCTTCACGGCCAGTGATTCTTTATATTCGTTGAGCTTGCTGGCAAGTCCACTCGAAAGCAAAGAACTATGTGTCAGGATGATGATATTTAGGATATGCATAAGATTAAGCGCAGATAAATATTAAGTGAATATTAATACAATGACCCGGCTTAGTAGACCCCATTACAGGTGAATTTCGGAAATCTAACGGGTAGTTGTGAGTTTGCGCACAATTACCCGTTTGATTAGCGATGTGTAAAGCAAACCTTAACAAAACATGACATCCATCATGTGCAAGTTTTCATAAAGGCAGTTCGAAAAATTTGAGTTGATTGTTGGCTACCCGCTTGCCTTGACCCTATCCAAAAGAGGGAGGTGTGATGGTACAGTTCATGCGGAACAAGTGATGAAGGACACTTTGCTATATTTGGGATTTCCTTAGAATCATCTCATGCGCCCGCAGTTGAAACGGCAATCTATGAAGGCTGCATTGACAGGGTGGATATCCAACCGTCTTCGATTGCTGCTTTTGATATTGGGCGCGATGATTCTCGTAGGCGCGACCGTTTTCACGTCAAGGGCCAATGCGGAAACATCGAGTCAAAAAGTTTTGCAATCCCCCGCTCAAGATAAGCCCACCAACGATTATTGTCTCAGTTGTCACAGCCAGCCTGGACTGAATAAACCGCTGCCGGATGGCGAGACGTTATCGTTATATATCGATCCAACCCTATTCCAGCAAAGCGTTCATAATCAGGAAAATCTGGCATGCGTGGATTGTCACACCAATATCACCACGTATCCTCATCCCGCTTTTCAACCGAATTCAACCCGCGACGTTACGCTTCAACTCTATGCTGTTTGTAAGAATTGTCATGCAGATGAATATAGCAAGACACTGGATAGCGTGCATCAGCAGGCTCTGGCAGTGGGAAATTACAACGCGGCGGTCTGCACCGATTGCCATAATCCACATCAACAAAAACAAATGACGGATCCGAAAACAGGACAGTTGTTTCCGGATGCGCGGATCAGCATCCCGCAGACGTGCGCACGCTGCCATAGTGTTATTTACAATCAATACAAAGACAGCGTCCATGGCACAGCATTGACTGAAGGTAACCTCGATGTGCCGACCTGTATTGACTGCCACGGTGTACACAACATCCAATCGCCGGTAACCGTGCGCTTCCATAATGATGTCCCGGAACTGTGCGCCAAATGCCATACCAATCCAGCGATCATGGATAAATATGGTATCTCAACACAGGTATTAAATACGTATGTCTCCGACTTCCATGGCACAACCGTATCGATCTTTGAGCAGATCTCGCCTGACACGCCTACGAATAAACCGGTCTGCACCGATTGTCATGGAGTCCATGATATTGGCAACGTCAACGATCCGGCCACGGGAATTGCGATCCAACAAAACCTTTTGCCCAAATGCCAGCGCTGCCATCCCGGCGTTACTTCAGCGAATTTTAGCGAGGCGTGGATGGATCATTACATACCCAGTCCCACCAAGTATCCGCTGGTGTTCGCTGTTAACCTCTTGTATGACTTGCTCATTCCGGCCGTGATCGGCGCGATGTTGGTCTTTGTGATCGCCGACTTTGTCCGGCGCGCCATCGGGGAACGGAAAGGAAAATAAACGGATGGCCGATCAAACTCCGATTTCCCCCCGACGCCGCACCTATGTCCGTTTTTCAATCTCTACCCGCATCCAGCATGTTTTGATGCTGGTCTCATTTACAACCTTGGCGATCACGGGATTGGCGCAGAAGTTCGCCCTCAATCCCGTGTCGCTGACCATTGCGGAAATTTGGGGCGGCGTGGATAATCTTCGCCTGACCCATCACGTTGCCGCCACCGTATTGATGTTGGTCGCTATCTATCATGTGTTGGAAGTAAGTTACAAGGTTTATGTACTTCACACACGGATGACCATGTTGCCAAACTTACAGGATTTGTGGGATGCCTGGGCAGTGTTCGGTTACAACATCGGGCTGGGTAAATCACGTCCCCAGATGGGACGTTACACCTTTGAAGAGAAGGCTGAATACTGGGCGCTGATCTGGGGAATTATCGTTATGGGGGTAACGGGCTTCATGATGTGGAATCCGATCATTACCACGCGATTCTTGCCCGGCTATGTCATTCCCGCCGCCAAAGCTGCACACGGTGGAGAGGCCATTCTTGCTGTGCTCGCCATTATTGTCTGGCACATGTATGGGGTGCATCTCAAGCGATTCAATCAGGCCATGTGGACGGGGAAGTTAACTGAAACGGAAATGCGCCACGAACACGCGCTCGAACTTGCGGATCTCAAAGCGGGCGCAGGTCGGATCAAAGAAACGCCTGCGCTTCGCAGACGAAAGAGAATTTATTATCCGGTTGCGGTATTGGCCAGCGTGGTGATGTTATTTGGTGTGTTTGAATTTGTGCATGGAGAACAAACCGCACTCGTAACGATCCCGCCGGAAATGGCCGCCAACCAAATTTATGTTCCTGAAACCCCAACGCCTTTGCCGCCTACCTCCACGCCGACGCTGGCCGCGATCCCCACGCCTGCATCTTTAACGTGGGGTGGCGCCTCGACGCTTTTTCAGGCTCGTTGCATCTCCTGTCATTCAGGGCCAAATGCTTCAGCCGGTCTGGATCTGAACACCTACGCGGGTGCCATGAAAGGCGCGTCGGATGGCCCAGTCATCGTCGCGGGAAATGCGGCGGGCAGTAAATTAATTCAGATTCAAAGCGGACAACACTTCGCGGTTTTCTCCACAGACGAATTAGCCTTCATCCAAGCCTGGATCAACGCAGGCGCGCCGGAAAAATAAGATCTCCCCTGACACCCAGAGAGCCGACCATGTGGTCGGCCCAATATTTTGCGAATGCCATTGCGAGCGGTGCTTTAGCACTACGTGGTAATCTCAACTAAAAATCAAACTTGAGATTGCTTCACTACGCCGGCAGAGACACTTGAGTTAAGCAGGTACTCGCTCCAGCGTTTCCACCTCCACCGTTTCATGTACGCCGCTCGCTAGGCGATGATCCACCACCTGCAAGTAGCGCACACCCAAGGAAAATGCCAGCAGACCATATGCGATCACGCCAGAGCCGGTGATGAACTCGATCAGCGACGGGGTATAGCTCGTGTACGATATCGAGGCTGGCCCGGGCAAATAGGAGATGACCACCATCAAGCCGGCGAGATTCGTGTCCCAGCGGAAAGCAACCACACCGCTCACCACCAAACCCAGTGCCAGCGTTCGCCAAAACGGATGCTTGCGCGTATCAGGTGTGAGAAGCAGGATCATTGGCAAAACCGTGCCCAAGATCATTTCGCCAACCCAGAAGTTAAAGGAGAGTGTTCCGCTGATGATCAAGCGGAGTCCTTCTGTGCGGCCGGGTTCATAGGTGTAGTTCTGTGACCAGACATCCCAGAAGCGGAAGTAAAGATAGCCAACCAATGCCCACGCCACGAAATACGCGACCCGCTCGATCAACACATCATTGACTTTCGCGCGCGGCGTCAAACGCGAGGCAATCATCGAGGCAAACAGCGTCAGCGAAATTCCGCCTATGACGGCAGAGAAAATGAACAGCACAGACATTTCCGGCTTATACCAGAATGGATGGGCCGAGAGCACACCGTACACCGCGCCAAGGGAAGATTGATGAAGCATGGAGAGACACAAGCCTGCCACGGCAAGATACGGTGCATAATGATGAACATGGCTCATGATCGCTGTCACTTTTGGAAAATTCTTTTTCAACCAATTCCAATTGGCCAGGATGGGCATTGACTCGAATAGCAGGACCGTGAGATACAAACACACGCACATCGTCACTTCCCAGAGCAGCGAATGGTCATTCCAAAAAACCATCGAATGCCAGAAGCGATCCGGGCGTCCGATATCGAGCAGGAGCGCCATCATGGCCATGCTGTAACCGACGAGACCAATAAAGGTCGCGGTGCGCGCAATCGGTTCATAACGCTTCAACCCGATTAAGTAAACTGCCGCGCACAAACTGAAGGCGCCCGCGCTCAGTGCGACGGAAGACAGGTCAATGGTGATCCACAGGCCCCACGGCACGAGGTCGGTGAGATGGGTGATCCACAATCCATTCCAAAAAACCAGGATGGCGCCGCCCAAAGCAGTCAGCATGACCAACCCCAGAAAGCCCAGCCATATTGTCCAAGGTGTAGGCTTGATTAAAGTCAGCAGGCTGCGCAAATTCTGCTTGTTCTTCTTCATGATCCTTCCTCCATGGTGCTTGCCTCCGCCGGGATATAGTAGACGTGCGGCTTGGTGCCCAAATTCTCGCGCAAGCGATAGGTGGCATGCTGATCGAGCAATTGGCTAACGTTCGAATTGGGATCATTGACATCGCCGAAGATACGCGCCTTGGTCGGGCAGATGGACACGCACGCGGGTGTGGCATCCTGGTCCACGCCGGGAGTCAAGCCAAGCTTCAGGCCGCGATCAATGCGCTCGTAACAGAAGGCGCATTTTTCCGGGACCCCGCGCGGGCGCCGCGGAACTTCTGGTTCACCCCACTGCGGCACGGCCGGATTTGGACCGGTGAATTGCTTCCAATTGAAGGAGCGCGCTCGATACGGACAAGCCACCTCACAATAACGGCATCCGATGCAACGGTCATAATCCATCATCACGATTCCATCGGAACGGTAATATGAGGCGCCCACCGGACAGACTTCCACACATGGTGCATCCGCGCACTGCATGCACGGACGCGGCAGGAACACTTCCTGGCCGCCAACCTGCCCCGCATCCAAAACCGGATTCCAAGTGATGTCTGGCGGAACATCATTATGGGCGCGGCAGGCCATGATGCAGTAGCCGCAGCCTGTGCATTTATTCTGGTCGATGACCATGGCCCATTGGCGGCTTCCATTTGCCACAGGCTCGGCGGCCGTGACATTTTGGGCAACCTTGAACCCGGCAACTGCCGCAGTGGCAACGGCGGCAACTTTAAGAAAAGTGCGGCGGGAGAATTTCGCTTCAGTCATTCTTGCCTCCATCCTTCTTGGTATCCTTTTCGATGAAGCGCTGATAGGCTTTATCCAGCCACGGGGCCAGTACCATGCCGCCTGCCAGGCCCAGCATGCCGAACACAACGGCAAAGCCAAGCGGGTTGACCGGGGTCGGTGAATTCGTCACAGACGGCACCGGCGTAACCACATCGGTCGGTTCGGGCGTAGCCGTTCCACCTAGTTGTTCCGCTTTGAAGGCCGCCGCGGCAACCGCGTCGCCCGGACTGTGCATTTGCGTGGCATGACATTTTTCGCACGTATCCAATGTGGGCGTGAAGCTGTGATCCGGAGCTTTATGCACACTCATGAGGTCAGTGGAAGTGGGCGTGGGATTGGTTGCATTAATGTTGCCGATGCCAAGATGGCAATCCACACAGGTCACGCCCGCTTTGGCATGTTCCGAGAGCGGGAAGTTCTGCATCGCATCCTTATGGCAGTTCTCGCATAGCGCCGAGCCGTCATCATTGGACGGTGCGCCCGGCATCACTTTCAATGCGGCCCTATGCGGATCATGGCAAACCGTGCAGCTCATGCCCGCTTGATAGTGGGCGCTCATCGTCCACTCGCTAGTGGAGAAGCGCGGATCGCTGTGACACTTGGCACACAACGCCGGCGTATTGTCAATAGGAGCCGGTTGTTTAGGATGATCGATCGGCATGGGGTTATGACAGGCCGTGCAGTCCACACCGCTGATCATCGTCTGGGTGACGGGATCGTATCCCGTGGAGTGACAAACGAGGCAAGCGCCCGGCTTGCCTTCGGCCTGCCATTCCGTGGTAAAGACTGGATCGTTCATGGCCTGACCGTGAGGCCCGTTCAGCCAATCGTTGTAGATATCCTGATGACAACTTTTGCAGGTCGCCGACGAGAGTGTATTGAGTGTTGGGCTGCTGGGCGTCGGCGTTGGGCTGACCGGCGTGGAAGATTGGGCTTGGACAATCACCAACGTCAACGCGCCGATTACCAGCGCGAAGATCAGGGCGATTATGAAATGTTTTAGATTGGACAACATAGCGCACTCCTCAATGAAGTTCTTCTATGCATGCGAGAGAGCCGGAGCAGAAGCCCGGCGGAAGACGATGCAGGCCAAACACTCGTCCGCCAAATAGCCGTTGGGCAAACGGCGCGTCTGCCAGCAGGGAAGCGGAGAAAGATAACTCATGCACTGCGCGCGCTTTTCGGGCAGGCAGCCCTTGATTCTCCAGCACTCTGGTTTTTCAGCAGGCGCTTCGATTTCCTCGCCTTCCTCCTGCCAGCGCTCATCGAGCCGGTGCAGATAGACTGAGATCAATACAGTGACAAGAATCGGAATGCCGATGCGTAGCGCAATCCCTAATGCAATTGCCAGATAAGCATATATCATTTCCATGGTTCACCTACATTCGATTGATAATTCTCAACGTGCTTCTGCGATTCCGTTCGCCAAAATAAAAAAGCAATCCAAAAGGAAGGGCTAATCTCAGAGTAGCCCAGAGAACGATAATGATTGTTCCGCTAATATCGTTCATTTCGATCTCCTTTCTTCGTTCTGTCAGGAGAGTTCTTCTCCGAAGCAATCCCCTGCTTTGATTGGAGATTGCTTCTCACAATGACATTGCCTTTTTGGATCGCTTTCAGTGTACGCTTGTGGACATAAAATGAGAATTCGTTAAGTTCCCCAACTTTCAAAGTTGGTTCTGCGGTTCTTTCCGCGTTCGGCCTGCGGCGCGTACCCCATGCTTTGATTCATCGAATGGGGGATTCGCCCCATGAAACAAAATCTCCCGCAGAATTATCTCTGCGGGAGGATTTGAAGATTGGTCTAACGCTTCGCGGAAACGCTTGACTGCGTAGCGTGCCGAAGATCGGGCCAGGGAGCAGTCCGCTGCGACCATCGCCCATACCAGCACATGAGTGCTGGGTAATCCCATACATCAGGTGCAGTATCCCGGTGCTCTTCGGGAAGCTGTGTTGGGCGCATTGTCGGAACGCCAGACTCAAAGCCTGAAAAAAAGACTCCGCCATTTTACGGTCATTTGATTGACTTCCAAAAACTCTTCAGTCCTTCTTTAGTTTCTAATGAAAGACGAAAAGATTTTCCACTCCAACTATCGGCAAGTAAAAAAGTCATTGCTTGATGAAAATCTTCTTTTGCTAGTGCTTCTGCTTGTTCTATATAAGGCGAATCTATCAACCAAAAACGAAGGTCGTTAGAGGTGAGTCTCACAAGACTTGTCAAAATTTCCGAATATATTGTCCACAAGCCACGATATGTACGACTCAAATTACCTGCTGAGCGTATTTTCTTTTCAATGGCTACTTTCTCCATTGTGCTGAAATGAAGAAGGTCAGACATTACAACAGAATAAGCGGATAACAAATCGTTTGTAGTTTCAAACTGGCTACGTAACTTTTTCAAGCGACGATAATGCGAAGGGTGAAATTCTGTCTTTAATGCACCCATAAATTTTTTTGTTGCCTGCAAAGAGCCGTCAGTATCTGGCGCTTTTGACCTAAACACTTCTAATTCAGCGTCAACGGTCATTGATAATTCTGCAATTGCCTGACACGCTTCTCTTGCATAACGAAATCTTTCTACAACCAGTGCATTTTTCGCCTTCACTGCTTCGAGCAATATAGCAGAGTCTTGATTGCGCTTTGTGCTGACAAGTTTGGTTAGGCTGTCTATGCCCCATTGCAATAATAATTCATACATTGTTCACTCACTTTTCTGTGAAGATGCGCCCAACGGTTTGCTTTCGTGGTTGGCGGGTTTACAACTTGGCAAAAAAAAAACGTGCTGTACTCGCCGATCCGCTGCACGCTTTGATAGCCCGCATTTTTCACGGTTTCTCACTTGCAATTTGAGTTGCCATTTTTGACATGGCATTTACCATGGCAATTACACTGGCGGCAATTAAAAGGTCGTGCTTAATAAACCGATGAGCCGTAGGGTTTCGGAAAATTGCATTTGCCCCAGAAAAGAAATTTCTCAAGCCTATCTGCTCGTTGGGGTCAGTGCCAAGTTGTAAAACCCCTGTCTTTGGAGAAAAGGCATAATCCACCAAGTCTTCTCCATAATATTGATATGGACTTACCCCAAGTAATTTTTGAAGGTGGTTATCTAAAAACTTAAATGCGGTTCCGATCGCTTCATCAGTATTTTCGTTATGCAACAAATCTTCAACTGCTTACGAAGTTCACTTGAATATTCATTCTCCAACTGTTCTTTTACCTGGGCGTCTACATAATTTTTTCTAAAACTAGGCTCATATTTACTTTGAAACTCTCTGATCAGAGAGCCTATTTCAACAATCCTGTCATCGGAAAGACGTTTAGAATTCAAAATCTCTCGAATTGCGCCAAATAAATTATTGATGGATTCTAACTGCCATTCAGGCGGCCTTTGCTCGTCAACATCCCAAAAATGCTCATACGCTTCAAATAGATTTTCAAAACCATCAACATAATCCTGCTTTTTTTGCCCCATTCTTCAACACAATACACAGCCTATACCAAGTAAAAGTCGAAATAAAACCTGAGTATCTTTCAACCAAATCTTCTGCTATGTAATCAAGAGTTAACATTGCCATATTTTTCTGACCTATTTTGGCGAAGCGGGCTAGTGCATATACGGTACGTGTAACAGCTTTTGGGCGAACGGCCTAAACGCCTAATAGTGGTCCGGATGTTATACCGCTGTAAATTAGAATCCAATGAAAGAATTGTATCAAATAACGAAAAAAAACTCTCATGCCTTGATGATTCCTTTCCTGATTGCGTATCTCACCAGTTCCGATCTCGAATGCAAATTCAATTTATGCATGATGTTGTCGCGGTGGCGTTCCACCGTCTTGGGGCTGATCACCAGCGCCTTGCTGATCTCTTCGTTGCTTTGGCCCTCGGCCAGATAGGTCAGGATTTCACGTTCGCGTTCGGTGAGTCCGTCCATGTTGACTTTTTCTTCCGCCGGCCGTTCCTGACTCAAATAATCCTTCACCAATAATTTGGCCAGCGACGGATACAGATACACTTCGCCGGTCGCCGCGGCGCGGATGGCGTTCAACAATTCTTCCGGCGCGGCGCGCTTGGGCACATACCCGGAGGCGCCCGCTTCCAGCATCTTGAAAAAATATTCCTCGTCTTCATGGATGGTCAACGCCACCACTGACATTCTCTCGAAGCGCTTCTTGATCTCGCGCGTCGCTTCGATTCCGGATTTATCCGGCAAGCCGATGTCCATCAGGATCACATCCGGTCGGACTTCCGCGGCGACTTCCAACGCTTCCGCCGTGGTGCCCGCCTCGCCGACTATTTCCACATCGGGTTCAGAATCGAGCAGCATCTTCAAGCCCGAACGGACAACGGCATGATCATCTACCAGCAACAGGCGTATTTTCATTCTGTTCCTCGCTTCCATAATGATACGGAATCAACGCTTCGACGAGAGTACCATTACCGGGCCTCGACTGAATCGAAAC
>Ga0335081_10004710_pt1 | contig 21545 bp, 16 predicted proteins | sample Lox_Sample_35_FD_206713 | JGI IMG/M metagenome (GOLD analysis project Ga0335081, IMG submission 206713) | Soil microbial communities from Loxahatchee National Wildlife Refuge, Florida, United States - Lox_Sample_3.5 | ecosystem: Environmental > Terrestrial > Soil > Wetlands | place: USA... | reverse complement strand
GCGGTAATCACGGCCTCGTCGAATTTCGAGAGCTTGGTGACGAGCGCCCTCTCCAGATACTTCGTAAGCTTGGAAGCCCCTCCGAGGTTGATCGACGGTTTTGAATCCGACCTCTCGAGGACGCGTCTTGCGCGCGCGAAGGTGTAGAGCAGGTACGGGCCAGTGTCTCCCTCGAATCGTAGGGAGTCTTCGATGTCAAACACTATCATCTTGTCGGGGTCCTGCCTCACCAGCTCGTATCGGAGCGCCGCGACGGCAACGGCCTCGGAGACCTCTTCCACCCACGCGTCGGCTTCGGACGGGTTCCTCCTCCGGGTCTCTACCATCGCCTTCTTCCTGAGCGCTTCAAGCATCACGTCAACATTGACGTAGAGTCCCTTCCTTCCGGACATGTGGACGAATTCACCGTCCAGCTCGATTCCGAGGGTCGACGCGGCCTTCTTTGAGAGGGCCACTACCTCATAGCCGCGATGCACATACCGCTCCGCGGACCCTTCCCTGAGACCCTCGAGGGTCTTTCCTACTATGCGCTGGAGATAGCTCTGCTTCGTATCGATTACAGAGATCGCGAGGTCGACGGATCCGAATTTCGGATGCTCCGAACCGCCCTTCGCCAAGGTGGTCCACAGGGGGCTCCCTCCGGGCTGCCGTTCGGTGTAGATGTCGTACTCGAACGGATCCTCTACGAGGCCCACCTTCCACGCCGCGTAGGGGATGTCCTTCGCCACGTAGACTGTCGTCCCATCGGAGCGGACGAGCACCTTCTCTTCTCCGGTGTCTGGGTCGGTCGTGACCCAGCAACCGCTGTTCTCGCCCTCCGATTCGAACTTCGCTAGTCCCTTGGACTTCATCTCGGAGAAGAGCTTCGCCCAGATCCCAGAGCGGACGATCTGCGACTCCCAGTTGAGGAGGTCGTAGGTCGCCCCCATTCTCCAGCAGGTGCTAAGCTGGTCGTCCAGTATTCTCTTCACGATGCCTCGGGTGTATTCTGCGATGTCACCCTCGCCTTTCTCGATCTCTCTGAGGACGAGTGATTGCTTCTCCTTCAGGCCGGGGTTGCGGGCGTACTCCTGGTTTACGCGCACGTACACGCTATCTCCGCAGTATGAATCGAACTTCGTCCCCGGCGGCGGAGCGTCGCTGATGCTCATGAACTTCAGACCGACGATGATGTCCGCCACCTGTGCCCCCGAGTCGTCGATGTAGTTGAGCGCCTGGACATCGTAGTTCAGGTGGCGCATGACACGCACCAGTGAGTCTCCCAGCACGAGGTTCCTTGCGTGGCCGACGTGCAGCGCCTTGTTGGGGTTGACATTGGTGTGCTCGATCGCTATCGTCCTGCCTTCGCCCACGTCGACTTCGCCGATTGTGTCCGAGCTCATGGTCTCGGCAATCGCGTCCAGGGCAAACCTTGGGTAGTTGATCGTGAAGTTCAGGTGCCCCGAAGGGTGCGCTGAGACGCCGTACACGTATCGATAGCTCTCCTTCCGGAGCATGATCTTGTCCGCGATCTGCAAGGCGATCTCGCCCGGCCTACTCTTCAGAGTCGCGCCCAGCCGGATTGCCACGGGGCTGGAGAGGTCTCCAAAGCTTGGGTTCGCGGGGGGCCCGACCTCGACCTCGGTAGGAGTTAGGCCGAGTGTGACCAGGGCGTCTGCCAAGAGACCCCTTACCTCCCCTTCGAACTCCCTGAACCTCATCTGGGTTCAGCACCGAAAGGACGTGCGTTAAAGCTGTTCCGCGAATCGCTTGTGCCCAGCGTGGCACCTGTTGACTCCGGGATCTCCACAAGAAAGTGAGGGCCGTGGGTTCTATCCCACGGTCTGATCTTACTGTTTCTTCCACTTCAGCCCTGGACCCAAGGGGATGGTCCCCGGACCCACGACCGAGTTCGTCACGACTGCGAAGCTTGTGTAGGCCGCGAAGAAACCTGTCAGGAAGCCGAAGTAGCCTCCGATGTGAGTGACCATGGTGTTGCTATAGACGGCTCCGGCGCCCAAGAAGAAGAGGGCCAGCCAGAGGAACAGGAAGGTGAGGTTCAAGGAGAGGTTTGAAGTCATCGCAGGAATCCACATGTACAGAGTGAAGAACCCCCACAGTATCAGCGCGGTGCCCATTGCGGCTGCCGGGACTGATATCACGTTGAGGCTGGCGAGGAGGACCACTATTGCGTAGAACATCCAAAACGAGCCGTAGCTAGTGAAGGCTGTGAATCCGAAGGTGTTCCCCTTCCTCATCTCGAAGGCGCCGGTCATTATCTGAGCGAAGCCCCCGTAGGCGAACGCCAACGGCATGACAATCGCAGCGGTGGAGGCAGGAAGGAAGCCTGCGTTCTGGAAGCTGAGCAGGAATGTAGTGAATGCGAAAGCGGCCAAACCAAGCGGAGCGGGATCAGCGGTAAGCGCTTTTTCGCCCATGCTTGTGGCGGACATCGTCATTTTCAAACAGGCGCGATGCTACACGCCATTTAAGGCCTGAGCCTAATTTCCGCCGTTTCTTGAGGCTCGGCCGGGGAAGGCTCCGGTGCCGTTGATCGAGCCAGCGCCCCCGCTGGTTCGGAAAAATCAAAGGGAGGGCGGGTCGGACCCGCCGTTCTCCTACTTCGGTGCCTGGGCCTTGCCCTGCACCGTTTCCTTGATGGTCTCGACTATGCTCGGGTTGGAGAGGGTCGTGACATCGCCGTAGTCCTTGTTCTCGGAGATCGCCACAAGCACCCTGCGCATGATTTTGCCGGAGCGGGTCTTCGGCAGATCGGGCACTATGTAGACCTGCTTGGGCTTCGCGATCGGTCCGAGCCCCTGGGCGACGCTTTCTCGGATCTTGTTCTCGAGCGCCGCGCTGGACTGATAGCCGGGCTTCAGGACCGCGAAGATGATGGGTACGTGCCCTCTGAGCTGATCGGCCATTGCGACGGCGGCTGCTTCGGCCACCTCTTCGTTCATGAGGGCTGCGTTCTCGAGCTCCTTCGTGCCTAGCCTGTGGCCGGCCACCTTAATCACGTCGTCGACCCTGCCCAGTATTCTGATGTAGCCGTCGGCCGCCACCATTGCGCCGTCGCCGGCGTAGTACGGCCAGTCGTGCCAGTCCTTGCTGTCCTTGTTCTTGTTGTACTTGCCGTAGTAGGTGGAAACGAACCGCTCGGGGTTCCCCCATATCGTCTGGATGATGCCTGGCCACGGGTTCTTGATGCAGATGTTGCCTGCCTTGCCCTCACCTGGCTTCAGCTCGTGGCCCTCCTCGTCGAAGACCGCCGCGTAGATTCCGGGCATCCCGGTGCCGGCGCTTCCGGGCTTCATGGGCTGGACCGCGGGGACGGTGCTGCAGAGGAAGCCGCCGCTCTCGGTCTGCCACCAAGTGTCTGTGATGGCAGCCTCGCCCTTGCCGATCTTCTCGTAGTACCATCTCCAGACGTCCGGCTCTATCGGCTCACCCACCGATGTCATGTTCTTGAAGTGGGTGTTGTACTTCGCGGCGCCTTCGGGGTCCGCTCTCCTGAGCATTCTGATCGCCGTAGGTGCCGTGTGGAAGATGTTCACACCGAGCCTCTCCGCTATCCTCCAGGTCCTTCCCTCGTCGGGATAGGTGGGCACTCCCTCGTAGATCACTGTGGTTCCGCCGAGTGAAAGCGGACCGTACACAATGTAGGAATGGCCGGTAATCCACCCGATGTCGGCTGTGCACCAGTAGATGTCGTTGGGGTGCAGGTCCTGCACGTACTTGGTCGTGCCGGCGACGTAGGCCAGGTACCCGCCAGTCCTGTGGACGCAGCCCTTGGGCTTTCCGGTGGAGCCGCTGGTGTACATCATGAAGAGCGGCGCCTCCGACTCCATGGGGACCGGGTCGACTCTTTGGCCTCTGAACTTCTTGAGGAGGTCGTCGACGAAGTAGTCTCTTCCTTCAACCATCGGAGCCTTCGACGTGTACTTGCCCGGATACCGTCTCCAGACGAGAACCTTGTCGACGGTCACGCCCGCCTTCGCTGACTCGGCGACGGCGAGGTCTGCGTCGACTTTCTTGTCCTGGAGCTGACCGCTCCTGTAGTATGAGTCGATGGTCACGAGCACGTGGCTGCCGGAGTCCACAATCCTGTCGGCGCAGGACTTCGCGCTGAAGCCTCCGAACACCTCGTTGTGGATGATCCCCAGCCTGGCGCAGGCGAGCATCGATATCGGGAGCTGGGCGACCATGGGCAGGTGGAACGTAACCCTGTCTCCTGCCTTCAGACCCAGGTCCTTGAGGACCAGGGCGAACTCGTTGACCCTCGCGTAGAGTTCTTGGTACGTCAGTACCTCGTCCGGCTCCTGCTCTGGCTCGGGAACGAAAATGATTGCCGCCTTGTTCCTGTACTTGGCAAGGTGTCTGTCGACGCAGTTGTAGCTTGCGTTCAGCCTGCCGCCGACGAACCACTTCCAGAACGGTGGGTTGCTGGTGTCCAGGGTGGTGTGCCAGTAGCTGTCCCACGAAAGGAGGTCAGCGTACTCTCGGTAGCATTCTGGGAAGTTCTTCTCGCTGAAACGTTCGAATATCGCAGGGTCGGACATGTTCGCCTGCCCCACGAACTTGGAAGGAGGGTTGATCTTCTCCTCTTCTTTCCAATAAACATCCATTTCTGAGCCTGATGTTTCTTTTGACTCCGGTGTCGCCATGATATCGAATGCCCGTCGGGACATATTTGTGCGTTACCCCGAAAAACTTCGGTCAGATGACCGCCGCTGATTTAAGACGGACCGCAAAGAATGGCCTGCAACGCTGCCATCGATTTGCCAGAAGTGGGCTTGAAGCCACGCAGTCGCCCTGGGAAGACTTTTACTCCTGCCCTACCGACGGGAAGCAGGGGCCCGTAGCCTAGCACGGATCAGGGCGTCAGCCTCCGAAGCTGAAGAGAGATCTCAGAAACCGTGGGTTCGAATCCCATCGGGCCCGCTACAATCTTGCGCGCGCAGTATGAACGCCTTGGAAATATTGAATTATCACACGCCACAGTAAACAGCGGGAAGGTAACTTAGCGCCAATGACCATCAAAACGCTGAACCGAAAGAGTACACTGCTGTCAGCCGTATCCGTCTACCACGCAGACGAGGCAAAAATCGCTCCGAAGTACTACAACACCGAACCAGAGAAGATCAAACCCGGCACGAATGTGAAGGGAGAGTACTTTGAGGGCTACCCAGCAGTGGTCAAAGAGGAGGAGTCGCAACCGAACTACGAACTCAAGACATTGAAGGACGTCAAGGCGCACATGAGAGATGGAGTGAATCTAGCGGTAGACGTCTATTTGCCTGACAAGAAGGGTGAGAGATTCCCATGTATCCTGGCCTACGGCATGTGGGGGAAAGACAACAATGAAGTCGTCTTCTGGCTCAAGGATTACCCTATGCGCTATGATGGCCCTTGGTGGGACGGAAATCTCGAAGTCGGAGACATAGGGTACTTTGCTGCGAGGGGCTACGCTTTTGTTATCCCAGATCCAAGGGGCGTAGGCAAGTCGGAAGGTCAGGCTCCAAGGAGTCTTTGGGACCTCCACAAGACTGAAGACGAATGGGACACTATCGAGTGGATAGCCAGTCAGCCTTGGAGCAACGGCAAGGTCGGGATGATCGGGCCGAGTTCGTATTCCCTCTCCCAGTACGTGGCTGCGATCAATCCGCCACCGCACCTGGCCGCACTGTTCCCGATAGGAGCATTCTATCCCCCTTCGGACCCATTCACCGGCATGATAGACATGATGCTCAACGGCATCATACACGGCGGGCACGTACATGACAGCGGAACGTGCTTCCAGTGGGGGCCGCCCATGTCCCCCGAGATCCTGCCCAAGGAGGAGTATGACAGGAGGCTCACCGAACTACTAGAGAACCCCGATATCAGATTCCATCCGAAATGGAGGTCAAAATTGGTGTATCCACAGGAGCCTATGGTGTTCGATTACTTGATGGGAGCTTACCACCCCAGGCCAGCGGACGATGGACTGGACAGAATAACACTCCCGTTCTACGTCGGCCTCCCAGCCCCAGGAGGCGGCGGAGGGAGACTGTACTCAGGCGGGTATGAAGCGTACAACAAGATCAAATCTGAACACAAGAAGTTCTTGATCACATACCCCGGCGAATTTGCAAGACCTTTCGTCGAGATGCAATACGAGATACTAAGATGGTATGACCACTGGCTCAAGGGAAAGGACAACGGGATTATGGACGAACCTCCGATCAAACTATTCGTCGGGGGCATAAACAAGTACAAGTTTGAAGAGGAATGGCCACCGGCTGGCACCACGTGGGGAAGGCTCTATCTGCACGCAGGGAATAGGCTTTCTAGGGCTATCGAGGGTCCCCAAAATCCAGATCATCTTCACCAACCCATGCCTTTGAAGAGCCCCGTAGTCTACTCGCTGAATTACTTCACAGAGACGTTCGAAAAGGATACAGAGATCATAGGTCCGGCGGCTTTCCATCTGGAAGCAGTCGTCGACCAAGATGACATCAACTGGATGATAAAGGTCGTGGACGTGGACCCGGAAGGCGGAATGCAACTAATGTCAGAAGGTTGGCTCAAAGGTTCATTTAGGGCGCTGGACGAAGGAAGGTCAAAACCCTGGTCTCCGGTTCACATGCGCCAAGACCCAGTGCCCATACCGACAGGAAGGAGCGTGAAGTACGCAATCAACCTGATGCCAATCGTCTACGTAGTGCAAAGAGGCCACGCACTTGGTGTCGTCATCAGAACACAGGACGACATGTTCGGGCAGCGCGAGATCGGTGGATTGTACTTCCTGAATAGAATGGTGGATGCGACCATCGACGTACATCTAGGAAAGGACAGTTACCTCGTGTTTCCGGAGAAGGGGAACTAGCTCAAACGACTGCAAGACTACCTGGTCGGTAGACTCACTCTCACTCGTTGGCAATCCCCGAGGATTTCGGCCCCGATCTCGGGACGCCATGGAGAAGCACGGATGTATGAGCGTCACGGGCTCGCAAGTGGGAGAAGACCCGTCATCAGCGTCCCAATGCGCTGGCGCGGGGTAGCTTGGCAATCCTCTCGCTTCGTGAGGCAGGAGCAACGTCAAGGTGGATGCGTCAGACGGGAGTGCCGACCACGGCGGTGCTGACCATGGCCGCAACTTCAGCAGTTGACTTTGCTCGCTCAGGCAGACATGGAGCACGTTCCTCCCTTCCTCCTCACCGGGCCAGTACCGCCACTGAACGCCACACGATGCAGTTGCATCGACCGGCGACACCTCCAGGACCTCGCGAATGCACTTCCCGGACCTGTCAGGGGGGCGGACCCCCTGACCCGCTTTGATCCGAGTTACAGCCTTATTAGCGCACTAATGGTTCTGACGTCGATGACTATTCTCGAGGCTCAGGACAGAGCTGAAACATTCGTACCCCACGCCTTTCAAGAGCAGATAGTTGATCTTGGTGAGATCCGAATGAACTACGCCATGGTAGGGACGCAGGACCTTCCTGCGCTGCTGCTCATGCCCGCTCAATCGGAGTCGTGGTGGGGGTATGAGGAAGCCCTACGTCTGCTGGGGAGACACTTCCAGGTCTTTGCCGTCGACCTGCGCGGCCAGGGCCGGTCGACGTGGACGCCAGGCCGCTACACCCTCGACAACATGGGCAACGACCTCGTCCGGTTCATCGACCTCGTTATCAGACGACAGACCATCGTGAGCGGGAATTCTTCGGGAGGAGTCCTGTCGGCCTGGCTGGCGGCTTACGCAAAGCCCGGCCAGGTGATAGGAGCCGTCTTGGAAGACCCGCCGATGTTCTCCTCCGAGGTCAATCCCTCGTGCGGGCAGTCGATCCGCCAAGGGCTCGGACCGTTGTTCGCTCTTTGGAACAAGTGGCTAGGCGACCAATGGTCGATCGGCGACTGGAAAGGGATGCAGGCCGCGGCACCAAAAGAACTTCCGCGCTATGTGAAGACAGCGCTGGAGACCATGCACATCGCCTCGTCCCTCACCAGCGTCGACAAACCCCCTCAGAACATGATAGAGTACGACCCGGAATGGGGGCGCGCATTCTCCACAGGCACGGTTACCGCGGGCTGCGACCACGCTCGCATGCTCGCTAGCGTGCGGGTACCAGTCTTGTTTACTCATCACTTTCGGGCAATCGACAGCGAGACGGGGAGTGCCATAGGCACTGTGTCTGACGTGCAGGCCAGGCGAGTCCGCGAGCTGATAACAGGGGCGGGCCAACCTTTCGAGTATCTATCCTTCCCTCAGATGGGCCACCACATGCACGGTGACGATCCCCAGTTGTTCACCAAGACAATCGTTGACTGGTCATCGAAGCTTCCTCGGGACAACTGACCGAGGCACATTCGCCAGGCCTGGCTTCGATTGCGTCCTTAAGTAAGAACGCATCCCGACACTCGTCATGCGAGCCGCTGAGACCGGGCTTCTGGTCTTCTACCGCGGTGCGTCGAACATGGACGTCGCCAAGCACCTTGAGAAGTGGGAGAAGACCTGAGTTGATAGTTGATTTCTCGGCTCATCTTCTCCCGAGAGAAGCAGTTGGAGAGATCTTGGAGACGCGAGGGTTCTACGGTCCTGACCGGAGGAGGTTCGAACTCCCCTATCCCCCTCAGAACGCTGATCCGAAAGTGAGGCTGGGCCTCATGGACAAGTACGGTATTGATATGGAACTTCTCAGTCAAACGGCGCCCGTCCTTCTGGGATTTGGGCCGGCTACGGCCGCCAAGATCTGCAGGCTCTCGAACGACGCTATCTCTGACATGTGCGAGAAGCACCCCTCGCGTTTTGCAGGCGCCGCCATCGTCTCCCTGCTTGACGTGGGGACCGCGTTAGACGAACTTGACCGCACTGTAGGAGGACTGGGATTCAAGTGCGTCACCATAGCCACGAACCAGAAGGGGAGGGGACTGGACTCGCGCAAGTTCTTCCCGTTCTACAGGAAGGTGGCCAAGTACGATGTTCCCATATTCCTCCACCCCACACACTGGGGAGGCTACCCGCCGGTTGGCATGAAGAAGGGTTGGAGAATGATGCAGATCTTCGGATGGCCCTTCGACACCACCCAGGCAGTCTGGCGCCTGATCTTCGGCGGGGTGCTAGACGAATTCCCAAGTCTCAAATTGGTGACCCACCATCTGGGGGCAATGTTCCCGTACTTCAGCGAAAGGGTCAGCCGCAATGTGAAATCGTTCCTGCAAGAAGGGTTGAAGAAACCCTACGTTGACTATTGGAGTCAGATCTACGGCGACACTGCCCTCGATGGAACCACGGCTGCCTACCCCTGCGGCTTTTCCTACTTCGGACGAGAGCGCACGCTTTTCGGAACGGACTATCCCTTCGGACCCGAGGCGGGAGAAGGATTCATGCGAGATAACCTGACGGGCGTGAGGGCCATGAGCATCCCTGAAGAGGACAAAAGGATGATCCTCGGGGCGAACGCGAGGAAGCTTCTCAAGCTCAGGTAGCTCTTCTCACATAGTCTCGATTCAACAACCTCGGGACTGCCTGGCTCACAACAGACTCAGAAGTGAATCCCGTGGGCCGAAGCGTCGAGCGGCATCGCACTTCTGGACCCCGCGAGTCCCGCCCAGAGGAGAACGGCCATCGCTCCCACTCCCTGTCACCACGAACCGGGAATCGTCACCTACATGCTCCGTTCCGAACAACCCCGACGGGCACAACGGAGAGCTTCTAGCCGGGCCTCGCGTAGTTTTAGGCGAATCCTTTTAGTCGCAAGCTCCTCTCACAATGTGGGGACTTCAACGTTTGTCCCTTTCTAGACTCCGAGATCTGGCGCCGGAGATGCAGAAATGCTTCAGATGCTCACTTTGCAAAATGGTGCCGCTGCCGACGGTGCTGAACCCGAGATTCGCTGATGGATGCCCGGCAAGCCACTTCTACCACTTCCATGGTTTCTCAGGGTCGGGCAAGAGCATCATGGCGCTCTCACTGGTCAATGGACGCATCAGGGTCGACCAGGCGCTTGCTGACGTAACGTTCGCCTGCACTGCATGCGGTCTGTGCGACGTTTCTTGCAAATTCATCATGGACGCGGAGCGCCACCTCGTGAACATGGCGCTCAGAGAGCACATCGTGGACAGCGGATTCGCAGTGCCGGCCCACAGGACCATGATAAGAAACCTCCAGGAGCATGGAAACCCGGAGGGAAGGGCGCGAGGACAGGAGCTTGATTGGTCAGAAGGCCTGGGACTGAAATTTCTGCCAGATCAACGTGCTCGGGTCCTCCTGTTCACCGGGTGCACGAGCTGCGACCCGGGAGCGAAAGAAGTGGTCCGGAAGTGCGCCGAACTGCTGAAGCAAGCGGGGGTTGACTTCGGGGTGCTGCGGGAGAGTGAGACAAGCTGCGGACTGACGGCATACTGGACAGGACACAGAGACGTCTTTGCGAGTCTGGCTGGCGACCTGGTGGACACGCTTGACGAAACAGGGGTCGAGACGGTCGTTGTCGTTTCCGGGTCCTGTCTGGGAGCCCTCCGTTCAAAATATCCCGCATACGCGAGGGCGCCGAAGGCCAGAGTCCTTCACATCACCGAGTTTCTGGCCCAGCTGATAGCCGACAGACGGTTGCGCTTGCACGCGCCTGTCAGGCGCAGAGTTACCTATCACGACCCATGTTACCTTGGCCGTCAGAGCGAACCGCCCACCGCATGGAAGGGCGAGCAGAAGGTTACCAGGGGCTGCATGACCTACAACGAACCCCCCAAAGAGATCAACCGAGGGGTCAACGGTGTCTACGACCCTCCGCGTCAGCTGCTCCGCGCGATCAAGGGGATTGATTTCGTCGAGATGTACCGCATCCGCGAGTACTCGTACTGCTGCGGCGGCGGCGGCGGAGTTCCGTTGGCGTATCCCGAACTGGCCCGGTCTGCTGCCCTTGACCGACTGGAGGAAGCTGCGGATGTCGGAGCCGAGTGTCTTGTCACAGCGTGCCATCACTGCAGGGCGAACCTCTCCCAGAGCCAAGCATCTGTGGAGAAGCCTCTACTCCCGGTGGTCGACATCGTCGATCTCGTCTACGAGGCCGCTGGACTCGGAGGCGGCCAAGGATGAGCTTGGATCCGGAACTTGACCGGAGGCTGCAATCGGTCGTCCGCGAAGGTACAGTCACCAGCGATCCCGCGGCCATCCGTGCTCTTTGCCAATCTAACCCCATCATAGACACTGCAGCGAGCCCCTCTTCCATAGTCCGTCCCTCAGACGTGGACGAATTGCAGGGACTGCTGAGACTTGCCAACGAAATCGGTCTCAATCTGACTGTGTCCTCGTCAACCGGCGTCCATCGTAGGGGCGGAATCGCGGCAGGGCGCGATCACCTGTTGATAGACCTGTCACACTGGAGGCAGATCCCGTGGGTGAACAGGCGAAACCGCGTATGCCTGATCGAACCCGGAGTGACCTACGGAGAGCTTCTGAAGGCCTTGGAGCCGTACGGACTGACCGTTCCGATGCCCATCGCTCCCCGCAACGGAAAGAGCGTCGTCGCATCAGTGATGGACAGGGAGCCTTCCACCTGGCCGAATAGGCAGTGGGACATCAGCGACCCGGTGGCCAGCACGGAGTTCATCTTCGGGAACGGGGAAGCTTTCAGGACCGGCGCGGCGGGAGGTCCGGGGACTCTTGAACAGCAGCGTGCCGTGGGCGGGGCACAAAAATCCCCACTTGGGCCGTCTCAGACCGACTTTCATCGGGTCGTCCAAGGTTCCCAGGGCACTATGGGAGTGGTAACGTGGATCACGATCCGCGCGGAGCTGAAACCGACCGTCCAGCACCCTCTCCTACTCGGAGCTGACTCGCTCCCTTCCTTGATTCCGTTCATCTACGAAGTCCAGAAGCTGTCCCTCGGAGAGCAATCCTTCGTGCTAAACCGCGCCGCGGCGGCCATGCTGCTGAGCACGCAGGGGGCAGGGGAATATGAAGCGATACGCAGCTCGCTTCCAAGTTACATCTGCCTGGTGAACATAGCGGGTTTCGGAAGAATGCCCGGGGCCAGGCTCGAATACCAGCTGAAGGACATAGAGTCCATCGCAACAGCCAGCAAGCTCGCCATGACGACGTCTCAAGGAAGCATAGAGGCCCAGGCTCTGCTGGACACGGCGACGCACACCTGCGGCGAGGCGGACTGGCGCCAGCGATTGAAGGGAGATTGCCTCTCAGTGTTCTTTCTGACCACCCTCGACAGGGCGCCTGGGCTCATTGATGCTTTCACCGATCTCGCGGACGGCAGCGCCGTAGGCAGGGAGTCCGTGGGCGTCTATGTCCAACCCGTGGTCCAGAACCATGCCTGCCACGTGGAACTGATGTGCCCCTTCAGTCCCGAGGCGTTAGACGGAGTCGAGTCCTTGCGCGGGCTCGAGAAGGCGGCGGTGGCGAGGCTAGCTCAGAGTGGGGCGTTCTTCAGTAGGCCATACGGGTCAGCCGGAGAGGTCGTGTTCGCGCAGAATCCGCTCAGCTACGAGGTTCTGAGGAAGATGAAGGGCATCTTCGACCCCCAGAGGGTGCTGAACCGGGGCAAATGGGGGCTGTGAGATGTCCTCTTTTCGAGCCGTGGGGCCATCAGGAAGGGGCAATCCTTGATCACCATGGATGAGTCCGAGGCACTCGCCGACATTGTCGGTCGTGAGTGGGTATCGACCTCCCCGTGCATGCTGGACACCTACTCTCTCTACATGAACCCGGAGACGGTCGTGACGGACGGGTCGATCTGGCTCCCGCGTCCGGTCGCCGTAGCTATGCCAAAGAGCACAGAGGAGGTCCAAAAGATAATACGGTTCTGCAACGAGAACCACCTCATGGCAAAGCCGCTTTCAACGGGATTCCATGCGGTTTGTGCCGCCTCAAGGGACCGAGTGATAATCCTGGACCTCAAGCGCATGAACAGAATCGTCAGCATAGACGCGAGCAATCAGGTAGCGATCGTGGAACCGTACGTGCGTGCCATCGACCTGCAGACCGAGGCATTCAAGTCGGGGCTTACGGTTCACACGGTCTCCGCTGGCTCCAACCATTCCATTCTCGCGTCCACCGCTGCCGCCTGGGGGTACGGCATGAGCGGTCCGGCAACGAGCTACAGCGGCCGCAACCTGCTCGGTGTTGAGTGGGTTCTGCCCACCGGCGACGTCCTGACTCTGGGCAGCGGTGGAGTCGGCACAGGTTGGTTCACGGCCGACGGGCCGGGTCCCTCTCTGCGAGGCATCATGCGCGGCTTCCAGGGGACATTCGGAGGTCTCGGGGTGTTCACGAAGTGCGCCGTCAAACTCTACAAATGGAGCGGCCCAGCGCACTGGAAGGTCCTAGGCAGGTCTCCTACGTACGTCCTCGATGAACTGCCTGAAAGGATGGCTCTGAACGTGCATGCCTTCCCCACGGCGAAGGCGATGGCAGACGCCGGCTACATGCTGGGCGAGGCGGAGATCGAGTTCGCCTGCTTCCGCACCCCGCTCTTCCTCTCCGCTCTCGGGATGACCGAGAACAACGAAGAGCTGAAGGTCGCCATGGAGAGCGGTTTCTTCGAGAAGTCGATGCACCACGTGCTGATTAACGCGGTGGTCGGCTCCTCCGATGGCGAATTCCGGTGGAAGATGGCGGCAATGAAGCAGGTCATGAAGGAGACTGGCGGTGTAAGGGTTCCCATGAATGTCAGGTTAACACCTCGGATGTTCCGCATGATGAAGCCCATCCTGAAACACATGAAGGACCCGCTTGCAATCCTCCGCCGGTTCCCGCGGTTGCAGGACGTAGTAAACGGCATCCCGCTGGGAAAGCGTCAGAGGTTGCAGATAGAGTCACGATTGTTCTGGTTGCTGATCAGAAACGCCGTGAACACGCAGGCGACCTTCCGTCCGACACAGGGGATGTCGACGATGCTGGGCTCGTTTGACACCTGGGATCTGGGCATCAAGCAATCGGAGTGGGTAGCCCGGGCGAAGGCAAAGTACATCGAAAGTGGAACTTTCCTAGACGATGGCGGCGACATGGGGTGCGGCGGCACCTTCGAGAATTCGCATCTTGGGTACATCGAAGGAATCTTCATGTATGGTGCCGGAAGTCCCGAGGCAGTAAGGGCATCCAGGGAGATCATAGAGGACGGGTGTAGGGCGACCATCGAGGAGGCCATGGGGATCCCAATCGCAGGATATGGCTGTGAAATGAACAAGCGGTTCGGTCCGGCTTGCGGCGACTACCCCAGGTACATGAGCATGATAAAAAAAGCACTGGATCCGAACACCGCCTCGGATCCGTTCTTCTACGCCGAGCCCGAGGCATGATGTTGACATGACCGGAGCAGTCGTGAAGGAGGGATGGACAGGGCCCGGCAGGCGTGACGCTCTGATCAGCCCGCTCGCTCCCGAAGAAGACGGCGTCCACATCGACATCCACAGGAAGGGTGCGTACGAGTGGTGGTACTTCGACGCGCGCATGGAAACAGGCGAAACGATCGTCGTCTTCTTCTACGCCGCGAACCCCAATCCTGGTGCAGGAGGAAAGCCCGGCGTTGAGATGGTCCTCCTAAGGCCGGATGGCAAGAAGACCCAAAGGTTCGTGCCACACGACAGGTCCAGCTTCGTCGCCTCGGACACGGGAGCGGATGTCAGGATGGGAGACAGCTATCTGAAGGCCACACAGCGACCGGGTGAATTGCCGGTTTACGAGGTCCGAGTGGATGAGAAGGACCTGCAGTGCCATCTAACCTTCAAGGCCGAAGTGAACGGCTGGAAACCCGGGAGAGGCATCACCGAGTTCGGGACGTTGGGCACGTTCGCCTGGGTGGTCCCGTTCGCCCGGGCCACGGTGGAGGGGACCGCTGTCGATGGCGGTCGTGTGTCGCACCTCAAGGGCATCGGCTACCACGACCACAACTGGCTGGACTTCGCCTTCCAGAGAATCATCGACTACTGGATGTGGGGAAGGATTTACTCGAAGAATTACACGGTGTCGTACGCGTTCATCCAGTGCAATGACAAAGTAGACAACCACGCAGTCAAGGTCCTGATGCTGGCCGACGGGAGAGAGGTTGTGCTAAGCACGGGGGAGTTCGAATTCAGAAAGGAGGACTACGAGTACAGTCCAGGTGCCAAGCACAGCTATCCGAGGAGCATCGTCGTCTCGGTTCCAGGGGAACTTGAGATGGGCCTCAAAGTCAGGAGGATTCTCGAGAGCCAGGACATGCTCGAGGTCTTCAGCTTTCCGCTAAGGATCATCGCAAAGAACCTGCTGCGCATTCAACCGGGATACTTCAGGCTGGAGTCGGACTTCGGGATAGAAGTGGTTCGCAATGGCGTTACCTGCAGAGAAGAAGGCACGGCCTTGCATGAGATCGTGCTCTTCCGACCTGAGAAGCGGTGAGGGCAGCGGTCTTGATCGCGAGCGGGTCGGTGGAGGCGTTCGACGGCTTCCGTGGGGAAAATACCACGGCCCTTGTCGCCAGAGACCGACTAGTACAGCCATTCTCAGCGTGGACCAAATGAAGGTGCTGGTCACCGGAGCCACCGGCTTCTTGGGCGCCTACGTTGCGCCCGCGCTCGCCCAGAGCGGCCACGAGGTGACCGGGATGGTGCACAGCACGAAGCCGAGTCCCGACCTGGGGAAGATGATGGAGACGAGAATCGCCGACCTCACCGATGAAGCGAGTCTACTGGAGGCGACTAAGAGTATTGACGCCGTGGTCCACCTCGCCGCATACTACACCTTCTTCGGCCGGAAGGATTTCTACAAGGCGGTGACGGTCGAGGGGACCCGCTCGCTGCTGAGGGCCTGTAGGGCCAACGGTGTAAGGAGGTTCGTCTACTGCAGCAGCACGGAGGTCATTGGCCCGGTCGGAACTCCGCCGGCGGACGAGAATACGCGCCTGAACCCGACCTACGAATACGGCCGCTCGAAGTTGGACGCGGAGAGGGTCGTCAGAGAATCGCCAGCTCGCGAGATAGAATGGACCATTGTCCGCCCTTCTGGTATCTACGGCCCCGGCAACGTTGATGACGTCGCTTTCTGGTTCATAGTTTCGTTCGCGAAGAACGCCTTGGCGACGCGGTTTCTTGTTGGCGGAGGGAGGAACCTCATTCAGTTCGTGCATGCCAGAGACGCGGCAAGGGCATTCGTCTTGGCACTGAACAATCCAAAGGTTTCAGCAGGGCAGACGTACCTGGTCAGCGGCGAACCTGCCGTTTCCTACAAGGAACTCTACTCGATGATGGCAGAGCTCTGCGGAAGGGAGCCTCCCAGGATCTCCATCCCGGGGACCCTGGCAAAGGCGATGATAGCACCCGTCGAGGCCATCAACGCTGTCACTGGGAGGTCTAGCTTCATGTGGCACGTGAGCACCGTGGACGCTGTGACAAGCGACAGGTCGTTCTCTTCGGCCAAGGCGGCGAGGGAACTCGGATACGAACCTATAGTAGGGCTGAAGGAAGGGTTGAAGGAGACTTTCGATTGGTACAGGGCGAAAGGGTACCTCTGAGATTCGATTGGGAGACCAGGAGCGCCCGAAGCAGGCTCGAACAGGGACCAACAACCGAGTCCGCGTTCCGCATCACCAAACATATAGACGGCCCGAAATGCGGTCCAGACCTGAAGAATTGAACGCGGCAAAATCTCCGAAAGCGAGTCTCCAGCCGGCAAGACGATCGGCCTGGGAGGGCCCCATCGGCCCGGAAGGGCACGGTTCCAGGTGGGGCGCGAGTCAATGACAGGGAGACGAGTCGTATTGGTGACCGGTTATACGGAAGCCAACGCGCTTCCCGCACTTGAGGGGCTCGCAGAGGTTCACCTCCTGGAGTCCCTGAGCCCCGAGCAGCTGGAATCACTCGCTCCTTCCGTCGACTGCCTCCTAGTCGCCGGGCTCTGGCCCGAGCGGCTCGGAAGGGACGCGTTGTCTCGGTTGAATAGGCTTCGCTTCATTCAGCTGAGGCTCGCGGGCGCGAATCATGTCCCGGTGAAGCTCATTCCCGAAGGCGTTGTCATCTGCAGCAACGCGGGCGGATTCTCCCAGGGGGTCGCGGAATATGCCTGGGGACTCCTACTCGCAGCGGCGAAGCGGGTGGTCGTATTTGACGCCAACCTCAAGGCGGGCAAGTTCTCGCGGGAGTTCAGAGCCCGTGTCGGAGCTGAAGTGCTCCTCCTAAAGGGGAAGACGCTCGGAGTCATCGGGTACGGCGGGATTGGCCGCAGCGTCGCCTCGATCGGGAGGGCGTTCGGCATGGAAGTGAACGCATTCTCCAGGCATCCAGAGGCGGACGCGGGCGCCGTGATCTTTCAGGGAAGGGAGGGCCTGCTTCATGTCCTCCGGACATCGGACGCGGTCGTCCTCTCCATTCCACTGACCAACAAGACCGCCGGACTCATCGGCGCGAGCGAGCTCGGAGTCATGCGGCCCGGCGCAATCCTGGTCAACGTCGCCAGAGAGGAAATCGTCGACGAGCCTGCCCTGTACACGCACCTGAAGACCAACCCAGGTTTCACGTACGCCACAGACGTCTGGAGACTGGTCGACGGTGCAGAGTCGTTTTCGTCTAGCGTCCCACTCCTAAGCCTCGACAATTTCGTTGGGACGCCGCACGTGTCGGGTCCTAGCGAATCCCCCACGGGCGAGCCAATGAGGCTGGCCGTGGAGAATCTCCTCCGCTACCTAAGAGGAGAGACGCCCAAGAATGTCGTGGACCGCTCGGAATACGTCTGATCTGCGGCCGAGCGTCGGTTCCGCAGACGGTCTGCAGTCAGACAGCGAATCCGTCGGCCCGCTTCGTCTAACCCGCGATTGCTATCTCGTCGTCGCTCGCAAGTCGACTGTGGATGGGGGCGGCCCCATTGCTCGTGATAAGGTAGTCGTCGGAGATTGAGACAGCGGCGCCGCCGACTATGGCAGTCGGATGCAGCGCCAGGCACATCCCTGGTTCGACGAGTCTTGGCTCCTCTGTGTCTATCATCGGCGTCTCCACCATGTCGGTCCCCTGGCCGTGGCCCAGTATCCGTAGTTCCTCGGGCATGTTCTTCTCTCTGAAATAGGAGTTGACCGCCTCCATTCCCGCGGCTGCGGGAGCCCCTGGAGCACACTTGGAGACCAGAAGGGCAAGGGCCTCTCTGCTGATGGCGTGCGCTTTCACAAGCTCAGGAGGCGGGCTCCCTCCGATGTACAGGATCCTCCTCAAGTCGTACCAGTAGCCTCCGGGGCCTGTGCACTCAATCAGAATATCGACGACGTCGTCATCCTTGAACGGGCGGCGTATGAACCCGTTTCCGTGACTCATCTGCTCGTACTTCGGGCCACCCAGGGGACCGAACCAGATGAAGACCTGGCCGTCCTCTCCGCCGTTGCTCAGTTGATCTGTCCTGATCTCCTGGATCACGTCTATCGCCCTCCGGCCTGGGCGGACCGCCTGTTTTGCGAGGCTGTAGCTCCTCGCGTGCAGCTGAGCCGAGATCTTGAGGAGCCTCTGTTCCTCTTCGCTCTTGATTACCTTGACGTCGTCCACCAGGGAACTCGCGTTCACGAACTTCGCACTCGGCAGCTCCTTCCTGATGTACTCCGTAAGAGCACCAGACATGTTCCCGAGGCCGACGAACCCTACGGTTACCTCGGACCTCTTCTTCGTACCCTCGATTACCGCCGCAGCCTTCTTGGCGTGCCAGTCGTCTTCCCACTCTACGCTTGGGGTCGAAGGCACGTTGATCACCGTCCCGACCCCCCGTTGCATCCACCTGGGAGGGAACGCCGGAGGGGCGGGGCTCCTCGGACCGTGGGCCACTATTGCCATCTCCCCCTCCTGCGGGAAGAGGAGGGTAGTGTGGTATCCGCTTGGCGAGATGTCCGCGAACCACCTGAGGTACCCGCTTGAGAACCGCTGCTGGCTCTGAGTAATCAGGTAGTCGATGCCGCTCGAAGCCATCCTCTCGCGCACAGCGTTCCATCTCCTTTCAAGCTCGGCCTGCGATATTGAATAGGTTAACCTCTCCTCTCGCAGAAATTGATCGAGAGACATGTGTCAGGCGGACGAGGGCGAAGAGGGTATAAATGTCTGAGAACAATAGACTGTACGCTGTCTGAGGCCCGCAGCCGCAGGGGATTCAGGAGCATGGCACAAGTCATCTCCTAATCCGTTAGGAATGCTTAAAGCGACCCCTCCGCGGGCTTCATCTTGCGGGATTGCCCAGAGATTCAAACCACATCCCCGGGACCGAGTTCGAGAAGGTCCCCAAGCTCCTGGCAAGGTACGTTGAGTTCTCAGAATTCGCGACGGCCGACACGGAGAAGGGCTACTTCTGTGCCAGCTGCGTCTACTACTTCGAAGGAGAAGGCGAATGCGCCATCGTGCAAAGCGGGGGGGAGAGCGCCGACGGACAGAACTCCAACCGCATAGCCCCGCACGGAATGTGCGCTCTCTGGAAGAACACGTCGATGTTGGGAAAGTGAAGAGAAGTGTCAGCGAGGATAAAGCACCTAATCGACATCGCAAAGGAGGCCCGTATTCCGAAGAAGCGGGCTGGCTACATCGAGGTAGCTGAATTCAAGAGCTCGGACCTCAGGAAGGGCTACTTCTGCAAGGCCTGCGTGTACTTCGTGGACGTCCAGGGCGGCAAGTGCGCCATCGTGAAGAGCCAGGGAGAGGACTGCAATGGGAATTTCTCCAAGATCATCGCCCCGCACGGGTACTGCTCCTTGTGGGCGCCGAACGAGGCAATCGTAAGGAAGTAGCACCAGACATGGCGCCGGCATAGGAGGCCGAAGCGGGTTTCTTGGCAAGCTATCCCATAACGAAGGTGACGGATGCGCCTCCCGGGAGCATGATCGGCGCGGAGGTCGAAGGTCACAGAATACTGTTGGCGAACGTCGAGGGCCAATTCTATGTTATCGGGGCGGTCTGCAACCACAGAGGGGGTTTTCTTGACAGGGGCAAGCTGGAGGGCAGTGTGGTCACATGCCCGCTGCACGGCTCGAAGTGGGACGTCAGGACCGGAATGCTAGTTCAGTTCGTTCGTCCGTTGCCGCCTGAGAAGACGTACAAGGTGGTCATCGAGGGCGACCAGGTACTAGTTGAAACATGACTCAACACATTGAGGAGGCCATCAAAACGCAGCTCCCGAAAACAATCCTCGTAGCCGTCGAGGGGTCCGAGCCTTCGCTGAGGGAGGCGTCCCTGAAGGCCGCCGGATACGCACTAGAACTCGCAGCGGTGGCGAAGGCAGACTTGGTCGCAGCCTGTGTGGTGCAGATACCAGAATATATCGACGAGAACACCCGGGCGAGCCTCCGAAAGGAACTCTTTGACAAGAGTGAGAGGACCCTCGAAGAGGTCCAGCAGCTCGCTGCCAACGCCGCGGTGAATTTCCGACCAAGAATCCTTGAAACGGGCGGTTCGATCGCCACCTCGTTGTGCGGCCTGGCAGACGCGGAGCGCGTCGACCTCATAGTGCTCGGGACCAGGGCCAATGCGTCTCCCCTCACCAAGATGATGCTCGGCAGCGTCGCCTCCGGCGTCGCGAGCAACGCCAGCTGCCCCGTGCTGGTCGTGAGGTAGGTCCCAACAGTTGTCTGCAGAGCCTCCGAGCGCGGAAGGCGTGACGAACTCGCCGTATCTGATCAAGATCCAAAGTCGGGAGGACCTCGCATTCGTGCTCTCGGAGGCCTCAACCCTCGAGCACATGATAATGTGCGAGTACCTCTTCGCGGCCTTCAGTCTGAAGAAGGGAGAGCACGAAGGCCTGAACCCAACCCAGCTGGAGAAGGTGCTGAGCTGGGAGCGCGTCATCGAAACCGTCGCGGTCCAAGAGATGACCCACCTCGCTCTCGTGAACAACATGCTGATCTCAATAGGCTGCGGGCCCTACTTCCAGCACGCCAACTTTCCTCAGCCATCCAGGTACTTCTCTCCCAACGTCCGGCTCGCCCTTGTCCCCTTCGGCGAGCAGGCGCTCAGGCACTTCCTGTACCTTGAAAGGCCTGAGGGGATGTCCATAGAGGGAGTTCCGGGCTTCGAGGTACTTGGAGATCTCAACCCGCCCGAGCTGAAGGGGCGAATACTCCCCCAGACCCAGTATTTCACAACGGTCGGCAACCTCTACCGCGGAATCGAGAAAGGGTTCCGAGACCTCGCGAAGATCCACGGGGAAGATGGACTCTTCGTCGGAGCCAAGCATGCCCAGGCCACGGAAGAGAGATTCGGCCTGCCAAGCCTCTTCCAGGTGGCGGACCTTGACTCCGCCTGCAAGGCCATCGACGGCATAGTGGAAATGGGCGAGGGCGCTCGCGGCAATTGGGAGAGTGCCCACTTCGGCATGTTCCTCGGGGTCTTCAAGGATTTCGTTGCCATGAAGCGGGCCGACCCACAGTTCCGGCCAACGAGGCCCGTGGTGGCGGCCTACGTTCGACCACCTGGCGGGGTCGAGGAAGCGCCGCAAATCACGGACCCGTACACGTCCAAGGCGGCGGACCTATTCAATGCGGCCTACGGCCTTGCCATAGGTACGCTGAGCAGGTTCTACGTCCACGAAGCCGAGAACGAAGTCGAGCTGCAGATCCTCGCCGATGCTGCCGTCGGCCTGATGGCAG
>Ga0335081_10004709_pt1 | contig 21545 bp, 22 predicted proteins | sample Lox_Sample_35_FD_206713 | JGI IMG/M metagenome (GOLD analysis project Ga0335081, IMG submission 206713) | Soil microbial communities from Loxahatchee National Wildlife Refuge, Florida, United States - Lox_Sample_3.5 | ecosystem: Environmental > Terrestrial > Soil > Wetlands | place: USA... | reverse complement strand
TCGACCGCGTCGCCGATGCCCGTGTTCATGCCGAGCGCCCCGGTCGGCGACAGCTGGTGCACGGCGTCGCCGGCGAGAAACACGCGGCCGTCGCGATAGCTCTCCGCGACGACCGCACGCCGCGTCCAGATGCTGGCGCCGAGCCATTCCACCGCGATCGTCCGGCCGACGGCGCGCCGCAACAGCGCGGCGCGGTCGAGCGTTTCCGCGGCCGCGCAGCCGTCGGTGTCCAGCACCATCAGCCGCCACACGGCATCGATCGGATCGACGAGGCGGATATTCGCCCACAGCCCGTCGCGGTCGATGGCGAGGAAGAATGTGCCGGGCGCGCGGCCGCACTGGTCGAGCAGGCCGGGCGCGCGGAAGAAGAGATGCGCCGGATGGCCGAGCACGCCGGCGCCGGCGAGCGGAACGCCGAGCGCGTTGCGCACCATGCTGTTCGCGCCATCGCAGGCGACGAGATAGTCCGCCTGCACCCGTTCGTGCGCGCCGCTCGCGAGGTCGACGAGGTCGGCGCGCACGCCGGCGTCGTCACTTTCGAACCATTCCACGCTATGACAAGTCGGGTCAACTTGTATTGTCCGCGCGCTGATCACAGATCAAGCGACCTAATCATTCGCACGGCGAAAACTTGGTGTGCATGCAATTCTGCGGGGCAGTAAACCTGTAGATGCATAGCGCTTTCGGTCTTAACCCTGAGTTATTGAAGAACAATCACCACCCTTTTCACAAATTGCGATTCGAATATATATAGGCCACTTCACAACAGGGAGTCTGACGTGGCGAAGAGAAGCCCATTACCCATCGACGTGCTGGTCGGTCAAAACATCCGCATCTGCCGGCTGCAGAAGGGCCTGTCGCAAGGCGAGCTCGGTCGGCGAATCGGCGTGACCTTCCAGCAGGTCCAAAAATACGAGAAGGGTGCGAACCGTGTCGGCGCGAGCCGTCTCACGCAGATCGCAGACGTGCTCGGCGTGCCGATCCCGACGCTGTTCGACGGCGCTCCGGCGCCGACCCACGCGCCGGCGCCGCCCGAGCAGTCGCCGCGCTATCTGCTGGCGAAGCCGCATTCGCTGCGGTTGCTGCAGGGGTTCGACCGGATCGACAACGACGCAACGCGGCTCGCCGTGCTGCATCTCGTCGAGAGCCTGGTGCCGGCGAAACGCGAAGGCGCCCGCCGACGCGTGTGATCGCGGCGCCACCGCGCGCCGTTCCCGTCTTGTAAGCTTGGCGTAAACCTGACGCTGCGCTCCGGCTGCTCCCGCCGGAGGGCCGCCGTCATGGCGCGCGCTGCGCCGACGGCCGAATGCGCGGGCCGCCCGAAGCAATCGCACCGGCCATCTGGCCTGCTCGCGCAGCGGCACAGCGACGCGCCCAAGGCCTCGACCGGCCTCGACAATCACCGATTGTCTTCGGTCCGACTGCTCGCTAAGCTTTCCCGCGTCGAACTGCGGGAGGCGGCGCCATGGCCGACAAGATCATGATCGTGCGCCACGCCGAGAAGCCGAGCGACGACGGCAAGATCCTCGGCGTCGACGCCGACGGCAAGGACAACGCCGAGGAGCTGATCGTGCGCGGCTGGCAGCGCTCCGGCGCGCTGGTGCGCCTGTTCGCGCCGCGCGACGGCCGGTTCGTCGATCCGCACCTCGCGACGCCGAAGACGATCTTCGCCTCCAAGGTCGGCAAGCACAGCAACAGCCTGCGGCCGCAGCACACGGTGCTGGAGCTGGCGACCGTGCTCGGCTTGAAGCTGTCGCTCGGCCACGACAAGGGGGACCTCACGGCGCTTGCCGCCGATGCGGTCGCGGCGCCGGGGCCGGTGCTGATCGCCTGGGAGCACCAGGATATCCCCGACATCGTCAACCTGATCACCGGCAACAGCACCACCTGCCCGCAGAAATGGCCGGGCGAGCGCTTCGACGTCGTCTGGGTGCTCGACCGCACGGACGCCGCGGCCGCATGGAGCTTCGCGCAGGTGCCGCAGCTCTTGTTGTCGGGCGACAGCCCGCAGCCGATCGCCAAGTGATCGCGACATGAGCGCGCGCCCGCGCGATCACTTCGGCGGCGCGTCGATCATCCGCACGCCGGCGGATTTCATCGCCTCGGCATAGAAGACGCGATCCTTGCGCAGCACGTCGGCGAATTCCGCCGGCGTCGAGCCGACCTGCACGACACCGAGGCTCGCCAGGCGCTGCGCGACGTCCGGCCGGCGCAGCACGTCGCGCGTCGCCTGCGCCATCGCGTCGATGATCGGCACCGGCGTGCCGCGCGGCGCGACGAAGCCGAGCCAGGTGCTCACCGCGAAGCCGGGATAGAGCTCGGCCACCGCGGGCTTGTCCGGCAAGGTCGCCAGCCGCCGCGCGCTCGACACCGCGAGCAGCGCGATGCGGTCGCTGTCGCGCCGCGCCAGCATCTCGGGCGCGCCGCCGAAATACATGTCGACCTCGCCGGCGAGCAACGCCGCCGTCGCGGGCGCGGCGCTCTTGTAGGGGATGTGCACCGCGTCGATGCCGGCGCGCTTGACGAACAGCGCCGAGACCAGATGGCTGATGCCGCCGACGCCGGCGCTCGCATAGTTGAGCTTGCCCGGATGCGCATGCGCATAGGCGATGAAATCGGCGAGCGTCTTCGGCGGCAGCGACGAGCGGATCGCCAGCACGAACGGCAAATCGACGACGTCGCTCACCGGCACGAAGCTGTCGGGCGCATAGTCGAGCTTCTGCAGCATCGGCATGGTCAGGATCGCGGACGGCGAGGTGAAGAGAAAAACCGAGCCGTCCGCCGCCGCGCGCGCCACCTCGCCGGCGCCGATCGAGCCGGCGCCGCCGGCGCGATTGACGACGATGAAGGGATGGCCGAGCTTTTCCGTCAGATGCTGCCCGATCAGGCGCATGATGACGTCCGCCATGCCGCCCGCCGCATAGGGCGTGATGATCGTCACCGAACGCGTCGGCCAGTCGCTCGCCGCATTGCCCGGGCGACAGAATGCGAGAAGGCCGCACAGCGCCAACAACGTCATTGCGAGCGAAGCGAAGCAATCCCGAACCGCAGGTATATGCGGACCGGGATTGCTTCGGCGTGCTGCGCACGCCTCGCAATGACGAGCGTTTCCGCTCACGGGTGCTCGCTCTCCAGCAGCCAATCGGTCGGAATCTCCCGCCCCATGCCCTTCTGCTTCGCCTTCTCGCACGCGAGCGCACCGAGCGCCGCAAACTGGATGCCGAGACCCATCACGTTGACGAAGCAGGTGAGCGAGCCTGCCGGCGGCAGCGGCACGCGGCCGGCAACCAGCTCGCCGAGATCGGGCAGCTTTTCCAGGTCGACGCGCAGGCGACGCGTGCCGCGCACTTGTCTGAACTCGTCCGCGAGCCCGTCCGGCGGATCATGGTCGTAGAACGGCTGGTCGCCCTTGCCGATGATGTAGTTCGCGGGCCGGCCGATGCGCGCATGCACCACGTTGAGGGCGCTGCGCTCGAGAATGCCGTCGGCGAGCTCCAGCTCCTTGACGCAAGTGACGTGCGCATGGGGCGCGACCCAGGCGTCCTCGACCACCGGCGTCACGCTGTTGGTGGCGGCGCCGATGATGTCGGCACCCTCGACCGCCGCGCGCGCGCTGTCGACCGCCTTCACGGCGATGCCGAGCTCGGCCGCGAGCTCGGCGGCGAGCCGCTCGCGGTTCGCCTTGGTCGGGCTGTAGACGCGGATTTCCTTCAGCGGCCGGATCGCCGCCATGGCGCGCGCCTGGCCGGCCGCCTGCCAGCCCGAGCCGATCAGCGCGTAGACACGCGCGTCCGGCGCGGCCATGTATTTCGCGGCGAGCGCATTCGCGCAGGCGACGCGCAGCTGCTGGATCACGCCGTCCGGCATGATGCCGAGGGGCTCGCCGTTGCGGGTGCTGAACAGCATGATGAGCCCGCAGAACTTGCCGCCGCCGGCGAGCGGCTGCTTGTCCTTGCGCAGGCCGTGCGGGCCGTGCTGCCAGCGGATGACGTCGGAGTTGAGCCGGATCGCCGCCACCTCGAAGCGCGGCAGCATCCCGTCCATGGTCTTGAAGATGTAGCGGCCGCGCTCGTGCACCGGGCCGTAGATGTCGCTGCGCGGGCGATTGCCGGCGCGCCCGAGCCCCATCTCGCGGTAGCTTTCATCGAGCCGGTCGAGGCAGTCCGGCATGGTCAGGAGCCCGGTGATCTCCGCATTGTTGAGGATGAGTGTCATGATCCCGGCTCGCATTTGCCGCGGCGATTTCGCCGCAGGATCGGTATGCTGTCATTGTCATCGGACTGCAATACAGTCATGCGCGAAGTCCGCGCGACGCACGCGCACGGGGAGAAGAGCCATGCGAAAAACACTGCCGGGACTGATCTTTGCAATCCTCGCGATGGTCGCGCTCGCCGCGCCCGCGCAGGCTGCGGACGTGATCTGCTATAATTGCCCGCCGCAATGGGCCGACTTCGCCACCATGCTCAAGGCGATCAAGAGCGATCTCGGCCTCGACATTCCGTTCGACAACAAGAACTCCGGCCAGGCGTTGTCGCAGCTCATCGCCGAGAAGGCCAACCCGGTCGCCGACATCGTCTATTACGGCGTCAACTTCGGCATGAAGGCGAAGACCCTGGGCGTGATCGAGCCGTACAAGCCCGCCAAGTGGGACGAGGTGCCGGCCGGCCTGAAGGATCCCGACGGCGACTGGACCACCATCCACTCCGGCACGCTCGGCCTGTTCGTCAACAAGGATGCGCTCGGCAACAAGCCGGTGCCGGCGTGCTGGAAGGATCTGCTCAAGCCCGACTACAAGGGCATGGTCGGCTATCTCGATCCGTCCTCCGCCGCGGTCGGCTATGTCGGCGCCGTCGCGGTCAACATCGCGCTCGGCGGCTCGGAGACGAATTTTGCGCCCGCCGTCGACTACTTCAAGGCGCTGCACAAGAACCAGCCGATCGTGCCGAAGCAGACGTCGTATGCGCGCGTTGTCTCCGGCGAGATCCCGATCCTGTTCGACTACGACTTCAATGCGTATCGGGCGAAGTACACCGAGAAGGGCAACTTCGCCTTCGTCATTCCGTGCGAGGGCTCGGTGGTGTTTCCTTATGTCGTCAGCCTGGTGAAGAACGCGCCCGACAAGGACAAGGCGAAGAAGGTCCTCGACTATCTCTTGTCCGACAAGGGCCAGGCGATCTGGACCAACGCCTATCTGCGTCCCGCCCGTCCGATCCCGCTGCCCGCGGCCGTCAAGGCCAAGTTCCTGCCCGACAGCGATTATGCGCGCGCCAAGAGCGTCGACTGGGCGAAGATGGAAGCCGCGCAGAAAGGCTTCACCGACCGCTATCTCGCCGAGGTGAAGTGAGGCAAGCTGTCATTGCGAGGAGGCCGCAGGCCGACGAAGCAATCGCGATCAGCCGGCGCATGCGCACGCGGAACGAGATTGCTTCGCTTCGCTCGCAATGACCACACGATGCGGCTCAACACCTTTCTCCTTCTCTGCCTCCTCCCCCTCGCGGTCGTCGTCGCCGCGTTCTTCATCATGCCGATGGCCCGTCTCGTCGCGGTCGGCGCTACCGGGCCGACCGGCCTTGCGGCCTATGCGGCGATCCTCACGGAGCCGCGCTATCGCGGGACGCTGATCAACACGATCGCGCTCTCGGCCGCAACCACCGCGGCGACGCTCGCGATCGCGACGGTCGCCGGCCTCTTCCTGCAGCGCCACCGCTTTCCCGGCCGCGCCGTGCTGGTGGCACTGCTCACCTTCCCGCTCGCCTTCCCGGGCGTCGTGGTCGGCTTCATGATCATCCTGCTCGCCGGGCGGCAGGGCCTGATCGGCGACATCACGCTCGCGCTCTTTGGCGACAAGCAGGTGTGGGCCTATTCGATGCAGGGCCTGTTTCTCGGCTATCTCTATTTCTCGATTCCGCGCGTGATCCTCACCATCATGGCGGCGGTGGAGAAGCTCGACCCCAGCCTGGAGGAAGCCGCGCGCGCGCTCGGCGCCGGGCCGTGGGCGGTGATGCGCGACGTGGTGCTGCCCGCCCTGCGACCGGCCTTCGTCGCGTCGGGCGCGATTGCGTTCGCGACCGCCATGGGCGCGTTCGGCACCGCCTTCACGCTCGCGACCGACATCGACGTGCTGCCGATGCTGATCTACACCGAGTTCACGCTGTCGGCGAACATCGCCATGGCGGCGGCGCTCTCGGTCGGCCTCGGCCTCGTCGCCTGGGCGATCCTCGCGCTCGCCCGCTCGTTCGCCGGCAACACCGTGGCGGCCGCCGGATGACAACAACCCTTTGGACCGTTTGGCGCGACCGCCTGATCTTCGCGGGCCAGCTCGCCTTCACGCTCATGGTCGCCGCCTTCCTGATCGTGCCGGCCGCGCTCTCGATGATGGCGGGCGTGACCGTGAGCTATTTCCGCGGCATCCGCTCCGGCGTCACGCTCGACTGGATCATGCAAGTGTGGGACCTCTATGCCGACACCATCGCGCGCTCGTTCCTCATCGCGTTGTCGGCCCTCGCCGTGACGCTGATCATCGGCGTTCCCGCCGCCTATGCGCTCTATGTGCGCGGCGGGCGGCTCGCCCGCACCGTGGAGGAGATCATCACGCTGCCGCTCGCCATCCCGGGCCTTGCGATCGCGCTCGCGCTGCTGCTGAGCTACGGCGGCTTCTCCGACTTCCGCCGCTCCTGGCTCTTTATTCTCACCGGCGATGTCATCTTCACCCTGCCGTTCATGGTGCGCTCGGTGATCGCGATCTTCGCGGCGACCGACGTGAAGACGCTCGACGAGGGCGCCGCCTCGCTCGGCGCCTCGCCGTGGCGGCGCTTCCGCGACGTGATCGTGCCCAATGCGCGGCCGGGGATTCTCGCCGGATCGCTGATGGTGGTGACGCTCTCGCTCGGCGAGTTCAACCTCACCTGGATGCTGCACACGCCGCTGACAAAGACGCTGCCCGTGGGTCTCGCCGACAGCTACGCCTCCATGCGGCTCGAGGTCGCCTCCGCCTACACGCTGGTCTTCTTCGTGATGATCATTCCGCTGCTGGTCGCCATGCAGATGTTCGCCGGCTGGAGCGGTGGGAGCGGAGCGCGACGATGAGTGCGTGTAGGGTGGGCAGGGCGCGTTACGCGACCCCTCCGCGTGGGCAAAATCGCCGACGCGCCCTGCCCACGCGGCACGTCAAGTCAAGGCGATTTTGCCGACCCTACGGCGGAGCACAGGGGCCCGCGCGATGAACGACACCCACGGCGTCACGGTGCGGGCCGAGGCCTGCGCAAAAACCTTCGCGGATGGGACGCGCGCGCTCGAGCCCGTCACGCTCGACATCGCGCGCGGCGAGACCGTGGTGCTGCTCGGGCCGTCGGGTTGCGGCAAGACCACCATGCTGCGCATCATCGCCGGGCTCGAGCAGCCCGATGCCGGCGGCCGCGTTCGCTTCAACGACGCCGACGTGACGCATCTGCCGATCGAGCGGCGCAATGTCGGCATGGTGTTCCAGTCCTACGCGCTGTTTCCCAACATGAACGTCGCCGGCAATATCGGCTACGGCCTGAAGATCCGCGGCGTCGCCGCGGCCGAGCGCAGAACGCGCATCGCCGAGCTGGTGGCGCTCACCGGCATCGAGGGGCTGGAGAATCGCCGCATCGACCAGCTCTCCGGCGGCCAGCGCCAGCGCGTCGCGCTCGCCCGCGCGGTCGCAGTGCGGCCGAGCGCGCTCCTGCTCGACGAGCCGCTGACCGCCCTCGACGCCGCGCTGCGCGAGCGGCTGCGCGGCGAGCTCAACCGCCTGCTGCGCACCCTCGGCATCACCACGATCTATGTCACCCACGACCAGGCCGAGGCGATGGCGCTCGGCGACCGCGTCGTCGTCATGCGCAAGGGCGCGATCGCGCAGATCGGCACGCCGCGCGAGGTCTATTTCGCGCCGGCGAGCCGCTTCGTCGCCGAGTTCATCGGCGCCGCCAATATCGTCGAGGGCGCGTGCGAAGGCGGCGCCCTCACGCTGCCGGGCGGCAAGCTGCCGCTCGCCAACGGCGTGGCGGGCGCAACCGTGGTGGCGATGATCCGCCCGGAGGCGATTGCGGTCGCGGCGCCCGAGGCCGCAAGCCTCGTCGGCCAGGTCGACAGCGTGATCTTCACCGGCGACCGCCAGCGCCTCAGCGTGAGCGGCGCCGCCGGCAAGGCACTGTTCGTCGACGTGCCCAATTCCATCGACGTGAAGGCCGGCGACCGTGTCGGCCTCACGGTCGACCCGGCCGCGATCCGCCTGTTGCCCGGAGAGCAGCCGTGACGGCACGTCCGATCCTGATCGGGCAAATTTCCGATCTGCACGTCAAGCCGCCCGGCGTGCTCGCCTATCGCCAGGTCGACACCGCAGCGGCGCTCACGCGCTGCGTCGCCGAGCTCAACCGCTTCGATCCGCGACCGGATTTCGTCGCGATCTCCGGCGATCTCGCCGATACGCCGCGGGCGGAAGAATACGACCACCTCACCCGCCTGCTCGCGCCGCTCGACATTCCCTATGCGGCGATCCCCGGCAATCACGACAACCGCGCCTTGCTGCGTGCCGCCTTCCCGCATCAGGCCTACGCGCCCACCGGCGGCGCACTCAATATTCTGCATGCGGTCGGCGATCTCGACGTCGTGCTGCTCGACTCAAGCGTCCCCGGCGCCGCGCACGGCACGCTCGACGCCGACACCTTGCGCTGGCTTGACGCGACGCTCGCCGCCTCGGCGATGCGTCCGGCGCTCATCTTCCTGCACCACCCGCCCTTCGTCACCGGCATCGCGCACATGGACGCGCAGAATCTGCGCAACGCCGATGCGCTCGCCGTCATCGTGCAGCGCCACCCGCGCGCGCGCCTCCTCGCCGCCGGCCACGTCCACCGCGCGACGCTGACGACCTTCGCGGGCGTCCCGGCCACCATCTGCCCGGCGCCCAACCACGCGGTCGCGCTCGATCTCGACGCGCATCTCGCGCCGTCGCTCAAGGTCGAGCCGCCGGCGTTTCATCTGCACGCCTGGTTTCCGGGCGAAGGTTTCGGCCGCGTCGTCACGCATCACGTGCCGATCGGCGACTTCGCCGGGCCCCATCCGTTTCGCGGGCCCGACGGGCGGCTGCTTTGATTGACATCCGCGGGGCGGAATGCTTCGAATCCGCCGCGCCATCGTCAACATTGCGAGGGGATGTCACATGAACGTTGCGAATCTTCACGCGTTCACTCCGGCTGCCCGGGCGCCGTTCCGCTTCGCGCGCGTCCTGCGCGTCGCCGCCCTGCTCGCGGCCGCTGTCATCGCCGGCCAGATCGCGCCGACGCCGGCGCGCGCCGATCAAAAGAGCGACGTCGACGCCTGCTTCTCGGGCAACGACGCGCGGGCGACCGAGCGCATCCCGGCCTGCACGCGCGTCATCGAGTCGGGCAAGGTCAGCCAGCACGATCTCGCCGGCGCCTACAACTGGCGCGGCGAGGCCTATCGCATCCTCAAGCAGTACGAGCTCGCGCTCGCCGACTACTCGCGCTCGATCGAGCTCAACCCGCAATCGGTCTACCCCTTCGCCAACCGCGCCGAGGTCTATCGCCTGCAGGGCAAGTACGACCTGGTGATCGCCGACACCACCCAGGCGATCCGCGTCGACCCGATGCTCAACGCCTCCTACGCGATCCGCGGCATGGCCTACGAGAAGATCGGCGACAAGGATCACGCGCGCGCCGATTTCAACAAGGCGCTGTCGCTGCCGGTCAAAGGCAATGACGGCGCGTGGGCGCAGGACATCGCGCGCAGCCACCTGAAGGATATGGGGGATTAGCGCGTATTCCGTTCGCATTGAATCACAACGTCATGCCCGGCCCTGTGCCGGGCATCCACGTCTTGGCGACATGGCAAGAAAGACGTGGATGCCCGCATTCGCGGGCATGACGTGGGGGCATTCGCCGGCATGACGCGGAGGATGTGACAACGACTCAAGACTAATGTTCCGACACCGCCGCGCCGAGCCGCTCCAGCACCAGTGCGCGGCGCGCGGTTTCCTGCAGGCGGCAATAATCCGCGCCACCGAGCGCGGCGCCGGGATCGATGTTGGCGAACAGCGGACAGAGCTTGTTCTGCGACGCCGCCCAGGTCTTTTGCGCCGCCGTGACCGACGCGAGCATGTCCTTGCCGCCGCTCTTGCCGATCAGCGCGAGCGCGTTGCGCATCCGCGCGGTCCAGACCCCGAGCTCGCGCCGCGCGCAGGCTTTCGCATCCTCGACGGCCGTGTCGCGTTCCCGCGCGGCCTTGATGCACGGATCGGCGACGGCGCCGATGCAGTTGCCGGCGAAGCCGCCGTCCTTGCGCGCGGCGTCGATGCAGCGTGCGACCGTCTTGCTGTCCTCGGCGGGCGACGGGGCGGCGGCGGACGCCGCGCCCGTCATGCCGACGCAGAGCAGAGCCGCGAACCTGCGTGCGGAAATCATGCGGCGGGCTTCTCGACGATGAGGTTGCCGTCGTCGTCGACCGAGAGGCCGGTCGCGCGCGCTTCCGCCACCACCGAGGGATGCCAGTCGACCTTGCCGGCGTCGGGGCCGCCGATGATCGCCATCAGCAGCGCGTCGGGGCGGTCGGAGAGATTGCGGAAGCCGCGATAGATGCCGATCGGCACGTTGCACACGTCGCCCTCGGAAAGATCGATGGTGCGCTCCTCCTCGCCCTCGAGCCAGAAGACCTGCCACGGCCCCTGCACGGGAATGAACACCTCCTCGGTCGCGTGGCGATGCAGCGCCGCGCCCTTGCCCTTGGGCGCGCGGATATAGGTGACCGAGAAGCCGGCCGCGCCCGCCTTGACGTGCGGCTTGAGCGCGGCGTTCTCGGTGACGCCCATGCCGACCATGTCGATGATCTCGCGCTCATAGGCGGGGATGCGCTGGTCGAGGAATGCGAGGTTCGAGCCGCGCGCGGTCGCGCGCGCGACATGGCCGCGCTCCATGGCGTCGCGCGAGACGCGCGGGATCGGCTTGCCGGCAAGCCGCGGATCGACGACGGGCATGGTGGGTGCTCCCTTCACTATTGGCGAATGGCGAATAGCGAATAGCGAATAGTCTGCGTGCGACCGATGTCCGCTCGCTACTCGCTACTCGCGATTGGCGAATGGCGAATAGCGAATAGCGAATAGTCTGCGTGCGACCGATGTCCGCTCGCTACTCGCTACTCGCTACTCGCTACTCGCCACTCGCTACTCGCTACTCACACCTTCACGTGCCTTCCCACGAACTCCACCATATGCGCAAACATGTCGCCGACCTGCGTGAGATCCGGCGAATGGCCGGCGTGGCGCGCCATCGCGATGTATTCGAGCGCGATCTCGCCGCCGGCCTTGCGGTAGTTGGCGACGAAGCGCTGCGGCTCGTTCGCGGCGACCGGCGAGTCCGGATCGCGATAGTCGTGCAGCATGTCGCCCTGCCCCTGGAACCAGATCGCCGGCGGGGTCTCGACCTTCTCGCCGCGCTCGAGCGCGAGCATCGGGTTGCCCTCCGCCATGTTGGCTTCCGAGCGCCAGTAGGAATCCTGGCGCGCGATGATGCCCTTCGGCCAGTCCGGCGCGTTGGCGCCCGCCTGCACGCGCTTCGCATGGCGGTAGCGGCCGAGCGGATTGATCACCGGCCACGACATCACGACGCAGCGCACGCTCGCGTCCTGTGCGGGCGAACCCGCCGGCAGCGCGAGCGCGGCATAGCGCGGATCGTGCGGCCGCATCGCCACCAGCATGGCGAGATGCCCGCCGCTCGACTGGCCCGAGAGGCCGACGAGATCGGGCCTCGTCTTGAGGTCGCGGGCGTTGAGCTTCGCCCAGCGCACCGCGTAGTTGATGTCCTGCACCGAGGCGGGATACGGGTCGGTGCTGCCGGAGCGGAAATCGAGCGCGATCGACACGATGCCGTGCGCGGCCATGTATTCGTGGCGCAGCTTCTCGGTGAAGCGGTCGCTCATGCACCAGGCGCCGCCATGGCACTCGACCAGCGCCGGAAACGGCCCGGCGCCGCGCGGGCGAAAAACGCGCGCGAGCAGCGGCTTGTCGCCGTGGCGCAGATATTCGATGTCGTCGACCGTGAAGTCGGTGGTCTTGGCGTCAAGCGTTGCGGTGATCATGGGGGCTCCTGTCAATTTCGCCGTCATTGCGAGGCGCTGCAGGCGCCGAAGCAATCCCGCGCAACGATTCGCGGCGCGAGATTGCTTCGGGCCGCTACGCGGCCCTCGCAATGACGATCTCGTCAGGATAGATCAAATTTCCCGTCTTGTACTGCGGCGGGGCACATCATGGGCGGCGCCCCAACCGGCGCCGCGGCCGGGCCTTTCATTCAAATCATTGAAGACGCTTCTGTTATCCCAGTTAGGTTCGTTCTGGAATTTTGCGTTCTGGCGATTTGCCGGCGGATATCGGCGGCAGGGCGGCATCGAATGCACGCAACGCAAACTTGCGCCGCGCGAGCGCGTCGCGCTCGTAGCGGTCGAGGCGCAGGAGCTCGTGCGCGACGGCCGGCTCGGTCGCCAGTCGCGCGCGCATCGGCAGGCGTACGCGCCGGATGCGCGCGAGATCGAGCTGCGCCTCGGCGATGCGGCGCGCGAGCGCGAGGATGCGCGGCTCGGCAGCAAGACCCACGATCGATCCGATGATGAGCCGCGCGAGCGCATCGACCTCGGGCTCGATCGCCTCATCATGCAGCACCGACAGGCTCAGACCGTGCCGCCGCGCGTTGCGCGCGGCGGTCGCCTTGCCGGCGAGCGTCTGCGGACCGGTGCTCTTGCGCCCGTTGGCGCGGCTCGCAAACGCCCGGCGCGCCCGACTCATCCGCTCGCCTCCACGTATTGCCCGGTCTGCACCGGAACCGGCGTGAACTCGGCGTCCTGCACCTGCTCTTGCGCCTGCAGTTCGATTTGCTGTTCCCGGGCCGCGACGGCGTTGCGCAGGCGCTCGGCGAGCGTGGCCTGATGGCCATAGAGCTGGCGCAGCATCTCGTCGCGGCGCGCCTCGGCGATGCAGATCATGCGGTCGATCGCCTCGATCTCGCGGATGTGGGCGGCGAGCGCCTGCGCGCGCACGACGCTAGGGCTGAGGCCCGCGGCGGCGAACACCGCGTCGACGGTGGCGATCGAGTCCGGGTCGCGCGCGTGCCAGCACTTCGCCAGGGTGAAGTAGTCGTCGACACCGAGGTCGCGCAGCACGATGCGCAGCCCCTCGCCCGCGTTGGCGGTCAGGATGTCGGCCTTGTCGCGGCGCAGCCGCACCACCTCGAAGTCGCGGTCGACGAAGTCGCGCACCCAGACGTGCTCGACGATGCCATGCGGCTTCACCTCGGCGATGATGTGGGCGAGCAGCGCCTCATAGGGCCCGACCGGGTCGCCGCGACACAGCGGCGGCGGCGCGATGTTGGCGAGGACGGCCGGAAGGTTGGCCGTGCCGGCGGGGGCCGGCTGGCGAAGGTCAGTGGATGTGGCCATGGGTTCTCCATCGGGGTTGTCCCCTCCCGCGGTGGCGGAACGCGGCAGCGGCGCGAGGCTTGCGCTTTGTTCACGATTTGTTCTATCATGCGACCCAGCGCTGCGCAAGCAAAAAGTGAACGCGGCGCGCAACGGCCCGCATCGGTGCGAGCAACGCTGAAAGGCGCCCGCAGGCCGTCCATCGCATCGTCCACAAGGAGCACCCTCATGCCATTCGAGAACGACCGAAGCGAAGCCCCGGCCGGCCGCGCGGACGGCACGGCCGACGAGCTGTTCGACGCCCACGCCAAGACGATCGTCCAGCAGCTGATAGACCTCGCCCAGCGCGGCGACCCGACGGCGCTGCGGCTGTGCCTGGACCGCATCTCCCCGCCCCTGCGCGAGCGCCCGCCGGAATTCGCGCTGCCGCCGATCGAGACGCCCGCCGACGCCGCCCCGGCGATCGCGGCGATCGTGGCCGGCCTCGCCGACGGCTCGCTCAGCGCCGCGGAGGCACTCGATCTCGCCCGCTTCGTGCGGACCTGCGTGGAGACCCTCGTTCTCGCCGGGAGCGCGGAGCGCGCGGATGGCCGCGAGGCGCGGGACGCGGAGGGGCGGAGCGGGCCGGTGGGAGCGCCGCGGATGATCGGCGCCGCGCAGGTGCACGAGACTCGTGCCGGCGAGGCGGAGCTGCGGTCGGCCGCGTAGCGCGAAGTCCGCTGGATTGATCCACACCGTCATGCCCGGGCTTTGTCCCGGGCATCCACGTCTTTGCGATCTGGCAAGAAAGACGTGGATGCCCGGGCCAAGCCCGGGCATGACGTGCTGATTCAGCGTCAGCGGAAAATGCTCCGGCAGGCTGCGCCGCGCGGAAAGTCACCGCACCCCGCCCCCCTTCGCTGCGCTTCGGCGACCACGTCGTTGCGACCGGGCTTACGCGGCGGTCTTTTTCTTCGGGCGCCCGCCGAGTCGTCCGTTACGCCGCGATGCCGCCGCCTTGGCGCGGGATTTGGCGCTGCCGCCGAGCGCGCCGAGATGCGCGGCCATCCAATTGCGCGAGCCGAGAATTCCCTCGATCAGCGCAGGCAGGTAGATGTCGGCGTCGAGCTTGGGAAAATGCAGCCCGAATCCGGATGGGCTCACCTCGATGGTTGCGAGGTCGGTGGGTCGCGCCTTCTCCAATCCTTGAGCGGAGTGCGGCGCAAAGCCGATTTCCAGGCCGCTCGCCAGGCTGACGATCACCCGATCCGTGCGTCGGTCATAGCGCGCCGCAAGCGCGCGGGGCTGTGTCGCGCGCATCGACGCCGCCCGCCGTCCCGCTGAACGAAACGCGTCAGGGTTCGCCATGAATCCTTCTCCATTCGTCCAACGGCATCGCGTATCATTGGCAGAAACCCAATCGCTTGGGAATATGCTGGGCGTCGGCGGCGGCCGTATTCATGCTATCAGTGAACGGCAGAAAGAGGAGACGATCACGGTGCCTGCGGCGGACGCAAAGGCCACGCGCGGCAAGGCGCAGCCCAAGCCGCAACCCGCGCGCGGGCGGCTGCGGATCGGCGACGACTGGAACGCGATCACCATCATCGCGCTGTCGCAGAGCAGCCCGCTCAAGGCGATCGCCGAGCTGGTCGAGAACAGCATCGACGCCAAGGCCCGCAACGTGACGGTGACGCGCGGGCGCGAGCATGGGCGGCACTTTCTCGCCATCCGCGACGATGGCGAGGGCGTGCCGCGCGACGCGGAGGGGCGGCCGGATTTCCGCTACGTCGCAACCCACATCTGCGACTCGATCAAGCGGCACGTGAAGGCCGGCGGGAGCGCCGGCGTGCAGGGCGAGTTCGGCATCGGCCTCCTGAGCTTCTGGACGGTGGGCGACGAGCTGACCATGACGTCGACCGCCGACGACGGCCGCGCCTACCAGATGACGATGCGCAAGGGCGACCCGAGCTACGCGGTCGCGCCGCGGCGCACGCTGTTCGAGGAGCGCGGCACCGAGGTGCGCATCGCGCCGCTGCTCGAGGGCATCCGCGCGCTGTCGGGCGAGAAGATCCAGTGGTACCTTGCCGCCGAGCTGCGCGACCGCATCCGGGCGACCGGCGTGCGCATCGCCGTGATCGACCGGCTGGCGCGCAAGCAGTATGCGGTCGAGCCGCGCCAGTACGAGGGCCGGCTGCTGCATCAGCTGCCGGCGGTGCGCACGCCGCTCGGCGACGTCTACGTCGAGCTTTATCTCAACGCGCCGGCCGAGGCGAACCGCGTCGCGCTCTACCGGCACGGCACGCGGGTGGTCGAGGACCTCGCCCTGCTCGACGATTTCGCCCATCCGCCGTGGACGATGCGCTACCTGCAGGGCCACATCGACGCGCCGTTCATCAACCTCACGCCCGGCACGCGCAGCGGCTTCATCCATGACGCCGCCTATGCGGCCCTGCGCGAGGCCCTCGGGCCCCTCGGCGAGCGTCTCGTCGCGCTGATCGACGCGCAGCGACGCGCCGAGGAGGAGCAGGCGAGCCGCGAGCAGCTGCGCGCGATCCAGCGCGCCTTTCGCGAGGCGCTGCTGGCGCTGCCGGCGGAGGAATACGACTGGTTCGACATTCACGTCCGCGCGTTCCGCCCGACCGCGCGCAGCGACGCCGCCGAGGCGGCCGACCAGGCGGGTGCGCCGGCCGACGAGTTCGCCGCCGCCACGCCGGGCGCGCCCGAGCCGGCGCTCGGCGAGGCGCCGCAACGGCAGTTCTTCGACTTCGCCGGCCCGCTGTTCAGCGTCGCGGTCGCGCCCGCATCGTCGGTGGTGCGCATCGGCGACGTGCGCGAGCTGCGCGCGCTGCCGCGCGACCGCGCCCGCCGCCGCGTCGAGCACGATCTGCAGTTCGCCTGGGAGATCGTCGAGGGGCCGGGCGCGCTCGAGGGCGCGCACGACCAGGCGGTCCGCTATCGCGCGCCGCCGGAGCCGGGGCTCGCCCGCATCCGGGCGACGGTGCGCCAGAACGACGTCGTCTGCCGCGGCGAGGCCCTGGTCACGGTGACGCACGAGCTCCTGGCGCAACTCGGCCACGCGACCACCGCGACCCAGGGACTTCCCGGCTACACGCTCGAGCGCGCGCCGGGCGAGTCGTGGCGCTCGCGGCTCGATCCCGCACGCAACGTCATCGTGGTGAACAACGGCCACCGCGATTTCGTGTTCGCCTCGCGCAGCAAATCGCTCAAGCTGCGCTACCTCGTGCGCCTCTACGCCAAGGAGCTGATCATGCGTAATTTCGTCGGGCTGCCGGCGGAGCAGCTGCTGGAGCGGATGGTGGAGCTGTCGCTAAGGACGGAGGAGAATTTGTGACGGGTGTGACGGCGCTCGCGTCGGCGAGGATGTGGGTGAGCAGCGCCGCTGGAAACGGGCCACGAGTCGTGATGACGGCCGACCGAAAGGGCCGCCGTCTCTAATCCCGGGCGCGCCCTCATCGACCACGTTCGTCTTCCTGTTGCAAAGCGACGTAAATTCGCGTATACGCTCAGCAGCTTAACTAAGGGGGGATCGCCAAGCCCCGCGCACGGCGGAGTAGGCATTCTATCACATTGTCAGATCCCCAAGCATTCCTTAACGGCGAAATTCACTGCTGGTACAATTTTGTGTTGGGGTTCTCCGACAAACTTGTCGCGGCGATGATCAAGCAACTGGACGTTCAGGGCGACCAAATCGTCCTAGACCCGTTTTGTGGCACCGGCACCACATTGGTGGAAAGCATGAAGCGCGGAATTGCGTCGGTTGGTATTGACGCAAGCCCGTTTAGTTGCTTCGTCAGCCGCGTCAAAACGAATCGTACGCTCTCCGCCGATACCCTACTCAACGCGCTTCTCGATGTCGGCATCGAATATGAATTGACGCATAAGCAACGCGAGAATGCACACACCAGTGCATATCGCTATCTGCGTGACAGCGGCATGATTGAGCGGGGATGGATAAGCGCGGCACCCCTTAGACACGCACTCGCGCTCAAAGAAGCCATCCTGCACGCTTCACCGAACGCCGCTTGCCGTGACGCTTTCTTGCTTGCGCTAGTGGCGAACCTCTCGACGAAGATTGGCAACATGAAATATGGGCCTGAAATCTATTGCGGCCCACCGAAGCGCTCCGTAGACGTCTGGCAAATTTTCCGGACGAATGTTCTTCAGATGGTGAAGGACCTATGCATTGCAGAGAACGAAGAGCTTGCGGCTGCGCGCGTCCTCAGAGGCGACGCGCGGAATTGCTCGTCGATCCTGAAGCGCAACGGCTACAAGAAGGTGCACGTCGCCATCACGTCGCCGCCTTACCCCGCTGAGCACGATTACACGCGCAACACGCGCCTCGAACTTGCTTTCCTCGACTACATAACGAGCAACGATCACATTCGAACCATCAAACGCGCGATGGTCCGCTCGCACACGAAAGGCGTCTATAAGACGGACCGTGATGCCGAACTTGTGCGCGACAACAAGGACATCACCGCGCTTGCCGATAAGATTGCAAAAAAATGCAAGGGAAAGCCGTACGGCTTCGCCCGTCTTTACCCCACTGTCGTCCGTTCCTATTTCGGAGGAATGAAACGCCATCTCCAAAGCATGTCATCCGTTTTGCAGCGTGGCGGACATTACGCACTCGTCGTCGGAGACCAAGCTTCTTACCTGGGCACGCACGTTCCAACTGCGAAGCTGCTTGGGCAAATCGCCGAGGAAGCAGGATTCAAGGTCCAAGAGCAACTTGTCTGGCGTTCTCGCAGGCCTTCGACCAAAAAGAAACTGATGAAAGAACACGCACTCATCCTTCGCAAAGCTGCGTGAACTATGCCGAAGATTCGGGTCCACGAACGAGCACTCGCCCATCTTAGCCGCGGTCTTTACCGCTCCCCTGCGAGCGCACTTCGAGAACTCGTTAGCAACGCGTGGGACGCGAACGCGACCCGCGTCGAAATTAATACCAACTATCCCAAGTTCTATCAACTCTCCATTCAAGATAATGGCGACGGCTTCACCGCCGACGACTTCGAAAGTCTGATGAGCGGAGGCATTGGCAATTCGCAGAAAAGGACGAACGATCAACCCCTGCGATATAGCCGCCCCACAATCGGCAGACTTGGTATTGGTATGCTCGGTATCGCCCAAATTTGCGGGTCCTTTGTGGTTACCAGCAATCCAAAGATTGGTAAACCCTTCAGAGCACGCGTTAACCTGTACGACCTCGCCAAAGAGAAGATGGACGAGAAGTACTCCGAGCTCGTCCATGACGCTACTACGACACTTGAAGGGGAGCAGATATCCGGTAAGATTGTCGATGTTGGTACTTATGACTTCGAGAAACTTAACGGGGAAACGCCTTTCAAAGGAACCCTCATCATTGTAGATGATGTGGCTCCAATATTCACGCTTACCTTTCAAGAGTCGCTAAAACTCGGTGAATTTAAAGACATGCCTCGCGAGTGGCGGCAAGCTGTTGTACGCGTCCTCAACAAGGCTCCATCTCTCCAAGTGCTTGGAGACTACTGGCGCCTCGCGTGGGAGCTATCTGCCGCCTGTCCAATTCCTTACTTCGCAAATGACGCGCTTCCCAAGGGAATCGTCCGAGAGCGCAACGCCGCCCTTGAATCCTACAACTTTGCCCTGCATCTGGATGGTCGACAGCTCTTTAAACCGGTTCTCTTACGCGAGAATCCGGGGGGCTACACCACGACGCACATCAATCCCGGCCCCCAAACTGTCTACGGTAAAGACCTTGACTTCGGTGGCTACATCGTTGTGCAGGAAGGTCTGCAATTGAAGCCAGATGAGCTTCGCGGCATTCTCATTCGGATAAAGAATGTAGGCATCGGCTACTATGATCAGTCGATGCTTGATTATCGTTTCAATGAAGGCCCGCGCACGCGCTGGCTCACGGGCGAGGTCTATGTCGAGAAAGGACTTGAGGACGCGTTAAATGTGGACCGCGATAGCTTCAATCGCTTCCACCCTGAGTTTCGCGTGTTGCAGACGTACGTGCATGAGGTTCTCCGGAACGAGGTCTTTCCAGCAGTCTACAAGAACATTGACGCGCGCTCGAAGGAGCGAAAGTCAAAAGTCGCGACGAAGCGCAACGCAACGGTGCGCTCTGTGCTTCAAGAGCACGGGAATAGGAACGTTAGGATCGTTCGCAGGGCGCGCGATGAAGAAGACGAAATGAAGAGCACATACTCTTCAGCGCACCGAAGCCGCGATACTGTCGAGGTCGTTGTTCCAAATGAAGAAGACCTGCCAACCGGTAAAGCTTCCCGACAGCTCGCTCGGGCTATTCTAGCAATCTTTGAAGTCGCTCTTCTTGAGAGCGACAGATCTACGCAGCGCAAAAAGTTCTCCGAATTGCTTTTAGACCTTCTGAAGCGCTGGTAGAGAACATGCCTCACTTTGCTTTTGAGGACTGCCTTCTCAAGCATTACATCCGCAAGGAGGTCTGGCTTCCCTTTTGCCGCGAACGGTTGCGCAAAATACGTGCCACTTCCTCGCGAAATCCTCGCCGCATGCGATATTTTACATTTTGCGCCGTCGGCGCGTTGGACGTTCTTCTTCTCGATAGAGAGAGGGTTCTGCGCCGGTCGAACAACGACGAGTTCGATACCGTGTTCTTCTTCGACAAAGACCGCGAAGCAATCATTGAGACTCAAAAACGCATCCCAGGCGCCAATGGCTTTCCCGGCGACTTCGCTCGGGTCGTCATGCAAGCAGATGTCGGTGATGACGAGTTGGCGCTTCGGGTGCTCACCGATGAGCGCGATACGCATGAGGTCCGCGAGAAGCAGATGCAGCGCGCGCAGCTCGGTGACTTCATCGAGTCCTTTCCATTTGATGTTGTAAACCTTGATGTCGAACAATATCTCTATCGTCCGAAAGAACAACTCCCCGGGATTCTAACGAATGCTATTCGCAAGATTTTTAAGTGGCAGAAGCGTGACGGCCTCGGGTCGAACAAGAAGCCATTCACGCTTGACGAGTTCACGCTGATGTTCACCACGCGGGTCGGCCCTGCCGATCTGCCGGATGAATATATTTCCTATCTTCGGGATCACTGTATCGAGAAGAATCTCGTCGAATTTCAGGAGTTAACGATTCCATTCCAGAAAAAGTCCGGCGGCCGGGCCCCTGCGGATTTCTTTGCCAACGACTTCGATGGTGCCTTTACGCTGGCAGTTCCGAAGAGCCTCAGCGAGCTTGCACTAGAACAGGACTGGTACATAGACGATGTTAAAGGTATTCTGGTGTTTCAGTTCGATCGGCCCTTTGCCGATGGTACATACCGCATGCTTCATATGGTAATGTCCATCAGCCGCCAGCAACCACCCGAAGAAAAGCGGGCGCCCGGGCAGAAGGTTCAGGCTGCGCTCAGCGCTCATAAGAATACGATCGTAAAGCTTTTCGAGGCTGACGTGATCTCGGTTGAGGCGTTGGTTCAAGGCGCTATGGAGGTAGCGCTGAAGACGGACCTGCAGGAGCTCTTCAAACACCGCGAGCGCTACTACAAGCCAGCCGCGGAGTAGTGCCCGACTTTCGGCTAGAGCGTCCTTCCGTCCGTCAGACATTGCAGCCCTCTTAGACGTCGAGAGTCTGCATGGGTTTGCCTCATCAAACGTATGGACAGTAGACGTGGGGCTTACCCGTCATGACCCGAGCATGTCGCTGCGGCGCTCGCACGTCCCTCGCCACCGCGAATGTGGCGAAGTCTCATTGACCCTCGGAGCGCAAGGACCTCGGATCTCCGTTTCCCGGTCGCTTCTCACAATGGTCAAAGCGGGCGCAAGGCGATTCTGTTGTTAATCGAAGGTTCTGGACCGTCAAGGCGTCAATCAGTAGAACTGGATGAACCTGGAATCTTCGAGACATCCGAAAAATACGAAAACATCATCGAAAGCTTTTCTTCAAAGCGATCCGGTCTGCCCTTATGAATATACGACACGGCACCCTGCCGAAATGCCTCTGCTACAATCCTCGGCAATTGCGATGCAGATACGATTACGACAGGCGTATGAGGCAGTGAGTTACGGGAATGACGTAACATCTTTAAACCCGCTTCGCTATCTAGGCCGATCTGCATGTCTAGTAAGATTAAAGCC
>Ga0335081_10004708_pt1 | contig 21548 bp, 21 predicted proteins | sample Lox_Sample_35_FD_206713 | JGI IMG/M metagenome (GOLD analysis project Ga0335081, IMG submission 206713) | Soil microbial communities from Loxahatchee National Wildlife Refuge, Florida, United States - Lox_Sample_3.5 | ecosystem: Environmental > Terrestrial > Soil > Wetlands | place: USA... | reverse complement strand
CCTCGCAAGTCGTTCGGACGACCTGCCTCGAATGTCCGGTCGGGTGCGGCCTCGAAGTGTACACCCGTGACAACCGGATCGTGAACGTGTTCGGCGATTTCGAGTCGCCGATCAATCGTGGTCATCTCTGTGTACGGGGCCGGTACGAAACGTGGGCTGAGCCGCGCGAGCGGATTTTGACGCCACTCGTGCGTCGCGACGGCAAGCTCGAATCCGCAAGCTGGAACGAAGCGGTCGACTCCGTCAGGAACGCTGCCAGGAGATTCCAAACGGAGCAACGAGCGATGCTGCTGTCTCCACGCCTCACGAACGAGACCGCCCGGGCCATGCGGAAGCTGGCGCCCAAGATCGGACGTGTGGGCGTGGTTGTTGTCCAACACGAGGAAGCGTTGTGCCGCGTGAACGGCGGGCCAACTCCGCCGGCCTCGGCGTTGGATCAATTGCAGGACGCGGATGCGATCATCATTCTCGGGGCACGGCCCAGCCGTGACAATGGTGTGGTGGCTGCCCGCATCCGAACGACGGTGCGCCGTCGTGGGGCCAAGCTGTTGATCTTCCACTCGCGCAAGAGCGATCTGGATCGCTATGCCGATGTGTCTGCATACGCTGTAAGTCTCGAACGCGCATTCTGGAAACAGGTCGCGAGCTTGTTGCAGGACGTCCATCGGCCGGTGCTGGTGTACGGACCAGACGCGATGACTTCCATTGGCGTAACGGTAATGGAGCGGTTGATCAAGATTTTCGAGGTGAATACCGACGGTCGAACTCAGTCGCTGCAACTCGTTGCCTTGCCGGTAAGTACGAACGGATGCACCTGGACCGGCGCCGAGATTGAAACCGTCGAAGATGTTGGTCTATGGCTCGGCGCGAAGCCGTTGCGGTATTTGCAGGTGGTCGCCAGCGACGAACCTGACGGTGGCGCGCATTTGCTCCGCGAACGCCATGTTCGGGCTTTGTTGGACAACGTCGATTGTCTCGTCGTGCAGGCCAGCTATCGTTCGGCACTTACCGAACGAGCGCAGGTGATATTGCCCTCCGCCCTCTGGTCTGAGAAATCCGGCACGGTCACGAACTTCGAGGGGCGCGAACTACCGGTGCGGCAGGTGGTGCCGCCCCGCGGTGAGGCACGTGATGATCGAGAAATCTTGGAGACACTGTTTTCATGAGCGACAAACCGAAAATCAAGGTAGCGACAGCGTGGCTGGGCGGATGTTCCGGCTGTCACATGTCCATCCTGGATATCGACGAACGGATCATCGACCTGGCGAAGCTGGTCGAATTCACCGCCAGTCCGATTACCGATCTGAAGGAGATTCCCGAGGTGGACGTGGGCATTATTGAAGGGGCGGTTTGCAACGATGAGAACGAACACGTCCTGCGCACCATGCGCAGCCGCTGCAAAGTATTGATTGCGCTCGGCGATTGTGCGCTCACAGGCAACATTCCAGCGCTCCGCAATTCCTTCAAACTGGAAGAGGTGGTCACCCGCGGCTTCGTGGAGATCGAGAGCACACAAATTGCCGGCGTACCCGATACCACGGTCGTCCCGCGCTTGCTGAAACGGGTCCGTCCGATTCAAGAGTTCGTGAAGGTGGATGCCCATATTCCCGGTTGTCCGCCGGATGCCGATACGATTTGGTATGCTCTGACCGAGCTGTTGGCCGGTCGGATGCCGCAATGGAATGAAACGAATTTGAAATATGACTGACGTCAATACGCAAACGATCACGATCAATCCGGTGACCCGCATTGAAGGTCACGCGAAAATCACCATCCACCTCGATGACGCCGGCAACGTGGCGGACACGCGGTTTCATGTGGTCGAGTTCCGCGGATTCGAGAAATTCTGCGAAGGCCGGTATTTCGCCGAGATGCCGCAAATCACGGCGCGAATCTGTGGAATTTGTCCGGTGAGCCATTTATTGGCGAGCGCCAAGGCCTGCGACGCGGTGCTGGGAGTAGAGATTCCGCGCCCAGCCAAGCTGTTGCGCGAGCTGATGCACATGGGGCAACTCACGCAATCACACGCGCTGAGCTTCTTTCATCTCAGTGCCCCCGATTTGCTGTTGGGATACGACAGTAACCCCGCGCTGCGTAATGTCGTCGGACTCATTCAGCAGCATCCGGATATCGCCCGCAAAGGAATCCGCCTGCGCAAGCTCGGGCAGGAGGTCATCAAGCTGACGGCGGGACGCAAGATTCACGCGGATTTCCCGGTGCCCGGCGGCGTCAACAAGGCGCTGACGAATACGGAGCGCGACGAGATGCGAGCCGGCTTGACGGAAGCGATGCAACATGCCCGGTTCGCGCTGGATCTTTTGAGGCGCTACCAACAGGACCACCAGCCGGAGGTGGAAGATTTCGCCGCTTTCGATTCCAACTTCATGGGGCTGGTCCAGGCGGACGGTGCGCTGGAACATTACGACGGCAGACTGCGGTTTTGCGACAACGAAGGGCGGGTTCTCGAAGACCAGATCGACCCCGCCAATTATCTGGCCGTCATCGGCGAAGCCGCCGAACCGTGGTCATACCTGAAGTTCCCGTTCATTAAACGCCTGGGTTATCCTGATGGAATGTACCGGGTCGGACCGCTGGCCCGCTTGAACGTCGCGGATCGGATTGCCAGTCCGCAAGCGGACAGAGAATTGCAGGAATGGCGTTCGCAAGGCCGGAGTCCGCGTCGGAGTTCGTTCTATTATCATTGGGCGCGGCTGATCGAAATCGTATACGCGCTGGAACGGATCGAACAGTTGCTCGATGATCCTGACATTTGCAGTACGGACATTCTGGCTGATGGGAAACCCACGAACCAACAGGGCATCGGCGTGATCGAAGCACCGCGTGGGACGCTCATCCATCATTACTGGGTCGACGCGAACGGCCGGGTCGAGAAGGTCAACCTGATCGTGGCCACCGGCCACAACAACCTCGCCATGAATCGCGCCGTACAGGCGGTCGCCAGGAAATACGTCAAAGCGCGGCAATTGCAGGAAGGCATGCTCAACCGTGTCGAAGCGGCCATCCGCTGCTACGATCCATGTTTGTCCTGTTCGACGCACGCCATCGGTCAGATGCCGATAGTGGTCGAAGTCGTCGGCGCTGACGGAATCGTGCAACAAACGCTGACGCGCGGGTGACGTGAAGACGTTGATTTTTGGTTATGGGAACGCCAGCCGGCGCGACGACGGTGTCGGCTGGTTTGTCATCGGGCAACTGGATAAGTTGGGCCTTGACGGTATCGAACTTCTCAACTGCCACCAACTGGAAGTTGATCACGCCGAGGTCATCAGTCGCTTCGATAATGTCATCTTCGTCGACGCGACCACTCCTCAGAGTCCGAGAACGATCACCGAAACAGTCGTACAGCCCAGGTTTCAGACCCACGCCGTGACGCATTATCTCACCCCGTCGGATTTGCTTTCGCTCTCGGACACACTGTACGGTCAGGTGCCGCGAGCGATTTTGTTCAGCATCCGCGGCTGCGACTTTGGGTTCGGCATGGGACTGTCGTCCGCCACCGAAGGCTGGGCACTGGAAGCGGTGCAACGAATTCAGCAATTGGTCGTACAATCAAATCGTCATCCGGATGCATCGCACCAAATCAGCGAGGACAGGAAAGGGAGGCAGGCCCATGCATGAGATGTCCATTGTCGAAGCCCTGCTGGAAACGGTGCTGGCTGAATTGCGGCTGCATCCCGGTGCTCGCGTCTGCATGGTTCGCGTCCGCATCGGTGCGCTGCGTCTCGTGGAGCCCACGGCGCTGCAATTCTGCTATAGTACGGCTGTGCAAGATACACCGCTGGCTGGCTCACAGCTCCAAATTCAACAGGTCGACGCGTCCGCGCGCTGCGACGTGTGCAGTCTCGAGTTCCCCGTCGAAGAAAGCTGGTTTGAATGTCCGCGATGTCACTCGGCAAATGCACGGCTGCTGCAGGGCGACGAACTGCTGTTGACCAGTTTTGAAATTGAGCAGGTTTTATCTTCAGATTTGAAAGCAACGAATCCCCATGTCCACTGCCGCTCCTAACTCATCCAGATTCCAAATTGTCGAGGCGCGTTTCCTGGCGCCCGACGTGAAATTCTTCCGAATCGCTGCCCCGCGAATTGCCCGCAAACGCAAAGCGGGCCAATTCGTCATCGTTCGGACTCATGCCCAAGGCGAACGCATACCGCTGACGATTGCCGATTCCGATGCGCAGGCTGGCACGATTGGGATCATCGTTCAGGGCGTTGGCAAGACCACGAAACAGCTCAACAGTATGAATGCCGGCGATTATTTGGCCGATGTGGTTGGTCCGCTGGGAAAGCCCTCAGAGATCAAACTTTTTGGCACGGTGGTGGTCATCGGCGGTGGCGTCGGCACAGCCATCGCCTATCCGACGGCGAAAGCCCTCAAGGCCGCGGGTAATCAAGTCCTCTCGATTGTTGGCGCCCGCACGAAGGAATTGGTGATTCTCGAAGCCGAAATGCGCGCCATCAGCGACGAACTTCACATCACCACCGATGATGGCTCTTACGCCGAGAAAGGTTTTGTCACGGACAAACTGAAAGCGCTCATGGGCACAGGACGGAAAATCGATCTCGTGCTCGCCATCGGCCCGATTCCCATGATGCGCGCGGTGGCCGAAACCACCCGTCCGCAGCGGATCCGAACGATTGTGAGTCTCAATCCGATCATGGTGGACGGCACCGGTATGTGCGGCGGTTGCCGCGTGCTGGTGGACGGGAAGAGCCAGTTCGCGTGCGTGGACGGCCCGGAGTTCGACGCGCACCGGGTCGATTTCGACATGCTGGTGAAACGCAATGCGATGTACCGCGACATGGAAAGACGCTCTTTGGAGGAATTCCTGTGTGAGAGCAGGCCCGGCCCCACACATGAGTGCCGGTTGGAGAAGCAGAATCCGGAACTTGCCAGAAGCTGAATGCTTTACAATTTCCATGGCGAATCCTCTACCTCCAAAAGAACGAACCAAGATCGCCCGGCAGAAAATGCCGGAGCAGGAACCGCACGAACGCCGGAGCAATTTCCAAGAAGTCAATCTCGGCTTGGACTTCGAGTTGGCCAAGCAGGAAGCGTTGCGATGCCTGGAGTGCGCCAAGCCGAAATGTGTTGATGGTTGTCCCGTCGGCGTCAAAGTGAAAGAGTTCATCGCGCTGATTCTCGACGGCAAGTATTTGGAGGCGGCAGCGAAGATCCGCGAGGACGACGTTCTACCGGCCGTCACCGGCCGGGTCTGCCCACAGGAAGATCAGTGCGAAGGCGCGTGCGTGCTGAGCAAGAAGTTCTCGCCGCTGGCGATCGGTTATTTGGAGCGGTTTGTGGCCGACTACGAGAGACAAACGGGTCAGATTGGGTTGCCGCAAAACGCGCCGCCCACCGGCAAGCGGGTGGCGATCATTGGCAGCGGTCCAGCCGGCTTGAGTTGCGCCGGCGACCTGATCCAGAAGGGACATCAGGTCAGGGTGTTCGAAGCGCTCCAGGAAATCGGCGGCGTCCTCATCTACGGCATCCCAGAATTCCGGTTGCCGAAGGAGATCGTGCGTCAGGAAGTGGACAACATGCGGCGCATGGGCGTGGAGTTTGAGACCGATGTGGTGGTGGGGCAGACCGTGACGGTGGATGAGTTGCTAAATGAAGAGGGATACGACGCGGTGTTGGTGGCCACGGGCGCGGGTCTGCCGCATTTCCTGAATATTCCGGGCGAACATCTCTGCGGCGTGTATTCCGCCAACGAGTTTCTCACCCGCGTGAATTTGATGAAGGCCTACCGGTTTCCCGAGTACGATCAACCGGTGTTTGATTGCCGGGGTAAAGATGTGGCGGTGGTCGGCGGCGGCAACACCGCGATGGATGCGATCCGCTGTTCCTTGCGCTTGGGCGCGAAGAATGCCTATCTGGTTTATCGGCGCTCCGAAAAGGAGATGCCGGCCCGCATCGAAGAGGTCAAGCACGCCAAAGAAGAAGGCGTGCAGTTGATGACCTTGACCAATCCGGTAGAATTTCTCGGGGACGAGAAGGGCTGGCTCCGCGCAGCGCGCTGCATCAAGATGGAATTGGGCGCGCCGGATGGATCGGGCCGCCGTCGCCCGGTGCCCCTCAAAGGTTCCGAGTTCGAGTTGCCGCTGCAGATGGTGATTATCGCCGCAGGCACCAGCGGCAATCCATTGGTGCAGTCGACGACGCCGGACCTGAAGACCAATAAGCACGGATACATTGAAGCCGCGGAAGACACTTTAAAGACGTCCAAGAAAGGCGTCTTCGCCGCCGGCGATATTGTGACTGGGGGGGCTACGGTAATTCTGGCAATGGGAGCTGGTCGTAAGGCGGCCCGTGCTATCCACGAGTATCTGAACAACGGCCAGTGGTAGCCAGTGCAGTGGCACCTCCAAGAATTGCTAGGTACTGTAGGCCGCCTCTGCGAGGCGGCGCTCTTGGCTGGCCGTAGTCCACGCCGACTCACAGAGTCGGCCTACAGCGGTGGCAGTGCTCGGATGCGACCAGTGGTAGATCGAAGACGCGGTTCAGATTGCACATTCCGGTAGTCTGCGATAGCGTTGGCCAGAAAGGCAAATGCTATGAGCACCATTGCCACCAGCGTCAGTTACAGTTTCACCGTTCGCCTTCGCATCGACAACCGCTTCGGGATGTTAGCGCGCGTGTTGCAGACCGTCGCGCGGGCGAAAGGCGACCCGGGCGCGGTCGACGTGGTCCGCGCCGAGCGCGAGTACAAGGTCCGCGATCTCACGGTCAGCGCACGGGACGATGCCCACGCAAAAATCATTCTGGCAGAGCTGAGGAAGCTCCGGGGCATCAAAGTTCTTCAAGTCTCCGATCGGGTGTTCCTTTTGCACCTCGGTGGCAAGATCCGCGTGCAAAACAAGGTGCCGCTCAATACGCGGGACGCGCTCTCGATGGCGTACACGCCCGGTGTAGCACGCGTCTGCCTGGCCATCGCCGAAGACAAACGCAAAGCCAACACACTGACCATCAAGCACAACTCCGTGGCCATCGTCAGCGACGGCACCGCCGTGCTCGGCCTTGGCGACATCGGCCCGGAAGCGGCGATGCCGGTCATGGAAGGCAAGGCGATGCTGTTCAAGGAGTTCGGCAACATCGACGCCTACCCGATTTGCCTGCGGACCAAGGAAGTCGATGAAATCGTCAATGCGGTGAAATGGATCTCGACGGGTTTCGGCGGCATCAACCTCGAAGACATCAGCGCTCCACGCTGCTTCGAGATTGAATCACGCCTCAAGCAGGAACTGGACATCCCGGTATTTCACGATGACCAGCATGGCACGGCCGTGGTAGTGCTTGCGGCGGCACTCAACGCGATGAAACTGACGCAGCGGAAACTCAGTGCCATCAAGATTCTCATCGCCGGCGCGGGCGCCGCAGGTGTGGCCGTAGCCAAAATGCTTCTGGTCGCAGGGGCACGCCAAATCATCAGTTGCGACCGGGAAGGCATTATCTGTCGACGGCGTCTCGGCGAACTCAATTTTAGCAAGGCTTGGCTGGCGGAACACACCAACTCGCGCAACCTCAGCGGCACGGTCGAAGACGCCGCTCGCGGTGCGCATCTGTTCATTGGTGTCAGTGGTCCCGGCGTGTTCACGTTGAAGGCGCTGAAGAAGATGGCGAAAAACCCCATCGTCTTCGCGCTGGCCAATCCGGTACCGGAGATCATGCCGGAAAGAGCCGAACGCTACGCCCGCATCATTGCCACGGGACGCAGCGATTATCCCAACCAGATCAATAATGTATTGGCTTTTCCCGGCATCTTTCGCGGCGCGCTGGATGCGCGCGCGCGCGACATCAACGAGCCGATGAAACTGGCCGCGGCGAAAGCCATTGCCGGTTGCATCGCCCCCGAAGAGCTGAGCGAGGAATACATCGTTCCCAGCGTGTTCAATAAGACCGTGGCGACCCGCGTCGCTCGCGCCGTGGCCGCCGCCGCCCGCCAAAGCGGCGTCGCGCAACGTGGACACTAACACATTCCGCTAAAGCCCAAATCGTGGGAGCGGTTTCCAGCCGCGACCGGTTCGCCGCGAATGAACAATGGGACGAGTGCATGCCTGCATTCGATTCGGCGTGCGTCGCGCTTGTCCCGACCGGCTCGCGCTCTCATTTCTTCTCTGCAGGAGCGTCGAAAAAATCGCTAGAGACTTGACCCCTTCCGCTCTAACAACTATAAGAAACGCTGAGATGCCCACAACCGCTTTGCGCGTTCCTTACACTCAGCAATTTTCGCCGGCGCAGACGCCCTTGTGTAAATTGCTGGCCGTCCTACGTCAGAATCAGGGCGACCGCGACGCTCTGAAAAAGGCTATTGCCGCTGCATTCTTTAATGACAAACCGAAACCGGTCAGCCTCGCGAACAACACGGTTATTTGCCTCGGGGTGTACGGTATCGTTGACTCGAAATCCAACCTGACCCCGTTAGGCAAGACACTTATTGACTTGCAGAATGATGAGAAGGCAGCAATCGCCGCTTTGGTGAAACATCTCTTGCTGTCAATGGACGGAGTCCAAGTGGTCGAGGCGCTGCGTGAGATGGCAAGAGGAGGACACAAGCTCAGCGTAGCCACGCTCACAGAGGAACTAGGGCACCGGGGTATTAAGGTTAGCAGTAATGCCAGCGACCTATCTGGAGTGCTGGACTGGCTGCGGCTCGCGGGCGTCCTAAACGACTACATGGTGAATGAAGATCGCTACGCAGAGGTCACCGGCATCCACGTCCCCGTAATCGAGGCATTCAAGAATCTGGATGCGGCGCAGATCGGATTCCTAAGGGCGATGTCCGCGCTCAACATCACGGACTGGACGCCATTTGACACTGTCGCGGAACACGCTGAGATGCTTTATGCAGGTGAAGTGACGTTCAACTGGAAAGTCGTTCCGAAGACAGTTCTTGTTCCTCTCAAGAATGCTGGTCTGCTCGACATGAAACTCGCACCCAAGTCGGGTGAGAACACACGAGGCGGCAAATCAACCTTTGTCAAACCCACCGAGAAGTTCGAAAAGGAGATCGCTGAACCCATCCTCGCGTCCCTGCTGAAGAACGTCGGCATCAAGGACGTCAGGAAGATTCGGGGTATCAAGTTCGAGGAGTTGCTCCAGCACCTGAAGTCGAAGGACGACAACGTGCGAGCCGATGCGCTCGAGGTGCTGGCGATGCGCATTTGCCAGATGCTGGACTTGGATTTCATGGGTCTCCGAGAAACTGACGAAAGTGTTGCAGGTGGAGGCGAAGTCGACGGGATGATGCACTCTGCGCGCCTTATCTATTCCCGCTGGCAGATTCAGTGCAAGGCGACCGACAAGATCACTCTTGATACCATCTCGAAAGAAGTTGGCATGTCAGAAGTCACACTCGCGACCGTTATCCTTATCGTTAGCACGGGCAAGATGACGGATGGGGCGACGACCTTTCGGCGGAAGATGATCGAAAAGAAGCCGTTGAATATCGCCGTTCTCGATGGCGACGCGCTCGATGAGATTGCGAAGAACCCAGCTGCAATTGGGCGCATTCTGCACGACCAAGCTGTCGACGCTATGAGCAACAAGCCACATCCACCGCTAATCAATCCACCCCATGGCGGCGGTGGGGCAGACCGCAAACGTTCGGTCATCCTCGGCACGCCCGCCGACACTACCCTTGCCCCCGCAGACGGTCAGAAGCAATCCCAACTCAATCTTTCTGCATATTACTCCACCGACGCGGGCAGCATGTACGTGGGGGACTGCATTGAAGTCTTGCCGTACTTGATCGCAAAGGGTGTGCGCGCGAAACTGATTTTCACATCGCCGCCGTTCGCGCTCGTACGTAAGAAGACCTATGGCAATGAGGACGCAGAACGCTATGTGAACTGGTTCATGCGCCTTGTGCCCTTACTACAACAGGTGCTCGAACCTGACGGGAGTTTCGTCATGGAAATCGGTGGCGTTTGGCTGCCAGGCCTTCCGGTAAAGAGCACCTACCAGTTTGAACTCCTCCTCCGTATCTGCAAAAGCGGCTTCTATCTAGCACAAGATTTTTACCTCTACAACCCCGCGCGACTTCCGACCCCAGCAGAGTGGGTGACTGTGCGACGAATCCGCGTGAAGGACGCGGTCAATAATGTGTGGTGGTTCTCCCGCGATGCGTTCCCGGATGCCGACAATCGGCGGGTGTTACGAGAATACAGTCCCAGCATGCTCCGTCTACTCAAGAACGGTTACCAGGCGAAAAAGAGACCGTCCGGCCATAACATTAGCACCAAATTTCAACGTGATCGCGGCGGCGCGATTCCACCGAACCTGTTGGAATACGCCAACACCGAGAGCGGCGGAAGATACCTAAAGGCTTGCCGTGCCGTTGGCATGAAGCCGCACCCCGCGCGCTTCCCTCTCGGACTTGCCAAATTCTTCATCAGTTTTCTTACTAAGCCCGGTGAGGTAGTTCTCGATCCATTCGCCGGCTCCAACGTCACTGGTGAGGCCGCGGAGTCGCTCGGTCGGAAGTGGGTGTCCGTAGAGCTCGATGAAACCTACGTAAAGGGGTCGAAGTTCCGATTCGAGAATCAGCCGGTAGAGTCGAAGGTCGTGCCGTTCCCCAAAGTCGCATAGCGTTGCCGGTCGGTTGCTTTAGAACCGGGTACAATTCGACGCAACAAGATTGGCCGTCAACAACAACCAGCCTTCAGCCGCCTAGACAATCCGCTTCTGTCGGTAGTGTGTCAATTTGCTGTAGCGGCTGCTCTATGAGCGCCGTGGGTGTGAGCATCTTCAACTGTCGGCGGTCGCAGACCGCCGCTACAGTTCCGAAACTGACACACCACCTTTATGCCAAGGCGTAGCGCCTCGCTTCCGCAGTGGCGGCTTAAAATTGCGATTGCCGAGTAGCGCGAGAAGAATGCTAACCGCATTCGGTTCAGTGCGCTTGTGAGAGCTTGTATTTCAATCGCCAGAAGAAAGGAATGCCGTAAGCGATGACCAAGCTGCCCGATAGCCACCACTTGTTCGCCGTGGGAAAGACGACCTGAACTACGACCAGAGCCATCAGCAGCAGGGCCACCCGGCCCATTGAGCCGGGCACTTGCTGCAGAATACCCACTGGTTGCTGTTTCTCGATCATTTCATTGCGGCGCGCCGCCAGTAACTGCAGCCAGGCGAACGCCCCGCCGATGGTTACTCCCAAGACAATTCCCAGCAAGATAGACAATGTCATTTCGTCTGCTTCCTGAATTTGGTTACACCGCCGCCTCAGCTTTTTCACCCGTGCGGATGCGCACGGCTTCCTCAACGGGCAACACGAAGATCTTCCCATCGCCGATCTTGCCCGTGCGCGCCGACTGGACGATTGCGGCCACCGCATCGGCGTATTTGTCATCAGCCAGGACGATTTCGATTTTGATTTTCGGCAGAAAATCGACGACGTATTCGCTGCCGCGATAGATTTCGGTCTGGCCTTTCTGACGTCCAAAGCCTTTGACTTCGGTGACGGTCATGCCTTCGATGCCGATTTCCGCCAGGGCTTCTTTTACTTCTTCAATTTTGAATGGTTTGATGATGGCTTCGATTTTTTTCATGATTGGTCTCGCTTTCGGTGCCGCCCCGATCCGCAGCGGCGAATCGGGGCGGCCACTGTTTTCGCTAGTGAGTTGAAACCTCCGCGTGCGCCGGTTTCGCGTAGCCCTTCGGATGCGGAGTCTCCGCTTCCTTGTCCATGACCATGCCGCTGTAGCCAAGTACGCCCATTTCCGGAATGTCCAGACCTTGGATCTCGACTTCCTCCGAAACGCGGTTGCCGACGAGCGCGTCGGCGATTTTGAACACGATGATGGTCAAGATTGCCAAGGTGACAAAGCAGGTGGTGACACCGATCAACTCGGCCCAGAACTGGCTCATGCCGCCGCCGTAAAACAGGCCGGTGACTTTGCCGGGGACGCCGTTCCAGCCTTCGCCGTAGGTGCCGTCGGCAAATAGGCCGAGCGACAAACAACCCCACGCGCCGCAAGTGCCGTGCACACTGACGGCGCCGACGGGATCGTCAATCCCGATTCGGTCGAGGAAGAACACAGATTCGACCACCAAGATGCCAGCGATGGCGCCCAGGATCGAGGCCCCGCCCGCACTGACGAAAGCGCAGGGGCAGGTGATCGCGACCAAACCAGCGAGCATTCCGTTGCACATCATGGACGGATCGGGTTTTTTAGTACGAACCCACCACATCCACAGGGTTGCGGCCAAGGCGCCTGTAGCTGAGGCTAGCATTGTGTTTGTCGCCACCACGCCGATGCGCAGGTCGGTGGCGGCCAGGCTCGATCCCGGATTGAACCCGAACCAGCCAAACGCCAGAATAAATGTGCCAGCCATGGCCATTGGAATACTGTGCGGCGGGATGAAGTTCGTGCTGCCGTCCTTGTTGAACTTACCGTAACGCGCGCCGACGAGCCACGAGGCCACCAGCGCAATCACACCGCCTTGCATGTGTACCACGGAGGAGCCGGCGAAATCCACATGGCCATGACCGAGACCGAAGTTGGCACCGAGCTGCGATAGCCAGCCGCCGCCCCAAACCCAATTGCCGAAGATGGGATACATGATCGTGCCGATCGCGCAGCCGTAGATCATGAACGAAGAGAACTTCCAGCGTTCCGCGAGCGCACCGGTCGGGATCGTCGCCGTCGTGTCCATGAATACCATTTGGAACAGGAACAGCGTGAACACGGCCGTGTCGTAGCCGGCGCCTTGCAGAAGGAAGCCCTTCCAGCCAAGGAGACCCCAGTCATAGCCGAACAGGTGCACCGTGATCTCATGATTCAACCCGGCGTAGCCGCCCATCGTGCCAATCGGACCCAAACCGCCGAACATGAGGGCGAAGCCGCACAAATAGAAGCCGAGCATGCCCATCGGATAAATCATGAAGTTCATGGCAAACGTATGGGCGGTGTTCTTGGCACGCGTCAGCCCCGTCTCCACCATCGCGAAGCCCGCTTGCATAAACATGACCAGGAATCCCGTCACCAGCGTCCACGTGAAGTTGATCGCCACGCGGTTGTGGCCGGCAACATCCGCCAGCTTCGCGGCCAGTGGCTCTTTGTCCAATTCGGCCTTGAAATCGTTGTAAGCCTTCAGCGCGTCATCGTAGGCTTTCTGCTTGGCCGGATCCTTGGCATCCTCATCGCTCAGCTTGGCCGGCTCCGAAACCATGAACGCATTTCCGCCCGCGTCGAACGCTGTATTCCGATCGCCCGTCTTGTCTCCAGTCGGATCGGGTTTGGGCTCGTCGTCGGCCCACGCGGTTGATAATCCGCCGACCACGAGCAAGGTCAGCAACAGAACGCTCAGCCATTTCATGATGTGTTTGGGTAACTTCATTTTTTCCTCTCTGGTTTTCGTTCAGTTAAGCTGGGGTTGGTTTAGTACAGGTAGGCAACGCCAATGCCCGCGGTAAATTGATCGGGTTCGCCATTAAACGCCTGACCGTTGCTGGAGCGGTCCCAACGGAACTCGGGACGGACCTGCAAATTTCCGATGGGCTTGACGTTGACCGTGAGCGTGGCACTGTAAAGCTCTTGCCCAACGCCGGGAGCCAAACCGAACGTGCTGCCCGTCCGGACACCGTCCTTGTCCCTCAAATAATCGCCACGAACGGCCACGCCGACTTTGGGAGTAAAATCATACGTGAGCCACAATCCGCCCGCCCACCAGTCGGCATTGTCGGTCTGCGTGACGCCATCCGACAGAAAGGCGTTGTCTTCGTGGCCGTAGTCGCCTTGCAACCACATATTGAGCTTGTCGGTCCATTTGCGATTGAAGACGACGTCAGCTCCCGTGCGCCAATTGGTCGAATTCCCGGGTTGTTCCGGGCCGCCATAGCCAACCAGCCCGAGGCTCTCTTTGTCGTCGATCGTCCAGCCGATCCGCCCCATAAACGATTTGCCGGAGTTGTTGTCGGGCAACGCATCCCAGCCGTTGAACACCACGAACTCCGTATCAATCTTGTCATTCCATTTGTAGGCGAGTTGCAAACCGGTCTGGGTGAAGTTCTCGACAAACAAGAATTGGTTTCCTTCCGACCAATTCGGGTTCGCCGGTTCCTCGATGACCTCCACGCCCATCAACGTGACCATCTTGCCAAAAATGACTTTTAGGCCGTTGCCGATGGGAACGTTGACGGCAACAAAAGCTTCTTCCAGGTCGCCATCCGTGCCGAGGTTAAACGTCGTACCGGCCTTGCTGTTGCCGGAATGGATCGCCGCCGCATCCTGGCCGAAGATCAGACCTGCTCGATACCCAACCAGCCAGTTGGTCGGGTTGTAGTCGATCGGTTTTTCCAGCATCAATTTGAACTTATTGAACGTGAACTGATCGTGGTTCACATCGAACGTGCGGCCGACCGGGGCCTTGCGGGCAAAGTTATACAGGTATGATGCCGAAGCAAACCCGCTCAACTCGGTCTGGCCGAGAAAATCCAGCGTCTTCTGTGGAATGTCGGCCTTGGCGACGGCCACCTGCTGCGTGCTTCGTCCTTCGAGATCCGCCACACGTTGCTCCAGTTGCTTTATCTTCTCCATCAAGTCTTGGTCATCCGCTCGCGTCGGCATGGGAGCGAACATCAAAGCCGCCAAGCCCAAGCTCGCTAACTTCATCTGGTTGATTCTTTTCATTGCCAGTCTATTTCCCCCGATGATTTGTTATGGCCACTTTTTGCTGCGCTACTCGCCTTGAAGCCTCAAGGCGTCCTGATAGATTGCCCTACGACTTGCCATTGGCGGTGGTAGGCAACCGCTATGCCACGCCGGCACGCAGTTGTTCTAAGCCTTTCGTGTTTAAAAGAATACGTGCATGGGTCGAGATGTAGATAATCGGTTGTGCCGTCGCTTGTTTGCCAGCATGGGTAAAATGCGACAATTGCATCGGACTGCCGGCCACACTTTTTTATTGGAGTCGAAAGCCGGTTCGTGCAAAGTGACGGGCGGCGATGGGGTTCGCCTGAAACCGCCCGGTAATTTGGGCTGATGACTCCTACAGTGGGAGGAATTGTTATGCTTAGAGTACTGATACTCGCGCTGGGCGGCGCGATCGGCACGGCGAGCCGCTATGGCTTGAACGGGCTCATTTCGGGGCATCAAGCGAAGCATTTTCCGCTCGCCGCCACATTCCCCTTGGGAACAATGGTGGTAAATATCACGGGCTGTTTCGCGATCGGCTTTCTCGCGGCGGTTTCCGGACCGGCCAGAGGCCGTGCCTGGCTGAGTCCCGAGTGGCGCGATTTTCTGATGGTTGGGTTTTGTGGTGGATACACCACGTTTTCCAGTTACGGATTGCAGTCTTTGAATCTGGCGCGCGACAGTGAATGGCTTCAGGTCACGGCCAACGTCATCGGTTCGAATGCGCTCGGGCTGTTGGGAGTCTATGTCGGCTGGGTCGCGGGCCGATTCCTGCAAGCCAAACTCCATGGAGGTACCCTGTGAAACTCGAAGGTGAAGGCCAGTTGCTCCGTATCTATATCGGTGAACTCGATAAGTGGCACCATCAGCCGCTCTACGAGGCGATCGTACTGAGAGCCCGGGAAATGGGTTTGGCCGGCGCCACCGTCTTGCGTGGTCCCATGGGCTATGGTGCGCACTCCCACTTGCACACCGCAAAGATACTCCGTCTCAGCGAGGATCTACCTGTGCTGATCGAGATCGTCGACAAGGAGGAAAACATCGCGAAGTTTCTACCGGAGCTCGACCAGATGGTCAACGACGGGCTGGTCACTCTGGAAAAAGTACGCGTGATCAAGTACCAGGGGAATCCGAAGAAGCTTTGACGTACAATTGACAAGCCACAGGCGGCGGCTATCTTTGGCAGACATGACAGGCGATGGAGTTCGCCTGGTGCAGTTTCCGCTCCAGAGCGTTCGGGGCTGATGACTCCTACTGACGGATTCGTCGGTAGGAGCTTTTTGTTGGGCAAGTGAAGATGAAAAGCGGCTCGAATCAGAACGGATCTTCCGGCAAGTGGCTGGACTTTGTCTACCTGTGCGAAGCGCTGGATGCTGAAGGTTGTCCGATCTGCACGCTTGTTGAGAAAGCTTGCTACAAACATCTCGACAGCCTGTTCTACGAAAGCGTCAACGATGTGGGCACACGCCAGCGGCTTCACGCGTCCAAAGGATTCTGTAACTGGCACGCTCATCTCGCCACACGCATCCCGCACACCGACTCGGGGATTGCCATTATCTACGAAGACCTCTTGCACAATGTCAGCGAGCGGGCCACGGCCCTGCTTGCTGAGCTGCCGATTCACTCCCGATCAACGGTGAAACTCCTGCCGGCCTCGGTGGGATGTCCCGTCTGCGAAACCGCTCGCTTCAACGAACACGTTTTCCTCGGCGAACTGCTCCGTTGGTTCAACGACCCTGAATTGCAGACGAAATACCGGCTCGCCTTCGGGTTGTGCTTGCCGCACCTTCAGCAGGCGCTCGACGGATTCCGCGACCACCCACAAGTGCCGGCGCTGCTGGCCGCGGAAGGCAAGAAACTGGCCGCGTTGCAGGTGGAACTCCAAGAGTTCAATCGCAAGCGCGACTATCGTTTCGCCCACGAATCCCGAGGCGCGGAGCAAACAGCCTGGCGACGGGTCATCGAGAAATTTACCGGCAAGCGCGAAGTGTTTTCTCACGCCCCGGGGACAGGGAAAACGATCCGATGACCCTGATCGGGCGAGACGCCGAACTGGCTGTCGTTCGCGCTCATTTGCACGTTGGCAAGAGCCTTGCCATTACGGGCCCGGAGGGGGTTGGCAAAACAGCGCTGGTTCAGGCAGCGCTGACCGGCAGCGACCACGCGGTGTATTGCGCCGATACGACCACATTGAAGACGGCTTGCGAGTCGCTGCCGGGGGCGCTTGGCCACACCGGGGCTCGAGCCGACAATGTCGCGCGCAAACAAGCCGTGTTACGGGCATTACGCGGACGCGCCGACACTGTCGTGTTCGACCACGTCGGGCGCGTCACCCCGAAGCTGCTTTCGCTACTGGAGCTCCTGCACGCGTCGCACCCGCTGATCGTCGTCACCCGCAGCCTCGCGTGGAACGAGATTGGTCACTTGAAGATGATTCTCTGGGATTTCGACCGTCTCGAGTTGACGAATCTCCGTAAAGCTGATGCCTGCCGGCTCGTTGGGCGCGAGGCCGACCGTTTGAGGTTGGAGGCGCCCAATCTGACAGAGTTTCAGCACGAGTTGTGGCGATTGTCGCGCGGCAACCCGCGGCTTATCGTCGACTTGTGCGCACAAGCGGCCAACGGTAGGTACGTGTTCGGTCGCCACCTATCTGCACGATTGCTTGACCTTGACCGTCGCATCGCCAAAATCGGGCGGTCATGAAATCTCAAGGCCGCACGCGTTGGCTCAATCGCACCGTACTGGGTATCGGCTTGGCCTCGTTACTCAGCGACACTTCGCATGAGATCGCCACGACCATCCTGCCGGCTTTTTTGGCGACGATGGGGGCCGCTGCCGCGTGGCTCGGTTTGATTGAAGGCGTTTCTGACGGCATCTCCAGTTTCGCCAAAATGGGTTCCGGTTTTTTCACCGATCAAATGCGCCGCCGCAAACCGATTGCGGTGATTGGCTATGTCGTTACCACTTGCTGCACGGCGGCGTTCGGACTGGCGACGCGGGCCTGGCATGTGTTGTTGTGCCGATCGGGCGCGTGGCTGGGTCGCGGAGTCCGCACACCGGTACGCAAAGCGTTGCTCGCCGCCGCAGTCACTCCGCAAACCTATGGCCGCGCCTTCGGATTTGAGCGGATGATGGATACCGTCGGTGCGATTATAGGGCCGGCCGCGGCGACGGCGCTGCTGGTGGCGCTGCACTACAACTATTCACACGTTTTTTTTGTGACGCTGATTCCCGGGTTGCTGGCGGCCGTCGCCATCGGGGCACTCGTGAAGGAAAAACAACGACTACATGTGCCACACATTTCTTTCGGGGAACGTCTCAGTGCGCTGCCCAAATCGTTTCGCCGTTTTCTGTTGGCCGTCGGTTTGTTCGGTTCCGGGGATTTTGCGCATACAATGTTGATCTTGCTGGCTGCACAGAAGCTCGTCCCAGTTTACGGCGCCACCCGAGCGGCGAGCATTGCCGTGTCGTTATATGTCCTCCACAACGTCTTCTATGCCGGATTCGCTTTCGTGGCCGGCTTATTGGCGGATCATTTCAGCAAGCGCGGACTGCTGGCCGGCGGTTATGCGCTGGCGGCCGGCATGGGCTTGGTGCTGGTGTTTGCGCCCATGAATCTGCCGGTCTTGATCGTGGTGTTTATCATTGCCGGCATTTATGTGGCGACGGAAGAAGCGCTCGAGGATTCTCTGGCCGCCGAACTGGTGCAGGAGGAGCATCACGGTATGGGTTTCGGCGTGTTGGCCACGGTCAATGGCATCGGTGATTTCCTCAGCAGCGTGATTGTCGGACTGCTGTGGACGACCGTGGGAACGCAAATCGCCTTCGCCTACAGCACGGTGTTATTTGCGGCTGGTGCGTCGCTCGTGTGGCGCTCGAAATGAACGCGTCACCACAGCGAGTGTCTTTCCTGTTGAATCGGGCACACAAAAGAGTTAAAGAGGTCTTACCGATGGACCAACCGACACGTATGTTTCAGTCGCGGCAGTGACCGACAGTTGTGCTAAAGCTTCTATCTCCATGTCTCCCGAGCGCCGCACTTTCACCAAAGCCACTGTATTTCGCCTGATCGCCCCGAAGGCGCACGAGGTCTCCCTGGTCATCCGCTCCGCCAAGGGCGGATCGTACCCGGCCCATCACCTGCGCAAAGGTATTGATGGCGTCTGGCATACCACTGTGGAACTACCACGCGGCCGTTTTCTCTACCGTTTCCTAGTCGATAAGGTGCCCACTCTCGATCCGTCCTCGCTCGGCACGGTTCGTGACGACCATCTCGGCGAGTTTAGCATGCGGGAAGTGGGTCACTGATTGTTCCCGCCTTTTTCGTTGAAGCGACGTGGGCCGAAGCGTTACAAGACAGGCTGCGAGGTGATTCTCATGAGCAAACCGATCCGTGTGATTCAATATGGACTGGGGGCCATCGGTCGCGCGGCGGCCCAGTTGGTTCTCCAACGTTCCGGACTGGAATTGGTGGGCGCGGTGGATCGCGACCCGAAGCTGGCTGGCAAAGATTTGGGCGATGTGCTGGGGTTGAAGCGCAAACTCAACATCGCTGTCAGCGGCCAACCGGTGGTCTTGTTCGCTCAGAAGCAGGCGGATGTCGTGATTCATTGTACGACTTCAAAATTCGTTGAGGCCTATGACCAACTCACCGAAATCGTTTGTGGTGGCTTGCATTGCGTCACCTCGTGCGAAGAAGCGCTGTTTCCTTATTACCGTCACAAGACCATGGCCGGTAAACTCGACGACCTTTGCATCCAACGACAGGCAGCCGTCGTGGGGACAGGCGTGAATCCCGGGTTCGTCATGGATACGTTGGCTTTGCTGCTGACGTTGGCTTGCCAGAAGATCGATGCTGTGCGCGTCTTGCGCGTTGTGGACGCCGGCACGCGGCGCGAGGCCCTCCAGCGCAAAGTCGGCGCCGGCCTGAGCGAAGCGGAATTCCATGCGCGGAATCAACAACGCGCAGTCGGCCACGTCGGTCTGACGGAATCGCTGGTCTTTCTCGCCGATAGCCTGGGCTGGGAATTGGATGAATTGAACGAGAGCGTCTCGCCGGTGATCGCCGAGAAAACGATCAAGACCGATTTTCTGACTGTGCCAAAAGGCGGAGTTGCCGGCGTGCGGCAATTGGCGCGGGGCTTGCACCGGGGCAAGGAAGTGTTGACGCTGGAATTGCAGATGTACGTCGGCGCGCCTAATCCGCGCGATGTGATCGAGATCGCCGGCCAACCGCCGTTACGATTGATCATCGAAGGTGGCGTGCCCGGTGACGTGGCGACGCCGGCGATTTTGGTGAACGCATTACCGCGGTTGGTCGAGTGTCCGCCCGGTCTGCACACAATGCGCACGTTGGGATTGCCAAGAATGGCAATGTAGACCGATCGACCTCAGACGGCGCGGCGAACGCCATGTCTGGTCTGCGGTCTACAAGATTTGGAATTTGAATGGGCAATATCGTCTATTTTGATTTAGAAACGCAGAAAAGCGCTGCGGAGGTCGGAGGCTGGCACCGCAAACGCGACATGTGCATGTCCGTCGGCGTCACTTACGCGACGGGCGAGGGCGAATACCACATTTTTGGCGAAGCGCACGTCGATGATCTGATTCGGCAACTGATGCGAGCCGATCTGGTCGTCGGTTTCAACATCTTCAATTTCGATTACGAAGTATTGACCCACTACACGCCGTTGGATTTGCACCAGGTGCCCACACTCGATTTGATGGTCGACTTGGAGAAGATTCTCGGACACCGTCTTTCGCTGGATGCGGTTGCCAAAGCCACAATCAATGCTCCGAAAGTCGCGGATGGCATGGCCGCCTTGCGCTGGTGGAAAGAAGGCCGGCTCCTCGACATCGCCGAGTACTGTTGTTTCGACGTCAAGATCACCAAACAACTCCACGAACATGGCCGGCAATATGGCGAAGTCTCCTACATCGACCGTCTTGGCCAGAAACGTAAAGTGAAGGTGAAGTGGTAACTGGCGCGGACCGCAATACATCCTTGCCTAATCGTTCAGCGCGGTCCCCAATCAAGAGTCACTTTCTTCTTGTATTTTCGCTTCAGCTCCCTCATGGCGTTATCAATTATCACGCCGATACCAGTCTCGCGTAATCCGCCGGTTCCCTTTTCGTCACGAAAGAAGAAGAAAACCGCAGGCTTGCTGATACGTTTATGGCCTTCGATCACCAAGCTCTGCCTGTATTCTTGTAGCTTTTCCACATCCGGAAGCACTCTTTCCTCTACCTGAGCGGGACTCAGATAACTCTTGCTTGTTTCCTTTATTTCAAGAAGGAGCCGCGGTTCATTGCCTTTTCTGGTCCTCTTGACGATTGCCAGATCGATTCTCTCTGGAGAGCGTGGAACGCGATATTCGGAAAGAACAACAGCCTTTGTCACACCGTTGATTCGTTCTTTCGAGCAAAGCAATAAATGGTAGAGATGGCACTGGATATCGCATTCGTTTTGGGGATGGAAATCGCCTTTTTCGAAATCCCGTGAGAGTTGTTCCAACGCTTTATCCAGCCACTTCTGGTACTTGTTCATGGTACTCAACTGGCCTCCTTTCTTTAGCGATGGGCGTAGGGAATTGAACCTAGCCCTGTTGGTGGTACGAAGTTAAGACGACCACCGCATCGCTTCAAGCAAGAAGGAATCCACATCGACAGCCATAGATGCTTGCATTAGTCGACGTGACCTCTAGGGAATCCGATGACGCGCATGGGTGACGGGCGATGACACAACTCGATTTGCCTTCATTTCCCGCGGAAAGCGCGAGCCAACAGTTCCTGTTGCTTCTCCTTGTGTCGTACCATGGAGCCGGTGGCCGGGCTGGCCGATTCGGGACGGGCAACGCAATTCAGCGAAAGCCGGCCTCTGAGCTTCGACT
>Ga0335081_10004706_pt1 | contig 21549 bp, 23 predicted proteins | sample Lox_Sample_35_FD_206713 | JGI IMG/M metagenome (GOLD analysis project Ga0335081, IMG submission 206713) | Soil microbial communities from Loxahatchee National Wildlife Refuge, Florida, United States - Lox_Sample_3.5 | ecosystem: Environmental > Terrestrial > Soil > Wetlands | place: USA... | reverse complement strand
GAGCTCGCGCGGCGAACCTGCCCCCGAGCGCGGGGGCCTGTCGTGTCTGGAGTGGCCAACCTTAGTTCCCACGCAGACACTGAAGCCGTGCCCTTTCAAAAACTGGGGCTTAATCAGAGTCTCTTTACCTGTGTCCGATCCGGCGTGGGGAGTTTCGGAGCCGGAAGGTCGCGCATGCTCCCGCGGGCGCGTTGAGCAAACTCCTCGTTTCCAAGCGCACACTTCTGCGACATAATGTGACCGCCGTCACAGCGGCTCGTGACTCGCGTACACGCGGCACCGCGCCTCTCACTGTTAGAACTGGAAGAGTCAAAGCCGACAGGCTGACGGCACTAAGAGAGGCATGGCAGTGCCCGAGGAAACCAAAGACCCCAATGCAGTCTTGCCTGAATCCAGCGCGCCCAAAGCGCCGGCAGCCGACGCATCGGCGCCTGGGAAAGCGCCGGCCGAAACGGCCGCGAGCACCCCGCAAACTTCTGAATCAAAGCCGGCTGCTCCGGTGGCAAAGCCGGCGACGACAGTCAAACCTGCCGATGCGACCAAGGCCCCGCCCGAAACGGCGACACAGGCGGATGCGACACCCGCGGCAAAACCGGCCACCGCGGCTGCCAAGCCCGCTGCTCCGGCTGCGAAGCCTCCGGCGAAGCCGGAAGGCCCAAAACCGGAGCCGTGGGATTCTCCGCTGGTCGCGAAGCTGAAGGCGCAATACGGCTCGGGAATCAAAGAGGCCAGCACCTACGTTGGCCAAAAGTACCTCGTCGTGGATAGCTCCATCGTCTACGAAATCCTGCTGCGCATGCGCGACGACGAGCTGTATGACTATCTGGTCGACGTGACCGCGGTGCACTACCCCAAGCGCGAGTTGCAGTTCGACATCGTGTACATCCTGTACTCGTTCAAGCACAACCAGCGCATACGGGTAAAGACGCAGATCAAAGACGGCGCCAAGCTGCGCAGCGCAGTCGCGATCTGGCCGACCGCCAACTGGCTGGAGCGCGAAGTCTTCGACATGTTCGGCATCACCTTCGAGCAGCATCCGGAGCTGAAGCGCATTCTGCTGCCCGACGGCTGGAAGGGACATCCGTTGCGCAAGGAATATCCGATCCTGTGCCAGGACCAGGAGTGGGTGAAAGAGAACCTCGGCATCGAGAGTGGACAATGAGCGACTTCGAAAACGATTTTCGCCACGCGAAGCCCGGCCAGAGCGGCCCCGGCGTGGTGGATTATCTCGACCTCGATACCAAGGACCAGACCTATCTCGACGCCAACGAGCTGGTGCTCAACATGGGCCCGCAGCACCCTTCGACGCACGGCGTGCTGCGCGTCATCCTGAAGCTGGACGGCGAGAAGGTACTGGGCACCGAGTGCATCATCGGTTATCTGCATCGCGGGGTGGAGAAGATTGCCGAGAACCGCACGTACGCGATGTTCAACCCGTACGTCGACCGTATGGATTACGTCGCCGCGGTCTCCAACGGGCTGGGCTACTGCGAGGCGGTCGAGAAGCTGCTCAACACGGAAGCGCCGCCGCGCGCGCAGTACATCCGCGTGATCCTCACCGAGCTGTGCCGCATCGCCAGCCACCAAGTGTGGCTGGGGACGCACGCGCTCGACATCGGCGCGCTGACGCCGCTGTTCTACTGCTTCCGCGATCGCGAAGAGATCCTGAAGATTTTCGAAAAGTATTGCGGCGCACGGCTGACGACGCACGCGTTCCGTATCGGCGGCTGCATTTACGAGACCTACGACGGCTTCGAGCAGGACTGCCTGAAGTTCTGCGACGCGTTCTTGCCCAAGCTGGACGAGTACGAAGAGCTGCTGACCACCAATCGCATCTGGGTGCGGCGCACGAAGGGTGTCGGAATTCTGAAGCCGGAGGATTGCATCGCGCTGGGCGTGACCGGCCCGGTGCTGCGCGCCAGCGGCATGAAGTGGGACCTGCGCAAGGCGCAGCCGTACGAGTGCTACAGCAAGTTCGACTTCGAGATTCCGACTGGGCTAAACGGCGACACCTATGACCGGTACCTGGTGCGGATTGAAGAGATGCGGCAGGCGGTGCGCATCATCCGCCAGGCGGTGGATGGGCTGCCGACGGGGCCGATCATGGCGAAGATTCCGAAGGTGCTCAAGCCGCCGGTCGGCGAAGTTTATGTCTCGATCGAGGCGCCAAAGGGCGAGCTGGGATATTTCATCGTGAGCGATGGCTCGTTACAGCCGTATCGCCTGCGCGTGCGTCCGCCGTCGTACGTGAATTTGCAAGCCCTCGACAAGATGGTGCGCGGCCTGCTGGTGGCCGATGTGGTCGCGGTGATCGGGACGCTGGACATCGTGTTGGGCGAAGTGGACCGGTGATTTGAAAGGGCACGCCTTGAAGCCGTGCCGTAACAAGGGTAAGAGTTTTGAAAGGGCACGGCTTTAGCCGTGCCGTAATGAGGGATAAGAACAGGGCTTTAGCCCCTGAGGGAATCGAGTCGTGAAGCCAGAGCGCGAGCACGTGACCAATAACGGCCAGACATACTTCGTCACCGCGTCAACGTGGGAACGCCGTGAGCTCTTCCGTAACCCACAGTGGGCCGAACTCTTCCTCAATACCCTGCGCTCATATCGCGGAAGAGGTTATCTGCTGCACGACTACGTGCTCATGCCCGATCACTTTCACGCGCTGATTACGCCCGAGGAGACTCTCGAACGAGCTGTTCAGTTCATCAAAGGTGGCTTTTCGTTTCGGGCAAAGAAGGAACTCGGCAGCTCAATGGAAATCTGGCAGCGCGGGTTTTCGGATCATCGTATTCGCGATTGGGAAGATTTTGAGATTCACGTTGATTACATCTTGCGGAATCCAGTGGGAAGAAAGTTGGTGGAGCGAGCGGCGGAGTACCCGTACTGCTCAGCCTTCCCCGGGAGCGTCAAAGACGAAGTCCCTCAGCTTAGCGGCACGGCTGAAGCCGTGCCCTTTCAAAGCAGGTAGCGGCGGCTCTTTCTGTGCAAGGAGTGCGATGAGCGAAGAGTTAAAGACCTTTGCCTTTGGCGGATGTACGTTCAATCGTACCTTGCCGGAAATCGCGAAGCTCTCACCGGACACCGTGATGCTGAACATTGAGATCGGGTTCGAGGAAGCGTTAAAGCTGCATCTTGCTATTGGGGAATGCATTAGCAAGCTGAACCAGTACAACCGCGCTAGAACAACCGGTAAACGCACTGCCCTTAACCTAGCGGTCCACCTCAACAAAGGCCGAATTACCGTTAACGAGACACGAGCCAAGAAAGACTAACAACGCGCGAAATAACAATGCTGGACGCAATCACAAATTATCTCCACTCGAGCGCGACCCCCGGCGAGGCCGGCAGCATGACGTGGGCGACCATCTATATCCTGATCATCACCATCGGGATTTCGCTGGCCGTCATCTCGATGAACTGGCTGGAGCGCAAAATTCTCGCGCACATGCAGATTCGCCTCGGCCCCATGCGCGTGGGTCCGCACGGCTTGCTGCAGCCGTTCGCCGACGCGCTGAAACTGCTCATCAAGGAAGACATCATCCCGGAGAATGCCGACAAGCTGGTGTTCTGGATGGCGCCAGTCGTGGTGACCATGACTTCGTTCACCACATTCCTGGTGGTGCCCTTCGGCCGGCAGCACGCCGTCACCGACATGAATATCGGCATTCTGTTCATGCTGGGCGTCTCGTCGCTGGGCGTGCTGGGCGTGATCATGGGCGGCTGGTCGTCGAACTCGCACTACCCGCTGATGGGCGGCCTCCGCTCCAGCGCGCAGATGGTTTCGTACGAAGTGGCCATGGGGCTGGCGATTGTCTGCGCGGTGCTGATGACCAGCCTGCAGACGGGCACGGGCACGCTGAGCATGATCGGCATCGTGCAAGCGCAGCAACAACAGCACGTGTGGTTCATCTTCAAGATGTTCCCGCTGGGATTTCTGGCGTTCGCAATCTTCGCCATTGCCATGGTCGCGGAGACCAACCGCGCGCCGTTCGATCTGCCGGAAGCTGAGTCGGAGCTGGTCGCCGGCTTCCACACCGAGTACAGCGGCTTCCGCTGGTCGCTGTTTTTCCTGGCGGAATATGCGGCGATGCTGGCGGTCTCGTCGATCGCGGTGACGCTGTGGCTGGGCGGCTGGATGCGGCCGTTTCCGACTTGGCTGCACGGGCCCATCTGGAACCTGGCGTTCTCGTACGTTCCGGCGCTGACGTTCCTGGTACTTGCTCAGCTTTGCTTTGTGGGCGCGGCGCGCATGCCGAAGATTCCGCAGATGAGGATTCAAACCGTCGGCCTGGGAGCGTTCGGCGCACTGCTTGGCCTGGTCGCGCTGGTGCTGTTGTTGCCGGGCGTGAACGAGCGCGTGCAGGACATCTACTGGTTCACCGTTAAAGTTGCCTTCTTCATGTATCTGTACATCTGGTATCGCGGGACGTTTCCGCGCTATCGCTTTGACCAGCTCATGAAAGTGGGCTGGAAGATACTGCTGCCGACCGGATTGGGCGTCCTGATCGCGACTGCGATCGCTGGACTGTTTCCGCAAATCTCGTCGGCGATCCTGGGGGTACTGCAATGAGTCTATCGCCACTAATTCGCAAAATCCTGCTGGTTGATCTGATCAAGGGCCTGAAGGTTACGTTCGACTATCAGAAGCCGAGCGAGGCCATCACCGAGCAGTATCCGCTGGAGCGTCCGGTGATCTTCGAGCGCTATCGCGGGCAGCCGCGGCTGAAGGTCGATCCGGAGAGCGGCTCCTCGATGTGCATTGTGTGCAACCTGTGCGCGCTGGCGTGTCCCGAGCAGTTGATTGTGGTGAAGGGCGAGCGCAATCCCGCGACCAAGCGCAAGGAGCCGGTGTCGTGGACCTACGACCTGAGCCGCTGCATGTTCTGCGGCCTGTGCGCCGAGGCATGCTCGACCGATGCGCTGGAGCTGACGCAGGACTTTGAGATGGCGTTGTATAGCCGCGAAGGCATGGTGCTGGACCAGGCAGCATTGGAGCGCGGGCAGGAGCCGGTGCGGTACGTGAAGTAGCTTTGAAAGGGCACGCCTTCAGGCGTGCCGTACGAGACGAAGCGGGACAGGGCTTTAGCCCCTGAGGGAACGCACGAGGGCGATGAAAGGCGAGGTACCGCAGCGGCTAAAGCCGCTCAAGTAAAGGTCCTCGACGGCACGGCTGAAGCCGTGCCCTTTCAAAGCTGACGATGAAATGTTTGGGAACTTTGCTAATTGCTAATTGCTAGCTGCTAGTTGCTTTTTATGACTCCTATCGCGACAACGTTTTTCTTCTACTTTCTGGCGATCATGGCCATTCTGTCGGCGCTCGCGGTGATCACCCGGCGCAATCCGGTGCACGCCGCGCTGGCACTTATCGTGACGCTGCTGTCGGTCGCAGGCTTCTACCTGATGCTGTACGCGCCGTTCGTTGCCGGCGTTCAGATCGTGCTCTACGCGGGCGGCATTGTAGTGCTGTTCCTGTTCGTCATCATGCTGGTGAACCTGGAGCAGAACATCCGCGAGTACCAGGTCAATCGCCAGTGGCTGATAGGCATCGCCGCGGCGCTGGCGCTGGGCGCGCTGCTGTTGTTTGTCTACGAGCGCGGGCGCGACATCTTCCCGCGCACCTTCGCCGCCCTGCCCGAGGCGCAGAACACGCAGCAGATCGGGTTGGCGCTATACGGCAATTACATGCTGCCGTTCGAGATTGCGTCGCTGTTGCTGCTGGTAGCGATCGTGGGCGCCGTGGTGATGGCCAAAAAAAGGATTTGAGAAAAGCAGTTGCCGGTTGTCAGTTGCCGGTTGTCCGTTATCAGTTCGTGCGAAGTACGACCAACGTTCTTTGAGAATCAGTGCTGAATGACCGAATGCCCGAGTCTCACGAAGTGAGACGGAAGAACTTAGCCCAGCACGGAGCGAAGCGGAGTGCTGGGTGAGGTTGTGGTAGAAAGCCCCGAGCCCCTTCAGGGGCGGCACGGGCGGGATGGGGATGATAGGGGTCCTTCGACTCCGCGCCCGGCAACTTGGATTTCTTGTTTGGCTGAATGCTGATTGCTGACTGCTGACTGCTGATTGCTAACGGAAACAAATTATGGCGGAGATCACGACACTACATTACCTGGTTGTTGCGGCGGCGCTGTTCATTATCGGCACCATTGGCGTGCTGACGCGCCGCAACGTGGTCATCATCCTGATGTCGATTGAGCTGATCCTGAACGCCGTAAACCTGAACCTGGTGGCGTTCTCGCGGCTGTACAACCTGAGCGGACAGGTGTTCTCGATCTTCGTCATCACCGACGCTGCCGCCGAGGCCGCGGTGGGGCTGGGCATCATCATCGCCTTCTTCCGCAATAAGGAGACGGTGAATGTGGATGAAGTGGATCTTTTGAAGTGGTGAGAAACAGGTGTCAGTTGTCAGTTTTGCGTGGGTCGCAATTTTGTTCTTTGAGAATCAGTGCCTGAGCTGCGAGCGGCAGAGTCCCGCGAAGCGGGACGGAAGAGCGTAGCCCAGCGTTTCAACGCTGGGTGGGCGAGGGAAAAGCAGGTCCCTCGACTCCACGCCCGCCCGACCCGCAAGAGATGCGGGTCGGAAAAGGCACGCGGGCGCTGCGCTCGGGATGACAAGTTTGGGAGGGGGCGCGATAGCTCGGCGCTGAAGCGCCTCGCCCCAAAACGACATTGCTAACGGCTAATTGCTATGTACTTCTTAAATCACATCTGGCTGATTCCTCTGTTTCCCGCCTTCGGGGCGGCTTGCATGTTTTTCTTTGGGCGCAAGCTGTCGAAGTCGGCGGTGAGCGGCGTCTGCGTCGGCATGGTGGTGCTGGCGTTCGTGTGGGCCTGTCTCGCAGTCTGGCAATACACCGGATACTCGGCCGCGAATCCCGGCAAGCCCTTCGAGAAGATTTGCTTTACCTGGCTGGGGACGGGCACGACCGGGGCTGAAGCCCCGGGAACAACCATCGGCGCCGAGGACGCGGCCCCCAAGGGTCGCACTACCATTACGTCCACAACGGGCCGGTTCACGATTCTCACCGCCGGGGCTGACGCCACCCTGAACGGCCGCACTTCCCTCAGCTACCCCACGCACGACGGCACGGCCCCATTCCGCGCCGATGCCGGCTTCCTGCTCGATCCGCTTTCTTCGATCTGGCTGCTGTTTGTGACCGGCGTGGGCATGCTCATCCACATTTACTCGATCGGCTACATGGGCCACGAAGGCGGCTACTACCGCTTCTTCGGCTATCTCAACCTGTTCATGTTCTCCATGCTGACGCTGGTCCTCGCCAACAACTACGCGCTGATGTTTGTTGGCTGGGAGGGCGTGGGCCTGTGTTCGTACCTGCTGATCGGCTTCTACTTCCTGCGGCACTCGGCCTCAACCGCCGCGAACAAAGCATTCATCACCAACCGCGTGGGTGATGCCGGCTTCCTGCTGGGAATGTTCATGATCGCCTGGTACTTCGGCTCGGTGCAATACACGGCCGTCAATCAACTGGCGCGCAGCGGAGCGTTCCACATCGGCGATCCGGTGATCACCGCCGCTTGCTTGCTGCTGTTCATTGGCGCCTGCGGCAAGTCGGCACAGTTTCCGCTGTATGTCTGGCTGCCGGATGCGATGGAGGGCCCGACACCCGTCTCCGCCCTGATCCACGCGGCGACGATGGTCACCGCCGGCGTGTACATGGTGGCGCGCTCGAATGCGCTGTTTGTGCTGGCGCCCACGGCGATGAAGACGGTCGCCATCATCGGTGCACTGACCGCAATCTTCGCCGCGACCATCGGCCTGGTGCAGAACGACATTAAGCGGGTGCTGGCGTACTCGACGGTTTCGCAACTCGGCTACATGTTCCTGGCGCTGGGCGTTGGCGCATTCGCTGCCGGCGTCTTCCACGTCTTCACGCACGCGTTCTTCAAGGCGCTGCTCTTCCTCGGGGCCGGCTCGGTGATCCACGCCATGAGCGGCCAGCAGGAGATGCAGCACATGGGCGCGCTGCACAACAAGATCAAGACGACCTTCGGCACCATGCTGATCGCGACACTAGCTATCGCAGGTATCCCGGGCTTCGCCGGCTTCTTCTCGAAAGACGCGATCCTGTGGGAGACGTGGTCGCGCGAGGGCGGCGCCTATCGCTACCTGTGGTATATCGCATTCTTCACCGCGCTGATGACCTCGTTCTACATGTTCCGGCTGATCTACCTGACGTTCTTCGGCAAGCCGCGCATGAGCCACGAGGTTGAGCACCACATTCACGAGTCGCCCAAGTCGATGACCATGCCGTTGGTGATTTTGGCGATCTGCTCGATTGGCGCGGGCTTTCTTGGGATGCCGCACAGCCTGGGCGGATCGAACCGCTTCGAGAAGTTCCTGGAGCCGGTATTCGCGAAGGAAGCGGTCGTACTGGAGCAAGGCGGAAAAGCCGCGCAGGTCGCCGCGGGCGAGCAGCAGGTCGAGCAGACCGACCCGTTGGAATATGTGCTGATGTTCGCCTCGGTAGGCGCCGCGGTCGTGGGTTGGTGGCTGGCGCAGCGCGCCTACAAGAATGCCGACAAAGGCTACAAGGAGCCGATCCAGGAGATCGCTCCGCGCTGGTACAAGACGCTCTTCCGCAAGTGGTATGTGGACGAAATCTACGACTGGACGGTCACCGGCCGCGCCAAGGTCGGCCGCGTGCGCCTGGGGGCGATGGGGCTGGGTGAAGCCATGTGGAAGTTTGACGCCGACGTGATCGATGGCGCGGTCAATGGCGCGGGCTGGACCACGCGCATGACCGGAAATTTATCAGTGCTGTGGGACAAGTGGATCATCGACGGGCTGTGCGTGAACGGCGTGGCCATGGTCACGCGCGTGGCTTCGTATCCCGTGCGCCTGGTGCAATGGGGACTGGTGCAATGGTACGCGCTGGTGATGGTGGGCGGCCTGGTTGGCCTGACGGCCTACTACGTCGTGCCCGCGTACATATGGCGCTGGATGGGCGTGCATTGGTTCATCACGGCGGTCGGGGCTGTGGCCGCGATTGTCGTGGTGGTTTTTGCCGGATACGTTGCCGCGCATCGTCCTCCGCGCATTTCGCAGACGAAGAGCATGGCTGCGGCTGCGGGAGATTGACACGGGCACCCACAAGAAAGATGAGCGGACCGTTCGGTTCGCGTCAGGGCGGTATCAAACGCGAGAGGGGCTGTGGCCCCGACACAATCATGACGACCTACTTCATCACGATCAGCGCGCACAAGCAGCGAAGCCTGTTCCAAGGTGACGGCGTCGCTGAACTCATGGTCGCGACGTTCTTGCAATGTCGTGATGCCGGGGAATTCGAATTGCACGAGTACGTTGTCCTGCCGAATCACGTTCATTTGTTGCTGTCGATCAACGACCAGCAGCGATTGGGGCGAGTGGTTCAACTGATCAAGGGCAGGTTTTCGGATTCGTTGCGGCAGAACGGAATCAGATTTCGCGCGGTGTGGGAAGAGAAATATCACCACCGCCGCGTGCGCGACAACAACGAGTTCGCGGAATGCGCGCGCTACATCCGCCTGAATGCCGTGCAGAAGGGATTGGCCGAAAGACCGGAGGAATATGCGTATTCGTCCGCACGAATGCCGGGGCTGAAGCCCCTTATAGACAAACAGGGGAACTTGGAGGCGAGCCTCGACGTTCGCTCTATCGATCCTTTGGGCAAAGCGGGCGCGAGCCCGAACGTTCGCTCTACCGATTCCCTGGGCAAAGTGGACGCGGGACTAAAGGCCCGCTCTATGGAGTTTATTAAGACGCTGGCGTCGCGAACCTAAAGGTCCGCTCCACCGGCTAAGAGCTACGGAAAATGTATAACCACATCTTAAGCATCGTCTTATTCACGCCGCTCCTGGGCGCCATCCTTCTGCTGTTTGTGCCGAAGGAAAACAAAGGCGCGATCCGCTGGATCGCGAACATCTTCGCCATGCTGGGCTTCGCGGTCTCGCTACCGCTGGTCCCGTGGTTCTGGGCGGCGAAGGAGCGCGCCGGTTTCCAGTTTGTCGAAGGCGCGCCCAGCAACTGGATCCCGAGCATCGGCGCGGGCTACGTCCTCGGCATCGACGGCATTTCGTTCCTGCTGATCATGCTCACGACGCTACTGGGCGCGATCTCCATCCTGTCGTCGTGGAACGCCATTCAGGAGCGCGTGAAGGAGTATTACGTCTGGTTCCTGGTGCTGCAGACGGGCATGCTCGGCGTCTTCATGGCCAACGACATGTTCCTGTTCTTCGTCTTCTGGGAGGCCATGCTGGTGCCGATGTATCTGCTGATCGGCATCTGGGGCGGCCCGCGCAAGCTTTATGCGGCCATCAAGTTCTTCCTGTACACCTTGTTCGGCTCGGTGCTGATGCTGTTGGGGATTCTGTTCCTGTACTTCCATCACCACACCCTGACCGGCGTGTACACGTTCTACCTGCCCGATCTTTACGCGACGGCGCCGAAGATCGGAGGCACGGCGGCGATCTGGCTGTTCTTCGCGTTTTTCCTCGGCTTCGCGATCAAGGTGCCGATGTTCCCGTTCCATACCTGGCTGCCCGACGCGCACGTCGAGGCGCCCACCGCGGGTTCGGTCATCCTGGCCGGCGTTCTGCTGAAGATGGGAACGTACGGCCTCATCCGCTTCTCGCTGCCGTTCTTCCCTGCGGTGGCGATGACGCCCTGGGTGCGCCAGTTCATGATTGTGCTGTCGCTGATCGGCATCATCTACGGCGCGCTGGTCTCGCTGATGCAGAAAGACATGAAGAAGCTGGTGGCGTACTCGTCGGTGAGCCACCTGGGCTTCTGCACGCTGGGCATCTTCGCGCTGAGCCCGCTGGGCTTGAGCGGCTCGGTGCTGCAGCAGATCAACCACGGCATCTCCACCGGCGCGCTGTTCTTGATCGTCGGCATCCTGTACGAGCGGCGGCACACACGCGAGATCTCCGAATACGGCGGCATCTCCAACGTGATGCCGATTTACGCGACCATCACGCTGATCATGTTTATGTCGTCGATGGGCCTGCCGCTGCTGAACGGTTTCGTCGGCGAATTCACGATCCTGCAGGGCACCTTCATGGAGAACAAGGTGTGGGCCGCCTGGGCGGTGCCGGGCGTGATCCTGGCAGCCGCGTACCTGCTGTGGCTCTATCAGCGCGTGTTCTTCGGGCCAGTAAACAACCCCAAGAATGAGAAGCTGATTGACCTGTCGGGGCGCGAGCTGGCGACGTTCGTCCCGCTGGTCGTGATCGCCTTCTGGATCGGCCTGTATCCCAAGCCGTTCTTCCAGATTCTCTCCACGCCGGTGAACAACCTGGTGGGCACGGTGCGGCCGGATTATCCGGGGTTGCAGAAGCCGGCGCTGGCGACGCAGCCAGCGACGACAGCGCAGCCGGAGACCACGCAAGAACGCCATTCGCCATTCGCCATTGGCCATTCGCCGGAGGTTGCCGGCAAGAGCTTTAGCAAGCAGTCCGGCGAAAAACCAAACGCGCAAGAACGCCATTCGCCATTCGCCATTGGCCGTTCGCCGGAGGTGGAAGGTCACTCTTCGCCATCGGCTCTTGGCCATTCGCAAGAGGGAGAGGCATCAAGCGCGGAAACACAAGCACAGCAGGGCCGCGAGTCTGGAGAACAGCGAATGGCGAAAGGCGAATAGCGTCATGAAGAACTACGAGGAACTCGAGGTCTGGCAGAAGGCACATGGGCTGACTGTTTGCTTGTATGAAGCGACCGCCGCATTTCCGCGATCAGAAATGTTCGGACTCACTTCCCAGATTCGGCGCGCCGCCGCATCCATCGGCGCCAATTTGGCAGAAGGCTGCGGCCGTTGGAACGAGGTCGAACTTGCGCGTTACGTTCAGATCGCTATGGGTTCAGCCAGCGAGCTACAGAATCATCTCAGGCTGGCTAAAGATCTCGGCTTTCTAGCTGAATCGGCTTATTCTCCGCTGGTCAAAGCCGTCATCAGCATCCGTCAAATGCTGACTGCACTATTACAGACTCTTCGACGTACGCGAAATACGCCGCCAACAACTCCGGCGAATAGCGAACGGCGAATGGCGAATGGCGGAGTTACGTTGTGACATCCTTCACACAATACTTCTCGACGACCGATTACCTGCTGGCATTGCCCATGCTGCTGCTGACGCTGTTCGCGCTCGGCATCCTCATGCTCGACCTGCTGCTGCCGAAGCAATGGAAGCAGGTGAATGCTTACGTCGCGCTCGCCGGGTTGGCGTTCTCGGCCGCGGCCACGGCCAAGCTGCATTGGGCCTATCACACCGCGCAGCTGCGCGGGCTCGGCTTCATCGATACCGGCTTCATGCGGACGCTGCTGGTCGATCCCTTCGCCATTTATTTCTTCTACCTGTTTCTGGCGGGCGCGGCCATCGCAGTGCTGATGTCGATGCACTATCTGGAGGTCGAACATGAGAACCACGGCGAGTTCTACGCGCTGATGCTGTTCTCCGTTGTCGGCATGATGTGCATGGCCGCCGGCTACGACATTGTGCTGATCTTCATCGGCCTGGAGTTGATGGCCATCTCGACTTACGTGCTGGTCGGCTTCCTGCGCCGCGACAAGCGCTCCAATGAAGCCGCACTGAAATATCTGCTGCTGGGTGCGTTCTCTTCGGGAATTTTCGCCTATGGATTGTCCCTGTTTTACGGACTGACCGGCGCCACCAACCTGGGCAAGATCGCCGCTGGTCTGCAACAGATCCTCGCCACGCGCCCGAATGACCCTGTAGTCATCCTCGCGTTGCTGACAACGACAACCGGCCTGCTGTTCAAGATTGCTGCGGTGCCGTTCCATCAGTGGGCGCCGGACGCGTACGAAGGCGCGCCCACCAGCATCACCGGCTTCATGTCGGTCGCGGTGAAGGCCGCGGGCTGGGCGATGCTGCTCCGCATCTTCCTCTTCGGGCTTTATCCGCTGCGCTCGATGTACGTCCCGCTGCTGATCTTCGTCTCTATCGCGACCATGACCGGCGGCAACCTGGCCGCGATCACGCAGACCAACCTGAAGCGGCTGCTGGCCTACTCCTCGATCGCGCACGTCGGCTACATGCTGTTGGGCCTCATCGCCAGCGACGGCCAGACGAACTCCACCGGCATCATGGCGATCCTGATTTACCTGCTGGTGTACACCTTCATGAACCTGGGCGCGTTCGCGGTGATCACCTCGCTGCGGCGCCGTAACATTATCGGCGACGAGATCGACGACATCGCCGGCCTGTACTTCAAAGCTCCGACCGAAGCCATCCTGATGCTGGTATTTCTCCTCTCGCTGGCGGGCATTCCGCCGCTGGCCGGCTTCTGGGGCAAGTACTTCATCTTCCTCAGCCTGATTCAGACCGGGCATTACGCGCTTGCATCCATCGCCGTGCTCTACGCCGTCGTCGGCCTCTATTACTACATGCGGATCGCGAATGCCATGCTGATGCGGCAACCCATCGAAGCCGAGCCGGTGCGCCTCCGCCCGGCCATGACGTTGGCGCTCGGCATCACGGCCGCGGGGACGGTCATCATCGGACTGTTCCCGAACTATGTGATCAACGTGGTGAACTGGTCGCTGGGCCTGGCTACCGGCTCGCAGCACATGGCCGCGCTGCTCAGGTAGAGCGGCGCTTCAGGCCCGCCTTTCTCCAACCTATCAGCAGTGTCATCCCGGCCGGAGCGAAGCGGAGTGGAGGGAGCTGCTGCCGCTGGGATTTGCGGGCCCACTCGTGCGACCCGCAGCCGTTTTCTGTCATCCTGTCATTAAGGGATTCTTGTTGAAGTACGACGGTGCGGCCGACGATCCCAGCTCATCGCTCATGGAATTGTTGCAGGGCAAATACGATGCGGCCGCCGATCTCGGCAAGTGGGACCGGAAGGCGTTAGAGCGCCAGGCGGAGAGATAAAACATGGCACAGGATTGCAATCATCTTGATTCCATCAAGGTCACCGAAACCGACACACACGTTTGCGAGGAGTGCGTGGAGCAGGGCGACACCTGGGTGCACCTGCGGCTTTGCCTGGAGTGCGGCCACGTCGGCTGTTGCGACTCGTCGAAGAACAAACATGCCACCAAGCATTTTCATCGCACCGAACATCCGCTGATCCGCTCGATTCAGCCTGGGGAAAACTGGATCTGGTGCTATGTGGACCAGTTTTATCCGGGAGAAGTGGCGGCGTAGTCGCGCCGAGCGGGCTTCCACTACGGGCACACCGCAGATCCCTCGACTACGCTGCGCTCCGCTCGGGATGACAGTTCATCAGGACGGGTGTCGCGACGCGAGGCTGAAGCCTCGCTCTACGGAACAGGACGGCCAGTTCCACCCTGTATAATCCTTCCTTCGCGATCACCTCTACGGAGCTTCCCATTGCAGCAGGCGGAGATTGGGATCATTGGCGGCAGCGGTCTGTATTCCATGCCCGGGTTCAGCGAAACGCGCGAGCTTGCGCTGGAAACACCGTTCGGCGCGCCGTCGGATGCTTACGTGCTCGGCACGCTCGAAGGCCGCAAGATTGCTTTCCTGTCGCGACATGGGCGCGGGCATCGTTTCATGCCGACCGAGATCAACTATCGCGCGAACATTCACGGCATGAAACAGCTCGGCGTGGAGCGCATCATCTCTTTGTCCGCCGTCGGCTCGCTGAAGGAAGAACACAAACCGCTCGATTTCGTGATTCCCGATCAGTTCATCGATCGTACGCGCCATCGCGTGGACACTTTCTTCGGCGACGGCCTGGTCGCGCACGTCGGCTTCGGACATCCGATATGCGAGGAGACGGCGAAGGTCGCGACGGATGCCTGCAAGCGCGCCGGCGTCAATGTCAAACCCGGCGGCACGTACCTGAACATGGAAGGCCCGCAGTTCTCGACCAAGGCCGAATCGAACCTCTATCGCAGTTGGGGGCTCGACGTCATCGGCATGACCAATCTCACCGAGGCGCGGCTGGCGCGCGAGGCGGAGCTCTGCTACGCGACCGTCGCCATGGTCACCGACTACGACTGCTGGCACGAGGAGCATGACCACGTCACGGTCGATCAGATTGTCGCGGTGCTGCTGAAGAACGCGGAGCACGCTTGCACGGTGGTTCGTCACGCCGTCGCCGCCATGCCGCACGAGTGCAATTGCAAGTGCGGTGCAGCGCTGAAGAACGCCATCATCACGCAGAAGAACGCGGTGCCGGCAGCCACGCTGGAGCGCCTGCGGCTGCTCGTCGGCAAATATTTCGATTCCGAACAGAAGGCAGGAGCATAAGATTGCTCCATCGGACGATTCTTTACACTGGTATAGATTTGAAGGGGCACGGCTTTAGCCGTGCCGGTAAGCTGTTTTGCGTTGCCGGCTTTAGCCGCTGGGGTGTTGCGAAATGCGAGTTCCCTCAGCGGCTAAAGCCGATTACCTTCGCATCCGCTGCGGCACGCCTGAAGCCGTGCCCTTTCAAAGCACGTTGAGAATACTTTCCAAACACTTTGCGAATATGAATACATCGTCCTCTATCCTGGTGGTCGGTTCCGTCGCCTTCGATACCCTGAAAACCCCTTACGGCGAGCGCCAGAAGATCCTCGGCGGCGCGGCCACGTATTTTTCGCTTTCCGCCAGCTACTTCACCGGCGTGCGCGTTGTCGCCGTTGTCGGCGAGGACTTCACGCCGGAGAACGAAGCGGTGATGACCAAGCGTGGCGTGGACACGCGCGGCATCCAGCACGCCAAGGGCAAGACCTTCCACTGGACCGGCGAGTACGGCGAGAACGTCAACGAAGCCAAAACGCTCAACACCGAGCTGAATGTCTTCGAGACCTTTCAGCCCTCGATTCCCGCCGAGTACAACGATTCCGATCTGCTCTTTCTCGCCAACATCGATCCCATGCTCCAAACGCGGGTGCGCGATGCAATGCACAACGTCAAGCTGGTGGGCGGCGACACCATGAATTATTGGATCACCGGGCATCGGCAGAACTTGGAGCAGATGCTGAAGGGCGTCGATGTGCTGCTGATCAACGACGGTGAAGCAAAGATGCTGGCCGGCGACAACAGCCTCCCACGGGCCGCGCGCAAGGTGATGGAGTTGGGCCCGCGAGCGCTGGTCATCAAGCACGGCGAGTACGGAGCGACCATTTTCTTCCGCGACGGAGAGTTTGCCGGCGGGCATCATCCCTTCCGCGCGCCCGCCATGCCGCTGGATGAAGTGCGCGATCCGACGGGCGCGGGTGACAGCTTCGCCGGAGGATTCATGGGATACGTCGCCTCACAGGGCGAGATCAACCGGCGCGTGATGAAGCACGCGATGTTCTATGGCAGCGTGATGGGATCGTTTGCCGTCGAGCGCTTTGGAACGGAACGGCTGCAGTCGCTTACACGCGAGGAGATCGATGAACGGTTTGAGATTTTCCGCGAGCTGACGCATCTGGGCTAGCAGAAACACATGCTGCTTCCGCTTGCAGTCAGCCCGCGTTAGATTTTGCTTATGGAACTGCACCTGACAGGGGAAGCTGAAGCCAAACTGAATCAATTGGCCCAGCGTATGCATCGAGCTCAGAACGAGTTGGTGGAAGAAGCCATCGACCACCTGATCGCCTATAACGAATGGCTCGAAAACGAAGTGAAGGCAAGCCTGGCCGCAGCGGAGCGGGGCGAAGTCGTCCCTGACGAGGAAGTACGTAAGTGGATCGAAGAGCGCGAACGGCGGGAACGTTCGTGAATGCGGATCGACTGGTCGAATCGCGCGGTATCCGAGCTCCAGGACATTTCCGAATTTATCGAGCAGGAACGCGGCATCGAAACCGCCAATAAGATCAGCCGCACTATCTACGACGCTGTAGCGGAGCTGGCCAGATTTCCCAATCTCGGCCGCCGCGGACGCGTACGGGGCACGCGCGAGCTCGTTATTGTCCCAATCCCATAGATCGTCGTCTATCGCGTGTTTTCTGAGCGGATATTGGTTCTCAACATTAAACATGGCTCGCAACGCTGGCCGACTACCGCGACAGGCCGTCGTACGTGAATACGAAAACACGCATTAAGCTCCCAGGCATCCTCCGGAGCCCCCCCGGCTTCCAACTTGCAGCTTCAACTCGCCCCTGCGAGCTGATCCAAGCTAAGGAGCCGAACCTCGAATGCTGATTCTTCTCTTGATCATCCTTCTGCTGCTTTCTGTCGGCAGCTATCCTGCCTGGCCGTACAGCCGCGGCTGGGGGTATTACCCCTCCGGCGGACTCGGACTGGTTGTGCTCATTCTGGTAGTGCTCTTGTTGCTGGGGCGCGTCTAGAGCGCGAGGTCCGCGTAATGCCCATAGCTGGTATGCGCCGCCTTGCCGCCGGATCCGTAATCTTGCTGTTGATTTCCGTGCTGGCGTTCTCGCCCGTGTGCCCGGCATACTCGGTGCTGACCCACGAGGAGATTGTCGATCTGCTCTGGAAGCAGCAAATCGTGCCGCTGCTGCGAACGCGCTTCCCCGACGCGACGTCCGAGGACCTGCTGAAGGCGCACGCGTACGCCTACGGCGGCAGCGTCATTCAGGACATCGGCTACTATCCCTTCGGCAACCAGTATTTCAGCAACCTGACCCATTACGTGCGCAGCGGCGATTTCGTCCTGGCGCTCCTGCGCGACTCGCAAGATCTTGACGAGTACGCCTTCGCTCTGGGGGCGCTGGCGCACTACATCTCGGACAAGAACGGGCATCCCTACGTCAATCTGTCGGTGGGCATCGAGTATCCGGAACTCGCCCAGCGGTATGGTCCGTCAGTTCCATACGACGTAAACCACAAGGCGCACATTCGCACCGAGTTCGGCTTCGACGTGCTGCAAGTGGCAAAGGGCCGGTATGCTCCGGAGGACTACCATAACTTTATCGGCTTTGAGGTTGGGACTCCGCTGTTGGAACGCGCGTTCTACGACACGTATGGATTGCAGTTGAATGACGTAATTCACAAGGAACAGCTCGCCATTAACACCTATCGGCGCAGCGTGAGCCACGTCGTCCCGGAGATGACCAAGGTCGCGCTGCTAGTGAAGGGCGATCAGTTGCGACGCGAAATTCCGGATTTCAACCAGCGGCGGTTTCTCTATCACCTGTCGCGGGCTGACTACGAACGATCGTGGGGATCGGGGTACAAGAAACCAGGACCCGGTGCGCACCTTCTTGCGGTGCTGTTCAAGATCATCCCAAAAGTCGGGCCGTTTCGCGCCATCGACTTCAAAGAGCCGACGGCCAAGACCGAGGACCTATATTTCAAGAGCGTCGATCAGACCGTCAGCGCCTATCGCAAAGCTTTGGACGAGGTGAAAGACGACACTTTGCAAGTGCCGCAGATTGACTTAGACACGGGCAAGCCAACCAGCCGCGGTGAGTATCCTTTGGCGGACGCCACTTACCGTGAACTGTTGGACGACTTGGCCGCCGGGAATTTCGCGACCGTCACCCCGGAGCTGCGCGAGAACCTTCTGGCCTTCTACAGCGGTTTCGGATTGCCGCCGGAAACTCACCTTAATAAAGGCATTGCCCAACGCTGGCGCAAGACCTGGACGGAGCTGACGCAACTGCGCTCGCTGGACATGCTGCAATCTTCCGCGCAACTGCAGCCGGCGACTTCTCGCGCTCCGAACCAGCGCGATTGAGGCTGGTTGGGGTCTACGAGCGGCCGGTTTAATTTCTTGACGTGTCGGCAATTGAACAACGCTTATTCGCCGTGCGGACTCCAACTTCATATGCTGCAATTCAGTTGCGATTACTGTGGCAATGTCAAGGAACCGGGCGAGACCTGGATCAACGGAGTCGCCGCCGAGAATGTAGGCACGCAAGCCGCACGGCGTGAGGTCATCCTTGATCCCGTCTGGCGACGCGAGCGGGCCGTATTGCCGCTCGCTGTCCATTTCTGCTGCCGCGAATGCAAGGACAAATACCTGGACGAGTTATTCAACCACCCGCCCTCGTTGCTCGCGGTGCAAGACGCCGAATTCGACCCGGCAACCGGCCGCCGCGTAGTCCGAGCAAACAAATCGCCTGTATCAGACGCCAGACGCAAACGTACCCGCCCGTGGCGAAAGACGGGATGATCCATGGCACCGCCGGGATCTCCTCTTGGCGGTTCACCGGGTACGTGTCTGCAGCGTTTGACCACACTGCACCGCTCTCATAAACTTGAGTTTCGGCCGGTCTCAGCGACCTGTCTAGGCGTAGCTGCTCGCGCGAGCGACGGGCTTACCCGCGCAGGACGGCACCGGCTGCTGCAAAGGCAATTCATTGACGACTGAAACGACTACTCCCGACCTCAGCTCGACACAAGAATCCAATCCTTGCCGACGTGAGTTGAGCATTGAAGTTCCCGCCGACGTAGTGCACAAGGAAACCGACGACATCGTGGCGCGCTACCAAAAGCTGGCGCGCGTTCCCGGCTTCCGCAAAGGCAAAGTGCCGGCTTCGCTGGTGCGCCAGCGCTTCGCCAAAGAGATCAAGGACGACGTCACCGAGGCGCTGGTTCCGCGATATCTGCGCGAAGAGACTACAAAGCAAAATCTGGTCCCCGTATCGCAGCCGCGAGTGACGGACTTGCATGTGGAACCCGGCGAAGCGATGCGCTTTAAGGCATCCTTCGAAATCCTGCCGGAATTCAAGCTGGCGCCTTATGACGGAATCCGAGTCACAACCATTCCCACCGACGTTAGCGAGGAAGAGGTTGAGACCGCGCTGAAGAACCTGCGCGAGCGGCAGGCGACATTCACGGCCGTAGAGGAAGACCGTCCTTTGGCCGACGGTGAGTTCGCGGTGGTCAGCTTCAAAGGCACACCGAAGGAAGGCGAAGCCGACGCGCAGCCGGGGGAGACGGGGGCGAAGCCGGTGGAAGTGAGCGAGGTCATGGTGGAGATTGGCGGCGAGAACACAATCGCCGAGTTCACCGAACACCTGCGCGGCGCCAAGCCCGGGGAGCAGCGCATCTTCGATGTGAAATTTGCCGACGACTTCAGCGACAAGCGGCTCGCCGGCAAGACGCTGGCGTATGAAGTCAACGTCAAGGGCATCAAGACGCGCACGGTGCCCGAGTTGAATGACGAGTTCGTCAAAGAGCTTGGCGAAGACCTGAACACTCTCGACGATCTGCGCCATCGCCTCCGCGAAAACATGCAGGCCGAGAAAGAGCACGAAGCGCAGCACCAGGGCAAGGACAAGCTGGTCGAGGAACTGGTGAAGCGCAATGACTTCCCGGTTCCCGAAGCGATGGTGAATGAGCAGATCGACACCCGGCTGGAGCGCGGGCTACGCGCTTTGGCGGCGCAGGGCATGCGCACCGAGGACATGAAGCGCATGGATTTCGAGCGGTTGCGTGCCGGACAGCGGGAAGCGGCGCTGCGCGAGGTGAAGGCCTCTTTGATCCTGGAAAAGATTGCGGACGAGGAGAAAATCGAGGTCACGGGCGAGGAGTTTGAGCGCGAGTTGCAGGCCTTCGCCGATCAGTCGAAGCTGACCGTCGACGGGGTTCGCCAGCGCTTGTCCGAGACCGGCCTGGAGCGCATGCGCAACCGCCTGCGTAACGAGAAGACGCTGGATACGCTATATCGGCGCGCGTCGTAAAGACAGCAATCAGTAGTCAGCACTCAGCATTCAGCCAACGTAAATCGCTAGATATGCATTCACTCATCGTCCAGGCGCATTGCGCCATCAACTAAACGGCGGCATGCTGACGGCTGAGTCCTGACTACTAAGAAAAGGAGTAAAGACAGCAATCAGTAGTCAGCACTCCCCATTCAGCCAACGTAAATCGCTAGATATGCATTCACTCATCGTCCAGGCGCATTGCGCCATCAACTAAACGGCTGCATGCTGACGGCTGAGTCCTGACTACTAAGAGAAGGAGACTAACCAATGCTAGTGCCCATGGTCATTGAGCAAACCAGCAGGGGCGAGCGGGCCTACGACATCTATTCCCGGCTGCTGCGGGACAACATCATCTTTCTCGGCACTCCTATTGACGACAACGTCGCCAACCTGATCATTGCGCAGATGCTGTTCCTGGAAGCCGAAGACCCGGAGAAGGACATCTCGCTATACCTCAACTCGCCGGGCGGCTCGATCACCGCCGGCATGGCGATTTACGACACGATGCAGTTCATTCGTCCCGACGTGACGACCATCTGCATCGGCCAGGCAGCGAGCATGGCGGCGACACTGCTCGCCGGAGGCGCGCCGAAGAAGCGTTTCGCCCTGCCGACCTCGCGCATTTTGATTCACCAGCCGCTCATGTCGGGGCTCTCCGGCCAGGCCACCGACATCGACATTCACGCGCGCGAGATCCTACGCATGAGGGAAATCACCAATCAGTTATTGTCGAAGCACAGCGGCCAGCCGCTGGAGAAGGTGGAGCGCGACGTGGAGCGCGATTTCATCATGAACGCCTTTCAGGCGAAGGAATACGGCATTGTCGACGACATTATCTTCAAGCACAAATGATGGGGCAAAACTTTAGTTCTTGGCGCGGGATTACTGTGCAACATCTTTCACATGATTAAGGTTGGCAAATTTTTCGTAGCCTGATTCCAAAGTTGTACCAGTGATTACACTAACGGTGCGTTGC
>Ga0335081_10004705_pt1 | contig 21551 bp, 22 predicted proteins | sample Lox_Sample_35_FD_206713 | JGI IMG/M metagenome (GOLD analysis project Ga0335081, IMG submission 206713) | Soil microbial communities from Loxahatchee National Wildlife Refuge, Florida, United States - Lox_Sample_3.5 | ecosystem: Environmental > Terrestrial > Soil > Wetlands | place: USA... | reverse complement strand
ATGACCGCGGGCCAGCTCCTCGGCCTCGTCGTCGGCCTCGCCTACTTCACGTACTTCCACGGCCGCACGGGCCAGACGCCCGGCGACGCCGCACTCGGCATCCGCGTCGTCGACGTCCGCGACCGTCCGGGGCAGCCGATCGGCTATCCACGCGCCCTCGGCCGAGCTCTCATGTCGATCATCTCGGCGCTCGTCTTCTTCCTCGGTTATCTCTGGATGCTGTGGGACGACAACAAGCAGACCTGGCACGACAAGGTGGTCGGGTCGGTGCCGGTCTACCTGCGGAACTGACGCTCAGAGGCGCGCGAGTGCTCCGGAAACGAGCGCGAGCGCGTCGTCGAGGCGCGCGCGGTTCGCCGGAGCGTTCAGCCAGCCGCTGGCGCCGGACGGATGGGGGAGCGGGACGGCGAGCGCGTCGGCGACGTCGTAGCTCGACCCGACGAAGTCGGTCACCCGTTCCAGCCCGAGCAGCTCCCGCGCGGCGAGCCCGCCGACGGTGACGATCAGCCGCGGCCGCAGCAGTCCGAGCTCGGCCTCACGCCAGCGCCTGCAGAGCCGTCGCTCGTTCGGCGTGGGGGTGCGGTCGCCGCGACCCGAGGCCGCGCGACCCGGGTAGCACCGCGTGACGGAGGCGCAGTAGAACGTCGCGTAGAACGCATCCTCGTCGAGGTCGAGCCAGCGCCGGAGCGTTCGCCCCGCACGGCCCCGCCACGGCCTGCGCTCGGTGCCTTCGACTGCCCCCGGCGCCTGTCCGAACAGGTAGGCCCGCTGCCCCGACCCCGGTGTGGCGACCGAGAGCGATTCGAGCTGATGACCCGCCTCGGCGCACAGTCGGCAGGCTGCGAGATCGCGCTGCACACCGGCGAGCGTGCGGTACCGCTTCACGCCGCCCGGACCACCACGAACCAGCGTCCGGCATGCAGGACGTCGCCGTCCAGTTCGGCTGCGAGCGCATCGGGGTCGAAGACCCGCTTGAACACCGGCCATGTCGACCCATCCTGCAGCGGGCGCCGCTCCCAGCGTTCGGACGGCTCGCTGCCGTCGTGGCGGCTCCCGAGCACGACGAGCTCGGCGGCAACGCGATGCGCTTCGGCGACGAAGACGCCCCGCTCGCTCGGGAGCAGGTGACAGTAGAAGTAGCTCGTGAAGATGCGGCCGAACGCGCCGGCCGTGAACGGGAGCGCAAGCGCGTCCCCGCGGACGAACGTCACGCCGGGCAGCCGCCGGCGCGCTTCGGCGAGCATGCGCGGGCTCTGGTCGACCGCGACCACGTCTCCCGGCAGCCGCTGCGTCAGATAGCCGGTGCCGCACGCGATGTCGAGCGTGCGCGAACGGGGCAATTCTGCGACGACGGTCATCGCGGCGTCCAGCTCGTCCGCCCATCCCGCCCGTTCGCGTGCCGAGTTGATCCACCAGTCGTCGTAGACCGGAGCGCGGCGGTCGTAATACTCCTTCACCGCTCCCTAGAGTAAGGCCCGTGCTGCCGCTCGAGTCGGTGCCGAACTTCAGCGAAGGGCGCGATCCCGCGACGATCGAGGCGATTGCAGATTCGCTCGGGACGCGAGCGCGACTGCTCGACGTGCATGCGGATGCGGATCACAACCGGTCGGTCTTCACGCTCGTCGGTGACGACGATGCGCTCGTCGACGCGCTGGTGGCGGGGACTCGCGTCGCCGTCGAGCGGATCGACCTTCGGCGCCACGACGGCGTCCATCCACGCATCGGCGTCGCCGACGTCGTGCCGTTCGTGCCTCTCCGCCCAGACGATCTACCGCGCGCCCGAGCGGCAGCGGAGCGTTTCGCGCGGCGCGTGGCGGAGGAGCTGGCGCTCCCGGTCTTTCTCTACGCCCCGCCCGGCCGTGGGCCGGCCTTCTACCGGCACGGAGGCACCGAAGGTCTCCAAGAGAGGCTCGACGCCGGCGAGGTGGCGCCGGACTTCGGGCCGTCGCAGCTCGACGAGGCGGCCGGCGGCGTGATCGCCGGTGCACGCGCCCCGCTGATCGCGTTCAACGTCAACCTCCGCGGTAGCGTCGACGTCGCGCGCAGCGTTGCCGGCGTCGTCCGCGAGCGTGGCGGCGGGTTCCCCGGGGTCCGTGCCCTCGGGCTCGAGCTCTCCCGCGCCGGGCTCGTCCAGGTGTCGATGAACGTCGAGGACTGGCAGGCATCCGCGCTGCACGAGATCGTCGCGCGGATCACCGCGGAGGCCGAGGCGCGCGGTGCCGAGGTCGTCGGCTCGGAGCTCGTCGGGCTGATGCCGGCGGGCGCCGCGGCCGGCCCGGCCGGGGCGGCGCTTCTTCTCGACGGCCTCGATGCGTCGCGGCTGCTCGAAGTCAGGCTGCTCGAGAGCTGACGCCGCCTAGACTCGGCCCTGTGCCGGCGACGAGTGAGCTGACGGGCAGCGACCTGACGCTCGACGAGGTCTGGCAGGTCGCAGTCGAACGTCGTGCTGCGGTCGACATCGCTCCCGACGCGCAGGAGCGGATGCTCGCCGCGCGCCGGGTCGTCGAGCAGGCGGCGCAGGGCTCGCGCGAGCACACCTACGGGGTCAACACCGGGTTCGGCCGCTTCGTGACGATGCAGATCCCCGAGGAGCTGACCGAGGAGCTGCAGGTGAGGCTGCTCCGCTCACACGCCTGCGGCGTGGGCGATCCGTATCCCGACGAGGTCGTCCGCGCGGCGATGCTCCTTCGTGCGAACACGCTCGCGAAGGGAAACTCCGGTGCACGCGTCGAGACCGTGTCGCTGCTCCTGGACTGTCTCAACCGCGGGGTCCTGCCCGAGGTGCCGTCACGCGGCTCCGTCGGCGCGTCGGGCGATCTCGCCCCGCTCGCCCATCTCGCACTGCCGCTGATCGGCGAGGGCCGGGCGTGGTTCGAAGGCGAGCTCGTGAACGGCGCCGAAGCACTTGCCCGCGCCGGGCTGCAGCCGGTTCGCCTCTGCGCCAAGGAAGGGCTGTCCCTGATCAACGGCACGCAGTTCATGACCGCACAGGGCGCGCTCGGGCTCATGCGTGCGCAGCGCCTCGCGCGCGCCGCCGACTGCGCGTGCGCCCTCTCGCTCGAGTCGCTGCAAGGGTCGCGCAACTCGTTCATGCCCCAGGTGCACGCGCTTCGACCGCTGCGCGGCCAGGCCGCGTCTGCGCGCAACGTCATGCGCCTCCTCGAAGGCTCCGCGATCATCGAGTCGCACCGCTGGTGCGACCGCGTCCAGGACGCGTATTCGCTGCGCTGTGCCCCGCAGGTGCACGGCGCCGCGCGCGATCTGCTCGATTACGTCGACTACACGGTCACGACCGAACTGAACGCCGCGACCGACAACCCGCTCGTCCTCACCGACGACGCGCTGCTCGTGTCCGCCGGCAACTTCCACGGACAGCCGCTCGCGTTCGCGCTCGACGCGCTGGCGATGGCGGTCTCCGAGCTCGCGAACATCTCGGAGCGGCGGCTCGAGCGGCTCGTGAACCCGAACCTGAGCGAGGGACTGCCGGCCTTCCTCACGACCGACGGCGGGCTCAACTCCGGGTTCATGATTCCGCAATACGTGGCCGCTTCGCTCGTCTCCGAGAACAAGGCGCTCTGCCATCCGGCGTCGGTCGACTCGATCCCGACCAGCGCAGGCCAGGAAGATCACGTGTCGATGGGGAACGCGTCGGGCCTCAAGGCGACGCAGGTGCTCGCGAACGCCGAGCGTGCGGTCGCGATCGAGCTGCTCGCCGGCGCGCAGGCTGTCGAGTTCCTCGCGCCGCTCGAGCCGGGGCGCGGCGTTCGCACGGTGCACGATGCGGTACGGCTGCGCTCGCCGCGGCTTCGCGACGACCGGCCGCTCGGGCCCGACATCGAGGCCGTCGCGACTGCGATCCGCGACGGATCGCTCGTCGCCGCCGTCGAAGCGTCGGTCGGTGAGCTCGAGTGAGCGCTCCGCGCCGGCTGAGCTGGGGCGGCCGCCCCGAGCCGCCGATCACGCGCCACCCCTACCGTGACACCGCGATCGTCTACGGCTGCCTCGCCGCGATCGTCGTGCTCGTCGCGTGGGCGACCGGCGGAGGTCTCGGAAAGGCGTTGATCGTCGCGGGGGTCTTCTTCGCGATCGCGACTGGCTGGAGCTTCATCCGCATTCACCGACGGTCGCGGCGAGCCCGCCGCGCGCTCGTGACCGACGAGGCGGGATCATCATGACAGTCGCTCCGTCGCTCGACGCTCGCGTCGAGGCGCTCTGCGGCGACCTGACCTCGATCCGGGCGCCGCGCGGCTCCGAGCTGAATGCGCGGTCGTGGGCGACCGAGGCTCCGCTTCGCATGCTGCTCAACAACCTCGATCGTGAGGTGGCGGAGAAGCCCGAGGAGCTCGTCGTCTACGGCGGGTCGGGCAAGGCCGCGCGGTCGCACGATGCGCTGCGCGCGATCGTGCGCTCGCTCCTCGAGCTCGGCGACGACGAGACGCTGCTCGTGCAGTCTGGCAAGCCCGTCGCCGTGTTCCGCACGACGCCGGGCGCGCCGCGGGTCCTGATCGCCAACTCGCTCCTCGTGCCGCACTGGGCGACGTGGGAGGAGTTCCGGCGCCTCGAAGCCGAGGGGCTGACGATGTTCGGCCAGATGACCGCCGGATCGTGGATCTACATCGGCACGCAGGGGATCCTGCAGGGCACGTACCAGACGTTCGCGGCCGCGGGTGAGAAGCACTTCGGCTCCGCGTCGCTCGCCGGGCGCACGATCCTGACCGCCGGGCTCGGCGGCATGGGCGGTGCCCAGCCGCTCGCCGCGACGCTCGCCGGGGCGGCGACGCTCTGCGTCGAGGTCGATCCGGCCCGCATCGAGCGCCGGCTCGAGACGCGCTACCTCGACGAGGCCGCCGATTCGCTGGACGACGCGCTGGTGCGCGTCCGCGCGGCGGCGGCCGACGGTCGCGCGCTCTCGGTCGGCTTGCTCGGGAACGCCGCCGACGTCGTGCCCGAGTTGGCGCGCCGCGGCGAGGCGTTCGATCTCGTGACCGACCAGACGGCCGCGCACGACCCGCTCACCGGCTACGTGCCGCAGGGGCTCGACGTCGCGGCTGCAGCGGCGCTGCGGGCGTCGGACCCGGACGAGTACCTGAGCCGCGCGCGAGCGTCGATCGCCGTGCACGTCGAAGGGCTGCTCGAGTTCGTCCGAGCCGGGAGCTATGTTTTCGATTATGGCAACAACCTGCGAGGTGAGGCCGAAGCAGCCGGCGTAACGGACGCGTTCACATACCCGGGCTTCGTCCCGGCCTATATCCGTCCGCTGTTCTGCCGCGGGATCGGCCCGTTCCGGTGGGCTGCCCTGTCGGGGGACGCCGAGGACATCGCCGTGATCGACGACATGCTCCGCGTCCTGTTCGCGCAGGACGAGTTGCTCCAGCGCTGGCTCGAGCTCGCGCCGTCACGGGTGGCATTCCAGGGTCTGCCGGCCCGGATCTGCTGGCTCGGTTACGGGGACCGGGCGCGCGCCGGGCTCGCGATCAACGAGCTCGTGCGCTCGGGGCGCGTCAAGGCCCCGATCGTGATCGGGCGCGACCACCTGGACGCCGGTTCCGTCGCGTCGCCGTACCGAGAGACCGAGGCGATGCGCGACGGCTCCGACGCGATCGCCGACTGGCCGATCCTCAACGCGCTGGTCAACGTCGCCGCCGGGGCGAGCTGGGTCAGCGTCCATCACGGCGGCGGCGTCGGGATCGGCAATTCGATCCATGCCGGCATGGTCGTCGTCGCCGACGGGACCGACGAGATGGGCGACCGGCTCGAGCGAGTCCTGACGACCGACCCGGGAATGGGGGTTGTCAGGCATCTCGACGCGGGCTATCCGGAGGCAGAGGCGGCCGCGCTCGAGCACGGGCTTCGCCTGCCCGGCGCCGGCTAGGGCTGCGCGTGCCGGCACGCCTCCTTGTGCGCGATCTCGCGCAGGTCGCGACGCCCGTGCCGGGGGCGGTCCCGGCGCGTGGCCGCGATCTCCACACGGTCGAGGTGATCGAGGACGCCTACGTGCTGTGCGCCGGGGCGACGATCGAGTCGGTCGGCCCCATGCGCGAGCTTACGGTGACCGCAGGCGATGTCGAGGAGGTCGACGGCCGCGGCCTGTGTGCGATCCCCGGGCTCGTCGACTGCCACACGCACCCGGCGTTCGGCGGCGACCGCGTGGAGGAGTTCTCGCTCAGGGCAGGCGGCGCGACCTACGAGGAGCTGCACGCGGCCGGGGGTGGCATTCTCTCGACGGTTGCCGCCACCCGCAGGCTCGACGAGGCCGGGCTCGCCGCCCGGGTCGAGCGCCATGCCGGCTGGATGCAGGCGAACGGCACGACGACCTGGGAGGGGAAGTCGGGCTACGGCCTCGACCGGGACACGGAGCTCGCGTCGCTGCGCGCGGTCCGCGCGGCAGGCGGGTCACCGACCTGGCTCGGCGCGCACGCCGTGCCGCCCGAGCATCCGGACGCGGACGGCTACCTGGACTGGGCGATCGCCGACGTGCTGCCGGCGGCGGCCGGCCTCGCCGATGCCGCGGATGTCTTCCTCGAGCGCGGCGCCTTCGACGCAGCCCAGGCGCGGCGGTATCTCGAAGCGTGCCGTGCAGCAGGTCTCGCGCTCCGGCTGCACGGCGACCAGTTCACGGAGAGCGGTGCCATACCGCTCGCGATCGAGCTCGGCGCGCGGTCGGTCGACCACCTCGAGGCCACCGGGCCCGACGGCGTCGCCGCGCTCGCGAGGAGCGATGTGGTCGGGGTGCTGCTGCCGGCGAGCGCGCTCTTCCTCGACCGTCCGCAGCCCCCGGCGCGGTCGTTGGTCGACGCCGGCGCGGCGATCGCGCTCGCGACCGACTTCAACCCTGGCAGCTCGTTCACGACCAGCCTGCCGCTGGTGTGCTCGCTCGCCTGCACGCAACTGCACCTCGCGCCGGCCGAGGCGCTCTCGGCGGTCACCGTGAACGCGGCACACGTGCTCGGACGCAGCAATTGCGGCCGCCTCGCTCCCGGGCTCTCGGCCGACTTCGTCCTCCTCGATGCGCCCGACTGGCGCTACCTCGCGTATCACCTCGGCGGCGACGTGGTCGCGGGCGTCATCCGGGGCGGACGGTTCGCCGTTCGGCGCTAACCTGACGATCGATGCCGACTCGCAAGCAGCGCCGGCGCCGCGACAAGACGTTCCGCCACGAGTACGAGACGGTTCTCGTCGACGCCGAAGGGAACGAGGTCCCGATCGACGAGGAGGAGGAGCGCAGCGAGCGCGAGTCCCGCTCGCAGGCCAAGGCGGCGAAGGCGCCGCCCGCCCGCGGGAAGCAGCGCGGCAATCAGCGGGGCTCGGGGCGGCCTCTGCGTGAGGTTCCGCCGCCGTCCTGGCACCGGGCGATTCGCCGCGGCGGCCTGATGGGCGGCCTGATGCTCGTCGCGTTCGTCGTCCTGTTCAAGAACTCGCCGCTCGGGCAGCGGCTCGGGATCGGCCTCGTCTACTTCGTCGCGTTCATCCCGCTGACGTACTGGGTCGACCGCACGACCTATCGCGCGTACCAGCGGCGGCTGGCCAAGCAGTCGGCGCCGAAGAACGGCGCGTCCCCGGCCAAGCCCGCCAAGAAGTAGCGCGTCAGCCGCCCGGGTAGTGGCCCTCGCCCGGCCACGGCGCGAGCACGAGCAGCACCCGTGCGCCGTCCGGGCTCGTGAGCGAGTGGCGTTCGCCGGCCTCGAACCGGGTGAGCGTGCCGCGCTCGGCGACGATCGGCGGCCCGTCGCCGGCAGAGAAGTGAACCGTTCCGTCGAGCACGAGCACCCAGGCGTTCTCGCGCACCTGGTGGTCGCCGAGCGTCTGGCCCGGCGTGAGCACGAGCAGCACCGCGCGGGCGCCGTCGTCGGAGTAGAGGACGATCGGATCGCGCGTCCCCGCCGGCGCATCGAGCTCGAGGAGATCCCAGCGCTGCATCGGCACGAGCAGTGTTCCACACCCTGGATAGACTCAATCGCCCTCACATGTCACTGGTCGTGGACACGTTCGTGATGGGCCCTTTCCGGAGCAACTGCTACGTCGTGCGCGGCGAGCGCGGTGCGTCCGAGGCGGTCGTCATCGACCCGGGCGACGACCCGACGCCGCTCCGGCTCGAGCTTGCCCGGATGGGCGCGCGGACGGGGGGGATCCTCGTGACGCACACCGATGTCGACCACGTCGCCGGGGTCGCGGATCTCGCCGACGGCACGGGCAGCGAGGTCTGGGCGCCTGCGGCCGAGGTCGAGGCGCTACGCGCCGGCGAGACGCGGGGCGGCATGCGCGTCTCTCCCCACGATCCGGCGCATACGGTGTCGGGCGGCGACGAGATCACGGTCGCGGGCATCACCTTCGAGGTGCTCGACGTGCCGGGGCACTCTGCCGGCCACGTCGCGTTCCTCGCGGAGGGCGAGCTCTTCTCGGGCGACCTCCTCTTTGCCGGGTCGGTCGGTCGGGTCGACCTCGCCGGCGGCGACTGGGACACGCTGCTCGATTCGGTGCGCGGTCTCGTCGGGCGACTGCCGGCCGACACGATCGTCCACCCGGGGCACGGCCCCGCGACGACGCTGGGGCAGGAGCTCCAGACGAACCCGTACCTGCGCGAGCTCCGCGCCGCCCAGCCGTGAGCTCCAGGTTCCAGGCGCCGCGCGGGACCCACGACGTCCTGCCCGCCGACGCTGCCTGGTGGCACGTCGTGCGCACGATGGAAGAGGTCGCCGCGCTGTACGGATGGGGGCGGATCCAGACGCCCGGGTTCGAGGACACGGCGCTCTTCGCACGCACGTCCGGCGAGGCGTCGGACGTCGTGCACAAGGAGATGTACTCGTTCAGCGACCGCAGCGACCGACCGCTCACGCTCCGGCCCGAGGGCACGGCGCCGATCGCGCGCGCCTACCTCGAGCACGGGCTGCATCGAGAGCCGCAGCCCGTGAAGGCCTACACGATCGCCCCGATGTACCGGTACGGCGCGCCGGGGCTCGGCCGGTATCGCGAGCACTACCAGCTCTCGGTCGAGGCGATCGGCTCGGCCGAGCCGTCGATCGACGCAGAGGTGATCCAGCTGTACGTCGAGCTGCTGCGCCGGCTCGGAGTGACGAAGTGGGAGCTGCAGCTCAACTCGATCGGCGACGCGGCCTGCCGCCCCGCCTACGTCGAGCGGCTGAACGCGTGGCTGGACGCCCATGCGGATGTCCTCGACGAGGACGCGCGACACAAGCGCGCGACGAGCCCGCTGCAGGTGTTCGACGTGAAGGACGACCGTGTCCGGGCGGCGCTCGCAGGGGCGCCGACGATCGGCGAGTCGCTCTGCGACGCGTGCCGCGAGCACTTCGCCGCCGTCCGGGCGCAACTCGACGCGCTCGCGGTGCCGTACACGCTGGCGCCGACGCTCGTGCGAGGGCTCGACTACTACACGCGGACGACCTTCGAGTTCGTCGGTCCATTCGCGAACGCCAACTCGACGATCTGCGGCGGTGGACGCTACGACGGCCTCGTCGAGGCGATCGGCGGGCCGCCGACGCCCGGGATCGGATTCGGCGCAGGCCTCGAGCGTCTCATGCTCGCCCTCGAGAACGAGGAGATCACCTTCGAGCGGTCGCCCCTCGACGTCTTCATCGTCCTCGGCGACGGCGCCGACCGCGTTGCGGCTTCGCGGCTGCTCGCCGAGCTTCGCCGCGCCGGGGTCTCCGCCGACACCGACTACGCGGGGCGCTCGTTCAAAGGCCAGATGACGCAGGCCGGCCGGGCGCGCGCCCGCGCCGTCGTCATCCTCGGCGCCGACCTGGCAACGATCAGGCGCGACGGTCGCGAGGAGCAGCCGGTCGGTCTCGATCGCGTCGTCGCTACGCTCATCAATCCATGACCTGGCGTGATGCGATCGGCAGCAAGCTCACGACCGAGGATGTGGGGCGGACCGTCACGCTCGCAGGCTGGGTCGCGCGCCGGCGCGACCACGGCGGGCTGATCTTCGTCGACCTGCGCGACGAGGGCGGCGTCGTGCAGCTGGTGATCAACCCGGAACGTTCGTCGGGCAGCGCCACCGCAGCGCACGAGCTGCGCAACGAGTTCGTCGTGCAGGCGCGCGGCGAGATCGTCCGGCGGACGCCGGAGACGGTGAACCCGCGGATGGCGACGGGCGAGGTCGAGGTGCAGGTCGACACGCTCGACGTGATCAGCCGTTCGGCGCCGCTGCCGTTCCAGCTCGACGAGGAGGGCGTCGACGAGACGCTGCGCATCCGCTACCGCTGGCTCGACCTGCGCCGGGAGCGCCTGCAGCGGAACATCCGCACGCGCGCCAAGGCCGTCTCGATCATTCGCCAGGAGATGGAGGCGGAAGGCTTCGTCGACATCGAGACGCCGATCATGGGCAAGCCGACGCCCGAGGGCGCGCGCGACTTCCTGATCCCGACGCGTCTGCAGCCGGGCCGCTTCTTCGCGCTCCCGCAGAGCCCGCAGATCTACAAGCAGCTGCTCGTGATCTCCGGATTCGAGCGCTACTACCAGATCGCCCGCTGCTTCCGGGACGAGGATCTCCGCGCCGACAGGCTCCAGGAGCTGACGCAGCTCGACGTCGAGACCGCGTTCCCCGACCAGGACGCGCTGTTCTCGCTGATCGAGCGCATCGTCGCGCGGATCTGGAAGGAGTGCCGCGGCGTCGAGCTCGAGACGCCGTTCCCGCGGATGCAGTGGGAGGAGGCGGACCGCCGTTTCGGCTCCGACAAGCCCGACCTCCGCTTCGGGCTCGAGATCGAAGACGCGACCGGGCTCACGCGCGGGTCCGAGTTCGGCGTCTTCGCGAACGCGGCGGCAGTGCGGTACCTGCGGGTCGACGGCGAGCTGTCGCGCGGCGAGCTCGCCAAGCTCGAGGAGCTCGTGCGGGGCTGGGGGGCGAAGGGACTCGCGTACATCGTCTTCCGCGCCGACGGCGAGCTCGGGTCACCGATCGCGAAGTTCCTCTCGCCGGAGGTGCTGGACGCGCTCGCCCGGCCGGGGACGACCGTGCTGTTCGGGGCCGGGGAGGGCGCCGAGGTCTCGCGCATCCTCGGCTTCCTGCGCCTGCACCTCGGGCGCGAGCTGGGCCTGATCGACGAGACCGCCTGGCGCTTCGCGTGGATCACCGACTTCCCGATGTTCAAGTGGGACGCCGAGCTCGAGCGGTGGGACGCCGAGCACCACCCGTTCACGCGTCCGAACGCCGACTCGCTCCACCTGCTCGACTCGGACCCGGGCGCCGCGAAGGCGATCGCGTACGACCTGGTTGGCAACGGCCTCGAGCTCGCCGGCGGGTCGTTCCGGATCCACGAGCCCGAGCTTCAGGAAAAAGTGTTCGACCTCCTGCGCATCTCGCCGGAGGAACAGCGTTCGAAGTTCGGCTTCCTGCTCGACGCGCTCGGGATGGGCGCGCCGCCGCACGGAGGCATTGCCTCCGGCATCGACCGGATGTGCATGGCGCTCCTCGACGAGCCGTTCATCCGCGACACGCTCGCGTTCCCGAAGAACCAGGCGGGCGTCGACCCGATGTCGGGCGCGCCGACGGGCGTGACGGAGGAGCAGCTCGCAGAGCTCGGAATCGACGTCACGGTCGAAAGCGAGCAGGTCACGGACATCTCCTAGCGAAGGACCAAGCCGGTGCTCGACCGCCAGGGATCGCGATTCGCCCTCGAAGTCCTCTTCCTCGCCGCGCTCGCGGCGGGCCTTGCGCTCGCGAAGCTCAGCGCGCTCGAGATCATCGGCGTGATGGCGCTCGGCTGGCTCGTCGTCGCGCTCCTCGAGTGGGCGGCATGGCGCGGCGAGCCGCACTACGGCTCCGGGCTCCCGCCGCGCTACTACGTCCCGAGCACGAATCTTCCGCCCGCGCAGCCGCTCGAGCAGGTCTACGCGGGCTACCCGGACCCGCAGCGCGAGGAGGCGCCGACCTGGATCGCGTCCGCCGACGTGCGCTCGAAGCTGCTCGGCGAATGGCCGGTGACGGCGCCCGCCGACGACGGGGACGATGACGACGTCCGGCCGGTCAGGCTGCCGCCGGCGCCCGCCTCCGAGCCGGCGCGGCCGCCGATCGCCGTGGCACCGGAACCGCCCGCGCCCGCGCCCCTGCCCGCGCTCGTTGCGCTGCAGACCTACGGGACGGCGAGCCACCAGCTCGAGCCGTTCGGGGTCCAGCCGCCGCGCCGGCGGTTCGGCCGCCGCGTCGTCGTCGAGACGTTCACCGTCGAGGTTCCCGCGCGGATCGTGCCGCCCGTGCTGCCGCGCGTGCCGGCGCCAGAATGAGCACGCATCTCGCCGCGCGGCAGGTTGCGCTGCTCGCGGTGGCGATCCTGGCGGCCGTGGGCGCGGTCGCCGTGTCAGCGGCGAACCGCACGACGTCCTCCACGGCGCCGCATCCCGAAGGATCCTTCACCGCGCTCGCCGGATCGGCCGGTCCGGAGGAGTTCGGGCACCACACGGCCTGCGGCACGATCCTCGGCCCCGACACCGAGGGCATCGCACATCCGACGCTGCCGTGCGGCGCGCGCATCTTCATCACCTACGACGGCAAGACGGTGCTCACGCAGGTCGTCGACCGCGGGCCGTACTCGTCTGGCAGGCAGTTCGACCTCACCGATGCGCTGGCGCGGCGACTGGGGCTCCGCGGCGTGCAGACGGTCCACTGGGCCTACGCCGCACGCGGATAGCTATTGTCGGGCGGTTGCCCGACGCCGTACGCGACGCCGCGCATCCATGTAGAACCAACACCATGTGACAGGGAGCCCGCGTCGGGCCTGGGGCGCAAGTCGCGCAACTCCGTCCGCACGGCACCCACCTGGCTTGTCCAGGTTCACACGGGCGCGGCACGTCGGCGGTGTCAGAGCACGACGGAGGGGGCTCTCGGGCCTCCTCCGTCTCATCCACCGGCAGTACGCTGGCCGGCGTGCGTGAGCTGATCGGAGACTCGGCCCGCGGCGCCGACTGGGCGCTCGTCCGCCTTCGCGTCGAGGGCGACACGATCGTCGATGCGGACGCGGCGGGCGTCGCGGAGGATCTCCGCGGCCTGTCGCTGCTCGAGGCAGCCGCCGTCGGCGGCGAGACGCTTCCCGTGGACGCGCTCGCCAACGCACTCGCGCCCGCCGTGCGGGCGGCGCCCGATCCGGCGCGTGTCGCCGTGGCGATGAGCGGCGGCGTCGACAGCTCCGTGGCGCTCCTGCGCGCCGGGGCGCACGCCGTCGGCGTGACGCTGCGCCTATGGCTCGACCCGAAGGGGCCGGACTCCGAGCGTGCATGCTGCTCGCCGTCCGCCGTGATCGCGGCACGTGACGCGTGCCATCGGATCGGGCTGCCGCACGTGACGCTCGATCGCCGCGAGCAGTTTCGGCGCGCGGTCGTGACGCCGTTCGTCCGCGGCTACGCGCGCGGCGAGACGCCGAACCCGTGCATCCGCTGCAACGGCGGCTTTCGCTTCGCCGAACTGCTCGCATTCGCGCGGCGGATCGGCGCGCCACGGCTCGCGACGGGGCACTACGCCCGAATCGTCGAGCGCGACGGCCGGCTCTTGCTCGCCCGCGCCCGCGATGCGGCGAAGGATCAGAGCTACATGCTCGCACGCCTCGAGCCGCGGCTGCTCGTGCGGCTCTGGTTCCCGCTCGGCGACCAGCTGAAGGAGGAGACGCGCGCCGAAGCGGTGCGGGCCGGGCTCGCCGCCGCCCGCCGGCCCGACTCGCAGGAGGCCTGCTTCCTCGCCGGCGGCGACTACCGCTCGTTCCTCGCGCGCCACGGGCTCGATCCGCAGCCCGGCCCGATCGTCGATGCCGGCGGGACGGTGCTCGGCACGCACTCTGGCCACTGGGGCTTCACGCCCGGCCAGCGGCGCGGGTTGGGCGTCGCCGCCGCCGAGCCGCTGTACGCGATCGACACCGATGCGCGCGCGAACACCGTTCTGGCCGGCCCGCGGCGGGAGCTCGCGCGCACCCGGGTCACGGCCCGCGGCCGCCTGTTCCTTCCGGTCGAGCGGGCAGAGGCGAAGCTTCGCTACCGCTCGCCGGTCGTCCCGGCCGCCGTCGAGCAGACCCCCCGGGGGTTCCGGCTGGCCCTCGACGAGCCGGCTTACGGCGTCGCCCGCGGCCAGGCGGCCGTGCTCTACGACGGCGACGTGGTCGTCGGTTCCGGGTTGGTCACTGCCTCGGCCTCCGACTAGTCTCCTCCGGGTGCCCGCGTTCTCGGCAGGAGCAGCGCGGTGCGAGCGCAACTTCGGGGAGGAGCTGAGGAAGCCGCATGGCTGACGAGATCACGCTCACGATCCCGCGCCGGCCCGAGTTCAGGCGCGTGGCGTCGTTCGTGCTCGGCGGACTCGCTGCAAGGCTCAATCTGACGATCGAAAGCCTCGAGGACATCCAGCTCGCACTGGATGCCCTGCTCGCGCGCGCGGAGGGCTCGCACGGCGAGGTGACCGTCCGGCTGATCGTGCGCGACGACGCGCTGGTGACGCGGGTGGGGCCGCTCGAGACGGGGCTGCTCGACGAGCTCGAGCGCGAGGCCGACGAGCGGCTCGGGGTGCGCCGCGTGCTCGACTCGACCGTCGACGACGTGCTCGTCGACGGCGACTGGTGCGTCCTCACGAAGGCGGTGAGCATCTCTCGGTGAGCGCCGACAGCGACAAGGTCCTGCTCCGGCGCTACCACGTCGACGGTGACGTGCAGGCGCGCGAGCAGCTGATCGAGCGTCATATGTCGCTCGTGCGCTCGCTCGCCCGGCGCTACAGCTATCGCGGCGAGCAGCTCGACGACCTCGTCCAGATCGGCGCGATCGGCCTGATCAAGGCGATCGACCGTTTCGACGTCGACCGCGGCGTCGAGCTGACCACGTACGCGACGCCGAACATCATCGGCGAGATCAAACGTCATTTCCGCGACAAGGGCTGGTCGGTCCGCGTGCCGCGCGGGCTGCAGGAGCTCAACGTCCAGCTCTCGAAGCTCGTGGAGCAGCTGACCGTCGAGCTCGGCCGCTCTCCGACGATCCCCGAGCTCGCCGAGAACGCCGGCGTGGACGAGGAAGACGTCCTGGAAGCGCTCGAGTCGGGCCGCGCCTACACGGCGCTCTCGCTCTCGCAGGGCACGACGTCCGAGAGCGGGGAGGAGCTCGACCCGCTCGAGACGCTCGGCACGGTCGAGCACCAGTACGAGGTGTCCGAGGATCGCGCCGTCCTCGCGCCGGGCTTCCGGGCGCTCGACGAGCGCGAGCGGCTGATCCTCCACCTCCGCTTCTTCGAAGGCCAGACGCAGTCCCAGATCGCGCAGCAGGTCGGCATCTCGCAGATGCACGTATCACGGCTGATCCGGCGGGCGATCGCCAAGATCAGGGCGGAGATCGGTCCGGACGAGCCGATCGAGCCGCGAATCGCGCGGCGACGCGGGTCCTGAGATCCCCCTCCGTACACTGTCGCCGTGCCCATGACCACGGCGGAGCTGCGCGAGGCGTTCCTGCGCTTCTTCGAGGAGCGCGGCCATCTCCGCTGCCCCTCGTATTCGCTGATCCCGCGCGACGACGACCACTCGACGCTCCTCACGTCGGCCGGGATGCAGCCGCAGATGCCGTTCTTCCTCGGCCGCGAGACGCCGCCCGCTCCGCTGACGACGACCGCGCAGAAGGTCTTCCGGACGGTCGACATCGACGAGGTGGGGCGCGACACCTACCACCTGACGTTCTTCGAGATGCTCGGGAACTTCTCGTTCGGGCAGTACTTCAAGCAGGGCGCGATCGAGTTCGCCCACGAGTTCGTGACCGGACGTCTCGGGCTCGACTGGGACCGCGTCTGGGTCAGCGTGCACGCAGGCGACCCGGCGCTCGAGCTCGGCCCCGACGAGGTGGCGATCGAGCAGTGGCTCGCGGTCGGGATGCCCCGGGGCCGGATCGTGGAGCTTCCCTCGTCGGAGAACTTCTGGTCGGTCGGCGGCCCCGGCCCGTGCGGGCCTGACTCCGAACTCTACTGGGACTGGGGGGAGGAGGCCGGCTGCGGGGAGCGCGACTGTGCCCCGGGTTGCGCGCGCTGCGAACGCTTCCTGGAGTTCTGGAATCTCGTGTTCATGGAGTACGAGCTGCGCGCGGACGGCACGCTGACGCCCCTGCCGAAGCAGAACATCGACACCGGCCTCGGCCTGGAGCGAATGGCCCGCATCCTCCAGGGCGTGCCGTCCGTCTACGACACCGACGGCTACCAGGCGATCATGCGCTGGATCGCGGACGAGTCCGGCGTGGCGTACGGCGAGACGCCGGACGCGACAAAAGCGCATCGGGTGCTCGCCGACCACGGCCGCGGGATGGCGTTCATCGTCGCCGAGGGAGTGACGCCGTCGAACGAGGCGCGCGGCTACGTCCTCCGGCGGATCGTCCGGCGCGCCGTTCAGCACGGCCTGCGGATCGGGCTGCACTCGCCGTTTTTGCCGGGGCTCGCGGACGCTGTGATCTCGCAGATGGGCGACGCGTACCCCGAGCTCGTCGAGCACCGCAGCGAGATCCACGACGTGCTCGCGGCGGAGGAGGAGCGGTTCTCGGAGACGCTCGCGCGCGGCATGAAGGTGTTCGACGGGCTCGCCGGCCGCGACGCGATCGACGCGCAGGAGGCGTTCACGCTCGCCGCGACGTACGGGTTCCCGATCGAGCTGACAGCGGAGCTCGCCGAGGAACGCGGCCAGCCGGTCGACCTCGACGGCTTCCGAACGCTGATGGAGGAGCACCGCGTGGTCTCGCGCGCGGGTGGCGAGAAGAGCGACCTCCAGCGGGCCGCCGAGTTTGCGGCCGCAGCCGGCTTCCCGTCCGAGTTCGTCGGCTACGGCCGGACTGACGTCCTGACCCAGCTCGGGGCCTTCGAGGATCTCGGCGACGGGACGTTTCTCGCCAAGCTGCGCGAGTCACCGTTCTACGCGGAGAGCGGCGGTCAGGTGACCGATGCGGGCGAGCTCGTCCACGAAGAGTCGGGCGCCGTCGCGGTGCTGCGCGCCGCCTACAAGCTCCGCGACGACCAGGCGCTTCTGTTCGAGGGCGAGGGCTTCGCAGCGGGCGACCGCGTTCGCGCAGTCGTCCCGTGGTCGGTGCGCTTCCCGACGATGACCAACCACACGGCGACCCACCTGCTGCACGCCGCGCTGCGGGAGGTGCTGGGCGACCACGTTCACCAGGCGGGGTCGGCCGTGCGGCCCGACAAGCTCCGGTTCGATTTCACGCATCAGCAGGCGCTGACGCCCGAGGAGCTCGAGCGGGTCGAGCGCCTCGTGAACGAGAAGGTCTTCGAGGCGATCCCCGTGCGGACGTTCGTCACGTCGATCGATGAAGCGCGCTCGCTCGGCGCGATGATGCTCTTCGGCGAGAAGTACGGCGACGAGGTGCGCGTCGTCGAGATCGACGGCTTCTCCCGTGAGCTCTGCGGCGGCACGCACGTCCGGTCGACCGCCGAGATCGGGCCGTTCGTCGTCCTCTCCGAGAGCTCGGTGGGGGCGGGCGCGCGCCGGATCGAGGCGGTGACGTCGGGCGAGGCGTGGTCGGTGCTCCACGGCCGCTCGCGGGAGCTCGACGCCGTGCGGGTCGAGCTCGACCAGGTGAAGCGCGAGGCGAAGAAGCCGAAGGCCGCGGCGCCCGGCGCGGACATCGTCTGGCAGGACCGCGTCGACGGCGTCTTCGTCGCCGAGGTGAAGGGAGCCCGCGGCGGCGCGCTCCGCGACCTGTCCGACCAGCTGCGGCAGCGCGAGTCCGCCGTCGCGGTCGTGCTTGCCTCTGCCGACGAGGGCAAGGTCGCGCTCGTCGTCAATCTCGACCGCTCGGTCGAGCAGCTCGACGCGGTCGCCGTGGTGCGGCAGCTCGGCCCGATCATCGGCGGCGGCGGAGGCGGACGGCCGACGCTGGCCGAGGCGGGCGGGAAGAACGTCGGCGCCGTGCGCGAGGCGCTCGAGGCGGGACGCGATGCGCTCGCCGCCGCGCTGCGGTGAAGGTGCTCGCGCTGGACTTCGGCTCGGCCCGGACCGGCGTCGCCGTGTCCGACCCGACGGGCACCGTCGCGCGGCCGGTCGGCACGGTCGAGCGGGCGGCGACGGATGCAGGCTTCGACCGCCTCGTGGCGTTGATCGGCTCCGAGGAGCCCGGGGTCGTGGTGGTCGGAATGCCCCTGACGCTTCGCGGCGAGCACGGAGAGCAGGCGCGCGAGACGGCCGCGTTCGTGGAGCGGCTGCGCGCCGCGATCGACGTCCCGGTCGAGACCTACGACGAGCGCTTCACCTCCGTCCTCGCCGACGGCGACGACGCGCGCGCGGCCGCGCACCTCCTGTCGGGCTATCTCGAGTGGCAGAGCGCGGGACGCTGAGCCACGAGCGCCCCTCGCGCGGGCAGATCCGGCGCCGGCGGATGACGGCGCTGATCGTGCTCGTGCTCGCGGTCGTCGTGATCGGAGTCGCGGTCGGGGCTGCGCTGCCCCACCTTCACCGCCATCGCGCGGCCCCGCCGCCGCCGCCACCGCCACCGAAGCCGTTCCGGATCGTCTTCCCCGAGGGGTTCACCCGCGTGCAGATGGCGGAGCGCGTGGGCGTCGTCGCGGGCATCGCCGAGCGCAAGCGCGGCGGCGCCGTCCGGCTCTCGAGCGCGACCTACGGGCGGGCGACGCGGCGACTCTCCGTCCCGTGCTTCTCGCCCCGCCTCCGGACCGACACGGAGGGCTTCCTGTTCCCGGCGACGTACGACTTCCTCGCGAAGACGACCTCGACGCAGCTCGCCCGCGACCAGGTGCAGGCGTTCTGCCGGAAGTGGCGGACGCTCGATCTCAGCTACGCGCGCTCGAAGAACCTGACGCCCTACGACGTCCTCACGATCGCCTCGATGATCGAGAAGGAGGCCGAGGCGCCGGCCGAGCGTCCGCTGATCGCCGCGGTGATCTACAACCGGCTGCGCGAGCGGATGCCGCTCGGCATCGACTCGACGCTCCGCTACGGCCTCGACATCGCTCCGACCCAGTCGATCACCGAGTCGCAGCTCCAGAGCGACAGCCCGTACAACACGCGTGACCGGGTGGGTCTTCCGCCGACGCCGATCGCGAACCCGGGACTCGCGTCCATGCGCGCCGCCGCGCATCCGGCCAAGGTCGACTATCTCTACTTCGTGCGCAAGCCGGACAAGGTGCATCACTTCTTCACGGCCAGCGCCTCGGAGTTCCAGCAGTACGAGTGCGCGCATGGGTACGGATGCTGACGAAGGTCGCGCTGATCGGGAGGCCTGTCGCCGAGTCTCTGTCGCCGCGCATGCAGAACGCCGCGTTCGCTGCCCTCGGGCTCGACTGGACGTACCTCGCCTTCGACGTGGGCGAGCCCGTCGTAGCCGTCCGCGCCCTGCAGACGCTCGGCTTCGCCGGCGCGAACGTCACGATCCCGCACAAGCGCGCGGTGGTCGCCGCGTGCGACGAGGCGGAGGGCGACGCCGTGAACACGCTCGTCTTCCGGGACGGCCGCGTGCTCGGCTTCAACACCGACCGCGAGATCCTCGCCGGGATCGTCGCGACCCGCGCGTGCCTGATCGGCGCCGGCGGCGCCGCGCAGGCGCTGATCGGCGCGCTTCCCGCGGAGACCCGCGTCTACTCGCGGTCCGGCGCCTGGCCCCCCGACGCCGCGGGCTGCGACCTGATCGTGAACGCGACGCCGGTCCGCGACGAGCTGCTCGTGGCCCCGACTGCGGGACAGGTCGTGGTCGATCTCGCATACGGCCCGCAGGAGACGGCCCTCGTCGCCGCAGCGCGAAGCGCCGGCTGCGAGGTGGTGGACGGGCGCGAGGCGCTGGTCAGGCAGGGCGCCGCGTCGCTTCGTCTGTGGACAGGCCTCGAGCCGCCCCTCGACGTGATGCGGCGCGCGGTCTCGTAGTCTCTTCCGGATGTCACTTCGCCTCGCAAGCGCCGGCGAGTCGCACGGGCCCGGCCTCGTCGCCATCCTCACCGGGCTCCCGGCCGGGCTGATGCTCGACCGCGACGCGGTCGACGACGACCTGCGCCGCCGGCAGGAGGGCTACGGGCGCTCGCCGCGCCAGCGGATCGAGCAGGACCGGGTCGAGGTGCTCGCAGGGCTCAGGCACGGCCGCACGCTCGGGACGCCGCTCGCACTCGTCGTCCGGAACCGCGACCACGCGAACTGGACGTGGGGGATGGCGCCGTGGCCGCCCGAAGGCGAGCCCACCGGCAAGGGGACGAAGCCGGTGACGCTGCCGCGGCCGGGCCACGCCGACCTGGCGGGCGTCCTCAAGTACGGGCACGACGACGTCCGAAACGCGCTCGAGCGCGCCTCCGCGCGGCACACCGCCGTCCACGTCGCCGCCGGCGCCGTCGCGAAGGCGCTGCTCGCGGCCATCGGCATCGAGGTCCGCGGCGCAGCAGTCGACGAGCCGGGCCTCCAGGCGCGGATCGACGAGGCCCGCGCCGACCGCGACACCGTCGGCGGGATCGTCGAGATCCGTGCGACGGGCGTCGCGCCCGGGCTCGGCACCTACGCATCGAAGGAGGACCGCCTCGACGGCCGGCTCGCGGCGGCGGTGATGGGCATCCAGGCCGTGAAGGGCGTCGAGATCGGCGACGGCTTCGCGCTGGCCGCGCTGCGCGGCTCGCAGGCGCACGACGAGATCGGCCCGGACCGCCGGCGGTCGACGAACCACGCCGGCGGGCTCGAGGCAGGCATGTCGAACGGCGAGGAGATCGTCGTGCGCGCGGCGATGAAGCCGCTCCCGACCCTGATGAAGCCGCTGGCCTCCGTCGACCTCGCCACCGGCGAGCCGGGGCAGGCGCTCGTCGAGCGTTCGGATGTGGCAGCGGTCGAGGCGCTGGCGGTCGTCGCGGAGGCCGCCGTCGCCTGGGAGCTGGCGGTCGCGGCGCGCGACAAGTTCGGCGGCGACGCGCTCGTCGACTTCGTCGCGGCCCACCGCGCCTACGTCGACCGCATCTCGTGGCGCTGAACGCGCTCGACCGCCATCTCGCGCTGATCGGGTTCATGGGCGCGGGGAAGACGACGATTGCGCCGGAGGTGGCAGACCGGCTCGGGCGCCAGACGGTGGACGCCGACCGCCTGATCGAGGGCCGCGTCCAGCTGACGATCGGCGAGTTCTTCGCACGGCGCGGAGAGACCGAGTTCAGGGTCGTCGAGGCGAAGCTGCTACGCGACATCCTCGACTCCGGGGACCCGGCCGTGCTCGATCTGGGCGGCGGCGTCCTGAAGACGACGACGGCGCGGGAGGCGCTTGCCCGCAGCGCGTTCACCGTGGCCCTCGACGTCGACCCGGACACGGCCTGGCAACGCGTCGCTGGGACCGACCGGCCGCTCGCCGGCGACGAGGCCGAGTTTCGCCGGCTCCACGCCGAACGGGCGCCTTTGTACCGGGAGGCTGCCGATGCGGTCGTCACGAGCGGTGACATCGACGGCGTGGTCCTCGCGGCAGCGGGCGTCCACCACGAACCGGGGTCGCTCGACCGGCTCGGCGAGCTCGTCCCCGGGGACGGCCCGGTGGCGCTGGTCGCCGACGAGCGGGTGCTCGGCCTCTACGGCGGCCGGGCGCGTGCGGCTCTCGGGGACCGGCTCGCCTCCACGCACACGCTG
>Ga0335081_10004704_pt1 | contig 21552 bp, 17 predicted proteins | sample Lox_Sample_35_FD_206713 | JGI IMG/M metagenome (GOLD analysis project Ga0335081, IMG submission 206713) | Soil microbial communities from Loxahatchee National Wildlife Refuge, Florida, United States - Lox_Sample_3.5 | ecosystem: Environmental > Terrestrial > Soil > Wetlands | place: USA... | reverse complement strand
GCTCGGCTGGATCACGATGATTGCGGTGGCGTGGGCGATTTCCTACAAGCGGAAATTGTTTCCCTGGCGCACCGTGGTTTGGGGCGCCGGTTTGCAATTGGTCTTGGCTCTGCTGATTCTGGACACGAAGTTCGGAAAGGATTTTTTTGTTTTCGCCGGCAAAGTTGTCCAAAAGTTGATCCAATTTTCAAATGATGGGACCCAATTTGTTTTTGGCCCGCTGGCCGACCAGAACTTGATGGGCAAATCCTTCGGAGCGGAACACAGTCTGGTTTTCGCGATTCTTGTCACCGGTACGGTCGTCATCGTTTCGTCGCTGTCGTCGCTGTTTTACCATTGGGGCATTTTGCAGAAAGTCGTCCGCGCCTTCGCCTGGGTGATGCGCCTGGTTATGCGCACGAGCGGCAGCGAGACGCTTTCCGCCGCTGCCAATATTTTCATGGGCCAGACCGAGGCGCCGCTGGTGATCCGGCCTTACATCCCGCGCATGACGCGCAGCGAATTAATGACCATCATGGTTTGCGGTATGGCGCACATCGCCGGTGGCGTGGCGGCGGTTTATGCGGCGATGGGCATGCAAGCCGGGTACCAGGACACAGCCGGTCATCTCCTGACAGCTTCAGTGCTGAATTGTCCTGCCGCGCTGATGATTGCCAAAATCATGCTGCCGGAGACGGAAAAGAGTGAAACCGCGGCCGGCGCGCTCGCACTGGCGCCGCGCACGACCTCCAATTCCATTGATGCCATCTGCCGTGGCGCGAGCGACGGATTTTTTCTCTCAATCAACATTTGCGCGATGCTCGTCGGGTTCATCGCCATCATTTCTCTCGGCAATTACGTCTTCGGCTTCGCCCAAATGCACTGTGGCATAGCGCATCCGGCGACGTTGCAGAATGTTTTTGGCTGGGTCAATGCACCGTTTGCGGAACTCATGGGCGTGCCGATAGAAGATTGCGTGAGCATTGGCCAGTATCTTGGCGAGCGCATTGTGCTGAATGAATTCGTCGGCTACTATGACCTCACCACCCATGCGAAAGACGTCGCGCTCGACCCGCGCAGTTTCACGATTGCCACCTACGCGTTGTGTGGTTTTGCGAATTTCACCAGCATCGCGATCCAGGTCGGCGGCATCGGCTCGCTGGCGCCGGAGCGCCGAAGTGAAATGGCCAAGCTCGGCCTGCGCGCCATGTGTGGCGGCCTGCTCGCCGCTTATATGACCGCGTCGCTCGCCGGATTTTTATTGTAGGACGGGCATTCGATCCGACTCAGATTGCAGAATGCGGTGGGGCGAAACTACCGACGAGCCGATGTCCCTCTCCCGCTCCCGCGGGCGAGGGACATCGGCTCGCGAGTACGCTCCCACCAAAACGCACCACTGCCCGCAGCGTGCCGCACTTGCGTGAATCTCCCGGTTCTTTTACCGTGAAAAAATGAATCACGAAAACTGGAAACCGAGAAAGGTGGTGATCGTCGGGGCCGGCGCGGTGGGTTCCACCTTCGCCTATACGCTGGCCCAGAGCGGATTGGCCGAAGAAATCGGCTTGCTGGACGCCAACCACGAACTGGCGATGGGACAGGTGCTCGATCTGGCCCACGGCCAGGCGTTCTTTCCCTCAGTCCAGATCCGGGACGCCAAGAACATTGATTATGCCGACGCGCACCTGATTTTCATCACCGCCGGCGCCAAGCAACGGCCCGGTGAATCGCGTTTGTCGCTGTTACAGCGCAACGCCAAAATCATCCAGGACATCATGGATGAAATCGTTCGGCAGAATTCGCCGGCGGTCGCGGTCGTGGTGAGCAATCCGGTGGATATCCTGACTTACGTCGCGCAAAAACGCTCCGGCTGGCCGCGCGGACGCGTCATCGGCTCCGGGACGGTGCTAGACAGCGCGCGTTTCCGGTATCTGTTGAGCCAGCATTGCGGAGTGGACGTGCACAATGTCCATGCCTACATCCTCGGCGAGCACGGCGACAGCGAGGTGGCGGCATGGTCCATGACCAACATGGCGGGCGTGCCCATCGAGCAGTATTGCGCCCTGTGCGGGAAATGTGAGGACTGGGCGGAATCCCGGCGCAAAATTGCCGAGGCGGTGAGAAATTCCGCTTACCACATCATCGGTTACAAGGGGGCGACGTGGTTTGCCGTCGGCCTCGCCCTGACGCGGATTGCGGCGGCGATTTTGCGCAATCAGAACAGCGCGCTCACGGTTTCAGCCGTGCTGGAGGGAGAATACGGTTTGCGCGGAGTCAGCCTGGGCGTTCCCTGCATCCTTTCGCAAAAAGGCGTCGAACGCATCCTGCAGGTCAACCTGCCGCCGGAGGAACAAAACGCCCTGGCAAAGTCTGCCGCTGTCCTGGGAAAATTAATCGCGCAACTGGAATTGCCGGGGCCGACATCGAACCGTGACTCGAAAAGATGAGCCGACCGATGACAAACTCCGAACGTCCCAAAACCGCCCGGCGGCAATGATAAGCCGTCGGACTTCGCCTTCCCCGCGGTTTTCCCGTCAATTCGTTGATTTTTTGAACAAACCGCCGAGGCCCTTGGTGATTTTATTCACGTCTTCAGTGGCGGTTTTCCCCGTGCCGTTCCCGAGATTCACCGCGCCTTTGCCGAGGTCGCTGGCCGAGTTGGCAACGGCTTTGATGGTGGAGGCGGTGAGGGCGTCCAGCACCCGCCTGGTCAAATCGGTGGCCGTGATGCCGTCCGTGCCCTTGCCCATGTCGGTGAGGTGAATGTCCGGTAATGGCACGGTCATCGCCTGGCCGCTCATGCCGGTGATGCTGACGTGCACTTTGGCGCCGGTAATCAGAACATCATCCACTTCGAGTTTCTTGCCCGGTCCGCTGGCGGCCTGGGCGGTTTGATTGGTGGCCGGCTTTTGGCTGGCCGCGCTGGCGCCACTCACGTTGTCGCGGATTTTGGTGAGGTTATTGGCACCAAATGGATTCCCTTCAAAGGTGATTTCCGGATTCCGGACTTCGACCGAACGCACGACAATTTTGTCCGAGAGCACCGATGCCGGGTTGACTTCGACGGCGGCCACACCGACGCTGATTGCCTGCGGCGTATTGTAACCTTCGGGATTACCGACCACCAATCCCTCAATTTTGGCCCCGCCGGTCAGCAGGGACAAATGCACCGCGTCCACTTTGATGGTGACCTGCGTGATTTTCGGGCCGACCGTTTCCATGCCCGCCTTGATGATGTTGCCGAGGAACATACCCGCCACGATCACCGCCGCGATGACCAGCACGACGAGGAGGATGACCAGTGTCCAGAGAATTTTTTTGAGCTTTTTCATAATCCACGAGATTAAACGGTCTTCCGCGATATTGACGAGCAAATTTACGGCCCAGATCTTTTCAACTGGCGATCAGCGTCCGGATGGTCTCGATGAATTCATGGACGGGGTAGGGTTTGACCAGAAACCGGTCCGGCTTGTGGGTCAAGCCTTCAAAGATGCCTTCGTCCACCGTGCCGCTGAGCAGAACCATTTTCTGGTCCGGCTTGATGCGCTTGCACTCGCGCACCAGATCCAGGCCATTCATCCCGCCCATGGCATAATCCGTCACCACGACCGCCGGCCGGGCATCGGGAAATTCCTTCAACGCCACTCGCGGATCACTGAAGGTTCGCACGTCGTAACCCAGTGGTTGCAGGAGCGCGGCGGCCAAATCAAGCAGCATCGGCTCGTCGTCCACCACGAAGATGGTGACCGGCGGCCCGGTGCCGTTGCTGGATTTGGACTGGCTCATCAATCAAAGTAAGTATCAGGGAAAGCTCCATTTAGCGCAACTGGTAAACTTGTTTCAACAAAACTTATTTACGTCCAATGCGAAAATTCCAGTTGCGCCCGGCTAATTCACGCCGTAAGTTCGCATTCAGGCAATGAAAGCATCGCCACGAAACAGGGACTTGCGGTCATGAAACCGAGGGCAGCACCAAAGAAAACGACCGCGCGGACCGTGCGTCCACGCCGCAATGCCAAGTCTGACCCTGAAATCGCGGCAAGCCCCGCTGCTCCCGTCCGCCGCACCTATACCCGCCGCAAAAAGCTTGAGGCGCCGCCCATTCTGCTGGAAGGCGATCAGCCCACGCCTCCGCCCGCCAGCGGTCCCGGCCAGAAATATGCGCTCGGTCCGGTCCCGCCCGCCCAACAGTTTGCCACGGCGGAAACCGAATTGCCCGAGGCTTACGGCACCAAAAAGCTTTTCCTGACCGCGCGCGATCCGCACTGGCTCTACGCGCACTGGGACCTGACGCGCGAGCAACAGTTGCGGCTCAACGCGAAGTCGGCGGACGGCCATCTGGTCCTCCGGATTTACCCCGGCAAAATGGAAGGCCATCCGCTCTATGAAATCCACGTCCACCCGGAATCACGCCACTGGTTCGCGCACGTCGAACGCGCCGGCGACTCCTATGCGGCCGAACTCGGCTACTACTCGCCGGTGGGCCGTTGGATGCGCGTGGCCGCCTCGGGCGCGACCATAACGCCGCCGGACGCCGCGGCGGTGGAAACCGAGGCCGAATTTGCCACCATCCCGCTTGAATTTCCGTTTCCCAGATTGATGCAGATCATCCAGCAAGCCGTGCGCGAAAACCTGTCCCTGGCCCAGGCCATTGAAGAGCTCCGCCGCCACGGCCACCCCGAGCTGCCGCGGGTGACCAGCGCGCCGCCGGCGGCGTGGACGCCGCAACAGGAACAGGCGCTGTCCAAAATCATCAGCATTGACGACGTGCGCCGCGTCTGGATGGGTTCGCTGGAAATCACTGAATTGATCCGCCGCAAACTTGCGCGGGAAATCTCCTCGCTCGGCGTCTCCAGCTTCTCCAGCCTCTCCAGCCCGTTCGGCGGCGCCGAAATGCCAAAGGGATTCTGGTTCAACATCAACGCGGAATTGATCATTTACGGCGCCACCGAGCCGACGGCCAAGGTCACGCTCGATGGCCGCGAAATCAAATTGCGGCCCGATGGCTCGTTCAGTTTCCGATTCGCGTTGCCGGACGGCAAATACGAGTTGTCCGCCGTGGCCGTTTCCGCCGACGGCACCGAAGCGCGCGCGGCGGATTTGAAATTCAGCCGGGCCACCGAATACCGGGGAGACGTGGGCGCGCACCCGCAGGATCCCGCATTGAAGCCGCCCTCGCCGGACAACGTTTGAATCGCATGGACGCTTCGCAACGAGGAGCCCTGATGCTGGTTCGTTTCGTCGCCGTGGCGATCATCGGCTTGAGCCTGATCACGGCAGGATTGTACGTGGCCGGAAACATGGTCCATCACGTTGCCATCGGTGTGGCTCATTGCGCGCTGTTGACCCTTCCGTTGGTGGTCGGCATCGTCATGCTGGTCAAATCTCGGGCCGTCGCGGAATGGCTTTCAGAAAAGCTCGACGAATAATTTTCAGGGTCATGCAAGGCTATTTATCCCTCGTGTTACACGCGCACCTGCCGTTTGTACGGCATCCCGAACACGAAAAATTTCTCGAGGAAAGCTGGCTGTTTGAGGCTGTCACCGAAACCTATATCCCGCTCCTCCAGATCATGCATGGCTGGCGGCGCGACGGCGTGGAAGCGCCACTGACGCTGTCCCTTTCGCCGCCGCTGTGCGCCATGCTGCGCGACTCGCTGTTGCGCAACCGCTACGAACGGCATCTGAACAGCCTCATCGAGCTGGCCGAGAAAGAAATTCACCGCACGCACTGGGACCGCGCCTTTCGCGAGCTGGCGTGGATGTATCATCAGCGATTCACCTCCGTGCGCGATACGTGGCTTTTCTACAAACGCGATCTCGTTGATGCCTTCCGCCAGTTTCAGGACGAAGGCCGGTTGGAAATCATCACCACCGCCGCGACGCACGCGCTGCTGCCGCTGCTGGCAAATCATCCACCGTCCCTCCGCGCGCAAATTTTGACCGCGCGCGATCACTATCGCAGTTGCTTCGGGCGCGATCCGCGCGGCATCTGGCTGCCGGAATGCGCCTACGTGGAAAGCGTGGAGAAGTTTTTGCAGGAAGCCAATATCCGCTGGTTCATTCTCGATTCGCACGGCCTGCTTTACGCGAAACCCCGCCCGCGTTACGGCACTTTCGCACCCATTTTCACGCCCAAGGGCCTTGCCGCCTTTGGCCGCGACCTCGATTCTTCAAGGCAGGTTTGGAGCCGGCAGGAAGGTTATCCGGGCGACGCGCGTTACCGGGATTTTTACCGCGACATCGGTTTTGACCTGGATTTCGATTACGTGAAACCGCACCTGCCGTCGCCGGAAACGCGCGGCTTCACCGGCATCAAATACTATCGGATCACCGGCGGAGCCGCTCACAAGGAAATCTACCGGCGCGACGCGGCGCTGCAGGCGGCGGCGGAACATGCCGGACATTTCCTGGGCCAACGCGCCGCGCAGGCGGAAAGGGTCGCCACCGTCCTCGGCCGCCCGCCGTTGGTGGTGGCGCCGTATGACGCGGAATTGTTCGGACATTGGTGGTATGAAGGGCCGGAATTCCTGGATTATTTTGCACGCAAAGCGTTTCACGACCAGAAAGCCATCGTGCTCGTGACGCCCAGCGAATATCTGCAACAACATCCGACCAATCAAATCGTCACTCCCAGCGCGTCGAGTTGGGGCGAAGAAGGCTACTATCGCACCTGGTTGAACGAGAAGAACGAATGGATTTATCCGCATCTGGACGTGGCGCAGGACCGGATGACCAAACTGGCGCGGCGATTTAAGAAGCCCGGCGCCTTGACGGCGCGTGCATTGCGGCAGGCTGCGCGCGAATTGCTCCTCGCGCAGGCCAGCGACTGGCCGTTCATTCTGCGCGCGGGGACGAGTCCCGACTACGCACGTCGCCGCGTGAAAGACCACCTGCTCCGCTTCCTCACTCTGCACGATCAGCTTATGGCAGCGAGCGTGGACGAATCCTGGCTGCATGAGGTCGAACTGCGGGACAACATTTTCCCCGAAGTGGACTGGACCCGTTGGAGGTAAATCGGCCGGTTGACCGTGCCGGCGCCATGGCCGGGCGCCGCAAATTCAATGCCCGGCCGTTCGGGCGCCTCTTCCGCGATACGCCGTTAGAAAATACACCAGCACGGTCGCCACAGTTGCGGCCAGGGCGCCCCAGAAGAGGGTCCATTGAGTGCCTGACGGGCTCACACACGCGGCAAACCACCAACCCGAACCGAGATAGCCGGCGAGGTTGCCAAAGCCGTTGCTCATCAGTGACAGCAACGCCTGCGCCCGCGCCCGCCACGCTGTATCCACGCGCTGCTCGAGATAAATTGGGGCGGTAATGTACACCAGCGCGAACGAAGCGCCGTGGAGCGCCACGCCGGCCAGCAATCCTGCGCGGTCATTGAACGCACTCAGCACAAACCGCAGCACCCCGAAACCGAGGCCGCAGGCAAAGATCCATTTCAACCGCCACTTCAACAGCAGCCAGCCGAGGCTGAAGGTGGCCACCAGTTCCGAGACCTGTGCGAGGCTCATCCACGCGCTGGTGTGCATCAGTCCGAGATCACGCAGGTGCGTGGGCCCATATGGATAAAACGCCGCGAGCGGGATGTTAAACAGCGCCGCGGTGATGAAGACGACACGATGGTCACGGTTTTTCAGAAGCGTAAGGGCGTCCAGCCCGAGCCGCTCATGCCAGGAGAGATTTGCGGCCGAAGGCGGCACTTCCAGAACCGGCAGAAAAAAGGTGCAGGCGGCGACGCCCAGCCAAGCGACAGCACCGGTGTAACCTGCCAATAACGACGCGTCCGCATTCAACGCGCTGACCAGCCAGCAACCCGCCATCCAGCCAAACGTGGCCAGCGCACGTACCGGCCCGAATTCCCTTTTGGCATCCTCAAGTCGCGCCAGGACGAGCGCCGACGAGATGCTGAACATGGGCGCATAAAACAGGTAAAAAATCTGAATGAACGCCAGGACCAGCCAGGGGCGGCCATTGAATTTGATGGCGGTGCTGACTACGGCCATGCTGACGGCGGCGGCCACCGCGAGTCCGCGCAATACGTTTGCCGGGGATGCATGGCGGTCGGCCATCGCACCGAAAATCAATGGTGAAACGAACGCCGCCACCGCGGAGGCGGCGAAGGCAAACGGCTTGATGGCATGCAGACCGTGTGCGTCGAGGACGGGGCCCAGTGGCACGAACCAGATGCTCATGGCCGCGCCCTGAATGAAAAACAATACCAACAACTCAAAATACTCGGCTTTGCGAAGCGTCGTCAGCACGCCCAAGGGGACACGTTGCCGCCGCAAAATTCAATCAAAACAGCTCAATCGGTCGAAATCTCCTTGCGTTCTGCCGGTCTGCCGTCCTGAAAACGAACGCGCAGCCTTTCGGCTGCGCGTAAACTCTCCGTGGGATTGGCGGTGGCGGTTATTTCTGCAGTTTGGCCTCCCAGTTGCGCGATTGGGTCTCCCCGTTGCGGTTGAATTCCATTTTGCCCTTGATGGCGCCGTCAGCGAGCGTACCCGAGTATTTGTTCGTAAAAGTATTGTCATTGAACGTGCGCGTTACGGTGAAGGAAATGTCCGCGCCGGAGATTTTGCCGTCGCCGATTGCCAGACTGCTGGTTTGGCCGCCGCGTCCCGGTGAGGACAGAGTGCCGGTCAGCTTATCTCCGTCCAGTTTCAGCATGAGGGTGTTCGTCCGGTCCCCGCCATTGCGGCCCGGCACGGTCCAGATGTAAGTTCCTGTCGGATCCACCTTTTTGTCCTGAGCCTGGGCCGGGGCAAGGACTCCCATTACCAGGATGGCGCCGGCCAGGGCGGCTACGAATTTATTTGCGGTCATGTGTTTGTATTGTGGTTTGATTGGTTGTTAGCAGTGGCCCTCTGATGCATTCCAACGGCGCACCGGGGAAACTGACTGTCTGTTAGACCACTGCCGGCCACGAAAGGTTACAAGGATTGGCCGGTTTGGGGCGAACGGGGTTTCCTTGCCGACAGCTACGGCACCCGCTGATAGACCCGCACCCAGTCAATTTCAAAGCGGATGGGAAATTTTGTTTGTGTCGGGTCGCCGCCGTTCGCGCCGATGGCCTGGTTCAGGATAATATAAAACGGCCGATGAAACGGATTGCCGCGATCGGCGTTGTCGGCGTCCGCCAGTTCAAGATGGTTCATCAATTGACCGTCGAGCAGGAGATCCATTTTCTTTTCGTCCCACTCCATCGTCCAGATGTGAAACGCCTTCGACCACACATCGCCGCCGAGTTCGGCGACGGGTTTTTTGACAGTAAGCCATTTGGTGTTCCGGTCGAGACCATAGCCGAAATTGGCGAGCACGTTGCTGCGGTAAAATTCCATGATATCCACCTCACCGCACGCCGGCCAGCCGATGCCGGGCGCCGCGCCGAGCGTCCAGAACGCCGGCCAACTCCCCGAGCGCGTGTCAATCCGGGCACGCATCTCGAACCTGCCGTATTTGAACTCGTGCAGGCGGCGCGACGTGATGCTGGCCGAAGTGTAATCAATCCACTCGCGGCCGCTCTTCCAATTTGCGCTGTTGGTGACGAAGTTCGGACTCGGCTTGTGTTCGCGCCGCGCTTCGATGATGAGCAGGCCGTTCGTGCAAAACGCGTTTTCCGGCTGATACCATTGCAGCTCCCGGTTGCGCACAAAACCGCGTTCGTAATTCCAATTCGCCGGGTCGGGCGGACCATTGGTGTTGAACTCGTCGGACCAGACCAGCTTCCAATCATCGGCACTCCAGGCCGTGATCACGGACAAAAAAACTGACAGAACAATCGCAGTTTTGTATTTCATTCGTTGACTATACAGACGCCGGAGGCGCGCGAAAGATTACTGAACTCGCCGGAACCGGCCGGCCGTTTGAATTCCCTTGGATTCAGCCAGGAAACCTGGATTCAAAGTCCGCGCTCAATTCGAGGCTCGTCCGCGTCTAAATCAGACTTTCCGCCACGCGCTGGATTTTCAGCGCCCTGCCGCTGGCGTCGTCAATGTCAATCAACGCGCCGTGCAAAATCACGCGTTCCTTGGCCACCTCGAATCGCTGGGGCATGTTGGTGAGGAATCTTTTGATGACCGGCTCGATTTCGCGGCCCAGCACGCTGTCGTGCGGACCGGTGAACCCGGCGTCGCTCAAATACGCCGTGCCGCCGGGAAAAATCTGCTCGTCCGCCGTCTGCACGTGCGTGTGAGTGCCCACCACCACGCTCACCTGGCCGTCGAGAAACCGCGCGAACGCGATCTTTTCTGAGGTCGCCTCGGCGTGAAAATCCACGAGGATGATTTTCGTCAGCTCGCGCAGCCACTTGACTTCTTCGCGGGCGAAGAGAAACGGATTTTCGAGCGGCGGCATGAACGTGCGGCCCTGCACATTCAAAACACCGACTGAAATCGGATTTTGGGCATTGGACTTTGGACCCTGGACTTCAAAAACGCCGCTCCCCTGCCCCGGCGTGCCGGGCGGATAATTCAGCGGACGCAGAAAGCGCTTTTCGTTGGCGAGCAATTCCATGACTTCCTTCTGGTCCCACAAATGGTCGCCGCTGGTAATTACGTCCACGCCGGCGGAGAAGATTTCCTCCGCGGTCTTGGGCGTGATACCCGAACCGCCGGCTGAATTCTCGCCGTTGGCGATGACGAAATCGAGCGCGTGCTGCTCGCGCAGTGTGGGCAGCAGGGTTTTGACGGCGTTGCGTCCGGGTTGGCCGACGATATCACCGATGAATAGCAGTTTCACAAGACGAGTTTAACCACGAAACACGCGAAAAACACTAACAGAAATTTACGTGAGAAATGTGCAGCACTACAGGTATCTTGCCTATCTCATTTGCTCTGACAGGCGGGAAGCCTGTCCTATGTTTTACACCGCGGCAAATGCCCCGATGACTGCGGCAATCAGCCAGATGATCAGCACCGCGCGCGTCCGGTTGAATCCCGCGCGCACGAGCCGATGCGAGAGATGGTTCGTGTCGCCAATCCAAAACGGCCGGCGCCGGCGGGTCCGCAAAATCACGACCCACGCCAGGTCGGCCAGCGGAACCGCCAGCACCAGCAATGGCGAAAGCACGGCCAGCGGCCGGGGACTCTGCTTCGTATAAAAATGCGGCAGGACGGCCATCACCGCGAGCAGGTAGCCCACGAGATGGCTCCCGGCGTCACCGAGAAAGGCGCGCGCGTCGGGAAAATTCCAGGGCAGGAAGCCCGCCAGTGCGCCGCACATCAGAAATCCAATAATGGCCACGAGGTATTCGCCGTGGGCTGCGGCAATGATGGCAAACTGGAACGCGCCAATCGCGCCGAGTCCGCCGCACAAACCGTTCATATTATCCATGAAATTGAAGGCGTTGATAACCGTCAGCAGCCAGAGAATCGTGATCGTGTAACTGAAATAAATATTTGGCACGAAGAGCGTGATGCGTTTGCACGCGGTAGCGACCAGCAGCGCTATCAAAAATTGCCCGACAAACTTCGGGAGCGGTCGCAATTCATGTTTGTCGTCGAGCCAGCCGAGCATGGTTATCGCTATCGCGCCCAGAGCCAAGGCAGCCAATTCCAGCGCCCGGCGCTCCAAACCATGCGTTATCGGAGATGTTAGGGTCGCAATGTTGACGCCGACCTTGAGTATGATGGCTCCGACCGCGAGCGGGACCAGGATACCCGTGAGCACGGCAAATCCGCCTGCCAACGGGACGGGCGCGTCGTGGATTTTGCGCTGGCCGGGGTCATCCACCAGGTTGACGCGCAGGCACCACTTGCGCCAAAGCGGCAGCGCAAGCAACGTCGTCAAAAACGCGCCGGCAAAAGCGGCGAGAAAATAATTGAATGGAAAGGTCACAACCGCAGGCCACGGTCGGCGGCCAATTTCAAATAGAGATGGTAAATGGTGTCCACCATTTTTTCGACGGCGAAATTTTCGCGGACGAATTCCGCGCCGGACCGACCAAGTTTTTCGCGCAACGCGGCATCGCCGGCGAGTCGGAGCAAACGATCGGTCAAACCGGTCAAATCACCGGGCCGCAGGAGAAATCCGGTTTCCCCGTCGAGACAAACTTCGACAGCGCCATCGCAATCGTAAGCGACGACGGGTTTGGCGGCGGCGAGCGCTTGCGGCAGCGCCCGCGGCAGACCTTCGCGCAGCGACAGGTGCACCAGCGCGTCCATGATACCGACCAGCGAAGGTATTTCGGCGGGCGGAACGAGACCGGTGAAAATGAAATGTTTTTCGACGCGGAGCGATTTCGCGAGGTTTTCGAAACGTTCGCGCCATTGGCCGTCGCCCACCAGCAGGAATTTGATTTTGGGGCACTGACGGATCAATTCGGGCGCAACGGCGAATAAATCGTCGTGCCCCTTGAGCTTGAACAGCCGCGCGATTTTGCCGATGACGAAATCGCCGGGCCGCAGACCAAAGCGTGCGCGAACGGCTGGTTCGTTTCCCGAGGTGAGAAACGGTCCCAGCGGAAAACCGCTGAAGATTTTAGTGTATTGCTCCGGTCGGCCGATGCCCGCGGCCAGGTATTGGGCCTTCATCGCATCGGCGACGACGACGAAATGGGTCGTGGCGCGAGCAGCATATTTTTCAGCAGAGCGAAATGCAAGATTGGCCGCGGCATTCTGAAAATTTCCGAACGACGGGCCATGAATGGTATGGATAATGAGCGGAACCCCGGCGCGTTTCGCCGCGAGACGGCCGAGAATGCCGGCCTTGCCGCTGTGAGTGTGGGCGATGTCGGGCCTGGTTCGCCGGAGAATTTCCGTGAGCCGGCGCAATGCCATCCAGTCCTTCCACGGATGAACGGGCCGAACCAATTCCGGGACGCGTGTGAGAATTTCCGGCGTGCGGGCAAATTCGGATTCGAGCGTACCTTCGGGACCGGCCGTAGGACCGGAAATCAAATCCGCCGCGATACGGTATTTTTGCCGCAGACCGAGGACGGTGGCGACGGTGTTTTCCTGCGCGCCGCCGACAATCAGCCGGGTGATGATATGAGTGACGCGCATTGGCGCGTTTCAGGGTGAATGACCTTCAAGTTCGCGGAGCCGCAGGATGACGTTGGTGGCCTCGGTAGTGTTGGTATTCGCGTTGGCCAGATAAATGTTGTAATTCCTGATGGCCTCATTGGTGTCGTGTTCACGCCAGGCGATCTCACCCAGTCCGTAAGCGACCGGGAATGAATTGGTGTAAATTTGCTGCAAGTGCCGGTAATCGGCGCGCGCGGCGTCCAGTTTATCGCTGTCGAGGTAAGCCAACGCGCGGTTGAAACGCGCGTCAGCGTTGTTCGTCTGGATGGTGAGCAGGTGCGTCAAGGCTGCGATGGCGCCGTCGTAATCATGAAGTTGGATGCAAACGTAGCCTTTGCCGAAAAGCCCGGTCAGATCTTCGGGCGCCGTCTTCAGTTTCCGGTCAATCACGTCCAGGGCGTTGGTGTAGAGGCCGTACGTGATGAAAGTCTGCATCGAAAGGGTTTGTAAATCGCCGTTCTCCGGGTGGCGGTTGATTTCCACTTCGATCAACCGGGCGCCCTGCACAAAATTGGATTTCTGGAAGTAGGCTCCGGCAGCCAGAAAATTCAGTGGCATGGAATTGGACTCCGTGAGTGAGAATCTGTGGGGCTGAGTGAGCGGCGCCTGGAGTTCGGCCAGCGCGCGGTCGGGCAACCGACAAATATCATAAATCTGCGCGAGCAACAGCCGCACCGGCAGATAATTCGGATCCAATTCTCGCACGCGGGTAAGCGGCAAGACAGCCTGACGGAACAACCCGTTGGCTTTGGCCAATAGGACGCCGTCGCGGAAGCAAAAACTCGGTTCGTCAAACGGACCACAGGCGGTGACGACCTCGTTCCAGTCATGGTATTTGCCGAATTGATCCCTCGAGATCTTCGACGGATCAACGGACACGGTGCGATCGGCGCGCAGATCCTGGTTGAACTGAAGGTTGATTTGGGCAACGACATTGTCCGGATTGAGTTGTTGCGCCAGCTGAAAACAGGCGCCGGCCCGTTTCAATTCGCCGGCGCGCTGCAACTGGACGCCCCAGAAATCAAGGTCGCGCGAGTAAAAGTCCCCGGCGGCGATGGCGTTTGGATTGGGGTCGCGCTTGACATGCAGGCGGGCCAGCAGGCGTTGCCCCAAAATCCCGCGCGCGCTGGGATCGGAGAGCGTGATTTGCCGCTCAATGGCCGGAAACGCATCGGCTTCCGCTCGCGCCCAAAAGGCTTCATTTTCGGCGAACAGGTCCTGGCCCAAGGGCGGCGGCAGGAGCGTGTCGCGCGGGCGTAATTTCAAGCGGTAAACCAAACCATGCGGTTCCGGATAAAATTGTTCGAAGTAATAGCCAAAGCTGGGATGCAGGTAGTAAAGTTCGTTGGTCGCCGCCAGCATGGTCAACAGACCGATAAGATGCAGCGGGCCGACGCTGTTGGTCATCTCGGCGGGCGTGACGGTGTCAGGCCACTTTTGAGGAAATTTCTCGTGCAAATAGCGATGATACGTCGGGGCGACCAGGGATCCGGTCTCGAGCGGCACAAATTCATTCGCCCGGCCTTCCCGCACCAGAGCCGATTGTGCCAGATACAAATGCTGCCGGTCATCGGACAATAAAAAACCGCCGGCCTGCGGCAAATTCTTGGCGAGCAGCGACGCGTAGCGAGCAAGCGTATTGTCATTGACATCACGTACGAGCGGGGCGTTTTTGTAAATCAGTCCGAGGATGGCGAGGAGTGTTAGAACAAACACGCCAACGAAGATGAAGGGATTTAGAAATTGAAGGGGCGCCGGTGGCGGAGGTGGTTGCGAACGGCTGACGGCTTCTTTACCGAACACCAGCAGAAAATAGCCGCTGTAATAACCCACACTCAACGCGATGAGATAATAAAATGTCAGTCCAAAACCTTTTTCCCGCGGGCTGAACGGCGGATCGAACACCAGCCAAAGACAGATCAGAAAAATGATGGCGTGCACCAGGTGAAACATAAAACTTGCCAGCGCCATTCCCATGCGGCTGCTGTCACCAAAGGACGACTGCCAGCGAATGGCCAGCACCAGCAGCGGCATCAGATAGGCCAACAATAAAGCGAAGAGCTGAAAATAAAGTTGCGGGTGAATTAACGAGAGGAAGTAAGGTTTCAGCGCGTAATTATACTGTGGAGCCAGCTCCGTCTTCAGCGCCAGCCACCAGTACGCGCCCGGGATTTGGCCGGAAACCACCGCCCACACCGGCAGAAGCAGGGCCAGGGAAAGCCCGGCCAGTCCGCATAATCCCATCCACCGGATAAAACGCAGATTGAAAAAATTCAGTCCGCGAATCCAGATGATCGCGGCAATAAACACCGGCGAAAATCCTACCATCGCCCAGTTCTCCACCATCCCCGCGCCATAAACGACCGCCGCCAGATACAGACGCCCCACTCGCCCGTCCAGGCGGTATTCGAGCAGCAACCAAATCACGCTGGCGAACAACAACAGGCCGAACATTTGCCCGCTAAAATTCGTCGCGAGCTCCCAGAATGTCAGTTGCAGGCCGCAGACCACCACGGCCAGCACCGGTGGCAGCCACGCGTTGCCGATGGTCAGCAGCGAAAAATTGCTGCGTTCGCGACGGCGCTGCGCGTCCGTGCGGTCGTGTGGCAGCAACGCGACCGAACGCGCCAGCAAGCCGAGCGTCACGGCGGCGCACACCGCGGAAAACACATTCAGCGCGATGGGAACCTGAGTTGCCGGCAGCCAGCGGAAGGGATAAGTAATCAGGAACTGAAGGGGGCTGGTCAATTCCGGTTGCCAGGTCCAGCCTGAGATGGCAGCCACCGCAGCCAGGCTGGGCAGCGACACCCAGCGGTTCAGGGTAAACCAATAAACTACCAGCGCCGCCGCCGCCAGCAACCACGGCAGAAAGCGCGGAACAAAATTCTTCAGCGGATTAATGCGTGTTTCCGTCGTCATCGGGCTGCCCCAGTTGAACCCATGTTTTGCCGCTTGGCAAGATTACTTTGCCCGGCGCATCTCCGCTACGCACTCCACATGCTGCGTCTGCGGGAACATGTCCAGCGGCGTGACGCGCCTTAATTCAAAGACACCCGCGTCGCACAAAATGTTCAAGTCCCGCGCCATCGTGGCCGGATGGCACGAGACATAAACAAGTTGTGCCGGCTGCGTCTCACGCAGGCGTTGCAGCACCCCTGGCAAACAACCCTTGCGGGGCGGGTCAAGAATGACCGCGGTCGCTTGCGGTGAAAAGCGCTGCAGTATCGCCGGCAAAGCTTCTTCGACGGTGGCCGCGATGAACCTGCCATTCCCGATTTTACGCACCGCTGCATTCTGTCGCGCCGATTGGATGGCACGCTGGTCGTATTCAACTCCCAAAAACGATTCAACCGCCCCCGCCAGTTCGATGCTGAAAAAACCGACGCCGCAATACAGATCCACCAGATGCCGCGCGCCGCCCGCGCTCAAAAATTCGCGGACGGTTTCCAACAGCTTCGGCAGCAAGAAAAAATTGTTCTGGAAAAACGAGTCTGGCGGCACGTCCCAGTTTTCCGGCGGTATCCGCAACACGACCTTCAGGCCGCCCTTCGGCGGCGGATTCGCGCGGACCCGCCGGATTTCCTGATTCAACGCCGGCTCGGCGATTTTGCATTCCTCGATGTCTTCGACCAGGCCGCAGTCCCAACGCACGAAGCCGATGTTTAATTTTTGCTCCGGTTTGTTCCACTGGCTGCGAATCATAATGCGGTTGCGGTAACCGAACGGTTGCGGGCACGGAACAACCGGCCCGACCAGGTCGCGGGGAAATTTGCCGACGCGCTCGAATAAATCCGCGATCTGCTTTTGTTTGAGCCGCAACTGCGCCGCGTAGGCCACGTGCTGATATTGGCAGCCACCGCACGTACCGAAGTAGCGGCAGGCCGGTTCGACGCGTTCCGGCGACGGTTGCACGACCTGCAGGAGCCGTGCGCGGGCAAAATGCTTTTTCACCTCGCGGATTTCCACTTCGACAATTTCGCCAACCAGCACAAACGGCACGAACACAACGAAAGAGTCGGGAGTCGAAGGTCGAGGGTCGAGGACGGCTGCGCCTTCGAGAGAAGATTCTGCATTCGGCGCCCGACTCTCGTCTCTCGACACCACGGTAACCCGGCCGACGCCTTCGCCGCCGAAGGCGAGGTCGTGAATCGCCAAAGTGAACCGGTCGCCGATTTTGATGGGCACGCGCCAAGTTAGGAATTCGGACTCGCGCGAAAAAGTTTTTTCAGCCGGCCGGCCGGCTCTTTTCCGCGATGGCCTGAGAGAAGATGGCAAGCACCTCGGCCCGGGATACGGACCCGACGAGCCGTTTTTCCCCAGGGCTGTTGACCACGGGAACATTGCGCAGTTCGTTTTCGAGCACAATCGGCAACGCGTCCAGCAGCCGCTGATCCGGCGTAAGGAATTTAGGCGGCGGCCGCATCACGTCGAACGCGATGACACCATCAAAATTCTGGCTCGTGTTCAAGAATTCCTTCAAATCCTGCAGCGCCACCACGCCGATGAACTGTTGTTTGGCATCCACCACAGGCAGAAAATTGTTAGAACTGACGAGAAACCGGTCGGCGATCTGTCGGAAGCTCGCATTTTCGCGCAACGGCGGCACCGGCGCGCGCATCAGGTCGCCTACGGTCTTCTCCATCGCCACACCGGCCTGGTCGCTTTCCGGCTGGAGCGACAGACCTTTCAGGCGCATGTGTTCGGTGTAAATGGATTCTCCGTGCAACTGCCGCGCCACCAGCACGGATACGACGCACGCCAACATCAACGGTGGCATGAGCGAATAATCCAGCGAGATTTCAAAAGCCATGATCATCGCCAGCAACGGAGATTTGGTCGTGCCCGCCAGCATGGCGCCCATCCCGACCAGCGCAAACGCGCCCGGCGGCACCCCGGGTGCGCCCCCGACCTGATGCAGCGCGACGCCAAACAACGCGCCCGCACCGGCGCCCAAAAACATCGTCGGCGTGAACACACCGCCGACAGTCCCGGCGCCGACCGTCGCCAAGGTCGCCAGCAATTTGGCAGAAAACAGGCCGCCCAATTCAGGCAGCGGATTGGTGGGATCCGCAAAATCGCCGCGGAGAATGCTATTGGTCACAAAATAACCGTTGCCGCAGACGCCGGGATAAATGATAGCGATAGCGCCCACGATTAAGCCGGCCAGCGTCAGCTTCACATAAATCGGCCAGCGAAGCTGGTTGAACCATTCACGGCTCTTCCGCAACAGTTTCAAAAAAAGCGCGCTCACACCACCGCATAACACGCCCATCAAAATAAACCAGGGCAACTGCGCCGGGGACGTGGCGGGGAATGCCGGCACCTGATACCAGGGCTCGATCCCGAAGAAACTTCGTGACACTGTCGTCGCGATCACCGACGCGCACACCAGCGGCGCGAAAAGGTTCATGGAAAAATTCCCGAGCACGATCAGCGAGGCGAACACCGCTCCCGCAATGGGCGCGTTGTAAGCCGCCGAAATGCCCGCCGCCGCTCCACAGCCGACCAGCAACCGGAGCCGATAGGGCGGCCATTTCGCCACTTGCCCCAGTTTGGACGCCAGCGTGGCTGACAATTGCGTGATGCCGCCTTCGCGCCCGATGGACGCGCCCGTGGCGATGCTCATCAGAGCTGAAGCGGTTTTCACCGATTCGGTGCGGAAGGGCAATCGCCCATCGCCGGCCACCACCACCTCGAGCAAATCGCTCGAACCTTGCCGCCCCACCAGGCGGAAGCCCAAATGCAAAATCAGGCCGGCGGCCAATCCTCCCAGCGTCGGCACCAGGAATCGCGCCCAGTCAGGCAGTCTTTCTGCGAACTCAACCGGATCCCCGGGTTGAACAAGGTGCACCGCATAGTAAAAGAAAAGGTTCACCAGACCGCCGATGATGCCGACGATTCCGGCCAGCACGAGGTGGAAGGCCTCCTCTTTGAAGACGAACTTTTCGCGCCAGCGCAGCGCGCGCTGCCAATGACGGCGGAAGAACGCGCGCGCCCGGGCCACAACCCGGTTTGTAAACCACCACTCCACGTCCGAAATTTACCAGCAAACGCCGGTTTTGACGAGCCGGGATTCCAAACGCTCAGCCCTTTTTCAATCCGGCGATGGCAGCCTGCATTTCAGTGAAATGAACCTCGGGATTGCCGGCGTCGGTCACGTGAACAATCTTGCCATCGAGCCCGATCAGAAAGCTGACACGATGCGCCAGTTTCATGTGGTCCATTTTTGCGTCGTACAGCTCCACAATTTTTCCATCCGGATCCGCAAGCAGCGGAAAGTTCAGGTTATATTTGGCGATAAACTTCTGGTGGCTTTCGCTCGAGTCAAAACTCACGCCAATAACTTCGACGTTGTCTTTCTGCAACTCGCCCAGGCGGTCCCGGAATCCACAGGCCTCCTTGGTACAGCCGCTGGTAAAATCCTTCGGGTAAAAATACAGCAACACGATCTTCTTGCCGATGAGATCCGCCAGTTTCACCGTTTTGCCATCCTGGTCCTGGCCGGTAAACAGGGGCGCCATGTCACCGGCTTTGGGCATGGCCGCCGGCAACGCCGCGGTGGAGACAAAAAACATCAAACCCGCCATAAACAAATATTTAATTTTCATAATCATTTTTGATTTACGGAATTAATCTGGCAGATTCGCCGGGAATGGCAAGTCGGGTTAACCCCCGGATTGGCAGGGAGCTTAATGCTTGCGGGGCCAGCGGCGGCAGCCGTTCTGCAACCACAGCCACCAGACCATCCAGAAGGCTTCGCTGATGATGTGCCGCGTCAATTTGGAACTGCCTTCGACGCGTTCGGTAAACGTAATCGGCACCTCGGCGATCTGGAATCCGTTGCGCCAGAGCCGGTTCGTCACTTCGATTTGAAAACTGTAGCCGTCGGACTTGATCGCATCGAGGGCGATGGCCTGAAGCGCGCGGCGGTGAAAGCATTTGTAGCCGCTCGTCGGGTCGCTGAAGGGCATGCCGGTAATCAGCCAGACGTAAATGCCGGCGAAGCGGCTCAGGAGCAGGCGTTTGAGCGGCCAGTTCAACACCCGCACGCCGCCGGTGTAACGCGAGCCCAAGACGAGGTCGGCCTTTTGCGCGGCCTTGAGAAAATTGGGAATCTCATCCGGATCGTGTGAAAGGTCGGAGTCCATCTCGAAGATGAATTCGTATTCCCTTTCCAGCGCCCACTTGAAACCCGAAATGTAGGCACGACCCAGCCCGTTTTTCTGTGACTCGTGGAGCACGTGAATTTGCAGGTGTTTCGCGGCGAGTTCGTCGGCAATTTTCCCCGTGCCATCCGACGAGTTGCCGTCCACCACCAGCAGGTCCACGCCAACTGGGAGCGACAACAACTTCTGCGCCACGCGCGGGAGGTTCTCCCGTTCATTGACCGTGGGCACGATGATCAGCGTCTGGTTCACAGGCGGCCAAGATAAATAAACGCCGGGCCCCTGCAAAACAAGTTGAGAATTCAGTCAAGGACCCGCGCTGACCCGGAAGAAGGCCGCGGGATCAGTGCCGAGCGGCAACGCGATTTGCATCGGGCCGTTCGTACCGGCAAGCGGATCACCGAGCGGCTGCCAGTCCACAAGGTTGGTCGAAGACCACGTTTGGTACGTGACTCCGGACATGCCGGTCCAACCCATCGTAAGATTCGTGCCATTCAGACCGGGTACGAGGTTGGGCGCGGCTATCGGCACCACCAAATAATTCTGATTTGCCATAGAGCCGATGACGTTGCTGTAAGTCAGCGAGGCCGGCACAAACATGAAATTGTAGACCTCCGGCGTTACCGAACCACTCCAGCCGGGCGGCACGCCCAACGCGTAATTCCCGTTCGTGTCCGTCACCACGCCGGTAAGCCCGCCGTCCGGCAGCAACAACACTCCGGCCACCGGCGCGCCGTTGGTGTCGGTGACCGTGCCCGAAATCGTCGGAAGCGATATGGTGAAGGTGCCGGTGTAAGCCTGCGCCAGCGGCAAGCCGAAGATGTTGGTGATGGCCGTCCCGGCCTGAATGGAATAATCGCCCAATAGGTTTTGTGGGAGAAAGCCTACTCGCACCGTGGACGGACCGGAAACTTCGGCGCCAAGAATAACGGCCGACGTGCCGCCGGGCATGACGAGCGTGAAGTTTGATACCGAAACAGACGCGGGATCCACCGCTTCGTTAAAACTCAGGTCCACGTAGCTGACCGCGTTAGAGACGAGGCCGGTGGGCGACTGGGAAATAATCTGGAAACCAGGGAGAGCGCTCGATAAGAAGATGGTTCCGGGCTGGCCAGGCGTTGCGCCACTACCGCCGTTGGCGTTGGTCGTTCCGCTAAAATTGTTTGTCGGAGAAAAAATTGCGATGCGCCCGCCACCGCCACCACCGCCACCCAATGGGGCGCCATAGCCGCCCATCGCAGAAATGTTGCCCGCGCCCGAAAACGCGCCGGCGGTGATCCAGACACTGCCGCCGGAACCGCCGCCGGAATCGTCCTGCGCGCCGGGATTTCCGTTCGCGCTGATGCTGCCGTCCACGTTCAACCTGCCGACAACACTGAG
>Ga0335081_10004702_pt1 | contig 21554 bp, 22 predicted proteins | sample Lox_Sample_35_FD_206713 | JGI IMG/M metagenome (GOLD analysis project Ga0335081, IMG submission 206713) | Soil microbial communities from Loxahatchee National Wildlife Refuge, Florida, United States - Lox_Sample_3.5 | ecosystem: Environmental > Terrestrial > Soil > Wetlands | place: USA... | reverse complement strand
CAATTGAGATGGGATTATTGTGCGCCGGCGGCTACAGCGTTGCCGGTCGAGAGTGCGGCTTTCGCTTCCTTGATCCCTGCCTGGATGATCTGGTCCCAATCGAGATGCGGCACTGGAGACTTCGCCTCGGCGTCATAGATGGATAGTGCATCCTGCGGGCGGTTGAGCTTCTTTAGGCACAATCTTGCCGCGCTCAGTTGAGCCGTGAGCGACTGTCGCTCGGTTGGATAGGTTTGCGCCAATTCCATGTACTCCGAGAAAGCCCGCTCAAATTCCTGGATTTCTTCCGCGCCTTTGCACAGCTCCAGCCAGTTCGAGGCGGGCATTTTGCCTCCGCCGCCGTCAATGAATTCAGCGTAATCCTGAAAAGCAGCTTCGACTTGATGCTCCCTGAGATGAAGGCTGCAGGTTTTCACCGTGGCGTCGAGATATGCTTTGGTATCGCTCTGTCGGCTGTAGATCTGGCGCAGCAGGGCCCACGCGTCGAGCGAATTTGGATTTGTCGATACATAGCCCGTCAGCACGGACTGTGCCTCAGTCAGTTGTTCCTGTTCCATCATTTGACTGGCTTGCTCAATTTCGTTGTCGTTGGTCCAGGCGATTTCTTGCTCGATGGACTTGTTGGCTTTTTGTTCAATTCCTGAGTACTGAATGGCCAAGGCCCCAAGGGCTCCAAACACAAATCCGCCGACATGCGCCCAGTGGGCAACGCCGTCGTTCCCGGAAATCGATCCGAAGAAGATTTCCTGTGCCAGCCAGAGCGGCAGCAGCCAATACGCTGAAGCCTTGAAGCGCAAGTAGCGGAACGGGTTTCCAGTTCGCAAAAACTTGGCAATGCTGAGCCAGAGCACCCACACCATCTCGATCTTCATCTTCGGGAAGCGCACGAGGAACGCTCCCATAAGCGCTGCCACGGCGCCCGATGCTCCCAATGTTGGCACGAGGCTGCCCGAATTCGTCCAGGCGTGAATCTGCAGTGCAGCGACTCCGGCAATCAGGTAGAACGCCGCGTACAGCGGGCGTCCCCAAACATCTTCGAGAACGAATCCAGCGAGCCAGAGAAACCACATGTTGCCGATCAGATGTTCCCAGCCGCCGTGCAGAAAATTCGCCGTGAGATAGCTGATCGGCTTGGGATGCGCGGGAACGAACGCATATTGTTCTTCGAACGATGATGCCTTGAGCTGGGCATACTCGCTGTGGAGACGGTCCATCTCGGCCTGCAACGCGTCCGGATCGCTCATGGCCCGGATCTTGGCGTCGAAAGCATTGATCGCCGGCCGTTTTGGGTTCTCCAACTGTGCCCACATCTCGGGTTTGCGCTTCTGAAACGAATCCACAATCCTCTGCTCGTCCGCTTGCATTTTTACTTCGGGATGCTGGGCGGCGAGGAGAATGACGTCGGCGCTGAGTTCACGTCTCTGCTCCGAGGTATCCGTCGAGGAAAAAGTGGTGAACAGAAAAACGATGGTGTTAATGGCAATCAGGGAAAGCGTAATGACGGGCCAGCGCCGGGCCGCCATGTTTTCGTGCTTGATCGGAATGGGCAGCATCTACTTCTTCCCCAAAAGCCAGAATCGGACGCTGTTTGCGAAAGTGTAGGGTTGAGGGAAGGAAATTTATAGGTGACCAGAGGTCGTGTCCCGATTGTCAGTAATGAAGATCCGCTCAGAGAGTGAGGTGGTGCGAAGGCAGCTTGCCTGAGAGCGAAAGCAGCTGATAGGTCACTTGACAACCTGACTAGCCGGCCTGCATTCGAAGCCATCGGCGAGAGGTGAACAAAAGGCGCAAGCTTGTGCTAAGGCCTGATTTCGTCAGTTGAGAGCTACAATGCTGTTTCGGAGAGGTACGATCCGCGATGCCGCTCTCCCAAAAGTCCAAGGCGCTTCTGCGATCACGATGGTTGCCTCCCGTCATACATGCTCTCTTATTTGCGATGACGTGGCTTACTAATCTTGCTCAATCCCAGCCACTTTTGGATGGACCGTCACGCTGGGGATTTGGAATCTTGTTTGTTGCTGATTTTCCGATTTCGCTTGTGGCTTTTTCATGGATGTGGGACGGCAGGATTGCCGAAGCTCTTTCTTTTTGGGGCATCCTTGGAACCGCGTGGTGGTACCTTCTGGGCGTGTGGATTGAGCGCGGTCGTAAATCAGCCCGTCACGGCAAGCCAAACAACTAACCAAGTTTTTCGACAATCTGCCAGAGTGAATCAGCCTAACTGTTGAGAAATCGCCGTTACGCTTATTGACCTTCCGTTTCAAAATAACGATAAACTAGGTTTGACGCTGGATTGCCGAACGGACCCATTGGGGAGACGTAAGCTTTAGGTCCCTGAGAAGGGATGCAGAGCATTCGGCTGGTCCAGCGTTATTCTTCCCCGCAACGCCGTATTAGGACACTACCGTTCTGGCTGTCGAAAATTCTAATTACGCTCATAACGGCGCGGTGCCTTAGTCGGCTGCGGCTTCAAGGGCGGAGGAAGTACGGGCGGGCTTTTGCAGGAACGCCGTTCGCTCGATTTCGAAAGCCTCGAGCTGTTCTCCAAATTGTTGCTCGTTCCATCCCATCACCGCGCCAATGCGGAGCGCGGCTTCGCGGCTGCAGGCTTCGGACCAGCATGGACCCAGCGCGACCGGAACGCGGCGAAGGAGAACATCGGCCAGGCTGACCGCATATTCCTTGTGATAGGCTTCAACGACTTCGGCAACAATGTGGGAGCTGTGCGGGCAGATGGGAGCGCGCAATTCGGCGCCAACCAGGGCCATGCGCGCGATATCCATGGCGCGTGGTCCATGCCACTCCATGATGCCGCGCGCTGTTTCTTCGCTGACGGAGCCAGCGCGGGCAATCTCGATGACTTGTTGATCGAGCACGGGATCAAGTGCGCTGCCGGGGCCAACAGCGATAGCCTTCGGTTCTGCCACCTTGAGCCCGATCTTTCGTGCGCACTCGCGCGCCAGAGATGCGGCCGTGGTGAGCTTCCCGCCGATGATCGAGATCATGCGCGACGCCCCCTCCGGCGTATGGTCGTGCAGGAAATGGCGGCGCGAGACATCGGACGGTTTGTTCCCCGCAGCACTCGGCAGCGGGCGGATTCCGGCAAATGCGTACTTGATGTCGTGCACTGAGAATTTGGCCTTGTTGAACAAGCCTGTGGCCACGCGCAGCAAATACTCGATTTCGTCGCTTGAGGGAACTGCTCTGCCGGGGTCCCCAGCGTCTGGAACTTCCGTCGTCCCGACGAGCACCTGATCGTTCCAAGGCAACACGAATACCGGCCGGCCATCGGAAGCTTCGGTATAGAGAGCTGCCGTGGGTGCGCCCGGGAAACGTGGAAGTACGATGTGCGAGCCGCGGACTCCACCGATCATCGGCTTGGCAGTGCGAACGTTGGACCGCTGGCAGATGCGATCGGCCCATGGTCCGGCACAGTTGATAATCCATCCCGCATCCACGCGCTGATCTTTGCCGGTAGTGCGGTCGCGGAACAAGACACCGCGGGCGCGGCCTTGCCCGATGTCGACCGCCAGAACTTCACAATGATTTCGAATGACGGCGCCAGCGTCGGCTGCCTCGGTCATCCACTCCGCGACGAGCCGCTCCGGGAATTCGCACTGCGCGTCTTCAAAGCTCAGGAACTGCCACTGGTGGCCAGCATTCAACGCGCGATGCAGTCTCGCAATCTCCATCTCGGCGGGCGCAGGTGCTTTCTTGCCGGCAAATTTCTGATAAAGCCAGAGTCCGGCGCGAACCTTCATCGCGCTACGCTGGCTCTCTTCGTTGAGAAGGAACAGGAAGTGTATGGGCTGAATCAAATGCGACCGTTCGCGCAGCAGGCGCTCGCGCTCCCGGACGGATTCGCGGACAAGGTCGAGCTCACCGTGCTCCAGATAGCGTAGGCCGCCATGAATGATGCGGGTGGAGCGGCTGGTCACGCCCGAAGCAAAGTCGTTCTGTTCCAGGAGTAGTACGCGTTTGCCCGCGCGGGCGCACTCGCGCGCAATGGCAACGCCGTTGATGCCCCCTCCAACCACCACGACATGGAAATGCTGACTTTCCAGAGAAGGGCGCGGTTTTACTGCTAAAGTCATTATTTTCTGCTTTTTGCGGATGACCTGCCGGCATCCGCAGGAATGCAGCATCCATTTCGAACTGAACACATTCTGCACCAATGCGAAGCTGCACTGTAGGTGACGATGGTCCAGTTGTACTGCAGAGCGATATCTCTGCCAGAAATGATACCGAAAGTAACGTGCCGTAGAAAACGACCATGGCCCAGCAAACAGGCCGGGCCATGGAAATCGCAGCAAGTTGGTTAAGCAGCTTTGCGCGTCGACGGGGTCTGGCGGCTCTCTTCACCGAACAGGCGGATCGTCTCGCGGTTGAACGCTGGAATGTCATCCGGCTTGCGGCTGGTAACGAGCCGTCCGTCGCGAATGACTTCCTTGTCTTCCCAGTTGGCGCCTGCGTTTTTCAAATCGGTTTTCAGAGACAGCCATGACGTCAGGTTCTTCCCGCTGACGCCGCCTGCTTCGATCAAAGTCCAGGGCCCATGACAGATTGCTGCGATTGGTTTGTTTTGATCCACAAAGTGTCTTACGAACGAAACTGCCTCGGAATCCATGCGCAGGTGGTCCGGATTCATGACACCACCGGGCAGCAGCAGAGCATCGAAGTCCTCGGGATTTGAAGATTTCACTGTGGCATCGACGGGTACTTCGTTGCCCCATTCCTTCATATTCCAGCCTTTAATTTTGCCTTGTTTGGGAGAAACGACCTTGGTCTGCGCGCCGGCTTCATCGAGTGCCTTACGAGGTTCGAGCAATTCGACTTGTTCAAAACCGTCGGTGGCGAGAATTGCAACTTTCAGTCCGTGAAGATTGCCATTTGGCATTGGGGTACTCCTTACGAATGGGATCGGTCCCGTTAGGATGCCTCCCGCTGAGACGTGGTTGGCGGTGGAAGGATTGTTCTCGATGTGATCGCGCGCGTTGCTTCTCAGCTTTGTGCTCATTTACATTGGTTGCCGAAATGCCGAGCACAGGAGAACGCTTCGAACGAGCCGTCGCGATCATGGAGCGGCTGCGCGCCCCGGGCGGTTGCCCTTGGGATCGCGAGCAAACCTTCGACACCATTAAGCCCTATACGCTGGAAGAAACCTACGAGGTTCTGGAGGCAATTGACAACCGGGATTGGCCAGAACTCGCGGGAGAACTCGGCGACTTGCTGTTGCAGGTTCTGTTTTACGCCGAGATGGCGAACGAGCAGCATTCGTTTTCGATCGACGACGTTCTCGACCGATTATCAACGAAGCTAATCGCCCGTCACCCGCATGTATTTGGAGATGTGAAGGCCGATACTTCGTCTGACGTGAAGCGCAATTGGGAAGCATTAAAAGTGGAGGAGCGCAAGAAGAAGCAGGCCGCGGAGCAGGGAAATCAGGCGGCCAGAGAGACGAAAAAAGAGTCGATTCTGGCGGGAGTTTCGTCGGCGATGCCTTCTTTGCTGGAAGCTCAGAAACTGAGCTCGCGGGCGGCACAGGTGGGATTTGATTGGCCGAATGTTGATGGACTTTTCGACAAGCTGCACGAAGAAAGCGACGAGTTGCGCGAGCACCTGAAGGAATTTCCCAGCCCGGGCCCTCGGCCGCAGGGACGGGGCGTGGCGAGTTCGGGGCGAATCGTGGTCTCTGAAAATCTTCAGTCGAAATTGGAAGAGGAAGTCGGAGATCTCTTTTTTGTGCTGGTGAATATTGCTCGGTATCTATCGGTCGATCCGGAGTCGGCTCTGCGGAAAACGAATCGCAAGTTCAAACGCCGTTTTCAATGGATGGAGGCGCGGCTGCAAGAATCTGGACGAGCGGCCGATGAAGCCTCGATGGAAGAGCTGGAATCACTGTGGCAGGCGGCGAAAGCTCAAGAACGATCGCAGGAGAAAACGGCTTGAGTGACTCAGTGAAACTTCGCCGCTGTCACGGCATTGAGGAGTTTCGGACTTGCGTGGCACTGCAGAAAGAAGTCTGGAACTTCACGGATGCGGAACTGATTCCACTCCGGATGTTTGTGGTCGCCGACAAGGTTGGCGGACAGGTCATGGGCGCATTCGACGGCAAGGAAATGGTTGGGTTCGCGTTATCGATTCCAGGAACGAGATCCCGTCATGTTTATTTGCACTCACACATGCTGGCGGTGCGCAAAGAATATAGAAACGGCGGGCTCGGCCGGCGCCTCAAGTTGATGCAACGCGAAGATGCGCTGTCCCGCGGAATTGAACTGATCGAGTGGACCTTTGATCCGCTGGAGATCAAGAACGCCTACCTGAATATTGAGAAGCTCGGAGCAATTGTGCGGCGCTACAACATCAATCAGTACGGAATCACTTCGTCACCCCTGCAAGGCGGGTTACCCAGCGATCGCTTAATTGCCGAGTGGTGGTTGAAGTCGAAACGAGTCTGCGCGCTACTCCAAACGGGCAAGAATCCGCCAATTCAGACGGAAACGACCATCGACGTTCCTGCACAGATTTATGACTGGAAGGCTGCGGCTGAGACGCGCGGCAAGGCACAACAAGTCCAGGAGCGCAATCGCGAGGAATTCCTGCGTGCTTTCAGGAATGGATTGGCGGTGCTCGGCTATGAACGTGATGCCGAAGGAAACGGAAAATTCTTGCTGGGCCAGTGGGAGGAGAAGTGGTCGTACGCATCCGAAGGGTGATTCACCACGGAGACAGTGAGGCACGGAGGAATACGCGTTTTTTAAAAGTTCTCCTCGGTGGCTCCGTGCCTCCGTGGTAAGAGCGTTCTAAACAAAAAATGAAAATCGAAGCGGTCACACTACGCGAAATTCACATGCCGCTCGTCCACTTTTTCGAGACGAGCTTCGGACGTACCTATAGCCGCCGTATTCTCCTGGTGACCGTCCATTGCGAAGGCGTCGATGGCTGGGGAGAACCTGTTGTTGGCGAAGATCCCTATTACAGCAGCGAATGGATAGAAAGCGCCTGGCCGACGCTGGTTCACTACCTCATACCCGCTTTGTTGGGAAAGAAGATCGCATCGGCGAGAGAGTGTCCGTCACTGTTTGCCAAGGTAAGTGGACACCGCATGGCCAAAGCAGGCCTGGAAGATGCATTGTGGGAAGCCGAAGCGTTGCAGAAAGGGCAGCCACTCTGGAAGCTGCTTGGTGGAACGCGAAGCGAGATTCCATGCGGTGTTTCGATTGGCATTCAGGATTCCGTCGAACAGCTCCTGGAAAAAATTCAGACTGAATTGAATGCTGGATATCGCCGCATTAAGGTGAAAGTAAAACCGGGATGGGACGTGAACATCCTCGAGCGCATTCGCTCGCGCTGGGCCGATATTACCCTGAGCTGCGACGCGAATTCGGCATACACCCTCGACAATCTGGAGCACCTCAGGAAGTTTGACCAATTTAGCCTGCTGATGATCGAGCAGCCGCTCTGGAATGATGAGATCTACTATCACGCGCGCCTGCAGAAGGAACTTCGGACAGCCATTTGCCTCGACGAGTCAATTGTGAGTGCCCGCAGCGCCGCTTTTGCGCTGGACATTGGTGCCTGCCGCATCATCAACATGAAAGTAGGTCGCGTCGGCGGGTTCTCAGAGGCGCTTGCGATCCACGATCTTTGCCAGGCTCACAAGATCCCGATGTGGTGCGGGGGCATGCTTGAAACCGGCATTGGCCGGGCGCAGAACATCGCGCTCTCAACTCTCGCGAATTTCAGCCTTCCCGGAGATGTCTCCGCCTCCAAGAGATATTGGAAAGAAGACATCATCGATCCGGAAGTAGAAGTGTCTCCACAAGGAATGATCGCCGTTAACAACAAGCCAGGAAGCGGCTACCAAATCAAACTAGATCTGATTGAAAAATTAACGGTCAGAAAAGAGACGCTTCGCGCTTGAGCGTTACTGTGGAGCCTTCTTGCTCTCGACAGCCTCCGGCAAGTGGTTATGGGCGAGCTTCTCTTGCTCTGACTTCAACAATTCCACGCCCTTGGCAAATGGCAGGTTGTCGGGCACGCGTTGAAAATCGGCGAAGTTCTCGTCCGATGTCATGCTGATGCTCTTGAACATCAGGATCTTGCCCGTCATCTTCAGGCTCATGGACGTAATCTCCCAGCTTCCATCGCCAACGTCTGCCTGCTGAACCCGGAAGTGGCCTCCTTTATCCAAGTGTCCGAGGATTCCCCAACCGAAGCTGACATCGCGGAATAGAGTGCCATCGATTCGCGCCAGCCGCTTCTCCGTGCTGTCAATAACGAGATATCCCTGCATGCCTTGCAGAACCTGCTCGACGTGCGACGGCGGTGAATACCCGGGATTGGGCGTGAACTTAAGCCGCACCATCTTGTCTCCCGGCTTACCCATCTCAGCATCGCCGTTCTCCAGTCCGGCATATTCGTAACGGAAGGCGTCGGGCAATGCCTTCACAATTCTCAGCGTGCGCTCGGCATCTTCCTTCTCGCGAGCCTGCTTCTTGCGAAGCTGGTCGGGATTGTTGATCAGCCAATTCAGATGATCGTGTTCCTGCTGTTGCTGCTGGGCGCTTATGGGCTGATCGTTTATGGCGAGAAGCATTCCGGCCAGCGCATCGTTCGTTTCGACGTACAGATGGCTTTGTGAACCCTTCGGGGTTTGCTTCCGCGAGCGGAACATGAACTTGCCGGATGGCTTATTCGCGGCGGCAACCTCGTGCGCGATGGCCTGACGCACTACATCACGAGGAGCGGTCTCAGGCTTTTGCGCTTCATCGGCACAGAACGCGGACCCGATGGTCAGAACGAGAACCCAGAGCACCAGGCTTACCGGTCGAACCCCTCGATGCGGCAGAGACATTGCACAGTTAGTGTAGCAATCGGGCACAAAGGGTTGCAGTGTCTTGATTTGCGCTTGTCCTTCCATTGATCCCCTGAGCACTTCCGGCGTGGCATACGCTTGCCGCATCGTCTCTTACTTGGGTATAGTCGAAAGCAGTACGCGGCCGTCCGGTACCTGCCTTCCCAGCGTTCGGTAGCGCAGTTTCCGCTTCCAAAGGAGAAAATTCCAATGAGTGCTCCGTTATCGGCAGACTTGGCGCAAATTGGCAAGTCGGTAGTCATCAAAGGCGAATTGTCGGGTAGCGAAGATCTGTACGTGGATGGTCAGGTCGAAGGCAGCATCGCTCTCAAAAATCACAGCTTGACCGTTGGTCCAAACGGTCAAGTGAAAGCTTCCGTCGAAGCCAAGGGCATCGTGGTGCAAGGGAAACTCGAGGGCAACGTACAGGCGAGTGATCGCGTCGAACTACGCAAGTCCGCCGTAGTCACCGGCGACATTTCGACCCAGCGGATCTCCATCGAAGAAGGCGCTTACCTCAAAGGCAAAGTTGATATCCAGGGCAAAGCCGACAAGGCGGCAGGCAAGTAGTTTCTTCGGACGAATACGAGTTGAGTGAGAGGGAAGTCGAGTCCCAGTGCACCGGTTGCCTCGGACGGAACTGAACAGGTCTGATGGCATCTGTAACGCATAACTTCATGAAGCTTTTTCGCGGTTCATCGGGTAGTACACCGGCGGAGACGCCGCAAGTTGCTCAGAAACTGACACGCCGCTCCAGCGGACTCGGCGAATTAGCCCGTCTGTGGGATAGCGAAACTCCGCTTTGTGTTCTCGACCTGGGATCCACGTCACCGGCCAACATTCGATTTTTCACCGAACGCAGCCACAAGATCTACAGCGAGGATTTGCTGGTCGCGTCTACGGAACCCCATCTTGTCACGAAAGACGAGCAGGGAAACGTAATCCTCGACAGCCGACGTTTTCTCGCCGACAACCTCCAGTATCCCGCCTCGCATTTCGATCTCGTGCTCTGCTGGAATCTTCCCGACTATCTCGATGAAAGCCTTGTCCGTCCGGTGATGGGCCGGTTGTGGTCGGTCCTGAAACCGGGGGGTATGCTCCTCGCGTTTTTCCATACCAAAGATGCAGGCCCGGATTCTCCCTGCTATCGCTTTCACATCGTCGAAAAAGACACGTTGGAAATGCAGCGGATTGTGCTGCGCCGCGAAGCACGACGTGGGCCAACGGGCGCGATCCACACCGCAATCGCCGATGGCTTCCGGCTCCAGCGAGTTTTCAACAATCGCCACATCGAAACCCTATTCCGCGATTTTGCCTCGATTAAATTCTTCCTCGCCCGCGATAACGTGAGGGAAGTGTTGGTCGTCCGTTAGCCTCTCCGCCATTCGAACATAGAAATAGCGTGCCACAGGCATGCCTGTTTATAGTGTTTGCCCGAGGACTCTAACAGTGGATGCCGATACTGCCATTGGTGGCCGCAGCGGCCATTTTCCCACGACGCATCTCTCGCTGCTGGAGGCGACCGCCTCCGGTCTCTCGAGCGCCGCGATGGATCAGGTAATCGCGCTCTATTGGAAGCCCGTGTATCGATTCATCCGCTTCAAATTCCAAAAGAGCAACGAGGATGCAAAAGATCTCACCCAGGGATTTTTCGCTAGCGCGATGCAACGGGATTTCTTTTCTCGATTCGATCCGCAGAGAGCATCGTTCCGAGCTTATCTGCGAATGGCCGTCGAACGATATGCCGCGAACGAATATGCCGCCGCGAACCGCCAGAAGCGCGGCGGCGAGATCCAGTTTGAGCCTGTCGAGGAGGAGCTTGCTTCAGCTGAGTCGCCGGAAGAAGAGTTCGAGCGGGAATGGCGTCGACAGTTGTTCGGTCTGGCGCTCGACGATCTGCGCTCGCACTGCCAGGCCTGCGACAAGCAGGTTCAGTTCGAAGTCTTTCGCGATTACGACTTGCGTGACGATGGCCGGCCTTCGTATGCGCAATTGGCCGCGAAATTTGGCATTGCTGACACCGCCGTCACGAATTATCTGTCATGGGCACGGCGCATGCTGCGGCAATTCGTGATGGAGCGATTGAAAGGAACGACAGCAGACTCGAGAGAACTTCACCAGGAGATGCGGCGCGTATGGAAGTAAGCGATTCGATTGTCGAGCATCTGCGGCAGGTTGCTTCGCTTCCGGATCTCAGCAGCACGCGTTATGAGCTCGAGGCTGAGATCGGACGTGGAGGCATGGGCGTCGTTTACTCTGCGCATGATCGCGAATTGGACCGTCGAGTAGCTCTGAAGGTTTTGGATGTCCCCCTACCCGGCGAGGCGCAGTTGATTGCTCGTCTCGAACACCCCGGCATAGTTCCCATCTACGAGGCCGGGACGTTGCCGGACGGGCGCGCATTCTATGCAATGAAACTGGTTAGCGGCAGGCGTCTGGACCAGTATGCGAAGACGGATCACCCGCTCGCCGAACGATTGCGTGTAATCCGTCGTGTGAGCGAGGCCATGGCTTTTGCGCATTCGCGGGAAGTCTGTCATCGCGATCTCAAGCCACAGAACGTCATGATCGGCGAATTCGGTGAGGTCTATTTGATGGACTGGGGCGTGGAGGCCGTGGCGGGAACGCCGGGATTCCGCGCGCCTGAAGCAGGGCTCGACAAAATCTCCGATATCTATTCCCTGGGAGCTCTGCTGCAGTACCTTGTCCCTGCGTCATCGTCGCCTGCCCTAAGTGCCATTGCCCAGAAAGCAACAAGTGCAGTAGCCGGTGATCGTTATTCGTCTGTCACGGCATTTCTTGCCGATGTCGATCGTTTTGAACAAGGACTGGCGGTCGAGGCGTGGTCGGAGCCCATCTGGCACCGCCTGCAAAGGTTTGCAACGCGCAATGCGATACTGCTCTGGCTGCTGGCCGCTTACACCGTTGTAAAGTTTCTATTATTTTTCTTGCGAAAGCCTTAAAGGAATTTCCGCCGATCTGGAATTCTTAGGCAGGAGGAAATATCAATGAACAAGATTGTGGTGGGACTGATCTTTGGCATCGTTTTGGGGGCTGTAGACGGCGCGACTGCCTTGTTTTATCCAGAAACACGACCGCTGATCGCCGGCATTATGGTCGGATCGTCATTCAAAGGCATGCTCGTCGGCCTTTTGAGCGGATGGTTTGCTCGAAAAGTGCAATCGACCGGATGGGGAATCGTGGTTGGTTCAGCACTGGGCCTGCTTTTCGCGTTCATCGTTGCTGTCATGGATGCGAGCAGTGGAAAGTCACACTATCTCGAGATCATGCTGCCTGGGTTCATCGTCGGCGCGATTGTCGGTTTCCTGACGCAGAAGATGGGCACGCCGGCCCTGGCGAAGAGCTAGTCATCAAGCCGCAGTCTCCATCGGACCTTCATTGGAGCCTCGCTGGGATTTCCAAAGAATGACTCCCATCCGGAAGAGGTAGTGTGTGGAGACATCGACTTTCGACGTTTGGGGTGTTTCGGAGACGATCTCTCGGACCTCTTCCGGCGTGTAAGCTCGCTTTACTGACGCGACTCCGTCCACTCGCGAGACGTAACTGCGCATGAGTGGGAAGCCGGCATATACCAGTGCCAGGTGCAAAGGATGCCGAATCAGGTCGTTGATCACGAAAGCATGCCGGCTCACCCGCAGCGCTTCGGTAGCAAATTGCCGCAGCTCCTCTGGTTGCAGATGATGTGCGAACAAACTGCAGCTGACCATATCGAAGGTGGAATCGCGGAAGGGAAGAGCGAGAGCGTCGGCAGCCAAGGCTCGGTGTCGCGGGCGCAGGTGCGAAGGAACACGGTCGAGATCGGTGATGTCGAGGGTGATGCCACGGCGGGCGAGCTGAAGGCCGGCCGTACGTGGAACTTCGCCAAATCCTGCGGCGACCTCCAGGAGAGTCACGCGCTTCAGACTGGCTACCGACGCAACCCGAAAGATGAGCTTCCTGGTGGTCCCAACTCCGCCAAACCAGCGATTAATCCGGCAGAGGTCGCGTAGAGATTTCTGCGTCTCGAGCGCAGGGCACTCTTCGGAGTCAAGAATTTCCTCTGAGTTCGTACGGAGCATGCTTTGGCGAACTACCCAAACCCCAGTTAAGAGGAGTCTAGACCGATTCGTGCCGAAGCGTGTCAAGAAAATGTAAGGCGTAACAACTTCAAAGAACGAAGGAATCCCTACAGCTTTCGCCGGAGCAGTGTTCACTCTACTGGACTTCCGCGAGTTCTTCTTCCAGCAATTGCTTGCTATAGAGATCGCTGTAATAGCCGTTCAGCGCCAGCAACTCATCGTGCGTGCCTAGTTCGACGATGCGCCCACCGTGTAGCACCGCAATGCGGTCGGCGTTGCGCACGGTCGAAACCCGGTGAGAGATGAAGATGGTCGTACGCCCCTGCATCACGTCGCGCAGATGATTGAGAATCTTGTCTTCCGTCTGGGTGTCGACCGAAGAGAGCGCGTCATCAAGGATCAGGATTCTCGGATTGCGAATTAGCGCACGCGCGATTGCAGTGCGCTGCTTTTGTCCGCCGGAAAGCGTAATGCCGCGCTCTCCAACCATCGTCTCGTAACTTTCCGGGAAGCTCTCAATATCGGCCGCAATATTGGCTGCTTCGGCGGAACGGCGGACATCTTCAGCGGAAGCAGAGTCGACGCCGAATGCAATGTTCTCGCGGATCCGGTCGCTAAACAGGAATGTCTCTTGCGGAACGAAGCCGATGTGCTTGCGCAGAGACTTCAACGAGAAATCGCGGATGGGCCGATCGTCTACAAGAACCATGCCCGGCTCTGCGTCATAGATTCGGGGAATCAGGTCCACCAGCGTCGTTTTGCCTGATCCAGTCGGGCCTACGATCGCCAGACTGGTTCCTGCAGGAATGCACAGATTAATGTCGTGCAGGACCTGCTTGCCGTCATAGCTGAAGTTCAGGTTGCGGAATTCGATTTCTCCGTTTACCACTAGGTCCTTGGCGCCCGTGGCATCCTTGATAGCCGGCTCTTCCTGCATGATTTCGTTGATGCGGATCAACGACGCAGTTCCGCGCTGGAAGATGTTGATGACCCAACCGAGAGCGATGATGGGCCAGGTGAGTTGCATCATGTAAGTGATGAACGAGACGAACTGCCCGACGCTCATCGTGCCCGACAGCATCAACGTCGTGCCAACAGCTGGTGCAGGCGCTCCAAGATCCGAGATCAATCGGACCGTGGATTGCCCAGTGAGCACTTCGCGACCGCCAAGCCACAAGACCAGAACCAGCGCGCAGCCGAGCATCAATTCCAGAGTTGGCCATAGCATGCCCATCAGGCGCACGAGTTTCAGGCTGCGGCGAATATATTCCTTGTTTTCCTTTTCGAAAGCGTGAATCTCAGCGTCTTCTTGAACATACGCGCGGATGAGGCGTGCCCCAGAAAAATTCTCCTGGGCCCTCGCTGAAATGTCAGAGAACATCGCCTGAATCCGTTCGAAACGCTCGTGGATGCGTCGGCCAAACGTCTGGATGATGATGCTGACCGCAGGAAGTGGCAGGAACGTGAATAGTGTCAGCCACGGACTGATCGAGATCATGAACGCGAGAGCGCCCGCGGTGTAGACGATCGTATTAGCCGAGTACATGATGGCCGGGCCCAGCAGCATGCGGACGGCGTTCAGATCATTGGTCGCCCGCGCCATAATGTCGCCGGTCCGATGGCGTTGGTAGTACGAATAGCTCAGGCGCTCGAGCGCGGCAAAAAGGTCATTTCGGAGATCAAACTCAATATCTCGCGAGATGCCAATGACCACCCAACGTGTCAGGAATTGAAAGATACCTTTGCTGATCGCAATGGCGAGCAGCATGCCCGCATAAACGAGGAGTTTGTGGCGAGTCACGCCGGCATGCAGATCGTCGGCAGCCCGCCCAATTACCAATGGGAAAAGAATCCAGATTCCATTCGTCAGAAAGACGCATACTGTGCCGAAAATGTATCCCCAGCGGTATCGCTTGAGGTAAGGCAGAAGTGGGCGCAGATTCTTGGGAAACATGAAGTTAAGTAGATGAGAATAGTAGCAGGCAGGCTGCAGGATTTCAGGACTTGGATTCGGTACCCGTCACGCCACCGGCTCTAGCCCTGGAGGTGATTGTCGTCGGCTATTGCTTGATAAAGCGCTTGACGGAAGATTTTTCCATCGCTTCGCTCTGGCCGCAGAGGCATTGAAATGAAGGCTGAGAGGGGAGTGCCGGGTCCCCGCAGTTGGAACAAAGGAACCGGTCGCGCCTCGGAAGAGTTCTTTGCTCGCCAAGGGAGGAGATCCCTTCCCAAGGCGGTAATGCTCAACCTGGTCAGAACCAACGTCCAACTCACGAAGAAGATCAATCCGACGTCCGAAAAGGAGTTGCTGCTCATCGCGCTGCTCCTGGGGGAAGGCTCTCGGCGAAAAGCCGATGAACTCTCCTCGCCAGAGAGTTCATCGCAAAATCGACTACTGTTGCTGCTCCTGAGATTGCTGCTGCTGCATGTGCCGCTGCATTCGTTCCTGCATGCGCTGTTCGTGCTGGGCCTCCAGTTGCTTCAGTTGCGTCTTTTGATCGGCGGTGAGCAACTGGTAGAGCTCGTTGTGAGTGCGCGTTTCCTGCATCGTGATCTGCTGTTGCACCTGCGCTTTTTGCGCCGCAAGCGCTTGGACCTTCGCCTCGTCGTAATTGCCCTCGACATATTGGCGGATCTGGAGGTCGATCTGGCGATCTTGCTGGAACAGTGGACGCATCAGCGGATGCTCTTTCTGCATGATCGCCTTGGCTTGTGCCTTTTGATCATCGGTCAGGTTAAGCTTGGCGAAAAGGAAGTGGTCCATCCCACCCGGTCCGAATCCATGGGCATGACCATGCATTGGCGGTGGCGGCGGAGCGTCTTCTGCGGTCTGGGACTTCGCGATTACGGAACCGAGCAGTACGGCTAGAGTCGCTATCAAAAGTCGGAAACGAATCGATTTCATATTGTCACTCCTGTAATCCGGGTCTACAAAATGCCTATCGCAAATGAGAACACGGCGGGAGCCGCAAAAGCGGTAAAAAGACGGTCAACCGGAGTAAAGTTTTGTAACCCCCACGCAGGTACTCGGAACGGCGCCAAGGGGTTTATTTGACAATTCTTTACCACTTGCCCCTTCTGATGGGTGCACAATGAAATGAGCATGGAACGAATACTGGTTATCGACGACGATGTGGAGCTCTGCCACTTGGTTGGGGAATATCTGCGCGCAGAAGGTTTCACCATTGAGTGTGTTCATGACGGCGAGAGCGGGCTGAAGAAGGCGGAAGCCGGAGATTATCTGTTGGCCGTTCTCGACGTGATGCTGCCGGGTATCAATGGGTTTGAAGTGCTGCGACGGATTCGCGCGACATCGCGGCTCCCAGTGTTGCTTCTGACCGCTCGCGGCGAAGATGTCGACCGCATTGTAGGACTGGAAATCGGAGCCGATGATTATTTGCCCAAGCCCTTCAATCCGCGAGAGCTGGTCGCAAGAATTCGTGCGGTACTTCGCCGAACGCGGGGCGACGGCAACGGAGCACCCTCAGCGCCTGATGTCGTCACCGTGGGCGATGTTGAACTGGATCCTGCCACCCGCACCGTCCGTCTGGAAGGCAATCCTGTCGATCTAACCTCAGTCGAGTTCAATCTTCTGGAGGTATTGCTCCGTGAAGCCGGCCGCGTCGTTCCTCGCGAACGACTGGTCAATGCAGTGTTGAGCCGCAAATTCTCGCCCTTCGATCGCAGTATCGATATGCACGTCAGCAAGGTGAGAAAGAAACTAGGCGACACGGAGAACGATGAGCACATCAAGACCGTCCGCGGAGTGGGATATATTTTTGCGCGCCCACGCGAGAAAGCCAAGGTTTAACATCTAGAGGGAATCCACGGATGAAGAGTCTCTTCGTACGAATCTTTTTGTCGTTCTGGTTTGCGCAAGCATTGTTCTTCGTGCTCGCCATTCTGGTGACACTCGCTTTCCGTCCGCGCACTTCGACCTGGGAGGCACTCCGTACCTCGGTTCTGAATGAAGCGGTCAGCGCCTACGAGGAAGGCGGGGAGAAGCAGCTTCGGGAATATCTGGACGACCTGGATCGAACCCAGCATGTCCGCGCTTACCTGTTTGACGAGCACATGGACGAGCTTGCTCACCGCGGCGCGCCGGATTGGGCGATGCGAGTAGCCGCTGGAGGTCCGCGCTCCCCTCACGATGGATTTCTTTTCCCCGCGCCGCCGATGCAGCGCGATTCAAAAGCCTCCCTGGACGGCAAGCATCGCTACACAGTCGTGATGGGATTACCGCCCGGACCCCGCGTGTTCATCGGTCCACGCGGCGTTCCATTCACTGGCCTGCTGATCGGAGTCCTCACGTCAGGCTTGGTCTGCTATCTGCTCTCCTGGTATTTGACCAAGCCAATCGTGCGCCTCAGAACAGCCACGAGGCGGCTGGCCGCCGGAGACCTCAGCGCCCGGACCGGTGCTTCGCCTACTTCTCGTCGCGACGAGGTAGCCGGACTCATGAGAGATTTCGATGCCATGGCCGAACGAATTGAGACCTTGCTGAAAGCCCAATCGAGACTGCTGAACGACATCTCGCATGAGTTGCGGTCTCCTCTTGCGCGTTTGAACGTAGCCTTGGGCTTGGCTCGTCAGCGCTCCGGCGTGGAGAGCACGGACATGCTCGATCGCATCGAAATGGAAGCCAGCCGCTTGAATGAACTGATCGGCAGGATCCTGACACTCGCGAGACTGGAAGATGGAGAGCAGCTTGTTCCGCAAACGCCGGTTTCGCTGGATGACCTGGTCGCGACCGTCGCCGAAGACGCTGAGTTCGAAGCCCAGGCTCGTCATTGCCATGTGACGACTTCCATACCCGAAGGCGACTGGCTGGTCAGAGGAAATCCCTCTCTCCTGCATAGCGCGGTCGAGAATGTCGTCCGTAACGCCATCCGATACACGCATGAGGGAACCTCGGTCGAGGTGGCGTTGAGCAGTGAGCCCGCGGTTGGAGGCAAGGAAGCTGTCGTCCGCGTGAGCGATTCCGGCCCCGGCGTGCCTTCCGATGCCTTGGGTAAGCTTTTCGAGCCGTTCTATCGTCTCGACGAAGCTCGTGGCCGCCAGACTGGCGGTGTTGGCCTGGGTTTGGCGATTACTGAACGAGCGGTGCGTTTTCACGGAGGAAAGGTAACAGCGTTCAACCGCCAGCCCGCCGGGTTGATGGTAGAGATCAGATTGCCTTTGATTGTCTCCGGACAGCAATTGGTGAAGCCGCCTCAAGCCGTTCCGCTGTTTCAGGCGTGAGACATTCCAAACAGGTGTGCACCGGGCACGTTTTCGTTTAATTCCCGTATACTGTCTTACTGACTGTGTGGGCAACTCCGGGGTGGTCCCTGGGTTCCAACCACTTGGCGGAATTGCTCTTCCACCACTTTCCTGATACACAGGTAGATTGAGTTTTCCGCAAATTCAGACTTTTGGAACGCCCGGCGCGGGTCCGGGAGTGTGTTCGCTTAAATCTCACAATAAACGATGGAGATGGAAGAGAGAATGTCGAAGAAACTTGGTCTGCTCGGGGTGTTTTTGGGGTTGGTGCTTCTCGGCCTTTTGCTCGCGTGCGGAAGCAGTTACAACGCCTCGTCAGACGGATTAGTCATTGTAGGCAGCCAGGGATCGGCCGTACTGGAGACCTTTAGTTTCACTCTGAATAGCGGACACGTCTCAGCTATTGCGAACTCGCCAAATGACACCGCCAATGATGTCTGCATTCTCAGCGGTCTCCCGGGCGCCATCGTGGTCGATAGCACGGGCTCCTACGCGTTTGCCATCATCCATTCGAATACAACCTGCCAAGGCAGCAAGACTGGAATCGCGACATTTCAAATCAGTTCCGGTGGAAACATCACACAAACCGCAGGACTAACGTCGTTTAAAGGCGGTGTAAACCCACAGACAATGTCCCGAGACTCCGCGGGGAAGTTCCTGTTTGTGGCCGATCGTGCCAATTCAACCGGCGCCGGCAAGGTGTCTGTGTTTGCCATCGGCTCTGGCGGAAGCCTGACCGAAGCGCCCGGTTCGCCTTTCTCCATGCCCGCGGCTCCAATGACTCCTGATATCGTCGATGTTGCGGCCAGCCCCACAACCTTCCCCAGCATCGGCGTCAACGGAACGGTGAATTCTGTCTGCTCAGTTCCCGGCACGGTTGCCCCAACGTCGCAGTACCTGTATGCAGTGGATGCGAACAACTACGGCGTATGGGAGTTTTCGGTGGATACGAGTTCGGGAACGCTGGGCAATCCTCCGGGCGCGGCCCAAGCCGGCTTTTTTGCTTCCGACAAGATTCCGATGGGCGTGGCAGTCGATCCCTGCGATCGCTTCGTCTACGTTAGCGACAGCCTCGCGAACAAGATTAGCGGCTACACGATGTGCGTTACCAGCGCTCCGACTGGCGCATGTCCGCGAGCTGATGGGAGCTTGGTCCCGATTTCTGACTCGCCATATATCCTGACGGGCAGCGCCAATGGCCCGGGACCGCTCGCTGTCGACCCGTATGGAAATAACGTCTATGTCGTTGGCACTCTTTCGAACACTCTCTCCGCCTTCAAGATCAGTCCCGTGACTGGCAGTCTGACGGCGCTGAGTCCCGCTACCGTTGCCACTGGATTACAGCCAATCTCAATCGCAATTCGAGGCGACGACAACTGGCTCTTCGTTACCAACTATGGCGCCGCCACGGTTTCGCACTATTCCGTTACGCCGGCGACAGGCGCGCTTTCCGTCCTGCCCACAATTGCGACGGACAACCAACCATGGGGAGTAGCTGTGAAGTAGGTCGACCTTTGACCTTGGCCTTTAGACCCTTGCGAATAGACGGCGCAAGCTTGTGCAATCGCTGGTCACAACACCTACCGCAAAACCACGGTGATCTTGCGAGAGAGGTGGTCAATCAGTTGCACGCAACGTCGGCATTTCGGTTTTCGTGATGAGATGAATCATGGTTGGCGAGGACCGGTCGTAGCTCTGAGCCTACTGACTGGTAGAGTGTCAGGTCACTTCCGGCGGGGCCTGCCCACTCAATGGCAGGCAACCACACGTCTGAATCCGGGTCATCGCTAATGGTGAACAGGTGCCGGAATCGTTCGGGATGAAATTTGCCGTCCTTCTCCATAGTCCAGACAGGGCTGCTTGCAGGGAAACGAGCGATTGAGTATCTGGAGCCCTCAACTGGTGAGTACTGAATTACCATCAGAGCAGCCAAGCGGTCGCTCGGCGAATCGGAAGCGTACTCAATTAATTCCAGTCTCCCGTTGCCCCCGCCCATCAGGTAGCAAGAAGCAACCTTACGCCCCGTTAAGGTCTCTGCTTGTTCCGCAATTTCATTGTTGCATTTCTTTTCGTGAAGAATAACGTCAGAGTCCCCGGTGCCCCACGTGAATAACTTCTGATGGGCGTTTGAGTCAACAAGCAAACAGTAGTTTCCCGCTGGAACTTCGCTGTCGGCGTCGTACTGAAAACGGGGGCTACCAGATCTGCCTGCCTTCTGAACAGCAGCCAGGCTTATCGCGGACCGGGTAGCGTGGGTTGGACAAACCGCTTTTGTAAGTAATCGAGCATTTGATTCATTGACATCCTTGCTGATCGTTACAAGTTGTCTCGAATTGACAGCGTAAGCAAAAACGCCATCGAACGCGGCGGTTTTCTGGGATTGTTGAGCGAACGACATGCAGGCAAAGGCCAATGACAGCAGAAAACCAAAAAGGATGGTCTTCCTCATATCACCCTCCTCAAACGTAAGTGTATGCCTATCGCGAGAACGGAGTTCTAAAGTGTTCTTGCAGGATGGTTTTTAGTAAATTGCCATTTCATTCTTCTACCATCAGGAAAAACATTTTCCTCTGAGTTGAAGAGTGTAATGGCCTGATTACAGCAGTTACCTGCGACCGTGACGCTCGTGACCGCCATCACATCCGGCTTTTCTTCGTAGTGGTGTAATCGCCCGTTCGGCTCGTTGAGCTAGCCGTATTAAGGCACCAGCACACTTATGGAAGCCACTTATCAAATCACACCCGAAATGCTCGGCCTCACCTGGAGACGGATATTGCGCCACGCGATGAAAACGTGCCTTCTGTTCGTCGGCATTTGGTGGCTCCTGGCACTTGTGTTCCATCGTCCGGTTCTGTCCGGCGCTGTGGTTGGCGGCTTAGGCGGCGTTCTGTTGTCGGTATTACTAATGCGCCCTTTCTCCCGTACACAACTGAGGGTCACGAATGACAGCATTGAAACATCGGACGGCCCTGTCATTCGCCACGATGCGATTGCGCGGATAAACGAATACAATGATGGTGAATTTCGAGGTATCGAGATTGTCGCCGCAGCTAAACCGCGCTGGTTGCGGAAGTACAGCATTTTCATTCCCGCAGCACTTCCAGAATATCCCCAGATTCGGCAGCTAATTGAGCGCTGGGTGCCTGTGCAAACATGGCATATGGCCGGATAGCTCCTGAATGGTTGTAGAAAAATCTCGATTTCACTCATCTACCATCAGGAAAAAACATTTTCCTCTGAGTTGAAGAGTGTAATGGCCTTCCATGAGAAGGCCGGTCGGAGTCAAGGGAATTCTGGGTTCATAGCGAGTTTTTTGTTCTTCGTCGGAGAGAAAAAGTTTTCTTCACCGAGTAGCC
>Ga0335081_10004701_pt1 | contig 21555 bp, 16 predicted proteins | sample Lox_Sample_35_FD_206713 | JGI IMG/M metagenome (GOLD analysis project Ga0335081, IMG submission 206713) | Soil microbial communities from Loxahatchee National Wildlife Refuge, Florida, United States - Lox_Sample_3.5 | ecosystem: Environmental > Terrestrial > Soil > Wetlands | place: USA... | reverse complement strand
GGGTGGCTCAGCACAATCGGTAACATTGAGTTCTGTTGTAAATCAAGAGGAGGTGAATATCCTGAAGGAACAACTGGGCCTCACTCCGACGCCGACGCTGCTGCCGGTTGAGCTGCAAACCCTTACCCTGAATGGCACAGATATCGGCTACATTAAGGTAAACAAGAACTTTGATGATTTGAATTTGCTGTTGAAGCTCTTTGAGCGCGGACTACAGGATTTTCAGCAGGACAAGGTGGCCGGATTGATCATTGATTTGAGGGATAATGGCGGAGGTGTTCCGCTGGGCCTGGCCGGCTTCTTAACCAATCAAACGATCGATTTGGGACAGCTGGAATATTACAATAAATTGACCGGCAAATTTGAGCCACAGGATCAACCGGACCAAATCCTGCCGAAAGAGCAATACCATTTTGACAAGATCGCCGTCCTGGTTGGTCTCAATTGCGCCAGTGCTTGTGAGCTCGAGGCGTACGGATTCAGCAAAGTTCCCGGCGCGGTTGTGGTCGGCGAATACCCGACCGCAGGCGTTGAAGCTGAAGTTTCGCGCGGCCAGATCATCATGCCGGAAGGAATCAATATGCAGTTCCCAACCGGCCGCGAGGTCCTTCCCGACGGTTCTCTCTTCTTGGAAGGAACCGGCGTTCAACCCGCACTCAAAGTGCCTGTGAACGCGACGAATGTATTATCCACGGGGGATGCCGTTCTGACCACCGCGGAAAATTCGATTCTCGGACAGCCGGGTTCTTCAACGCCGGGTTCGGCCTCCACCGCACCGACTCCGTCTGCCACGCTCCAGCCGGCGGCTAGCGCTCCGACCATTGACACGATCAGCCAATCACAACAGGCCGCCTCTTCGGGCGCGCCTCAACTTGAGCAAGATGCCACTGAACAATATCAGCCGTCCGATTTTGCCAAGCCTGGAAGCCTAACGTATACAGTCTCCTTGTCCTCGACGGATCAGGTCCTTTGGACGTATGGCTGGTGCGCGACGACCACAGATATTCTCAAGACAGACCTTAAGAATATCCAGTTGAAATTCACCTTGGACGGTCAGAATGTTCCGGAGAGCGATTTTGCAACGGATGATAGCCCTCAGAACGGAGAGCAATGCCATACCCTGTACGTCGCATTGAGCAATTGGGTAGTGGGCCGGCATCATCTCGTCACCACGGCCACGTTTACCAGCAAGATCAACGACGGCACATCGGACTATGCTGCCGGCGATTATGTATTGGACTACACAGTGAACGTTCAGCCGTAGTCACTTACAGTTAAGTAATAAGTTGCTGTCAACGAAATCAGTCTACGAACCTGTATTTCAACAATGCCCAAACGGCGTCGAAGGCGTCGTGCAGCTGGATCTTTTTCCCTTGCGTATAGTCGCGCGGATTGAAGGATATCGGCACTTCATAAATTCGATAATGACGCTTTAAGATCTTGGCCGTAAACTCTGGTTCAAAGTTAAAGCGGTTGGCGCGCAGTTTCATGCCCTCGACCACCTCGCGGCGGAAGACTTTGTAGCCGGTTTCCATATCGCTGAGGATGGTGTCGTAGAGAATGTTGGTCATGAAGGTCAGCAACTGGTTGGCGATCATGTGCCAGAACATCGCCACCCGCCGCGGCCCGCCGAGAAAGCGCGAGCCATAGACTACGTCTGCAATGCCATCTTCGATGGGTTGGAGCAAAGTTGGATAATCGTGAGGGCTGTATTCCAAGTCGGCATCCTGGATCAACAATGTGTCGCCACGCGCCGCTTGAAGTCCAGTGCGGACTGCCGCGCCCTTGCCTTGATTTCGCTCATGGAAGATCACGCGTAAACCGTCTTTGCCATTTAATTCCTGTAGCACGCCACGCGTCCCGTCTGCGGAATCATCGTCCACCACGATGATTTCCCAGGCGAGGTTCGTGGCCCTGACGCGCTTTAGAATTTCTTCGATATTTTGTCTTTCATTGTAAACGGGGATGATCACGGAGAGGTTCATCGGCGACGATTATAAACGAAATATGTAATCTGTTGGCGTGCTATAATCCAGTCATCCAAAGAATTTCTTGAAATAGGTTTTCAACATAATGAATGACATTGAACGATTGCGCAACGTGCGCGGCTTTTTGCTGGATATGGATGGTACGTTCTATTTGAGCGATCATCTGCTGGAGGGCGCGCCACGCTTCATTGACTTGCTGCGGCGGCAAAACAAAGTGTTTCTTTTCCTCACAAATAATTCTTCGAAGCAGGGCAGACAGTACGCGGAGAAGATTACTCGGCTCGGACTACCAGTAACGGAGCAATCGGTGCTGACTTCGGGAGAAGCGACCGCCCTCTATTTGAAAGAGCGACATGCTCACGCAAATATTTTCTTGTGCGGCACGCCATCTCTGGAAGAAGAATTCCGGCGACATGGTTTTCAACTCGTCCAAGAGAAGCCGGATTTTTTGGTGCTTGGCTTTGATCAGACCCTGACTTATAAAAAGCTCTGGATGCTATGCGATTTCGTGAGAGCTGGTATCCCATATGTCGCCACTCACCCGGATTTCAATTGTCCCACCGAAACCGGCTGGATGCCTGACACGGGCGCGATGATTGCCTTCGTCAAAGCGGCGACCGGACGCGAACCTGACCTCGTGGTGGGCAAGCCCAATCGCCTCATCGTGGACGCGTCGGCGTTGAAAATGAATCTACACATAAATCAAATGGCGATGATCGGCGATAGATTGTACACGGACATTGCGCTCGGTCAATCGAGCGGCATCGCGACCGTTTTGGTCTTAAGCGGCGAAACGAAAATCGACGACTTGAAAGGCTCACCTTTCCAGCCGGATTACACATTCCAGAATTTAGCGGGTGTGGCGGATTGGCTTGAGAAGAACTGCTAAACTGAATTTCCGCCTTGCATGGGACATCCCACAGAAAAGTCGGTGGGATGTCTATTTCAAGGTGTTATCCACCGATGGTTGCCCGGATGACTTTAAATCCTTCCTGATCGAACGCTGATGCGACGCGATCCTGAAGTTGCTTGCCGGGCGTGAGCGAGATCATGTAACCGCCGCGCCCGCCGCCGGTGACCTTGGCGCCCAACGCACCTCTCTCGAGTGATTCCTTGCACATCTTGTCTAGAATCTCGTGCGAGAATTCCATCTCGGCGATGAGCTGCTGATTTTCGGTCATGACCTTTCCCACGGCTTTCAAGTCACCTGCTTCGAGCGCCCTTTTCATTTCTTTCCCTTGATCTGTGATCATCTTCATGCGTGAAGCAAAGAGCGCCGGATTTTCTTTCTTCTGGCGCTCGCTGAATTCATCGAGCAGGGCGGTGTTGGCGGTGATGCCGCTGTTGGCCAATACGATTTCAAAAGGCTTTGGAGTTTTGATCTTTTCGAAATGTTGCTCTTTGTGCTTCAGATAGAAAAGCAAAAGCCCGCCATACGTTGAGGCGGTATTGTCCACGCCGCTGGCAACGCCGTGGTATGGAAACTCGCCCTGCCAGGCGACATGATTGATCTGCTCAATCGAATATCCTAAGTTGAACTCTTCGTTCAATGCCCGGGCCAGAGAAACGCAACTGGCCGCGCTGGCACCGACTCCGCTGCCGGCTAATAAGTTTCCGCCGACCGTGATCTTGATCGGATTCTGCCTGACGTCGATCTTCATCACTTCCAGGATCCTATCGATCGACTTGGCCTGCTGGTCCTCTTTCTTTTTCTTATATCCCGGGACCTCAGTGCGGTTATCTTCCAACGTCCAGCCCGAGCCGCTCTTGAGTCGTTCAACGGTCGTTTCCGTTTCATAAGAAATTGCCGAGACAATAGCCGGAACTTCCTCCAGGACAAATTGATCCCCTATTAGGATGGTTTTTCCAAAACCGGTTCCTTTACCCATGTGATTCTCCTTGAATGATTTTTTCCATTTCTTCGATCAACATTTCTTCTTTGCCAATTGCCACCGTGGTTGCGGCGGTCAGACTGTGACAGGCGTCGGAGAATCCTCCGAGCCTGTTGGTTGCCTCGGGAAGCAATATATTGAGCCCCATCGTTCTTCCTGCCCTGATCTCTCCTTCCATGGCAGGGGAAACTCTCATTGAGATTTTTACCTCATTAAACCGAATCTCACCGAATCCTGGAATCTCATCGGGAATAATTTGGAATCCAGCAAGATATTTATTCGGGTCAATCAGTTTTGTCTCGCGAATCGCGTCACAGAATGCACCGATCATTTTCACGCCCATCGGGAAGAAGCGGTCTTTGACTTCGAACCATTGGATGTGCGGTGCTTGCTTCATCCCGCCGGATTTAAGCTCTGCGATCTCATCGTCAAAAATCTTTTTGCGGGTCGCCTTTAGATCTTCCACCAGCTTGTCGGACTCAGGCGAAACGCCTTCGAGGCAAACCTTGACACCCATATCGGGCCCGCCGTGGTAGTAGCCGACTCCGCCCAGGACATCGAGATAATCGCCAAACTCAGCCACGTTGATATGGCCTTTGGGAGTCTTTAGGAAATATTGTTCGCCGACTTTCATTTTCCTGATTTCGATTTTACCCTGTTGCATTGCTTCAACCGCCGCGTCGCGGTTCTGACTCACGAGCGCGCCGTCTACGAAGAAGCCGTCTCCGACTCCGCCGATAGCGGCGATATGAGCCATGTCGCGATTGATGGGATTCATGGTGACTGCAAAAAGATAACAGGTTGTCGAAGCGGAAATATCGCGATCGCCTTTCAATCCGAAGAGATCGGGATCAAGATTCATGACGCGTGGGTCGGTCGAGGCTTCAGCGACGTGGTGATCCAGAATCAACGTCAGATTCCGTCCGCGGTTCAACTCGGACAGCAAGGGAGCGATCCTGCCTGCAAAATCGGCAAAGACCAGGAGCTTGCCCTCTTGCCCATAAACCTTGCTCAGAACCGCTGGATACGGCTTTTCTAAACAAAAACGCCGGACTGTAAATCCCTGCCTTTCAAACGCGCGGGTCAGGATGGCGCCAGACGTGAGCCCATCAGAATCATTGTGGTGAAAGACTTGGACAGTCTTATCAGGCCATTGCAGGAGTTCCCGAATGGCATGGTCCATTGCATCAAACCAATTGTTCAGCATTATTCTCCTTGAGTGAATTAGTAAATGGGCTTGTTTATTTTATCACAATAGAATCTGGACGGAGCCTCGATCAGGTCCAACCAGCGTTAGCATCTCAATCAGCATGTCGCTCGGCTGACATTTTGCCTATTTTCGTTCAGATACTCCAAAATGGGATTGTCACGAGAGGAGTCCGACCAACGTGCTATAATCCAATCATCGTAGAAGATTTTCTGAGTTTTTTTTCATTTTTTGAAGAGGTGGCATGACTGATCTCAAACAATCAACTCCATCGAATGTCTCTTTTGTTCCGCCGCAGGTTAACAGCCTGGATGATACCGGACTTTCACCGCTCTGGCTCCAAGACTTGGTTTTGAAAGTTTTGTATTTTCGTGGTTACATGACGGGCTTCAAAATTGCTGAAGAAGTGGCACTTCCATTTGCCGGCGTGGTGGATCAGCTGTTGACGGTACTCAAGCAGGAAAAATTGATCGAGGTCAGGTCTTCGCAAGGCGGGCTGGGAGAGGGTGCCTACACTTATGGTATTACTAGTATGGGAAATACACGAGCCCGCGAGGCCTTGGAGCGTAGTCAGTATGCCGGCCAGGCTCCTGTGCCTTTTGAGGTGTATAACGAGGCAATTCGCCGCCAGAAAAGCGGACGGCTGACCGTCACCACGCGTACAATGCGGCAAATCCTTTCGCAACTGGTGATTTCCGAGACCACTTTCCAGCGGTTGGGGCCCGCGCTGAATTCGGGCACCTCCATTTTTCTGTACGGTCCTCCCGGAAACGGCAAGACAAGCGTAGCGCGTGCCTTCGGCAATCTCGTTCTAAGTCAGACGATGTATATTCCCTTTGCCCTGTATCTGGACGGGCAGGTTATAAAGGTCTATGACGCGACCAGCCATCGGCTTGCCGCGGATGTCGATGGGAGCGGCGCGACACCGACAACCGGCAACCTGCGCGCCACCACACGACGCGACCCGCGTTGGGTGAAGATCCGACGGCCCTTTATTGTGGTCGGCGGCGAATTGACTCTCGAAGGCCTTGACTTGGTCTTTGACGACACCCATAAATATTATGAGGCGCCGTTCCAAGTGAAGGCCAACGGCGGGATTTTGCTGATCGACGACTTTGGACGGCAGCAAGTGCGTCCTCGCGACCTTTTAAACCGTTGGATTGTTCCTCTGGAAAACCGCGTGGACTTTTTGCGCCTTCACACGGGCCGGAAAGTGGAAGTACCTTTCGACGTCTTGATTGTCTTTTCGACGAACCTTCCGCCAAAGGATTTGGTGGATGAGGCTTTCCTGCGCCGCCTCCGTCATAAAATTGAAATCGGCGACCCTTCTTACGAAGACTATCGCGAAATATTCCGTCGGGTCGCCGGCGACAAAAAGATTGAGTACAGCGATCAAGGGCTGGCGTATCTTTTGCAGGAATGGTATATCAAACGCAATCGTAAACTGCGTGCTTCGCACCCCCGCGATCTGTGTGATCAAATCCTCGATATTTCGCATTACCTTGCCGTTCCTCCAACGATGTCGCGCGAGATGATTGATCGCGCCGCCCAGGCTTACTTCGTGGAGATCTAGATTCTTAGCAAATCATGTTTGAAGGTCTTTCTCGCCCCCTCGTCTTTGCACACCGTGGCGCCTCGGCCCATGCCCCTGAAAACACGCTTGCGTCCTTTGAGCTGGCCTTGTCCCATGGCGCGGATGTGCTGGAACTCGATGTCAGGCTCAGCGCGGACGGTCGGGTCGTTGTAATTCACGATTCAACCGTGGATCGCACCACGAACGGTCATGGACGCGTGGCACAACTAACTTTGGCGGAGCTACGCTCGTTGGATGCCGGCAGTTTTTTCTCGGAGAAATATCGCGGTGAAAAGATTCCGCTGCTCGAAGAAGTCTTGGACGCAGTCGGTAAAAAAACGTTTCTCAATGTTGAATTGAAGGACCGCACCACGCCTCACGACCAGCTGGTTGAATACGTTTGCGCGTTGGTTGCAAAATATGGGCTGGAAAAGCGCGTTATGTTTTCTTCCGTCCTGGCCTCCAATCTTGGAAAAGCAAAGCGAATATTGCCCGAAGTTCCACGCGGTCTATTGGCTCTCGAGGGCTGGATGGGCGCATGGGCACGGTCGTTTGGTTTTAGTTTTGGAGATTATATTGCCCTTCATCCATGTCTGACGGATGTGACGAAGCAACAGATTGTGCGGGTGCACCGCCTGAAACGGCGTGTCCATGTGTGGACGGTGAACCAGGCCGAGGATATCGCGCGTCTGAAGACATGGGGTGTGGACGGCATCTTTACAGACGATCCGCAATCGGCTTTGCAAGCGTTGGAAAGACTGTTGTGATTTTGTCCCATCACTTTGATTCCCACTTGAGCAGGCCGGTGACCGAATGAGATTGAAACGCCTCTTTTTGACGGTTGGACTGTCCGCGCTACTATCGGCTTTGATCGGCACATCGCTTCCGGCGCGCGCGCAGACCGCCGTACCGCCGCCCGAGGTCCGTCAACTGTTTGATGCGATGACGCCTGAAGAGCGGGTCGGTCAATTGTTTTTGGTCACGTTCACGGGCACGGACACAGGTCAGCAGTCCCAGATTTATGATTTAATTGCCCATCATTATGTGGGCGGCGTGGTTTTGTCTGCGGGCAACGATAATTTTGTTGCCTCGCCCAATACGGTGACGGCAGCTTATCAACTGGTGCAGGGCTTGCAGGATATCGAATGGAATACCGCCCAGGATTTTTCAGGCACACCGTCGGCTACACCGACCGCTCAACACGCCTACGTGCCGTTGTTCATTGCGACCACTCAAGATGGCGACGGCTCGCCGGGCGACCAGCTCTTGAATGGCTTGACCCCTCTGCCGTCCGAGATGGCGATTGGCGCATCGTGGCAGCCTGACTTGGCCAACCAAGTCGGATCGGTGATGGGTCAGGAACTTTCATCGCTTGGTGTGAATATGTATTTTGGCCCATCGCTGGATGTAGTTGACTTGCCCAATCCATCCGCCAACGGCGATTTGGGATCGAGCGTTTTTGGCGGCGACCCTTATTGGGTCAGCCAAATGGGAAGTGCTTACATCAGTGGGTTGCACGTCGGCAGTCAAAACAAAATGCTGGTGATTGCCAAACATTTTCCGGGCGAGGGAAGTTCGGACCGCCCCAATGCGGAAGAGGTCGCCACCGTTCGAAAATCCCTCGACCAGTTGAAGCAGATCGATCTAAGCCCATTCTTTGCCGTGACAGGCGACGCGTCCTCGTCGGATACCACCGCTGACGGCCTGTTGGTTTCCCATATTCGTTATCAGGGTTTTCAGGGAAACATCCGCGCCACGACGCGGCCGGTGAGCTTCGATCCCCAGGCGCTGACCACCATCCTCAGCCTGCCTGAATTTGGCGTCTGGCACGACCGCGGCGGCCTGCTGGTCAGCGATGACCTCGGTACGAATGCGGTACGGCAATTCTATACTTCGGGTACAAGCTTCCCGGCTCAAATCGTTGCCCGCGACGCATTTGTCGCTGGAAACGATTTGTTATATCTGGGAAATATCGTTTCCAGTGATGAGCCGGATTCGTATTCCAGTGTCTTGGAAATCCTCAATTTCTTCGTGCAGAAATATCTTGAAGACCCAACCTTTGCCCAGCGCGTTGACTCTTCTGTGCTCCGTATCCTTAGTCAGAAATATCGTCTGTACGGAAGCTTTGATATCGCCAACGTGCTGGTCCCCAAAACCGAATTGGACAATCTTGGCCAGTCGCAATCGATTACACTCGATGTAGCGCGTCGCTCCGCGACGCTGATCAGTCCCGATCCACAGGACTTAGCCACATTGATTCCATCGCCCCCCCAGGCTCAGGATCACATGGTGTTCATCACGGATAGTGAACAACTCAAACAATGTACCAACTGCCCACCTCAACCTAATCTGGATGTCAATGCGCTGCAAAGCGAGGTCGCTCAACTTGTCAGTCCACACGGCGTCGCTCAGAATTCGTTCCTGCACTTGTCGTCGTATTCGCTCAATGATATTTCCGCCTTTCTGGCGGGAAATAATCCGCCGTCCAATCTCGAATCGGACCTGAGTCATGCTGCCTGGGTCGTTATTTCCTTGGCAGATGCAAATAATGGCCAGCCGCAAATTATCAGCCGCTTTCTCTCTGAGCACCAGGACCTGCTCAGCAACAAGCACGTTATTCTTTTTACCTTCGGCGCGCCTTATTATTTCGATGCCACCGACATTTCGCATCTCACCGCGTATTATGCGCTCTATAGCAAACAACCACCCTTCATTGAAGTGGCCGCGCGTTTGCTTTTTCAGGAACTGACTCCGGCGGGTGCCTCGCCGGTTTCGGTTACCGCATTGGGTTATGATTTGATTTCGATCACCTCACCCGATCCGAACCAAATCATCTCGCTCAACTTGGATTTACCGGCGGCTCCGGTTCCAACAGGCTCTTCCACGCCAATTTCCACGCCTGTGCCAACCGCCGTGCCGCTTTTCAAGATAGGCGATACGATTGCAATCCGGACCGGTGTGATCAACGACCACAACGGAAATCCCGTCCCCGATGGAACGGTGGTGCATTTTTCGATGACCCTGACTGGTGAGGGCGGAAATATTCTTCAGGAAGCCGACGCGACCACCACCAGCGGTATTGCGCGCGTCTCCTTCGGTCTGGACAAACCCGGCCTGCTGGAAATCCGCGCCACAAGTGATCCGGCGAATGTTTCCGAGGTATTGCAACTGGATGTGAGCGCCGGCCAGGCGGCGGCTATCACGGTGATTGTTCCAGTGCAAACGACTGAAACCGCTGTGGTGATAACTCCAACGCCTCCACCGGAACAAAACCCATTCATGACCCGCCAGGGTGCACCGCTTTTCAGTGCCTGGCTCTTGACGGTGATTTTGTTATTCGTCGGCGCATTGATAGCGTTTTTTGTCGGCAATCGGCTGGAGTCGCGGCAATGGGGAATTCGCTGGGGGCTGTGCGCGTTGTCCTGCGGCTTGCTGGCCTACAATTATTTTGCCTTCGGTCTGCCCGGAAGCCAGGACTTTGCCATTTCCAATGGGATGGGCGGTATCTTGGTTATTGCATTATTAGGATTATTGATCGGATGGGGGCTTGGCTGGCTTTGGTCGCAAATCGGATCCGGCTAGGCAGCAAACTCAGTGTATTAGGGTGATGAACAAGCTCAACAGCACTAGCCCAACGGCAACCCACAGCAAGATGCTGTCGAGAAGATTGCCGAAGATATTGATTTGGGGAATGTCAAATGCAGTTCCGGTCACGTGAGGGCGGACAGGCATCTTTCCTGAACCGAACAAGTATTCATTCAGAACACTGATGGCGTTAGGCCGCTCATCCGGATGCAAAGCCATAGCCCATAAAATTGCTTTTTCGGTTCGCTCGCTCAGTGTTGGATTGAACTCTCGAGGCGGCCTCAGGCTCGAGGGTTGAAGGAAGCGTTTGCGCGCATCCACGGGCGGTTCGTTGGTCATCACATGATACAAGGTCGCGCCGAATGAATAAATATCGGTGCGCGCATCAGTATGGGACTCGTCCGTGGCGTACTGTTCAATGGGTGTGTAAAGCGCCGTACCTTGTCCCTGGATGATCGTAATGGTGACTTCTTCCGGCGCCAGGATCTTTACCAGCCCGAAGTCAACTAATTTGAGCAACCCGGAGGGTGTGATTTTGAGATTGCTGGGCTTGATATCGCGGTGAACAATGGGTGGTTCTTGCGTGTGAAGATATTCCAGCGCATCGGCAAGCTGGCGGGCCCAGCCAAGGACCTCGCGTTCGGAGAGGAATCTTTTTTCACGGCGCGCGTCCAATACCATGGTCCGCAAATCTTTGCCAGGGACGTAATCCATTACAAGATAATCGCGGGGCCCATTGGAAAAGAAATCCGAGACTTTTGGCAGGTTCGGGTGATCGAGGCGCGCGAGGATGGTGGCCTCGCGTAGGAATTGCTGGCGGGCTTCTTCTAGAAGATTGTCTGAGAGGGCACGATCATATTCCACTTCTTTCAGTGCGCACTGGCGTCCTTCCAACCGCAGATCGTCGGCTAGATAAATGGAACCAGCGCCGCCCTGTCCGATTCGTTCGCGGACTTTATAACGGTCATGCAGCACCTCTCCCTCGTTTAGCGAAAGGGGCACGCTTCTCCTTTGTGCGGCTGTGCAATGGATCTCGGCGTGGATTCTGCACAGAAACAGAATTTATGCTATATTATAAACGTCTTTGTTCCAAAACTTGCTGTTCAAATAAAATTGAGGGTACTTATGAATCGTCGCACCGAGGAATTTCCCATGCTGGTTGCGGATGAGGGTCCGCTTAAGGGTCAACGCTGGCCGCTGAGCCGGACCGTTGTGCTTGGGCGCGAATCCACGTGTGATGTAGTCATCGCCGATCGGCAGGTTTCGCGCTTCCATGCCAGGCTGACGCCCACGGACGAAGGCATTATGGTCGAGGATCTGGGAAGCAAGAATGGCACCCATTTGAACGGCACCGCGCTGACTTCGCCGATGATGCTGAAAGATGGCGACAAACTACAGGTTAGTTTTGTCCAGGAATTCCTATTCTATACGTCCGACGCTACCATGCCGTTGACGGCGGGCGCAGGCCATGCCGGACGGCTGATGATGGACCATAAATCGCGCAGTGTATGGGTCAACCAAAAACAGCTGGTCCCTCCGCTTTCAGCCCAGCAGTTCAAGTTGTTATGGCTGCTTTACGAGAATCAAGGACAGGTGATCGCGCGTCCCGATCTGGTCGAAACCGTGTGGGGCGAAGAGCAAGCCGCCGGTGTTTCCGATCAGGCCCTGGATGCATTGATCCGCCGTTTGCGCGACCGGATCGCGGAATTGGATTCACAGCATCAATACATTGACACGGTGCGCGGCCACGGCGTGCGGCTCGATAATCCGCCGGTATAAAGTCTGCAAATTATTGAAGGGTAGAACTCATGGCGAAAATTGACCTGCCCCTGAATCAGATTATTCAGGGGGATTGTATTGAGGAATTGAACAGCCTGCCCAAAAAGTCCGTCGACGTAATCTTTGCCGATCCGCCCTATAACCTTCAATTATCTCAGGAACTCTGGCGCCCGAATATGACGAAAGTGGATGCGGTGGACGATTCATGGGACAAATTCGACAGTTTTGGGGATTACGATATTTTCACGCGCAATTGGCTGTCGGCTTGCAGACGCGTACTGAAGGACGATGGGACCATTTGGGTTATCGGGGCGTATCACAACATATATCGTCTGGGAACCATCTTGCAGGATCTGGGATATTGGATTCTCAATGATGTGATCTGGATCAAAACGAATCCCATGCCGAATTTTCGCGGCACACGCTTTACGAATGCGCATGAAACCCTGATCTGGGCGCAGAAGATCAAGGGAAGGAGTTATACATTCAATCATCATACAATGAAGGCGTTGAACGATGATCTCCAGATGCGGAGCGATTGGAATCTGCCAATTTGTTCAGGAAGTGAGCGCATCAAAGTACGGGGACTAAAGGCCCATTCAACCCAGAAGCCCGCGGCCCTGTTGTATTTGGTGCTGCAAGCCAGCACGAATCCGGGAGATGTTGTATTAGATCCGTTTTTCGGTACCGGCACGACCGGCGCGGTCGCCAAGCAGTTAAAGCGGAATTGGCTTGGCATCGAACAGAATAAGGATTATATTCGCGCCGCGAAGAAACGAATTGATAATGTCGCTGACCTGTTGCTTAATGATGCTGTGCTTTCAACAACGCCGCGTAATAAAGGTTTTAAGATTCCTTTCGGTGATCTCTTGCTGTTAGGTTTGTTGGAGCCAGGCGATAAACTATATTTATCCAAAAAAGGAAATGAAGCAACTCTTCTGGCGGATGGACACATTTTATCTGGCGAACATCGCGGTTCAATCCACGCTGTTGCAAGTACCATATTGGGCGCTCGCTGCAATGGATGGACGAATTGGGAATACGTCAATAAGAAATCGGGCGAACGCGAAAGCATTGATTTGCTGCGAAAAAAAGCAGAAAAATTAGCAATGCAATAAATAATCGTGAGACGCTGATTTTGAATTTCAAAGCAATGAGATTATGGATAGTACTCCCACAGATTCTTATTCTGACGCACGGCATTATGATCTTGTGGAAGGTTCCTATGCCACTGGGGAATTTCTTGATTTCTATCGGCGGCAAGTTTCTCGATACGGCGAGCCTGTTCTTGAACTTGCTTGTGGTTCAGGACGGCTCACGATTCCACTTGCGGCAGCAGGCATAAATATTACAGGCTTAGATATATCTGTCGAGATGCTTGGATTGTGGAAATGAAGGCTGCTGAACAAAAAGTCAATGTTTCGTTCATTCGAGGGGATATTCGCGACTTTGATTGGGGCAAAAGTTTTCAACTCATCTTCATTGCCGCGCAGTCTTTATCCCACTTATATAAACGCGATGAGATGGAGGCTTGTTTTGCATGTGTCCGGAAACATCTAAGTGACGGTGGCAGACTCTTGATAGAGTTATTCAACCATCATTGAGTTGCATGCGCGCAGTGCAGACACAGATTATCCATTCGACAGCGGTGTGTTTGAGAATCTGAACGGAGAGGGGCGAGTTTTTGTCACTTATCGAACGCATTATGACTCGGCAGCGCAAATCCATCATATTCGTTATTTCTAGCGCAGTGAGGCTCGTGGCGAAGAAAAAATTTTGTCGTTTGCGATCAGACAATTCTTTCCGCAACAGATTGATGCTTTGTTAGAATTTACCGATATGTTAATCGAACATAAGTACGGCAATTATGCTGAAGCAGCTTTTTCAAGCGATACCGACAAACAGCTCATTGTCTGCTGTGCAAAGTAGTGTTGAGTCATAAAACCATTGATAAGCACGCGCTCAACACCTCTCGCAACACCATCTTAATCATTTTTCCTGGCGTTTGATACTTCTGTGTAAAGCCCATTTGCGGAATAACTAAATGCCAATTACCATTCACTATTACTCATCCTCCATCCTTATCTTAAGGAGTTTCCTTTGACCTCATTGTTTCGTTCATCGTGGGTCTGGCTGCTAGTACTTTATACCATCGCCAGTTTTCTTGAAACCGTTTTCTGGGGGCAGATGGCAGCTTTCACACCGATCTTTTTGGCCAACCTCGGCATGGCTCAATCGCAGATTCCGCAGATGGTGGGCATCATCGCGGCCATCGTCGGTGCGGCCGGGATCCCGTTCCTTCCGTTCTGGGGCGCGCTGGCGGATCGATATTCGCGCCAACCGCTGGTGGTGCGGTCCTTCTTTATTTATCTTTTGGCAGGCATGACTTCGGTCCTGGCCGGCAACGTCTGGATTTTCGTGCTGGGGCGCTCGTTGATGAGTCTTTCGCTGGGCAACACCGGTTTGATGCTGACGACTTTGGCGGAGCGCACGCCATCCGATCGCCAAGGTTTTGCATTTGCGGTCATGAGCAGCGCGAGCCCGGTCGGCGCGTTCGTTGGACCTTTGATTGGCGGTCCAGTTGTAGATCACTGGGGTTTTCGCACATTGATGTGGGTTGACGTTGCCCTGATGATCAGCGTTGTGCTTTCATTGACGTTCGGTTATTTTGATTCGTATCGCGGCAAAAGCCGGGATTCGATCTGGCACATGGCCGGCGATTCGATCCGCGTCTCTTTTCAAGCCGGACGTCTGCGTACGATTTTCGTTGCCTTCTTTTTGCTTTATGCCGGTTGGATGATTGTCTTTTCGTACCTGCCGGTCGTAATTTCATCATTGTATCAAGGCAATGACCCTGCTTCGGCCATCGGATATGTCCTCGGCGCGGGGGGCGTCATGGCGATGATCCTTTCCCCGCTCTTTGGATCCATGGCAGATCGTCTTGGTCACTGGCGGGTTTTGATGATCGGCGCGGCGCTTGAGACGATTCTTTGGCTCGTTCCGTTCTGGACCCGGAGTCTGATTCCGTTTTCGATCATCATCTGTATCGTCGGCGGAATTGCCTCGGCCGTCTTCTCGATCTCGTTCAACGTCTTGTCTTCATCGGCCTCCGTCAGCATCCGTGGGCGCGTGATGTCGTTTGCTTATCTTCCCGTCAACGTTGGATATTCTTTTGGCCCCTTGCTTGCCAGTCAATTGGTCCGGTTGGACCTCTTCTACATTTTCCCGATGGCATTTTTGTTTACCGGACTGGGACTTCTAGTGTTGAACATCGCTCGGCAACAGCCCGCGCCTTCGGATATGTAATTGAAACTCCCGCCGTTGTGAATGGCAGGAGTTTCGTTCACTTCATCTTTTGCTTCATCGAAAACTTGAGGGCGGTCTTATACACTTTTTGCAGCTTATCCGCCACGGCCTTGGCTTCTGCATTGCCTTGGCCCGCCTGGGCTTCAATCTGAGCAACTAGGCCGTTCAAGGCTTCCATAAACCCATCGTTCACCACGGACGGATTATCACTCAACATTTTTTCGATGGCCGGCTCGTCCGGAGCGTCGAGCAATTGCTCGATGAATGCGACTTCGGGCGGAGGGGCAGAGGCTTCTTCGAGAACTTCCAGCATCTTTTGCAGTTTGCCCATGCGCGCATAGTCATTCTTTTCGGAAGCCACTCTCAACAACCTTTGGACAATGTCCACCGTATCCTGTGTGAACGATTGAATATTATCCTTGGTCGCCTTCGCCACGTCATCCTGTGCCAAAAGCTTTTCGATCAGCTCCTGCGCCTGCTTGTAACGCGCTTCCAATTGCTTATCGATCTCGTTGGTGTAATCCAGAAGCTTGGTGCGCAAATGTTCCAGCTTCTTCTTCTGATCGTCGGAGGCTCTATCGATCATCTCGGTCAGCGCTTGAAAGAACGTGTAATCCATGCCGTTGCGCGCCAGCGATACGTATGCTTTGAGTCGCGCTTCGCCCGGCGCTTGGATCAGCAGGTCAAGCAATTTCTCGCGCGTCAAACCCTGCCCCGCCTCCTGCAACGATTTTGCGGCGGCCTCCAATTCGCCGACCTGTTCCTGCAGTTGACGGCCATAGTCCGTCTCGGCCAGCAGTTGTTTTTGCAGGTCTGACATTTGTTTGGCCAGTGGTTCCTGTCCGCTTTGGACACCCGCTTGCAACAGGCGGCTGAACAAAGCAAAGAACTGCTCGTCAAACAATTTTGCGTTTTGCTTGATCAATTCGCTCCGCACATCAGCCGAGGTAACTTGCAAAAGCCGGTCAATCAAACTCAACCTCTCTTGTTGCGCCTTGATCATGTCCGGTGTGATGCCATCCTTGCCGAGGATGGTTTCCATCATCGACTCAAAGGTCAAGTTGGCAACCGGTTTGAGCAGATAGCCTTTGCGTTTTTCGGGCGGCAGTCTATCCGTGATCTGCGTGATCATCGGTCCGATCAATCTCTCCTGTTCGTTGATCGGTAAGGCAAGTTCCGGTGGAAAATAAGTCAGGAGCAGTTCTTTGTCCGCGTCGTGATAAACGATGGGCGTGGCAAGCCTGCCCTCGTAGCCGCAATAGGGACAGCGTGCCATATTCGATATTCCGCCGAGCAAGCGTTGCTTGGCGCCGGGGTCGGTGGTCACGTCAAACAGCTGCTCAACGTTGGCGGTGATCATCTGTTTACAGCGCGGACATGCAATTTGTGTTTGAGGCATTCTGATTTCCGATTTATGATTTTCGACCTACGATTTAAGTTTGTCGTTGCGAGGGTCGACAACCGAAGGGTGCTTGGGAACAGCGCAAACTCCTTCAAGCCGACTCGAAGCGCATTGACCGCAATGACCTTAGCGAACAAGTTCTTCCAACCGATCAACGTAACTTGCCATTACCGCAAATGTCTCCTCCACCGGCTTCGGCGTGGTCAGATCAACACCCGCTTTTCTTAAGACATCCAGGGGGTACATCGAGCCGCCCGACCTAAGGAACCCAAGATAATCCTCTACCGCACCGCGTTCACCGCGCAGAATGCGCCCAGAGAGGGCGTGCGCACCGGAAATGCCGGTGGCATATTGATATACATAATAGTCCTGGAACAGATGGCCGAAGGTCGACCAAACCATCCCGACCCGCGGTCGATCCACCTTAACTTTTGGACCGAAACCTTCGGCGAATAAATCCGCCATCAGCTCGATCATGGAATCTGCCGTAAGCGCCTCACCTTTTTCCACTCGTTGATGAGTCTCCAGCTCGAAACGCGCCAGTGTCGGCATCTGGAAGAAATAGCGGAAGAAGTTCGACATGGCTTCCTCGATCAAGGTGATCTGGAAATTGGGATCTTTCACGGTCTTGAGCAAATGACCGCGCACCATCGCCTGGTGGAAGTTGGAGGCGACTTCGGCCACGAAGAGCGAATAATCGGCATAGGCCAGAGGTTGGTTTTTCCAGGTCAGATATGAATGCATCGAATGGCCCAGTTCGTGCGCCAGCGTGCTCAGACTTGCGTATTCGTTCGTGAAGCTCATCATGATGAATGGATGCGTACCCGGCGCGCCGTAGGAGAACGCGCCGTTTTGCTTGCCTTTGTTGGGCGCCCAATCCACCCAGCGCTCTTCGAGGCAGCCTTTGCGGAGCACATCCACATACTCTTTTCCCATGGGGGCCAGCCCTTCGCTGATCATATCCACGGCCTGTTCAAATGAAAGTTTGATGCGCTTCTTGGCAAGCGGCGCCCACATGTCGTAGTAGGCGATGTCGCGTTGTCCCAATGCTCTGCGCCGAATCTCGAAATAGCGATGCCAGACCGGCAGGTGCTTCCGGAACGTGTCGATCAGATTATGGAAGACTTGGACCGGCACATTTTGCTCAAACAGCGAAGCAGCCAGCGACGACTCATGTTTTCTGGCACGCGAATAAAACACATTTGCCTTGATGGACGTTGTCAGGTTGCTTGCCAGCGTATTCTTGAATTCCAGATGACGATCCATGTAGTGCTCCCAGGCGGTCTGCCGAGCTTTACGGTCCGCCTGGTTCAGGATTTCATGGATAGAACTCTGCGTCACGACCCGCTTCTTGCCCTGGCTGGTTACGGCCGGCGCGAATTGAAAGTCTGCGTTGGCGATTAAACTTGAAGTGCTGGCAGGACCCTGAAACGGATCGGCCAACATGCCCAGCAGTTCTTCCACCTCGCCGGAGCGGACGTGATCCTGTTTTCGGAACAGATCATCGAAGAAATGGGCATAGACGGCAAGCTTTGAATCCTGTCTCATCCATTCCTCGAGCCTCATCTTGCCGATTGCAAGCAGCTCGGGCCGGACGAAGGAGACGGCCGCGACTACTTGGCCGAACATTCCACCCGCCTGACTTTGCATGCCCGCCGCAACTTGATCCGTTGTATCCACTGCCGAAGCAAAACCTGCATACATGAATACGCGTTGTGCCCGCACCATCAATCCTTCAAGTCCGGCCAGGGCTTCCAGCAGGACGGCGGGGCCTTCGCCCAATCGTCCTTTGAATTTTTTGAAGGGCTCGATCTCAGCCACTATATTCCGGACCTCTTCATCCCAGGCTTTGTGATTCTTGAATACGCTTTCAGCGTTCCACGTTTGTCCTTTTTCGACTTTCCTGCGGGGCGGATAAGAAACAGCCATGTTGTTTTCCTTTTTGGAATCGTCATTTGACGTTTGTTTGAAGATTGCCGTGCAATTTTACCACTTGCTTATCGAGCCACGAACTAACGCGGCAGGGAAAAACAGATGCGTGCACCTGTATCGGGCTTGGGGTCAACCCAGATGCGTCCTCCGTGCGCTTCGACAATGGCGCGGGCAAGGTACAGCCCCAGGCCCGCGCCCTTGGTTTGCTTGACAGCGGTCGTCGAACGATAGAAGCGGTCGAAGATGTGCGGCAGGTCCTGCGCATCGATGCCAGGGCCCTGGTCGCTGACACAAACCACCACTTGTTCCGGGCGTACTGATCCGCCGATCTTGATCTCGCCCTTTGGCGCATACTTCAACGAATTCGAGACCAGATTGGCGATCACCTGCTCAACGCGCGTTTCATCGGCGAGGATAACGGGGAATTTATCGGGGAATTCCGTGGTGATGGTATGCTTCTTAGACTGAGCAGCAAACCGTTCAGCCACGCGGCCAGCCAAAGCCGGGAGGGAAACGTCGGCTCGATTGAGACTCAGTCCGCCCGCTTGAAGCCGCGAGGCGTCCAATAAGTCATCGATCATTTTTGACAATCTGTCGGCCTCCTCTTCGATGACGGCCAAACTTTCGCTGACAACTTTTCGATCCCACTTCGCATCATCGCGGCGCAACGTGGAGGCATACCCTTTGATGAGCGTGACCGGCGTGCGGAGTTCGTGGCTCACGATGGAAATAAACGTGGATTTGATCTCCTCCGCGGTGCGAAAATGCGTGATGTCGCGCACGGTGACAACGATGTTGCGGAGCTTGCCATCGTCGGAAAGAAGCGGGGCATAGGTCGCACCTACCGGCAGCGGAGGCGGAAGCGGACGCTTAAGATCCCCTTCCACATAAAGCGTGGCGTTGGGTGTCAGCGGCCATCCGCCTTGTTCCGCTTCTTCAAGCGTTGTGCCCTGTGGGTCGTTGACCCATTGAATGACCTCCGAATGATGTTTGCCGACTACATCGTCGCGTGATTCGCCAAAGAGTTTTTCGAATGCCGTATTGCATCGTTCAATCGTGTGGTCGGCGTGCAGGATCAGGATGCCGTCGGCGGCGGAGTCGAGCAACGCATCGAGGCGTTGTTTCTCATAGCTAACCTGTCCGTAAAGCTGAGCATTGAAAACTGCGATCGCAGCCTGGTCCGCAAAGGATTGAAGCAGAATGCGGTCGTTGGGTGTGAAAAGGTCAGGATAATTGCGGAAGATGAAGATCACGCCAATCACCTGTCCATGGGCGGCGAGGGGCAGACCTGTGCCATTCAGCAACCCGAGGCTGGCGGTGTAGGTTAAATCCTTTAACATGCGGTTGAGTTCGCGCACGTCGAGTTCGCGGACGTTTTCTTCCCCCAGAAGCGGCTCAAGATAACTCAGGAATGCCGGCTGGATTCGGTGCGCTGCCGCGACTCTCCAGCCCTCCGATTCCTTGAGTGCAATGAGTCCGGCTTGCCCTGCCAGCATCTCCACTGAGACGCGCAAAATGCGCTCCAGCAGCTTTTCGAGGTCGAGTTCCTCAGTCAGCAGGCGCACAATCTCGAGCAGGTAGTCGCGTTGGTGGACGCGAAAATCGGGAAGCATAGCGTGATTTTATCACCCGCCATTTTTTGCAGGCATATGAGTTCTGTTAACAAAAAACAACCCCGGTTCGGAACCTGTTTCAAAAGCCAGGGAATTTGCTATAGCGAGTGATCATGGCCGGCAGGTTGTAAATGAATGCTGCTGTCAGAAGAACGAGAACCGCGCAATACGCGTATCGGCTTTTCTTTCGGATCACTTCCATGAAGCCTGCGAATAAGAACAGCAAAGCCACAAAGAACTGGATGATGTATGTGGCCTTGATGACCAGATTGGTTTGCATGAAGTATCTATAGACGAACCAGAGATAACCGAAAATGGTTGATAGGGCCAGCAGGGTGATAAAATCCAGGGCGGTCCTTTCCAGTGTCAGGGGTTGGCGCAATTGAAAAAGCAGGACAACGCCGAACACAAAACCCGCGAGCAGCAATAGGCTTGGCAGGATGGCAACCAAATTTACCCTTCCCAGGTACGCGGCCATGGTATCGTAATTTCCTGTGCCGTTCGATGCGAAGGCCGGTTTTATGTAAGTGAAGTAGCCCCAATAATCCCCCCACGTTTCCGAATACATGATCCCGAAAAAAGACTGACGATCAAACACCGGCCTGACGGGTTGTTGAAAAAGTACCATGTTTCTTAAACCGATCTGCCGGAAAAATGAAATGGTTGCTGCAATCGACGGGTATTTGGGTTTATTGATGTTGAACGCGGAAAATGTCCCGTAGTCCAAATATAGGTGGATATAAAACCAGCCTCCTACGATTGCACTGAGGACCGTCATCAGGAAAAATTGGCGCGCACGAAGCCAGCCCAAGCGGCGATCCCTGACAAAGATCCAGATCAGGAGCAAAAAGATCGCCGGGAAGATGAAGAATCCCCATTGCCTGCTTAACACAAGCAATCCCAGCGATACGCCCGTGGCGATCACCAGTTTGTAATGGAACGTTGTAGTCACTAAAACTTCATTGATGAGGTAGATGGATAATGTAATGAAAAATACGACATAAGGTTCGCCGCGCACCTGGGAAAATGTCTTGTAGTAAACCGTCAGAAGTGCGAGCATCGTCAATATGGAGATTTTGAAAAAGCGATTGTTCGGTTTGATTTGCTCGGCGATCATCAATAAGAGAACGGTCGTGCCGATGGAAAGTAAAACATTGAGACCTTGGGCAAATTTGCCGTCATACAAGCGGCAGGTATTGCTGTAGTTGAGTCCGTTATAAATCTGGAGAGCGTCCGGGGCGTGTTGTTCACAAATTGCGTCAAAGCCGGATGGCAGCA
>Ga0335081_10004700_pt1 | contig 21566 bp, 21 predicted proteins | sample Lox_Sample_35_FD_206713 | JGI IMG/M metagenome (GOLD analysis project Ga0335081, IMG submission 206713) | Soil microbial communities from Loxahatchee National Wildlife Refuge, Florida, United States - Lox_Sample_3.5 | ecosystem: Environmental > Terrestrial > Soil > Wetlands | place: USA... | reverse complement strand
TCGGGCCGGTGATCTCGACCCGGCGATCGAGCATGTCGGGCGGCTGCGGCGCGATGGTCCACTCCGAGCCGCGCACCTTGGCCGTTTCAGGCAGGAAGTCGGGCATCGCGCCCGCGTCGAAGGCCTTTTGCCGCGCGGCCCGGCGGGCGAGCAAATCCTGCCGGCGCTGCTCGAAAGTGCGCTGCAGTTTGGCCACGAACGCGAGCGCCTCGGGGGTCAAAATACGCGCAAATTCAGCGCTGATCGCGCCCGAGACCGCAACGCCGCGAGGAAGTGGATTAGAACTGGACATGGGCGCATTTTATGCACCCCGATACCGCGTCGCAACATGAAATCGTGGCGCCACAGGAGTACGCTCTCCCGATTGGCGGGTTGATGTTTCACCATACGAAATCGGCCCGGGCGCGCAACCGGAGATCTCCATGGCGAGCACGCATCGAATTCTGATTCTCGGCGCTTCCTACGGTTCGCTTCTGGCAACCAAGCTGCTGCTGGCCGGGCACACGGTGAAGCTGGTTTGCCTGCCGGCCGAGGCCGAGTTGATCAATCGCGAAGGCACCCGGGTGCGATTGCCGGTGAAAGGCCGCGCCGGACTGGTCGAGGTCGACTCGCGCAAGCTGCCCGGCAAGCTGTCGGCCGACCTGCCCGCGGCTATCCGGCCGGCCGAGCACGAGCTGGTGGCGCTGGCGATGCAGGAGCCCCAGTACGGTTCCCCGGGCGTGCGCGAGCTGCTGCAAGCGATCGCCAAGGCCGGGCTGCCCTGCATGTCGATCATGAACATGCCGCCGCTGCCCTACCTGGCGCGCATCCCGGGCGTTTCCGTCGCGGCGTGCAAGGGCTGCTACACCGACCCCGCGGTATGGGCCGCATTCGATCCCGACTTGGTCACCCTGTGCAGCCCCGACCCGCAGGCGTTTCGTCCGCCCGAGGAGAAAGTCAACGTGCTGCAGGTCAGGCTGCCGACCAATTTCAAGTCGGCGCGCTTCGCCTCGGATGCGCATACCGCGCTGCTGCGCGAGCTCGAATCCGGGATCGAGCAGGCGCGTTTCGACACCGGCACGGAGAAGATCGAATTGCCGGTCAAGCTCAAGGTGCACGACTCGGTCTTCGTTCCGCTGGCCAAGTGGGCCATGCTGATGGCGGGCAACTACCGCTGCGTCACGAAGGAAGGCATGCGCTCGATCAAGCAGGCAGTGCACGGCGACCTGGCCGCGGCGCGCGCGGTGTACGACTGGGTGGTGCGGCTGTGCAGGTCACTCGGGGCGGACGAGAAGGATCTGGTGCCGTTCGATAAGTACGCCGCCGCGGCTCAGGGGCTCGCGAGCCCTTCGTCCGCGGCGCGCGCCCTGTACGGCGGGGCGCCCAATATCGAGCGCGTCGACCTGCTGGTAAAGACGATCGCGGCGCAGAAGGGGATGCAGTCGGACGCGATCGACGAGATCGTCGCCCTGGTCGACGCACAGCTGGAGCTCAACCGGCGCGCGAAGAAGTAGTACGCAGGTCCTACTTTTCCGCCTCGCCGGCGTCTTCGATGCCGAGCTCCTGGATCTTGCGCGTGATGGTGTTGCGACCCATACCGAGCAGGTTCGCCGCCTCGATGCGCCGTCCGCCGCTGTGCGCCAGCGCGCGCACGATCAGGGAGCGCTCGAACTGCCTGCCCAGCACGTCGAGAATTCCGCTCTCGCCCCGCGCCAGCCGGCGCTGGATCTCGTCGCCTAGCGCCACGAGCCAGTCGGCCGTCGCGGCGACCGCGGGCTGAGCGCGGAACTCCGCCGGCAGGTCGCCCAGCTCGATCGCCTGCCCCGGCGCCATGACCGTCAGCCAATGGCACAGGTTCTCGAGCTGGCGCACGTTGCCCGGGAAGTCGAGCCGCCCGAGATGCTCTACCACCGCCTCCGATAAGCGCTTGGGCTCGACCCCGAGCTGCCTCGCGCTGCGCGCGAGAAAGTGCCGCGCCAGCAGCGGGATATCCTCGCGCCGCTCGCGCAGCGCCGGCATGCGGATCCGGATGACGTTCAGCCGATGGTAGAGATCCTCGCGAAAGCCGCCCTCGCGCACTCGCCTCTCCAGGTCCTGGTGGGTGGCGGCGATGATGCGTACGTTGGCCTTGATCTGCTGGTGGCCCCCGACCCGGTAGAAGCTGCCGTCCGAAAGCACGCGCAGCAGCCGGGTCTGCAGCTCGGCCGGCATATCGCCGATTTCGTCCAGGAACAGCGTTCCGCCTTCGGCCTGCTCGAATCTTCCGCGGCGCTGCTGCTGAGCGCCGGTGAACGATCCCCGCTCGTGGCCGAACAGCTCCGATTCCAGCAGATCCTTCGGCATCGCGGCCGTGTTGATCGCCACGAACGGCTTCGCGGCGCGCGTGCTGTGGCGGTGCAAAGCGCGCGCGACGAGCTCCTTGCCGCTGCCCGACTCGCCCGTTATCAGCACCGTCGCGCCCGATTGCGCAAGGCGCCCGATGGCTCTGAACACCTCCTGCATCGCCGGCGCCTGGCCGAGGATCTCGGGCACCGCCGCGTCGGGCTCGAGCGCTGCGCTCTCGCGCCGGCTCTCCTCGAGCGCGCGCCGGATCAGCTCGACGGCCTGATCGACGTCGAACGGCTTGGGCAGGTACTCGTAGGCGCCGCCCTGGAACGCGGCAACCGCGGACTCGAGATTGGAATAGGCGGTCATCACGATGACCGGGACCTCCGGATGGCGCTGCCTCACGCTTTGCAGCAGCTCGAGGCCCGAGGGGCCCGGCATGCGGATGTCCGAAACAAGGACCTGCGGCGCAGTTTCGCGCAAGGCGTCGAGCGCTTCCTGCGCCGAGGCGAACGAAACGTGCGCGATGCCTTCACGCGTCAGCGCTTTCTCGAACACCCACCGGATGGAGCGATCGTCGTCGACGATCCACACTGGCTTCATTTGTCCCCGAGCTCTCGCAAGGATCAGGCCAGCGGCAGCAGGATCGTAAATACGGTCCGGCCCGGCCGGCTGTCGCATTCGATCACGCCGCGGTGGTACTGAACGTAGGTCTGCGCCAGCGACAGGCCGAGCCCGCTGCCGCCGTCGCGTCCCGACACCAAGGGGTTGAAAATCCGATCGCGGATGGCTGCCGCCACGCCGGGACCATCGTCGATGATCTGCAATTCCAGCGCCAACGGATAGCGGTTGCGCACCAGCGTGACCTGGCGCAGCGCGCGGGTCCGGAACGTGATCGTTCCTTCTTTTCCGGCATCGGCTCCCTGCGAAGTAAGCGCTTGCGCCGCATTGCGCGCGATATTCAACACAACCTGGATCAGCTGCTCCTTGTCACCCACGACATCGGGCACGCTCGGATCGTAGTCGCGCGCCAGCGTAACGCTCGACCCGAACTCGGCCAGGATCAGGCTGCGCACCCGCTCGAGCACCTCGTGGATGTTGACCGGGGCGACGCGCGGCGCGCGATGCGGCGTCAGCAGCCGGTCCATCAGCGCCTGCAGGCGGTCGGCCTCCTTGATGATCACCTGCGTATATTCCCTCAGATCGGGCTTGTCGAGCTCGCGCTCGAGCAGTTGCGCCGATCCGCGCAACCCGCCGAGCGGGTTCTTGATCTCGTGCGCGAGGTTGCGGATCAGCTCGCGGTTGGCCTGCTGCTCGGACACCATCCGCTCCTCGCGCGCCAGGCGCAGCTGCTGCTCGATCGGGCGCAGCTCGATCAGCAGCGGGGTGCCGGCGGCGTCGATTCGAGCCACGATGCAGGACAAGGGCAGCTGCTCGCGCCCGGGGCGCTCGTAGGTGACCACCTGGGCCGTGTAGTCCCAGTGCGTTTTCAAGGCCTCGGCGAGGGTGTGCGCGATCTCGTCGCTCTCGCCGAACAGTCCGGGAAACGCCTGCCCGATCATCGAGCGCGCGCCGGTGTCGAGCAGGTTCTCGGCGGCGGGATTGGCGTAGCGCACGACGAATTCCTCGTCCAGCGCCACGACCGCGGTGGCGAGCAGATCGAGACCCGCCAAACCCGTGCTCACCGCGCCACCCCGCCGGCAATCACTTGTACAGATTGCTCAGCTCGCGCCTCAACGCGTCGATGTTCTTCTGGTGCAGCTCGACGTTGTCCTTGTAGGGCTGCAAGCGCGCCAGCACCCTGGCGTAGTTGTGCTCGTTGCCGTAGCGCACCGCCTCCTGCTCGTCGAGCGCTTTCTGCGCCTTCTCCAGCATGTCCTCTTCGCGCGCAAGCTCCTGTTCCAGGATTTCGCGCTGGCGCTCCTTGGCCGAGGCGCGCGCCTCCGAGGACTCGCTGGGAAAGCCCTGCGGCGTGGCGGCCTTCGGGGGCGCCGGCACGACATTGATCTCGTGGCTCAACACGGTGCATTTCTTTCCCCGCGTATCGCGCGCATCGTTGGTGTACAGCGGGCTGCTGGAGCCGGGCACCTCGCATCGGTACATGTCCGCGTGGGCCGCCTCGGCGGCAAGGCCGAGCGCCAGCAGCGCGAACGCCGTGTTGCGAAACATGGTCGAGAAGCCGCGTTAAATGGACGCTCTAAGTCTATGCCACCAAAGCGACTTCTAGCAATCCCAAAATGGCCGAAGGACGGGGATTCCGCCCCGTCCTTCGAGCCTTGCACCGGTCCTGGCCGGCTTACGAGCTGTAGTACATGTCGAACTCGACCGGATGCGTGGTCATCCGGAAGCGCGTCAGCTCCTCTTCCTTGAGCACCATGTAGGATTCCAGGAACTCCTCCGAGAACACGCCGCCTTTGGTCAGGAAGGCATGGTCGGCCTTGAGGTTTGCGAGCGCCTCCTCCAGCGACGCGCACACGTGCGGCACCCTGGCAGCCTCTTCCGGCGGCAGGTCGTACATGTTCTTGTCGATCGGATCGCCCGGATGGATCTTGTTCTGCACTCCGTCCAGGCCCGCCATCAGCATCGCGGCGAAAGCCAGGTAGGCGTTCGCCGTCGGGTCGGGGAAGCGCACCTCGACCCGGCGCGACTTCGGGCTTGGCACGTGCGGGATGCGGCACGACGCCGAACGGTTGCGCGCCGAGTAGGCGAGGTTGATCGGCGCCTCGAAGCCCGGCACCAGGCGCTTGTACGAATTCGTGCCCGGATTGGTGATCGCGTTGAGCGCCTTGGCGTGCTTGATGATCCCGCCGATATAGAACAGCGCGAAATCCGACAGCCCGGCGTAGCCGTTGCCGGCGAACAGGTTCTGGCCGCCCTTCCACACCGACTGGTGCACGTGCATCCCCGAGCCGTTGTCGCCCACCACCGGCTTGGGCATGAAGGTCGCGGTCTTGCCGTAGGCGTGCGACACGTTCCACACCGTGTACTTGAGGATCTGCATCCAGTCGGCGCGCTGCACCAGCGGCGCGAAGCGGGTGCCGATCTCGTTCTGCCCGGCGGCCGCGACCTCGTGGTGGTGCACTTCGACCTCCACGCCCTGCTGCTCGAGCGCGAGGCAGATCGCGTTGCGAATGTCCTGCAGCGAGTCGACCGGCGCGACCGGGAAGTAGCCGCCCTTGACCGGGGCGCGGTGACCCATGTTGCCCGACTCATAGTCGATGCCGGTCGACCACGGCGCTTCCTCGGACTTGATCTTGACGAACGACCCCGACATGTCTACGCCCCAGGTCACCCCGTCGAAGATGAAGAACTCGGGCTCCGGGCCGAAATACGCGGTCTCGCCCATTCCGCTCGACTTGAGGTAGGCCTCGGCGCGCTTGGCAATGCCGCGCGGGCAGCGGTCGTAGGGCTTGCCGTCGGTCGGCTCGATGACGTCGCAGCTCAGATTGAGCACCGCCTCGTCCGTGAACGGGTCCATGCGGGCCGTCGAGGGGTCCGGCATCAGCAACATGTCGGAGGCCTGGATGCCCTTCCAGCCGGCGATCGACGAACCGTCGAAGGCATGCCCGCTCTCGAACTTGTCCATGTCGAAGTACTTCGACGGCACCGAGACGTGCTGCTCCTTGCCTCTGGTATCGGTAAAGCGAAGGTCGACGAACTTGACCTCCTTGTCCTTGAGCATCTTCAAGACGTCATCGGGCGTCATCGCCATCGTCCAATCTCCTGAGTGGGTCTGTGGTCTGTGAAGTGAGCGCGGGGCCGGGGACGCCGGCCGAACGCGTCAAAATGAGCAGTTTCCGTGCCTAATACCGCGATTGTCCGTTGCTCTCCCCTGTGCTGAGGGGAATCTCGCGCATTCTACCCAAGCGTTATGCCCAACGCTGGTGCATTTTAAGCTCGCTTGCCCCGAGCCGGTGCGTGCGCCATGGTCAGTGGCGCATTTATATAATCCAGCGCAACGATGGCCGATACCGAAGCGATCAAGGCTGCCGCGCGCGAGCGAGCTGCGCGGCTCAAGCTCCCCTACGCGGGCGCGCTGTTGCCCCAGGAGGCTCATGCCCTGATGGGGGCCGGCGCGCGGCTGGTCGACGTGCGTACCCAGGCGGAGCTTTACTGGGTCGGGCGGGTACCGGGCGCCTTGCCGGTCGAATGGAACAGCTACCCCGGAAGCCAGCGCAACCCCTTGTTTCTCGAGCAACTGACCGAGCTCGTGGAGCGCGACGAGCCGGTGATGTTCATCTGCCGCTCGGGGGTTCGCTCGCACCACGCGGCGATCGTGGCGACCGAGGCCGGGTTCCGCGAGTGCTACAACGTGCTCGAGGGCTTCGAGGGGGACAAGGACGCGCAGCAGCACCGCAACAGCGTTGGCGGATGGCGCGTGGCGGGCCTGCCCTGGATCCAGGGTTAGCCGGCGCTCCAGTTCACCAGGCCGCTGTAGGCGGTGGCCAAGACCACGATGCCGAATGCAATCCGGTACCAGGCGAACGGCTTGAAATCGTGCGTCGCGACGTAGCGGATCAGCCAGCGCACGCAGACGATCGCCGCAACGAACGCCGCGCCGAAGCCGACCGCGAACAGGCCCAGATCGGCGCTCGAGAACAAGGCGCGGTGCTTGATGAAATCGTAGCCGCCGGCGGCGATGAGCGTCGGCACGGCGAGGAAGAACGAGAACTCGGTGGCCGCCCGGCGCGAGAGCCCGAACAGCATGCCGCCGATGATCGTCGCCCCGGAGCGGGAGGTGCCGGGAATCAAGGCAAACGCCTGGGCGAACCCGACCTTCAGCGCATCCTTCCAGGTCATGTCGTCGACCTGCGCGACGCGCACGCGGTGGTCGCGCCGCTCGGCCCACAGGATCACCAGCGCGCCGACGATAAACGCGAGCGCCACCGGCACCGCCTTGAACAGCCGGGCCTTGATCGCGTGCTCGAACGCAAGGCCGAGCACGGCCGCTGGGATGAAGGCGAGCGCCAGATTGAACACGAAGCGGCGCGCCGCCGGGTCGCTGCGCAAGCCGCCGAAGGCGTGCACGAAGCGGCGCCGGTACTCCCACACGATGGCGAGGATCGCGCCGGTCTGGATGACGATCTCGAATACCGCCGCCTTGGGGCCGTCGAAGCCGATCAGGTCCCCGGCCAGGATCAGGTGGCCGGTGCTGGAGACGGGGAGGAACTCGGTCAGGCCCTCGACGACGCCGAGGATGAGCGCGTGGATCAGCGTCGCGTCCGCCATCGCCCCTCTCAGCGCTCCGAGAGCTTCTGGTTGGCGGCGGTAAGGCGGTCGATCAGGATGCGCATGAAGGCCTTGTTGAACTGCACCTGGCACGCATCGCTCGCCGCGGTCAGCGCCTCGGCCTTGATTTCGAGCACCAGGACCGACGTGCGGGCGCGGATCGTGGTATTGCGCAGCGAGGTTTCGCCCGAGAAATAGAGCATCTCGCCGAAGCAGTCGCCGGCCCCGAGCGCGCTCAGGGGATGCCCCGCGCGCGTCACCTCGACCTCACCGTCCACCAGAACGTAGAAGCTCTCGGCGCGCTCGCCTTCCTCGATGATCACCGTCTGGGCCGGCAGGCGCTGCCAGGTCGCGGTGCGCAGCGCTTCCCAGATCTCGACCTCGCGGAAGTCGCGGAAGAAGGCGAGGTTCCTGAGCATGTGGAACTTGCGCGTGTCCGAAAGCTCCTCGCGCGGCGCCTCCAGGTGCCGCACCAGGCTCGCGAGGTCCTTGCCGAAATCGATCCAGCTCTGATAGCGCACCGCGAGGTCCTTCTGCAGGGCGCGCGACACGATCGCCTCGGCCGCCTCGGGCAGGTCCTGCCGCAGCGAGCGCAGCGCCGGCGGCCGGTGATTGACGATCTGGTACATCAGGCTCGCGTGCGAGGTCGCGGCGAACGGCAGGCGCCCGGTCAGCAGCTGGAACATCACCACCCCGAGCGAGTAGATATCGGTCTGGTGGGTCAGCGGTTCGTCCGAGAGCTGTTCCGGCGACATGTACGCGGGCGAGCCGACGTTGCGCAGATTGGTGTGGGTCGCGTCCGCCAGGAGCGCGACGCCGAAGTCGGACAGCTTCACGTCGAACGCGCGCGTCACCAGGATGTTGGCCGGCTTGATGTCGCGGTGGATCACGCCCTGCCGGTGCGCGTACTCGAGCGCCCGGCTCGACTTGAACACCACCTCGACCACCTTTTCCAGCGGCAGCAGGGCGTCGGCGGCGGTGAACTGCGCCAGCGTGCCGCCCGGGACAAACTCCATGACGATGTAGCTATAGTCGCGCTCGACCGCGGCGTCGAGCAGCGAAACGATGTGCGGGTGCTGCAGCTTGCCGACCAGCGCCGCCTCGTTGAGGAAGGTGTTGCGGCGCTTGGGGGCCGCGAGCCCGGTGTCCTCCGGGCCGTGCCAGAACACCTTGACCGCCACCTCGCGCCCGGCAAAGGCGTCGCGCCCGAGGTAGACGGTCGCCGTCGCGCCGCGCCCGAGCTCGGACAAAACGGTGTATTTGCCGATGTTTTGCGGTTGGGCGCTCAGTTTATTGCGTCCTTCGATCAAGTCCGCAATGCTACCCCAGTCGACGCGCATCCGGCCGCAGGTCGATCGCGTATGTGTAAGGGATTGTCGCGCCAGCGCGACGAATCGGCGGGGACAGGGGTCTCCGTCTACTTTCATTCCGCTCCAGGAGGATTCCAAATGAATCAGAAGCTCGTCATTCGCAGTGCCATGGCAGGACTGTTCGCGCTCGGAACGTTCGGCGCGCTTAGCGCCCACGCCGCCGACCCGAAGGGCATGGAGAAGTGCTTCGGCATCGCCAAGGCCGGCCAGAACGACTGCGGCAGCAACAAGACCGCCCACGCCTGCGCGGGTCAGGCGAAGACGGACAACGATCCGCACGACTTCAAATACGTCAAGACCGGTACCTGCAAGGAGATGGGCGGGTCGATGATGCCGGGCAAGATGTAGTTCGGGCCTCGCCGTGGACCCGGTCGGCGTCGGCTTGCGCGCAGTGCATTACGAGGATTTCCTCGCGCGCAAGCGCGACGTCGGCTGGCTCGAAGTACACAGCGAGAACTACTTCGGCGCCGGGGGCTACGACCTGCACGTGCTGCACCGGCTGCGCGCCGACTACCCGATCAGCACGCACGGCGTCGGGCTCGCGCTGGGCTCGGCCGCGCCCGAGGCGGGCGGCCACGTTGCCAAGCTCAAGCGCCTGGTCGAGTCCATCGACCCGGTGCGGGTGTCCGAGCACCTGTGCTGGGGCCGCGGCTTCAGCCGCCATTTCAACGACCTGTTGCCTCTGCCGTACACCGAAGAAGCGCTCGCGCTCATGACCGCGCGCGTGTCGCAATTGCAGGACAGCCTCGGACGCCGGATCCTGGTCGAAAACGTCTCGAGCTACCTCGAGTACCGGGCGAGCGACATCCCCGAGGGTGAATTCATCGCCGAGCTCGCCCGCCGCAGCGGCTGCGGGGTGCTGCTCGACGTGAACAATCTGTACGTCAATCAGCTCAACAACGGCAGCGACGCCCGCGCGGCGATGGACGCGATCGCGCCCGGCATGGTGGCCGAGATCCACCTCGCCGGCCACCTCGTCGCGCCGCACTGCGTGGTCGACACCCATGGCGAGCGCGTGGCCGAGCCCGTGTGGGCCCTGTACCGGGCCGCGCTCGAGCGCTTCGGGACGGTGCCGAGCCTGATCGAATGGGACACCGACATCCCGCCGCTCGAGGTGCTGCTGCAGGAGGCGCGGCGCGCGCGCGCGCTTCAGGCGGAGGCCTGCTGTGTCTGAGCTCGCCGCGCTGCAGCGCGGCTTCGGCGCGGCAATCGCGAGCCTGGAAAAGGCGGCCGAGGCGGCGCCGATGTTCCGCGGCCCGCCGCAGGCGGCGCTCGAGCGCCTCGCCGTGTACCGCGGCAACGTGGTCGGCGCCTGCACCAAGGCGCTCGCCGGCGCCTACCCGATCGTGGCCAAGATCGTCGGCCAATCCTTCTTTGAAGGCATGGCGCGCGAATACCTGCGGCGCTTTCCTTCGACCAGCGGCGACCTGAACGAGTACGGCGCGCAGCTGGCCGAGTTCGTGGCGCGCTTCCCGCACACTCAGGACCTTCCCTACCTGCCAGACGTGGCGCGCATGGAATGGCTGGTACACCGCGCCTACTACGCCGCCGACGATGCGCCGCCCGGCGCTCGGCTGGCCCCCGCCTGCGCGCTGCTCGCCTCGCCCTGGCCGCTGGCGCGCATCTGGGAGGTGCACCAGGACGACTACGAAGGCGAATTTTCGGTCAATCTCGAGGCCGGGCCCGGGCGCATCCTTATCTATCGCCCGCGCTTCCGGGTGCTGGTCGGCCCGCTCTCGGCCGGAAGCTACCGCTTTCTGGAGCGCATCGGCGCCGGCGCGCCGGTCGCGACGGCGCTCGAAGCGGCGCTGGTCGCGGAACCCGGCTTCGACCTGGGCGCGGCGCTCGCGGCCTGGATCGAGGCGCGTGTCATCGTCGACGCGGGGGAGGCAACGTGAACTCGTGGAAGCGAATTCTCGCCTGGCTCGGGCTGGCCACGCCGCTGCTCGACCTGTGGATCCGCTGGGACGTGGCGAGCGCCTTCTTCCGCTCGGGCCTGACCAAGATCGACAGCTGGGACAAGACCGTGTTCCTGTTCCAGGAGGAGTACCACGTGCCGCTGCTGCCGCCCGAGGCGGCAGCCTTCCTTGGCACCTTCGGCGAGCTCGCCTTTCCGCCGCTGCTGCTGCTCGGGCTGGCGGGGCGTTTCGCGGCGCTGTCGATGACATTCGTCAACATCGTGGCCGTCGTTTCGTACTGGCAGGTGCTCGGCAAAAACGAGGCCGCGCTCTCCTCGCACTACTACTGGGGTCTGCTGCTGCTGGTCACCCTGCTGCACGGCCCGGGCAAGCTGTCGCTCGATCACTGGATCCGGCGCTGGGCCGAGGCGCGCTCAACCTGAAAGGAAGCGCTCGACCGCAGGCCAGAATTCGGGTGCGGCGTCGGTGTCGTTGTGCGGCGCGCCGGCGAGCACGAGCTTGCGCTTGGGTCCTTTCCAGGCGCCGAACAGACGCTCGGCGTGCGCGGGCGGGATCAGCTCGTCGCTGCCTGCGATCAGGCATAGCATCGGAGTCCCGAGGCCGGGCGCCAGCGCGATCGAATCGAAGCGGTGCCGCAGCAGCCACTGCACCGGCAGATAGGGGTAGTGGCGTTTGGCCACCGCCAGCAGGCTGTCGAAGGGCGTGACCAGGATGACCCCCGCGAGCGGACGGCGTGCCGCGAGCGCCACCGCGACGCCGCTGCCGAGACTGCGCCCGAAGGCGAACACGCGCTTGGCGTGCAGCTCGTGCGTCGCGTACTGATGCCACCGAAGCGCATCGGAAACGAGATTCTTCTCCGAAGGCGATCCCCCGCTCGCGCCATAGCCGCGGTAGTCCGTCAGCAGCCAGGACACGCCCGGCGTGCGCACTCCCGTCGACTCGAGCATCGTCGAGACTTCCTCGGCGTTGCCGCCGAAGTAGAGCACCAGGTCGGGGCCGGAGCCAACGTGCCAGGCATGCAGCCGCGTGCCGTCGGTCGCGTCGATGAAAATCTCCTGCGCGGCGGGAAAGCGCGCGGCGGTCTCGGCGCGGTACGCGTCGTCGAGCCGCTGCGGGAAGAAGATAAGCCGGTCCTGCAGGAAGTAAAGCAGCAGCGGCAGCGCGACGGCGAGCGCGAGCGCGAGCTTGACGATCGAGGCGATCAACTCTTCTGGTACAGCTCGCCGCCCTGTTTGACGAACTCGACCGACTTCTGCTCCATGCCCTTCTCGACGTAGTCGCGCACGTCCTGGGTGATCTTCATCGAGCAGAAGTGCGGCCCGCACATCGAGCAGAAGTGCGCGAGCTTCGCTCCTTCCTGCGGCAGCGTCTCGTCGTGGAAGTCCTTGGCCGTGTCCGGGTCGAGGCCGAGGTTGAACTGGTCGGCCCAGCGGAATTCGAACCGCGCCTTCGACAGCGCATTGTCGCGCAGCTGCGCGCCCGGGTGCCCCTTCGCAAGGTCGGCGGCGTGAGCCGCGATCTTGTAGGCGATGATGCCGTCCTTGACGTCCTTCTTGTTCGGCAGCCCGAGGTGCTCCTTGGGCGTGACGTAGCACAGCATCGCGGTGCCGTACCAGCCGATCATCGCCGCGCCGATCGCGCTCGTGATGTGGTCGTAGCCCGGCGCGATGTCGGTGGTGAGGGGCCCCAGGGTGTAGAACGGCGCCTCGTCGCAGTACTTCAGCTGCAATTCCATGTTCTCCTTGATGAGCTGCATCGGCACGTGGCCCGGCCCCTCGATCATCACCTGGCAGTCGTGCTTCCAGGCAATCCTGGTGAGCTCGCCGAGGGTCTTCAGCTCGGCGAACTGCGCCTCGTCGTTCGCGTCGTGGATCGACCCCGGGCGCAGGCCGTCGCCGAGCGAGAACGAGACGTCGTAGGCGGCCATGATCTCGCAGATGTCCTCGAAGCGCGTGTAGAGGAAGCTCTCCTTGTGGTGCGCGAGACACCACTTGGCCATGATCGAGCCCCCGCGCGAGACGATCCCGGTCATTCTCTTCGCGGTGAGCGGGATGAACGGCAGCCGCACCCCGGCGTGGATGGTGAAGTAGTCCACCCCCTGCTCGGCCTGCTCGATAAGCGTGTCGCGGAAGATCTCCCAGGTCAGCTCCTCGGCCTTGCCGTCGACCTTCTCCAGCGCCTGGTAGATCGGCACCGTGCCGATCGGCACCGGCGCGTTGCGCACGATCCACTCGCGCGTCTCGTGGATGTGCTTGCCGGTCGAAAGGTCCATCACCGTGTCGCCGCCCCAGCGAATCGCCCAGGTCATCTTCTCGACTTCCTCGGCGATCGACGAGCCGAGCGCGGAGTTGCCGATGTTGGCGTTGATCTTCACCAGGAAGTTGCGACCGATGATCATCGGCTCGCTTTCCGGGTGGTTGATGTTGGCCGGGATGATCGCGCGCCCGCGCGCCACCTCGCTGCGCACGAATTCCGGGGTGATTTCCTTGGGAAGCTCGGCCCCGAACGATTCACCCCGGTGTTGAAAACTCAACGAGTCAATAAGACGCTGATTCTCGCGCATGGCGATGAATTCCATCTCCGGCGTGACGATGCCCTTGCGTGCGTAGTGCATCTGCGTCACGCGGCCGCCGCGGCGCGGCTTGCGCTTGAGATCGAAGCGCATCTCGGCGAGCTTGGGATCGACCAGCCGCCGGCGGCCGTATTCGGACGACGGGCCCTCGAGCAGCTCGCTGTCGCCCCGCTCCTCGATCCACTTCTCGCGCAGCGGCGCGAGCCCCTTGCGAATGTCGATCCGCGCCTGCGGGTCGGTGTACGGCCCCGAGGTGTCGTACACCAGGATCGTCGCGTTGCCTTCGCTCTGCGTAATCGCCCGCATCGGCACGCGCAGATCCGCGCGCGAGCCGGTGAGGTAGACCTTGGCGGAATTCGGCAGCGGCTTGACCGCCGCGTCGTCGACCTGCGCGGTGGCGGCTAGAAACTTGGGATTGGCGTTCATGTTCGCTTCCTTCGGCGGGATTACCCGCATCAGGTTCAAAGGGTCTCTCTCACCCGGCGGCGCCCGCCGCCAGGACCCCTGCGTGGTGCAGCCAAGCTACTGCAAACCGGACCCGATGACAAGCAAGCGGGTGAACGGATGTAAACTATCGCCCGCATAGCGGCTATCCCGCTTCCGGCGTAACCCTGATGAACATCGAACAAGCCCGCTTCAACATGGTCGAGCAGCAGATCCGGCCCTGGGAAGTGCTCGACCAGGACGTTCTGGACCTGCTCTACGTCGTGCCGCGCGAGGAATTCGTGCCGCCGGCGCACCGCGCGCTGGCCTTCAGCGACATGGAGATCCCGATCGGCGACGGCGAGCGGATGTGGGCGCCCAAGCTCGAGGCGCGCGTGCTGCAGGAGCTCGCCTTGCGCAAGGTCGATCGCGTGCTCGAGGTCGGCACCGGCAGCGGCTACCTCACGGCGCTGCTCGCGCACCGCGCCGCGCACGTGCACTCGGTCGAGATCCGGCCGGCCCTGGCGGCGTTCGGCAGGGCGAACCTCGAGCGCCACGGCGTCGACAACGTCAGCCTCGAGCTGGGCGACGCCGCGCGCGCCTGGCCTCAGCACGCCCCCTACGACGCAGTGGTGCTCACCGGCTCGACGCCGGTCGTGCCGCAGAGCTGGCTCGCGCTGCTCGCCCCGGGCGGACGGCTGTTCGCGGTCGTCGGCGACGCGCCGGTGATGACCGCCAAGATCGTCCACTGCAGCGCGCCGGGGGCGTTCCGCACGGTCGGGCTGTTCGAGACCATGCTCGCGCCGCTCGTGAACGCCGAGCAGCCGGCGCGATTTCGGTTCTGATGACGCAGATCTCGCCTGCGCAGCTGTCCGCCTGGCTCGCCGCGCCCGATAAGCCCAGACCGGTTCTGCTGGACGTACGCGAGCCCTGGGAGCACCAGACCTGCCGCCTGCCGGATTCGCTGCTGGCGCCGATGCGCACTCTGCCGGCGCGCCTCGCCGAGCTCGAGCCCGGCGCCGACACGGTGGTCATCTGCCACCACGGCACGCGCAGCATGCAGGTGGCGTACTTTCTCGAGCATCAAGGCTTCACCAGGGTGCACAACCTGGCGGGCGGCCTGGACGCCTGGGCCCGCACCGTCGATCCCGCAATGCCCGTCTATTGAGCACAAGGCCATCCCGATGATACGTCTGATTGCCGCCATCGCCTTCTGCGCCGCGCTGCCGCTAAGCGCGCAGGCGGAGGACCTGCTCCAGGTCTACCGCGACGCGAGCGCCTACGACGCGCAATTCGCCGCGGCGCGCTACGCGCTGCAGGCGGGACAGGAAAAGCTGCCGCAAGGCAGGGCGCTGCTGCTGCCCACGCTCGGCCTGTCCGCAAACCTGACGGACACGCGCCTGCGGCTGGACTCGTACAACAACACCTTGCAGCCAAGCTACGATCGTCCTTATCGCAACGACGGCTACACGCTCAACTTCTCGCAGCCCATCTACCGCAAGCAGAACTTGCTGCAGTACGACGAGGCCGAGTACGAGGTCAAGCAGGCCGAAGCGACGTTCGGCCAGGCCGCCCAGGACCTGATCGTGCGCACGGCGCAGGCCTACTTCGACGTCCTCGCCGCGCAGGACACCCTGACCCTGGTCGAGGCGCAGAAGGCCGCCATCTCCGAGCAGCTGGCGCAGGCCAAGCGCAACTTCGAGGTCGGCACCGCGACCATCACCGACACGCACGAGGCGCAGGCGCGCTACGACCTGATCATCGCGCAGGAAATCGCGGCGCAGAGCGACCTGGAGAACAAGAAGAGCGCGCTGCGCCAGATCACCGGCAAGGAATACGCCGGCCTCGCGCCGCTGCGAAAGAACGTCAAGCTGTCGCTGCCCAATCCCAATGACGCGCAGAGCTGGGTCGGCCTGGCCGAGCAGCAGAGCTATCCGGTGCAGCTGCAGCAGGCGACGCTCGAGATCGCGAACCTGGAGGCGAAACGCAATGCCGCCGGGCATTACCCGACGCTCGACCTCGTCGCCAGCTACGGCGTAACCGACCAGACCGGCAGCTCGCTCACCGCGGTCGGCAGCAGCATCTATCAGGGTGCGGTCGGCCTGCAGCTCGCGCTGCCGCTGTACCAGGGCGGCGCAATCAGCTCGCGCGAGCGCGAGGCGGCCGCGAACTACGAGCAGGCGAAGCAGAACCTCGAGAACGCGCGCCGCAGCGCGGCGCTCGCCGCGCGCCAGTCGTATCTGGGGGTGGTCAACGGCGTCGCCCAGGTGGGCGCGCTCGAGCAGGCGCTGATCTCGTCGCAGAGCGCGCTCGATTCGAACAAGCTCGGCTACGAAGTCGGGGTGCGGATAAACATCGACGTGCTGAACGCGCAGCAGCAGCTGTATTCCACCGAGCGCGACCTCGCGCTGGCGCGCTACAACACCATCACCACCCAGCTCAAGCTCAAGGCCGCCGCCGGCAGCCTGCGCGAAGAAGACCTCGAGCTGGTCAACCTGGCGCTCGCGCCCTGAGCCGGGCCGGCGCGGCGGCCTCCAGCAGACCGCGCACCACCGCGACATGGCGCTCGGTGGCGCCGCGATGCGCGGCGCACAGCCGCACCCCCGCCGCTCCCATCTGCGCGCGGCGCCCGGCGTCCGCGAGCAGCGCGCGCGCCTGCCGCATCGCCTCGCCCGCGTCGTTCGCCTGCAGCGCCGCGCCGGCGGCAAGCGCCTGCCGAGTCGCCTCGGCGAAGTTGTACATGTGCGGCCCGACAATCACCGGCGCCCCGAGCGCGCAGGCTTCGATCAGGTTCTGCCCGCCCAGGCGCTGGAACGAGCCGCCGATCAGCGCCACGTCGCAGGTCGAGTAGTAGAACGCCATCTCGCCCATGGTATCGCCCAGGTAGACGCGCTTGGCGGCATGCGGCGCCTCGCCCAGGCTGCGGCGCGCGAAAGCCAGGCCGCGCGCGGCGAGCAGCGCCGCCACCTCGTCGAAGCGCCTCGGGTGTCGCGGCACGACGAGTAGCAGGCTGCCGTCGTCCTCGCCCAGCGCGTCGAGCAGCAGCGCCTCCTCGCCCTCCCGGGTGCTCGCCAAGAGCAGCACCTTGCGCCCGCGCAGCGCGGTCCGGAACGCCCGGCCTTCGTCGACCTTGGCCGGATCCGGCTCGACGTCGAACTTGAGATTGCCGCTCACCACCACGTTGCGGGCGCCGAGCCGCGCCAGCCGCCGCGCGGCGCCGCGGTCCTGGGCGCAGACCGCGGCCAGGCTGGCGAACGCGGGGCGCGCGAGCCAGGCGAAGCGCGCGTAGCCGCGCGCGGATTTGCGCGACAAGCGGGCGTTGGCCAGCACCACCGGCGTGCCGCGCTCGCGGCAGGCCGCGAGCAGATTCGGCCACACCTCGGTCTCCATCATGATCCCGATGCGCGGCCTGAAATGCGCCACAAAGCGCGCCATCGCGCCCGGCAGGTCGTAGGGCAGGAAGGCGCACTGCACCCGCTCGCCGTAGAGCTGCGCCAGCGTCGTGCGGCCCGCGGCGGTGGTGCAAGTGAGCAGCAGATCGGATTCGGGAAACGCCCCCTGCAGCGCGCGCACCAGCGGCGCCGCCGCGCGCGCCTCGCCGACCGATACCGCGTGCAGCCAGAGCACGCCGGCGCCGGCGCGCTCGGCGTAGCGGCCGAAGCGCTCGCCCACGTGCTCGCGGTAGGCCGGTTCGCGCCTGCCGCGCCACCAGAGCCGCAGCAGGGCGAGCGGCAGCGCGAGCCGCAGCACGAAGCTGTAGAGCGCGCGCGCCACTAGGAAATCGCCTCCAGCGCCGCCAGCACTTCGGCCGGCGCGGGCGGCCTGCCCGGCGCGCCGAGATTGCGCGCGCGCGGGCTGCCGTACAGGCCGGTGAGCGCGGGGTCCGAGCCGCAGAATACCGCCACCGCCGGCACCCCGAGCGCCGCCGCGAGGTGCACGAGCCCGGTGTCGACCCCGACCACGCCGCGCGCGCCTCGCATGAGCCGCGCCAGTTGCGCGAGCTCCATGCGCGCCGGCACCTGCGCGCCTTCGAACGTGCCCGCCAGGCGCTCGCAGCGCGCGCGCTCGGGCGCGCTGCCCCAGGGCAGCATCACGCGCACGCCGCGCGCCGAGAGAGCGCGCGCGAGCTCGCTCCAGCGCTCCTCGGGCCAGAGCTTGTCGGCGCGGCTGGTCATCGTGAGCAGCAAGGCGTACGGCCCCGGCGGCGCGTGCGGGGCTTCGCCCCCGACGCTCAGGCCGTAGTCGCACTCGCCCTGCAGCGCGTAACCCAGCGCGGCGGCGGTGAGCCGCCGGTTGCGCTCGACCGCGTGCAGCGCCCGCGCTACGGCGTGGCGCCGATCGTACAGGCGCGCCGCGAACGGCTCGCGCGCGCTGTCCTTGTCCAGCCCGTGCCGCTCGCCGTGCGCGAGCCTGGCGAGCAGGGCGCTCTTGAGCAGCCCCTGCGAGTCGATCACGAAGTCGTAGCGCTCGGCGCCGAGCGCGCGCCGCAAGGCGCCGAACTCGCGCCACGCCGCCGGGCGCCACAGCGAGGCGCGCCAGCGCCGCAGCGCGACCGGGATCACGCGCCGCACCGAGCGGTGCATCGCTGCCACCCCGGAGAAGGCCTCCTCGACCAGCCAGTCGATCGTTGCGCCCGGCATCTGCCGCGCGGCGTCGCTTACCGCGGGGCAGTGGTGCACCACGTCGCCGAGCGACGAGGTCTTGACGAACAGGATGCGCGGCATGGTCGGCTAGAATAGGGCCCGCCGATTCTACGGGATATCACTTGACTACCGGGTCCCGCGTTCCCGTCTCCGCCGTCCTGATCATGCGCAACGCGGCGGCGCGGCTCGAAGATTGCCTCGCGAGCCTCGGCTTCGCGCAAGAGATCCTGATCGTCGACTCGGGCAGCGACGACGGCAGCCTCGAGATCGCCGCGCGCCACGGCGCGCGCGTGCTGCAGAAGGGCTGGCTCGGATTCGGGCGCCAGAAGCAGTACGCGGTCGAGCAGGCGGCCAACGACTGGGTGTTGTGCATAGACGCCGACGAGCGGGTCTCGAGCGAGCTCGCGGCGAGCATCGCCGCCGCGCTCGCCGCGCCGCAGTCGCCGGTCTACCGCATGGCGCGCCGCAACCGCTTCCTCGGCCGCTGGCTCGCGCACGGCGAGGGCTACCCCGACTGGAGCCCGCGGCTGTTCGACCGCAGGCAGGCGCGCTGGAGCGACGACCCGGTGCACGAGAAGGTGCTCTACGCGCTTACCCCGGGCACGCTCGAGGGCGACCTGCTGCACGAGTCCGCCATCGACCTGGCGGACTACCTCGCCAAGCAGAACCGCTACACCACGCTCGCCGCGCGGGAGCTGCTCGAGCGCGGCAGCAGCGCCGGCCCGGCCGCGCTGCTGCTCTCGCCGCTGGTGCGCTTCATCAAGCTGTACTTCTTTCGCCTCGGCTTTCTCGACGGCGTGCCGGGCCTGGTACACATCTCGATCGGCTGCATGAACAGCTTTCTCAAGTACGCCAAGCTGATCGAGCTGCGCAAGGCAAAGAAGGACGGATGAAGGCACTGGTCACGGGCTGCGCCGGATTCATCGGCATGCACTGCGCCAAGCGCCTGCTCGCGCGCGGCGACGAGGTGATCGGGGTCGACAACCTGTCGCCCTACTACCCGGTCGAGCTCAAGCGCGACCGCCTGCGCCGGCTCGAGCAGGAGAAGGGCTTTCGCTTCGTCAGGCTCGACCTGGCGGAGACCGGCGCGCTCGGCAAGCTGTTCGCGAAGCACAAGCCGCAGGCGGTGCTGCACCTGGCCGCCCAGCCCGGGGTGCGCTATTCGCTCGAGAACCCGCAGGCATACGTGCAGGCCAACCTGGTCGGCTTCGCCAACCTGCTCGAGGCGGCGCGCGCGCATGCGCCGCGGCACCTGGTGTACGCCTCGAGCTCGAGCGTGTACGGGGGCAACGCCCGCCTGCCCTGGACCGAGAGCGACAACGTCGACCACCCGGTCAGCCTCTACGCCGCGACCAAGAAGGCGAACGAGCTGATGGCGCACGTGTACAGCCATCTTTTCGGCCTGCCTGCGACCGGGCTGCGCTTCTTCACCGTCTACGGCCCCTGGGGGCGGCCCGACATGTCGCCGGTGCTGTTCGCGCGCGCGATCATGGACGGCCAGCCGATCAAGGTCTTCAACCACGGCGACATGCAGCGCGACTTCACCTACGTCGATGACGTGGTCGAGGGGACGCTGCGCGTGCTCGACGATCCGGCCGCGCCCGACCCCGCGTTCGACCCGACCGAGCCCGACCCCGCCACCAGCTGGGCGCCATGGCGCCTGTACAACATCGGCAACCACCAGCCGGTCGGGTTGCTGGACTACATCGCAGCGCTCGAGCGCGCGCTGGGCAGGCAGGCGATCAAGCAGTTCGAGCCGATGCAGCCGGGCGACGTGCGCAGCACCTTCGCCGACACCCGCCGCCTGGACGGCGCGGTCGGCTTCGCGCCCTCAACTCCGCTCGACGAGGGCCTCGCGCGCTTCGCGCAGTGGTTCAAGCGCTACTACGGCTACGCCTGAGGGGATTTCCGCGCCGCGCTTTTTGCCGGCGTGTACTCCGGGATCCAGGCCTGCAGCCGGGCCCGCACCGCGTCCGGGCCCGCCTCGGGCGGCGCGGCGAGCCAGGCGAGCACTTCATCGGCCAGCCGGCCGTTGTGCGGCTCCCGCGCCCGCGCCACGCGCAGCTTCGGGTGCGGCGTCGGCAGGGTGTGCTCGGCGTCGGCCAGCAGCTCCTCGAACAGCTTCTCGCCCGGCCGCAGGCCGGTGTACACGATCCGGATGTCGCCCTCGGCGAAACCCGAGAGCCGGATCAGCTGCTTGGCCAGGTCGGCGATTCTCACCGGCTCGCCCATGTCGAGCACGAAGATCTCGCCCCCCTTGCCCATCAGCCCGGCCTGCAGCACGAGCTGCGCCGCCTCGGGGATCGACATGAAGTAGCGCTGGATCTCGGGGTGGGTCACCGTCACCGGCCCGCCGCGCGCGATCTGCGCCCGAAAGCGCGGGATCACGCTGCCAGTCGAGCCGAGCACGTTGCCGAAGCGCACGATCACGAACTGCGTGCGGCTGCGGGCCTGCTCGGCCTGCAGCAGCATCTCCGCCAGGCGCTTGGACGCCCCCATGACGTTGGTCGGGTTGACCGCCTTGTCGGTCGACACCAGCACGAACTTCTCGACCCCCGCTGCCTCGGCCGCGCGCGCGAGCGTCACGGTGGCGAGGACGTTGTTCGCCACCGCCTCGGCGGCGTTGCCCTCCTCCATCAGCGGCACGTGCTTGTAGGCCGCGGCGTGAAACACCACCTGCGGCGCGTGGCGCGCGAACACCTCCCCCACGCGCGCCGGCGACTTGGCGTCGCCGATCACCGCCGCGAGCGCCAGCTCGGGCAAGCGGTCGCGGAACTCCTGCTCGATCGAGTAGAGCGCGAACTCCGAGATCTCGAACAGGATCAGCTCGCGCGGCGCGTAGCGCGCGATCTGGCGGCACAGCTCCGAGCCGATCGAGCCGCCGGCGCCGGTCACCAGCACCCGCTTGCCGCCCAGCAGCGCGTGCAGCCCCGCGTCGTCGAGCTTGACCGGGTCGCGCCCGAGCAGGTCGTCGAGCTCCACGTTGCGCAGGGCCGAGACGCTCACCTTGCCGGAAATGATGTCGCTCAGCGCCGGCACGGTCATGACGCTCAATCCGGCGCTCGTGCAGAGCTCGACCGCTCGCTTGCGCGCGATGTGAGTCGCA
>Ga0335081_10004699_pt1 | contig 21571 bp, 12 predicted proteins | sample Lox_Sample_35_FD_206713 | JGI IMG/M metagenome (GOLD analysis project Ga0335081, IMG submission 206713) | Soil microbial communities from Loxahatchee National Wildlife Refuge, Florida, United States - Lox_Sample_3.5 | ecosystem: Environmental > Terrestrial > Soil > Wetlands | place: USA... | reverse complement strand
TACCTGTCACCCTGCTCTACCGGGAAAAGTTCATCAGCGATTCTCTTCGGGAAAGCGCCGAGACAAAAACCAGGATAGCCGACCGGTGTTCAGCCGACATCTCAAAAGCGATCGACCTCGTGATCAATGCCTTCAACCAGAAGAAGAAAATTCTTTTCTGTGGGAACGGCGGCAGCGCGGCTGATGCGCAGCATCTTGCAACAGAACTCGTCATCCGGCTAAGCCCGACGATCAAACGTCCCGGACTCCCCGCCATTGCTCTGACGACCGATACGTCCAACCTCACCGCCGGATCAAACGACTTTGGATATGAGGGGGTTTTTGCCCGCTCTGTGGAGGCTCTTGGCAACGAAGGCGACATCCTGATCGGCATCAGCACGAGCGGCAACTCGGCGAGCGTCAACAATGCGTTCGAGAAGGCAAAGCAGAAGCACATGGTGACGATAGCTCTGCTCGGCAAGGATGGGGGTAAATCAAAGGAAATCGTCGACCTCGCCATTGTCGTTCCTTCCAACGACACCCAACGAATCCAGGAAGGACATATTACGATCGGACACATTATCTTCCAGGAAGTTGAACAGGAAATGTTTGGGTGAAATGAAAGAGCCTCTAATCAAGAATTGAGAATTAGCAGCGTTTAGATTCAAGCCGAGCGTCCCGCGGTGCAGCATCGCATTCATACCATCCCAGGCACACTGAATCCATGCCCGACAGGCCCCGAAAAGACTTCCTCGTTCCCCTGCTCACCGTTCTCTCGGATGCCGTCGCCATCGAGAGCTCGTTCTTGTTCTCGTACTGGCTGCGGTTCTATTCACCGCTGACGGCTTACATAGAGGTCACGAAAGGATTCCCGTCGTTGAGCGCCTATGTTGCCGGGTCCCTTGTTGTCATTCCCGTATGGTTGTTTCTTTTCAACCGTCGAGGTATGCACAAAGCCCGGAGGAATGTCTATTTTTCCGATGAGTTTTTTGCTATCGTCCGCCTTGTCTTCGTCGGCATGCTGATCGTCATGGCCGGCGCATTCTTTTACAGAACATTTTCTTATTCTCGCCTCGTGTTCGGTCTCCTCGGGATCAGTGCAATTGTGTTCATCTCGCTGGGGCGCTTTGCTGTGATGAAGTTTGAGCAATGGTGGTACCGGGGCGGACACGACATATGGCACGTCATTCTGGTCGGAACGAACTCAAGTGCCCGTCGGGTGTACGAGGCCGTATCGGACAACCCGGGTCTCGGCTATATCATCGATGGATACTTCTCTCTGAACGGTGCCGGCCAGATGGAGGCAACGCAGGCGAACCTCATTGGGCCTGTCTCCGATGTCCCAAAATATGTTGCAGACCACGCCACCGACATAATCCTCGTGGCGCTTGATTCGAAAGATCATCCGGTGTTGTTCGATTTGGTCCGACGCTGCGAGGGATTGAATACCGAAATCATGATGGTCCCGGACCTGCTCGATATGATGACCAGCCAGGTCCGGATCAGGGAACTTGAAGGAATTCCGTTTATCCGTATCAAGACCACGCCCATGAGCGCCTGGAATCAGATTCTCAAGCGATCGTTCGACCTTGTCGTATCATCCCTGGCTCTTGTCCTCCTGAGCCCATTCTTCCTGTTGCTCGCCATTTTGGTAAAACTCACCTCTGCCGGCCCTGTATTCTATTTACAGGAACGCATCGGCTTGGACAGCAGTTCGTTCCGCGTAATAAAATTCCGCTCGATGAGAGTCGATGCAGAGAAGGCCACTGGTCCGGTGTGGGCGCGAAAGGCCGATCCACGGACAACGACGTTCGGAAAATTCCTGCGACGCTTCAGCCTTGACGAACTCCCCCAGTTGATGAACGTCTTCAGGGGAGAAATGAGCCTTGTCGGACCAAGACCGGAGCGACCGCACTTCGTTGAACAATTCAAGAAGGAAGTTCCCAAGTACCTGGACCGGCATCGTGTAAAGACCGGGATGACAGGCTGGGCTCAAGTCAACGGTTTGCGCGGCGGGGATGCTCCGATTGAAGAGCGAACAAAACTCGATGTGTACTATGTCGAGAATTGGTCTCTCGTTTTTGATCTGAAAATCATTCTGAAGACAATCCGCGCAGTGCTTTTCGGAGAAGACGCCGGGTAGGAACCTTCAATCGATCGTCCATTCACGTTAGACCGCCAAGGCTCATGATTGCAGCCTTCATTCTCATCATTCACTTCTGCGCGACCGTTTACGCATTCGTGAAATACAGGAAGGAAGGTATCGGAGAAGGATTGTTGGCTGTCGCGTTCGTGGTGATTATCTTTTCCGTCGGATGGACCGTCACAACGATGATATCCAAAGTTATTTTCCCCACCACGCTTGTTGCGGGCTGGGTTGCTCGCCTCCAGGGATCCCCAATATCCCGCGCGATCGCGAAAGAGCTCACGGTCGATACAGTTTCGCTGCTCCTTCTGACGTTAGGCGAGGCGGTCTTCTATTATTTCTATTTGCAAGGAGGAAAAGGAAAGGTGAAGACGAACCGGCAGGAAGGTGGGGGATAAAGCAGTCGGTTATTTCAGTTTGAAGTTGAACGTCACGACACAATTTTGATCTACCTGAGGCGCGGAAGGTCGCAACGGCTCGAATTTCCAGTACCGCAGCTCCTTCATCGCGGCGTTTTCAAGCTGCGTGTTGGCCTTTTGGACCGGCTGCACCGACTTGACCGAACCGTCCGGCGAGACCACGGTGAGAATGCTGATTTGTGCTTCGACGTTGACTCCGCGCGGGTACTTCGGCAAGTTTCCGCTCAACTTCCGGCGTGTACCACCTCTCAGCCAGCTCATTGAATAACCAAACGAGTCCCCCAATCCACTACCAAATCTGTCGGCGTCTCCGCCCTGGCCACCGCCGTTATTACCTTCGCCGCCGAGAATCGGGTGCGGATTGGATCCTATGCCGGCATGAGCGTCTCCTGAGGGTGCATCCCCCTCCTTCGATGCGACCAGTGTCCCGCCACGGAATTCCTCATCGTTGTTACCGCCTGCACCCACCGCGTTCAAGTCTTCGTAGGGCCTGCCCTTGGTTGCTTCTTCGTTGTCCGCAAGAAATTGAGCGGGATCAATCTTCTTGGCGCCGGGCGCGGATGGGAGATCGCCGCGGATCTCTCCGATTCCACGGGCGGCAAACTTCTCTTTGAATTTTTGGATGCGAACGCCCGTGTGGTTTCTTGGGTGAACGCGCTTGCCGTTGGGGCCAGCAACAGATTGAGCGAGAACTGGATACGCAGAAAGACCGAAATTCCTGTCGGTAATGGAGGGAGGAGGTGATAACTCTTCGTACTTCGTCAGCCTGACGGCGATTGTCTGAGGTTTTTCCCGGGGTTCAACGTAAACAACTCCCCAATAGGCTCCGATCGCAAGAAGATTCACGACAAGAGAGTAGCGGAGTCCGCGCATCAAATTCTTTCCGTAGACCCTCTTGAGCTCCGCGGCTCCATAATCGCGCTTGATCGCATATGCCAGTTTCATCACGTGTCTCCCCCCGTTCTTCTTCAACTCCACCGGCCTTTGCTCAATGAGGAGGATGAGCGAACACCGTTCGGAATCAGGACTTTAGAAACGATCGAAGTGCAACTATTTGCTCCGCACCCTGTCAATCCAGTAGCTCGACCGCAATTCCAATGCAAAATCCTGGATTGCCTTTTTGGCATCGGTACGGGACGGATAGTGGCCAATTCGCACTGTATACCAATCCACGCCTTTCATCGGTATGGTCGCCACGTAGGCTGGATAGCCGGCATCCTCCAATCGGCCAACAATCTCGTCCGCCCGTTTTTTCTCGCGGAAGGCTGAGACCTGGACGGTATAATTACCCTGCATGTCAGAGAGTTTCTGCATGGTCGTTGATTCCGCCATCGTTTTCTTCGATGACTCGGCCGCTGTTCCGGACTTTGTTGCCATCTCTTTGGACGTATCCTCGACCGGTGGCGTCTCCAACAAGGGTACATTCGCGGTGTCCTGCGTTTGCATAGCCTGTTGGGGGTTCTGATTAGTCGCTACCGGTTGATTATCCGGAAATGTTTCTTCCTGTACCACGGTGACGGGCGCTTTCTTCTTGAACGGAAATTTGCCTTTCTTGTACAGATAGAACACCGCAGTGCCAACAATCAGCAGAACCAGAACTGCCACCAATATCTTATTCGTAGAACCGCCACCGCCGCCTCCCCGCTTGGAAGGCATGGGAGCTGAAGGGGTCGTCGTCTCCTCTATTCCACCTTCATCGATGAGATTCAAATCTGGCATTGATAATTCCTCCTTATTTGTGGAATCACGGTTAGGATACTAAAACAAGATTCGACTTATTCATCCTACCACCTCAAGGAAAACCCTGCCGATAGAACGAACGGATTCTCCTGATATCCTCTCCAATACTCGTATTGTTCGTTGAGAAGATTCTGTATTTCAAAAAACACGCCCGCTTGACGTAAGAACGAGTACTCACAACGCAACCCGATCAACAAGATGCTCGGCAGCGTGTTGATGTTGACGACGTTGTCTTTTCTCTGATGGATGAGTGTGAGTGTGGCGACACCTGTCCATCGGCTGGCGATTTGATTCGTGTAGGAAATTCCCACTTCGAATACGGGTACATACGGGATCGCGTTGCCGGACTTCGAGTTGTTGGACGTTGTCGCCGTCAGTTTAGCAGCAAAATAATCATTTGAACGCAACTTTGCAAATACCTCGCCGGAAAACGATGCGATTGTTGTCCTGCCACCATAGGCAAGCAGCCAGACACCTTGTGAAAGCGAATCTGCGTACAGGGGATAGTCCTTGATTGATTGCACGCGTGCTTCGAGCTTTGTGCTCGTCCCTGCCGTCCAATATGATTCAAGGGCCAGCGTCGCGTCCTGCTGATCATCGGTGTGCTTGATCGACGACAACGAGGAGAGGTACCTATTCTCGAACACTTTCGCCGACAGGGTGACCGGCTCAATTTCGGGCTCATATGCGACACGAAGAGTGTGTTGATCGTTGAGTCGGTATGCCACATCAAGATGCGGGTAGAGGCGCAGAATTCTCTGGTTGTCCATTCCGCCGGCGAAATAGCCGTTGAGCGACCCGTCCAGTGCAAGCGCTTTCCAGGTGTAGCGTTCGCTCCCGACCGTCACGTCAATATAAGCAAGACCCGAAGAGGAATTCCCGGTCGAGACCGATCCCAGTTGCGCATCGAGCTTCACATGTAACGGAATCGTGGATGCCATCAGCCGTGTCGCACCCCGCAGAAACACTCGTGTTTCGCCGACTGTCTTTGAACTGTCGCTGACCTCAAAGCTCTCATAACCGACAACGCCGTCGTACACGAATGGACTCCTTGACCAATTCTTGAGCCCGGCCGAAACCGTCAGATCCGTCCTGTTCCTGCTGAGCGAAGGAATTCGGGTTCCGTACCAATGGTAGGTATCCGACTTGTACGTCATTCCAGCATGAATCTCCGATCCATCAAAATAAGGATTGTAGGATTTCAGCTGCGTGCTTCCATCCAGACCTATGCTGCCGCCAGAACGGTCCGTAAAGGATGCAAAGCCTTTTGTCCTGGAGTATTGTCCATCCAAGGAATAACAATAGTCACCAAGTGTCTGGCCAAACCACAATCCTGCCTGGGGTGAGAAAAAAGTGCCAACACCAGCATCCATCTTGCCATTAAGTAGAGGGGCTATTCGTTCCCCGATTTCCTTTTTGCTCCCTATAGCAACCTGAGCAATCTCATCAGATCTTGTCAACGGCGGACTCAGGAGAGACAGGGGAATGGTCGATTGCGAATCTTCCGGCACAGGTTGCTTCTCCGCGTTCGGCAGATCGATGGCCGCGTTACCGGTAATGACATATTCAGGCAGATCGATTTTTGGCATCGCCGATCGTATCCCACCTCCGATGGAGTCTTTTGAGATCAACGGGAGGTTCAGATGTCTCGTACTCGGAAGAGGTTTCTCCAGCGTTTGTTCCTGTGCTATTGTCAGGTTGGCTTGCAGAAGCAGAATTGATTGAATCGCAATAAGGATTCGGGATACCGCAGTCTTTTTGCCGTGGAAAACAAGGTTTCTCTGCAAACCATATCGATGTCTGTTATAAATTCTCAAGTGTATTCTAACGGAACATCCCGCCGACTCTGGAGCGTTAGCCTGAATCACAGTTTCTTCAGGTTGTCAAGACGCCTTTGTGCCTCAGCCGCAGTTTCCGTTTCCTGTTTGTATTTCAGCGCAGCCTGATAGGCCGATCGTGCGCGCCGGGAATCTTCGGTTGCAACGTAGGCGTCACCCAGGATCAAGTACGATTTCGCCACCCATCTGTCGTATGAAGGAAAAACATATTTTACCCTCATCAATGCCGTGATCGCATTCTTCCAGTCCTTGGCGCCCGAATACGCAAACCCTTCGAGGTATTGTGCTTCTGCTCCGAGCTCGTCCGTCCGCGTCGTTGCAACCTCTTGCGCCCGTTCCTCCGCTGCCTGATACTTCTTATCTGCAATATCGATCCGCACAAGCCCGAGTTTTCCTTTGACTGCGGCTACTGAAGACGGAAACTGCGAAACAACCAATTCGAAATTGTTCCTGGCCTCGCTGACATTCCCGTTGTCGACATACAACTCTCCCATTTGATAGAGGGCATCCGGATACACTTCCGAATCCCTGAATTCTTTCACGACTTGTGTCAGTGCAGCGAAAGCTTTGTCATAATCCTTTTGTAGCGTGTAGATCTCGGCCTCTTCTTCAAGTGAACGCGCGACGATTCCCGGCGCCGCATTTTTCGCCTGGAGCACCCGTTCGAACGCACGGGCAGCATCGCCCGGTTTGTCCTCGGCTCTGAGACATTTGGCCACCCAATAAAGTGCCGTGGCCAGATTTTTCGATTTTGGATACTTCAGGGCAAATTGTTGGTACACCTCCTTTGCCCCTGCATAGTCACCTTGACCGAACAGCACATCCCCTTTCTTTAACAACAGGTCTTCCCCGATTGTCGATCCGGGATGCTCTTTGATGAAGCTGTCCATGACCTGAACGGCGTCTTGTTTCTTCCCCTGTGCCGACAGGCAGTACTGCTCCCCGTTCAGTGCATCTGCGACGTAACTGCTTTTAGGATAACGGGATATGAGCTCGCGATAGGCCTTGATGGCTTCTGAGTATTGTCTCATGTTGTAATACGAATCGCCTGTACTGTACATGGCCCGGGGAACAAGTTCGCTCGCGGGATAGGTCGCAATCAGTTTTTGGAACTCCTTGATTGCGTCGGTGAATTCTTTCCGTTGAAAATTGATCCAGCCGAGCGCATATTGGGCATCGTCCGCGAGGTTCGATTGGGGATAGGTTTTGATGACCGCTTCAAACTGCTTGTAGGCATCGTTATAATCCCCCTGGCGGAACAGCGCCTGACCAAGCTGGTAACTTGCATAGTCTAATCCGCGTTCTTTTGGGAAGAGCCGGATCACCACCCGATACGACCCTTCAGCCCTCATATAATCTTTGAGTTCAAAATAGGCGTCGCCAATCCGTAGTCGGGCGTCAAAGGACATCGATCCGCTGGGATACGAAGCGATGAGTTGCTCAAATCCCTCAATTGCTTTCTCGAAGTTGCCTACTTTGAAGTACGACCACCCGATGCCGTACATCGCTTCTTCGCGCTTCTCCTTGTACCCCGAAGCAATCGTGTGTTTGTATCCGTCAAGTGCAAGCTCATAATGACCCAATGCATAGTCTGCCTCCGCTTTCCAGAATTGCGCATCCGTAGTTTTTGGATGCCCGGGATACGTCTTGATGAATTCGGAAAACTGTTGAACCGCCTCCTTGAACGCACCTTGCTTGTACAAGCACCACGCAGTCTGGTAGCTGGAGTTGAGTTTCACGTCGAACGAAGCATCCGCGGTTGAGGCGGCCTTTTCGAACCAGTCCGCTGCCTCTTTGAAATTCAGCTGTGTGGACAGACATTCCCCGCCCATCATGTACGAATCCGCGAGGACATCGCTCTTGGGGAATTGCGTCACGACACGCACGAAATATTTCATTGCCTCATCAAGCTTCCCTTCTTTGAACGCCATGACCCCAAGGTCAAAGTACGCGTTGTCGGTATATTCACCGCTCGAGTCGCGAATGACGAGGTCGGTCAGTGTCGCAATGGCAGCCGTGCGATCTCCGCCGAGTCTTTGTGCCACGGAACGTCGATATAATGAAGCATAGGCAAGGCCATCGGTCCTAGTTGTGTCGCGGGCGAACGTCTCGGCGGCCTCGGAGAATTTGTTCTCTTTCAGATATGTCCATCCTAGCGCAAACACCACGTCGCCCTCTAGTTTGTGGCTCGTGTACTCCTTGAGGAATGCCTCGAATCCTGTCTGAGCAACAGGATATTCGCCGAGCTGATAATGAGCTTCCGCAACAAGGTAATCCGCCTGGCCGCGCTCGTCGTCTTGAGCGATGGTTGAACGGGACTGAGTGAGAACTTCAATTGCTTTCTTGTAATCCTTGGAATAGTAGAGGCATTCTCCGATGCGGACCTTTGCGGACGGGGCCAGAGAGCTTTCAGGAAATTCTTTGAGAAACCTTCCATACCATTCCGCTGCCTTCGCAAAGTCGTTTTTCTTTTGATATGTCCACCCTATCGCATACAGCGCATAGTCACGGAGTCGGTTCTTCGGATAGTTTTCATAGGCGATTGAATAGTACTTGATCGCGTTTTCGTAGTCTGAGAGTTGGAGGTGCCCCTCACCGATCCAATACGCTGCCTCGCCCGCAAGTTTATTGTCGCCGAATTGATCCAACACTATTTTGTACGCCGCGATTGCTTCGGAGGGCTTCTTGAGCTTCAGGAAAGAGTCGCCGAGTCGAAATTGCGCATCCCCAACAAGGCTGGAAGTTGGGTACAGCCGGACAAATTGCGTGAAACCTTGAACGGCCGAATCAAATTTCCCCTCGTAGTAACAGCATTCGTTCTGGAGAAAGAGAGCATCTGTCCGTCTCAAGCTGTGAGGATAACGGGTCAGGAATTTTCCGAACTGTTCCTCGGCAAGTTGGTACACTCCATCCTTAAACAAACCGAGGGCGAAGGCGTAATCCTGTTCCTCTGCAACAACAGGGGTGCCTTTCACCGGGTTCGTCTGCGAGGGTGCAGACGAAGCGAGCAGGCTGAGGCCAAGCAAGATAAGAAATGCACCGTATTTGTTGATCTTTTCGGACATTGGCTCCCCTGCCCACACTTTGCAGGCAAACGAAACTACATCGCGCTTCAAGTAATAATTTAAATGAAGCTGCTAACACGCTAAGTTAATGCATTTCGTACCGGAAGTCAAGAAATGCGAGAAACGGCGATTCTTGACCAAAAACGGGAATAACGATAGATGGGGAACAACCTTAATTTGTTTTTATTGACGCGGGGTTAACTTGGTGTAGCTGTTTTGTCTACAAAGGCCTGGCAGTATTCAAGAAACCGATAGACATCTGAGAAGTTTGTGGCAATGCCGAGCGAAACGCGGACAGCCCCCGCAGTTTTTCCTTTGGCAGCAAGAATACACTGCTCAAATGATGCTCGTTCCTCGCTCTCGAAACAGTCGGTCATATCCGATTTCGTCAGACCAAAGGCAATTTCCCCTGCGCCCGGATTACAGAAGCAACCTGTTCGGAGTGAAATATTATATCTCCCCGCCGATTCCTCGATGTCGTGAAAATTGAAAACCTTCCCGCTCGGATCGTGGAAATTCATCGCAATTGTTCCTCCCCGCATCGTGGTATCGTGCGGCCCATAAATTTCGACGACCGGAGTACCGCTGGTGTGGCGAAGTGAAGAAAGACTTTCAAGTAACCATCCGGTGAGGGCGACAACTCGCTGATGGATGCGGTCGATACCGGCATCACTGAGAAACTTCAGACCAATTTCGACTGCCGGTAGGTTCAGATAATTGATAGTGCCGTCTTCGAAAGCCGTCGCTCCATCGGCAAGGTAGTAGCTGTCTCCTTGAACTGAAACGACTTTGATCGTTCCTCCTGAAAACCACGGACGGTGCAGTTTCTTGAGGGCCGATTTCTTTGCAATCAAGCAGCCGACTCCCGTCGGGTACCCGAACATTTTGTAAAAAGATAGAGGGACGAAATCAGGGTGCCAGGTGCTCAGGTCCAGACGGTTCGTCGGCACAAATGCTGCCGCATCCACCAAAACGTCCCATCCCGACGATTGCGCCCGCTCAATCCACTCGAAAGAATGCTGGACACCGGAAAAATTTGATTGAGCAGGAAATACAAAAAGATTGTGGCCCTCTTCGGGTTTCTTCAGTTGGCGCATGAGTTCTTCGCCATCGAGCCTTAACTCGGGTGCGTCGACGGGCACATACGTAATACCTGCCCCTTTCGCTCGCGCAAACTCACGAATTCCATTGACCGCATTGTGGTTGTCGAATGTGAGGAGATAGCGGGATCGAGAGTCAAAGGGATATGATTCGCCGACGAGCTTCAAAGCACCACTGGCATTCTGAGCGAAAATGACAACGTATTCCTCCGGCGAAGCCTTGAAAAAGTCCAGAACATTTTCGCGCGCGCGTTGATCCAATCGTGTGATGGCGAGGGAGGAGGGGTTGTTCGAATGGGGATTGCCGAATATACCGTGCTTCAGTAATTCCAAATGCTGATCGAGCTGCGAATCAGCGTACAGTCCCCCACCGGTATAATCGAGGTACACGTGACCGGTTTGGTCAAGTCGTGAAAACTCCTGTGCCCGCAGCGAATCCAGGCTTCGTGTTGCTTCGTATTCAGGATGTGCGCGTCTAAACAGATCGAAGGCCGTTTGACCCCGGTCGTGACCTGGACCGTGGCTTTCCTGAGAAACCACTGTGCGATCATTCACAACCATTTGAGACTCTCCCTCAACCGTAAGCCTGCCCGTTCGGTTGTACGCACACGCCCGAATACATTGCCGCAAATACTTCGAATGATGCCATCCTCATGTGTTGTTCCCGGACACCCTTATTTGTTTGGTTCGACCGCTTTCAGAATAACGGCCGGGACGTCTTCAGCTTTGACAAGGTTGTTGAATGCGGGCAGCTCCGTATCGACAACGTGTTTGTACTGCGCAAGCTGGTTGTCTATCTTCCCCGCGAGCTCGTCGTAGAGAGCATACGATTGCTTGGTCGGTGCCGCGTCGGCACTCGCTACCACGCTCGCAACACCGGCAAGTTTGTCGTTGAGCTTTATCGGGAAATTCAGCGGGTCCTCGCTGGCCTTGCTTTTCACTTGTATGAGTTCTTCTTCGATCCCCTCCAATTTCTGGTTCATCCGTTTCGCGGTGTTGGCGACTGTGTCCTTTGCCGGGAGTTTTCCGAGCTTCTGCACAAAGTCGTTGGTTTGTTTGCGGATCTCCCGGATGGTATTCACGGCGACGTCGAGTTCCGTCAGCTTGTCCCGGATCTTCAATAGGAGGTTGAGTTGTTCTTTGAATTCCTGCGTCGTCGTCGATAGGCGAGGATCCTTCATGATTTCGAAGTTCTGTGTCCAGTTCTTGTGTTCTGCCGTTAGTCGTACTTGATACGTTCCGGGAACCACGAGTGGGCCACGCGTACTTCCTGCCCACATGACTGCTCCGGGAACATTCGTAGCGTCCGGATAGCGCATATTCCAGACAAACTTGTTCAACCCGGAATCGGCTGGAATTTTCTGTGGTCCACCGCCACGGCGGAAGAATCCCTCTTCCCCCGCCCCGCTTCCCTCGCCTTCACCCCGTTCCTGCTTGTTGGAAAAAGTCTTGACCACGTTCCCCTGGTCGTCCAGGAATTCGAGTTTGATGTCTCCTTTCGGCTTCCTGGAGAAGTTGTAATAAACCACAACGCCGTTCGGCGGGTTCTTGCCTATGGCAAGTCCGGGGCGGCTAAAGCTCGCTCCCTGCATACGGTACGCATTTCCCGGTTTGAAGAGGTGGATTTCTTCTTTTGAGAGTTCGTCCTTCATTTGATACAGCAGATCGAGGTCATCGAGAACCCAGAATGAGCGGCCGTGTGTAGCGGCTATGAGTTCCCGATCGCGCGCTTGCACAGCAAGGTCGTGGATGGGAACAACCGGGAGATTGAGCTGCAGACTCTGCCAGTTCTCCCCGTCATCAAATGAAACGTACAACCCGCGTTCGGTACCAGTATACAGGAGCTCCTTTCGGTTTGGATCTTCCCGGATGACGTGCGTGAATTCCTTTTCAGGGATCCCGCGGATGATCTTCTTCCACGTTCTTCCGAAATCAGTCGTCTTGTACAACATCGGCCTGAAATCGTCGAGACGATACCGGTTGGCGGCCACGTAGGCCGTCGCAGAGTCGTGGGGGGAAGGATCGATAATGCTGATGGTCGACCATTCGGGCAAATCCTTCGGTGTGACGTTGTTCCACGTCGCTCCGCCGTCCTTTGAGACGTGAATGAGTCCGTCGTCGGAACCCGACCACAAGACACCTCTCTTCACAGGAGATTCTGCGAATGCAAAAATGGTACAATAGTACTCGACGCTCGTGTTATCCTTCGTTATGGGGCCTCCCGAGGAACGCTGCCTCGTCTTGTCGTTCCTCGTCAAATCCGGACTGATAACGTTCCAGCTCTCCCCTTCGTCCGTCGATTTGAAAACGACATTCGCGGTGGCGTAAATAGTCTTCGGATCGAATGGCGAGAGTACGATCGGAAATGTCCATTGGAAACGATAGCGGATCGAGTCTGCACCTGCTCCCATCGGATTGTCCGGCCAAGGGGAAACATCCTGTTCTTGTTTGGTTCGGTGATCATAGCGTGTGATCAATCCGCCGTAGTTGCCTGCGTAGACGATGTTCGGATCGGTCGGATTGACCGCGATGTAGCCACTTTCGCCACCTCCAACATCGTACCAGTCCTCCCGGGTAATACCGAACCCCGTCGTTCTGGTTGCAATTCCCACAGTGCTGTTATCCTGTTGCGCACCGTAGACTTTGTACGGGAATCCATTATCTGCCACGACGTGATAGAACTGAGCCGTCGGCATACTCTCTTCTGTCCACGTAAGTCCTCCGTTTTCCGTCACGGTTGCACCGCCGTCGTTTCCCTCGATCATGCGGTCAGGATTATTCGGATCGATCCACAAGTCATGATTGTCCCCATGAGGAACGGACACATACGTCAGCGTCTTTCCTCCATCAATAGATTTGAATGCCTGGACATTGAGAATGTATATCGTCTCGGGGTTTTTCGGGTCCGCATAAATATGAGAAAAATACCAGGCACGCTGGCGGATTCGTTGGTCGGAGTTCATTTTTTGCCACGTTTTTCCGCCATCGTCGGAACGGAACAACCCTCCCTCTTCCGCTTCCACGCTCGCCCAAACACGGTCCGGCTTCGCCGGGGAAACGGCGATGCCAATCCTGCCTTTGATCCCTTTGGGCATTCCGTGGTTCGATGAAAGATCGGTCCACGTGTCGCCGGCATCCGTTGATTTCCAAAGACCGCTCCCCGGCCCACCGCTGATTAACTCCCACGGACTTCGCCCAGCTTCCCAAAGGGATGCATACAACACTCGCGCATTGTTGGGGTCGATGACAATATCGACAGCTCCCGATTTTTCATCCTTGTAGAGAATTCGTTGCCAGGTTTTGCCGCCATCGCGCGTTCGGTACACGCCCCGCTCTGGGTTGGGGCCGAACACGTGTCCAAAGACAGCGACATAGACGATGTTCTCATCACGCGGGTCGACTTCAATCCTGCTGATCGTTTGCGCTTCTCCCAATCCAATATACTGCCACGTCTTCCCAGCATCGTAGGACTTATACATTCCCTCCCCCGGCATCGCATTCCCGCGGATACATGCTTCACCCGTTCCGGCGTAAATGACATTGGGATTTGACGGGGCAACTTCAAGAGCCCCGACAATTCCGAGTTTCAGGAATCCATCCGACACGTTGATCCACGTGTCTCCGCCGTTTTCTGTCTTCCAAATCCCTCCTCCGGTTGCACCGAAGTAGTAGGTGTAGGGCTGGTCTTTGTGGCCTGCCACTGCGATAGAACGTCCGCCGCGGAAGGGGCCGATATCCCGCCACTCCATCTTGTCGTACAGTGCCGTGTCTATCTTCATCGTCGATTTCCCTTGCCTGGCGAACAGTCGCGCCGAGGGAACAAACGAGATCATCAGGAAAACGAGTGAGAGAACTATTGGAAGGATTCTCCGTTTCGAGAAGCCGGGGAATTGAATTCGTTTGCTGCTCATACGCATCTCCTCCTCAAAAGAAAATGATTGGTGATCCGGGGTGAGCTCTGTTTCGCACATTATTTTCCGATCAGTGCAGCCCGGCCTCGCAGATCGCATAAAGCTGCGGACATTACCGGGCATCCTGCAGGTACTCCTGCACGCTCCTGACACTCAGCGTCCCGCGCTTCTGGCTTTCTATTCCTTTCACCGCAGTTGCCGCCGCAGAAAGAGTGGTGATATAGGCTACCTTGTGCTCAAGCGCTGCCCACCCAATGGCATATTCGTCGTACCGCGACGATTCCCCGAGAGGTGTATTGATGACGAGTTGGATTTCTCCATTCTTGATCATGTCGACTACATCGGGCCGGCTCTCGCCGACTTTGAAGATCCTGTCGGTCGCAATTGCGTTCTCGTTGAGGAACTTCGCGGTTCCCTCTGTTGCAACGAGGGAGAAGCCAAGGTCAGCATATCCCCGGACAATATCCAGCGTAATTTGGTTCTTGTCGCTGTCGTTCACACTAATGAAGACTCTCCCTTCGTTGGGCAGCGTGTTCCCGGCGCCCATCTGAGATTTCGAAATCGCTTCCCCGAAACTGCTCGATATCCCCATCACTTCGCCGGTTGACCGCATTTCGGGTCCGAGAAATACAGGAGTCTGCGGGAACTTCGCGAACGGAAATACCGCCTCCTTCACCGAGATATGTTTCACCTTTCTGAAATCGAATTCTTTGAGACCCAATTCCTCGATGGTCTTGCCCAGCATAATCTTTGCAGCGATCTTTGCGAGCGGCAGGCCGGTGGCTTTGCTGACGAACGGGACGGTCCGCGAAGCACGTGGGTTTACCTCCAAAACGTATACGACGTTATCCTTCATTGCGAACTGAATGTTGATCAAGCCGACAACCTTCAGCGCTTTTGCCAGCCGAACCGTGTAGCCGATCATCTCATTCAGATTCTTTTCGGAGATCATATATGGCGGAAGGACACACGAACTGTCGCCCGAGTGGATGCCCGCCTCTTCAATGTGCTCCATCACGCCGCCGATCAGAACATCCTTGCCGTCGCAAATCGCATCGACGTCGTATTCGAACGCGTCCTCGAGGAATCGGTCAATGAGAACAGGGTGTTCCGGCGAGACATCGACTGCCTTCTTCATATATTCTCGCACAGCGTCGCTGTTATAGCATATTTCCATGGCTCTTCCACCCAACACGTACGAAGGCCTGATGAGAACGGGATACGTTATCTGTTCTGCCACCAGCACTGCGTTTGTGACGGAGTAGGCCGTCCCATATTTCGGATGAGGGATATTGAGCTTTCTCAACAGAGAGCCGAATCGTTCCCGGTCCTCGGCGAGGTCTATACCCTCCGGAGAAGTACCAAGAATCCGAAGCCCGTGATCTTCCAGCGCTTTGGCAATTTTTAGCGGAGTCTGTCCGCCGAAGCTCACCACGACGCCGTACGGTCGTTCGTGATCGCAGATATTCAGCACATCTTCAAGCGTAAGGGGTTCGAAATAAAGTTTGTCGGTCGTGTCATAGTCGGTTGAAACAGTCTCGGGATTGCAGTTGATCATGATCGTTTCGACCCCCTCTTCTTTCATCGCAAAGACACCGTGGACGCAGCAGTAGTCAAACTCGATTCCCTGACCAATCCTGTTCGGTCCGCCACCCAGGATAATCACTTTTTTCTTGTCGGAACTCACCGACTCATTCTCCTGATCGTAGGTGGAATAGTGGTACGGCGTATTCGCCTGGAATTCGGCGGCACACGTATCGACGGTCTTGAAAACCGGATTGATACCGAACTGCCTTCGAAGTTGACGCACGGCGTTTTCGGATACGTCCCACATATGGGCAAGCTGGCGGTCGGAAAAGCCGTACTGCTTTGCTTTGAGGAGGATATCAGGCGTGACTCTCGATCCGATATTTTTGGAACGTTTGCTAAGCTTCACGGCAACGCGATTGATTTCGTTCTTTCTTTTCTTTCAGTCTGTATGTCCGGGACATTGCGTTCGACTCGCAAAACGATTTCATCATATTGTTCAGGCCCGGAATGAGTAGAGCTCTTCTTCGAAATCGACTATCTGCTTGAGATTGTGGAGAAACCACGGATCGATCCTCGTGCTCTCGTGAATATCTTCCAACGTCGCACCCAATTGCAGGGCATACCGGAGGTAAAAAACGTTTTCTGGCTTCGGAATCTTCAGGCGGTCGAGCACTTTTTTGCGCCATTCCGCCTTGCTCGTCTCCGGCAAATCGCGCACGACCAGGTCATCCTTGCCGTCTGCACCGAGACCAAATCGGCCCTGTTCCATGGAACGGAGTGCCTTCTGGAACGCCTCCTTGAACGTCCGACCGATCGCCATCGCCTCACCAACCGATTTCATTTGAACTCCGAGCGTGTTTTCCACACCCTTGAATTTTTCGAAGTCCCACCGGGGAATCTTGACGACGCAATAATCAATGGTCGGTTCAAACGATGCCGGCGTCAATTTCGTAATATCATTTGGAATTTCATCCAGCGTATAGCCGACGGCCAATTTCGCAGCAATCTTTGCGATGGGGAATCCGGTTGCCTTCGATGCAAGTGCGGAAGAGCGGGACACACGCGGATTCATCTCGATGACAATCATCCTTCCGTCCTTGGGATTCACCGCAAACTGAATGTTCGAGCCACCGGTGTCGACCCCGATTTCGCGGATGACCTTCTTTGCCGCATCCCGCATGGTCTGGTATTCCTTATCGGTCAGAGTCTGTGCCGGGGCCACGGTAATTGAGTCGCCCGTGTGAACTCCCATTGGATCGAAGTTCTCGATCGAACAAATAATCACGACGTTGTCCTTCAGATCCCGCATTACTTCGAGCTCGAATTCCTTCCATCCGATCACCGATTCTTCGACAAGAACCTGCTGAATAGGACTCGAATTCAAACCGTGCTGGACTTTTTCTTTGAACTCATATTTATTATACGCCGTGCCTCCTCCGGTGCCGCCGAGCGTGAACGAAGGGCGAATGATGATGGGATACCCGATCTCTTCGGCGATCGTCATTGCCTCGTCAATGGAATTGACGAACCCTCCCCGTGCACTTTGTAGTCCGACGCGATCCATTGCCGCCTTGAACAGTTCGCGGTCTTCCGCCTTGCGGATCGCTTCGAGCTTCGCACCGATCAGACCGACACCATACTTTTTCAGGATACCGTTCTCAGCGAGCGCGACTGTAACGTTCAGAGCAGTTTGTCCTCCCATCGTGGGAAGAATGACGTCCGGTTTCTCTTTCTTGATGATCTCTTCGACGAAAAAAGGCGTTATCGGCTCGATGTAGGTGGCGTCGGCGAGCTCGGGATCGGTCATAATGGTCGCCGGATTGGAGTTGATCAGTATTACGCGATACCCATCCTCTTTGAGGACTTTGCAGGCTTGCGTCCCGGAATAATCAAATTCGCACGCTTGCCCTATGACAATCGGCCCCGAGCCGATGATGAGGATGGATTTAATGTCGTCCCGTCTTGGCAATTCCTTCTGTAGTTCCTTCCCTACAAGAGTGCGAGGTGGTGTCGCGGTGCATGAGGAGTCCGTTTTCTGGAGGCACAATATAGAGATATAACCAGTCTGATTCAATGAGGCAGACGAGGAAAATTTCTCCTCCCAGAGATCCGGATGACATGAGTTGTCAGCTTTCGCCTCTTAAATTTTTTTTGCATATATTTTCAAAGCAAGAACTGCAACACTGTCATGGAGTTGGTGACGCGTGAATCGGAGAAGGCATTTTCGTTGGAGGATTCGATGGAGAGCAAGAATAGCTATAACACCAAGACAAAACTGATGGATTCGGGAACGACATACACAGTCTTCTCGCTTCCGTTGCTTGAAAGGGTTACTGGAAAGAGTCTGTCGAAGCTACCGTTTTCACTTAGAATTCTGTTGGAGAACTTGCTTCGCCTGGAGGATGGAAGGGTTGTGCGGAAGGAGGACATCGAGGCATTGGTGAATTGGAACCCTACCGCCGTTCCCGACAAAGAGATTGCCTTTATGCCGGCCCGCGTCATTCTGCAGGATTTCACGGGGGTCCCGTGCATCGTGGACCTTGCAGTCATGCGCGATGCAATGATCAAGATGGGAGGGGATCCCGCCAAAATCAATCCGCTCCAACCCGTCGACCTGGTCATCGATCATTCTGTGCAGGTGGACGAGTACGGTTCCGCTACCGCCTTTCAATTCAACACTGGTCTCGAATTCGAGCGGAACAAGGAGCGCTACCAGTTTCTTAGATGGGGACAACAAGCATTTCGAAATTTCAGGGTCGTGCCGCCTGGAACCGGTATCGTTCATCAGGTAAATCTTGAATACCTGGCGCACGTCGTGTTTGCCGGTAAGATTGGCGAAGAACTGTTCGCTTATCCCGACACCTTGGTCGGCACCGATTCGCACACGACGATGATCAACGGCCTGGGCGTCCTTGGCTGGGGTGTAGGAGGGATCGAAGCAGAAGCCGCGATGCTCGGCCAATCGGTTTCCATGCTTATTCCGCAGGTGGTCGGGTTCAAGCTCAGAGGATCGGTCCCCGCCGGCACTACGGCCACCGACGTTGTGCTGACAGTAACCCAGATGCTCCGCAAAAAGGGTGTGGTCGGGAAATTCGTGGAATTTTATGGGCAAGGACTAGCTTCGCTCTCGCTCGCGGATAGAGCTACTATTGCAAATATGGCACCCGAATACGGGGCAACGATGGGATTCTTCCCTGTGGACGAGGAAGCAATAAAGTATCTCCGATTCACGGGGCGAAGCGACAAACAGATTTCTCTCGTCGAATCGTATTTGAAGCAGCAGGGACTGTTCCATACTGCTTCAACTCCGGAGCCTCTGTTTTCCGACACGTTGGAGCTGGACCTTTCGACGGTCGAGCCCAGCATCGCAGGTCCAAAACGGCCGCAAGACCGGGTTCTCCTTTCGAAAGCAAAGCCGTCGTATCGAACTACCCTCATCGATATGCTCGAAAGCAAAGGTGTTCAGATCGACAAGGGGCCGGCTCTGCAATGGGCCAACGACGGCGCGAAGGCGCCGAAACCAGACTTTCTGAGGAACATTCCCGTCCAAAACAACGATGCGCAGTTCGAGTTAGGACACGGAGCAGTAGTTATTGCGGCAATCACAAGCTGCACGAATACTTCCAATCCGTCCGTGCTTATTGCTGCAGGACTTCTTGCCAAGAAAGCCTACGACCTCGGATTGAAATCCAAGCCGTGGGTCAAGACAAGCCTCGCTCCGGGATCGAAGGTTGTGACGGAATACCTCAAGGAAGCAAGACTCATGGAGCCGCTCGAGAAGCTCGGCTTCAACCTTGTGGGCTATGGATGTACGACGTGTATCGGCAACAGTGGTCCACTCCCCGAGTCGATTGGGAAGGCGATCCAGGAAAACGACCTCGTTGCCGTCGCGGTACTTTCGGGGAACAGAAACTTTGAAGGGAGGGTGAATCCTCTTACACGTTCTAACTACCTTGCATCACCTCCGCTTGTCGTTGCGTATGCTCTCGCCGGGACGATGGACTTCGACTTCCAAAATGACCCTCTCGGCAACAGCAACAAGGGAAAGCCTGTCTATCTGAAAGACATTTGGCCATCGCCGCAGGAAGTCGAAGACACGATCCGGAAGAGTGTGAAATCCGACATGTTCAAGAAAGAATATTCGAACGTCTTCGACGGCGAGCAGAGCTGGCAGAACCTTCCGGTACCCAAAGGCAGACAGTACCTTTGGGATTTCAAGTCCACGTATATCAAGGCAGCGCCCTATTTTGAAGGTCTGTCGAAGGACCCGCGGCCCCTGCAGAACATCAAAGGCGCACGCGTGCTCGCGCTGCTGGGCGATTCGGTCACAACGGACCATATTTCTCCAGCAGGATCGTTCAACGAAAGGAGTCCGGCTGGACAGTACTTGATCTCCCTTGGTGTACAGAAAAAGGATTTTAACTCGTATGGCTCGCGGCGCGGAAATCATGAGGTGATGGTTCGTGGAACGTTTGCCAACATAAGACTCCGGAACATGCTTGCTCCAGGTACGGAGGGGGGCTGGACCGTGCATCCGTCCTCACAAGAGCCGATCTCGATCTATGACGCTTCCGTCAAGTATGAAAAGGAGGGAACGCCGCTCATTGTCATAGCCGGGAAAGAGTATGGGTCTGGTTCTTCACGCGACTGGGCGGCAAAAGGTCCGATGCTCCTCGGAGTGCGGGCGGTGATTGCCGAAAGCTTTGAACGAATTCATCGAAGCAATCTTGTTGGAATGGGAATCCTGCCGCTTCAATTCGAAGATGGTCAGAACTACAAAACGATCGGTTTGACAGGTTTCGAGACTTACGAGATCGAAGGTATCGCCGACGACGTGCACGCATTGAAGAAGATGGAGGTGAGCGCCATTGCAGCCGACGGATCGACGAAATCGTTCAATGTCATTTGTAGGATCGATACTCCGAACGAGGTGGACTACTACAAACACGGCGGAATTCTTCAATTTGTTCTTCGAACGTTGCTCAAGGACTAGAGGGTTTTACTAGACAGTCAAACCAAATGTATCTCATTCCATCGCAGAGACACTGAAGGAGAGGACGATATGCCCATATACGATTACCGCTGTACAGATTGCGGAACGCTGTACGATGTGTATCACAAGGTGCGAGAGATAAAAGAGGACGTCGTTTGTCCATCTTGCCAATCGCACGAGCACACAAAATTAATGTCTGTGCCAGGCGTGGCGGTGAGCAACAATTCCAGTAGCAATGCCGCACCGTGTGCGTGCGATATGGGCGGGGAATGTTGTGGCGGTGCGTGTTCGATGAATTAGGCCCGGGCAACTCGCCCAAGGCGTTCTAGCAAAGAGGGTGCAATCCGATTTATGGTAAGCCGACGCACTCAGACACCCGTTAGAGGCACACGGGTGTGGCTCTGGCCAGCATCATCCTTGCCTCCGCGCTCTAGTCACTCACGCTCGTCATTAGCGGGAGTCTGCCATCTGTGTTGATTCATGTTCGCCTTCAACATCTATAGCGTATACATTGTGACTAACAAACCCAGAGGAGTACTTTACACCGGATTTACAAACAGTTTGGAGCGACGCACCAGCGAACACAAACAAGAAATCAATGAAGGTTTCACAAAACGGTACAAGCTGCATCGACTAGTTTATTACGAACAATTTGACAAACCAAAGGACGGCATACGTCGGGAAAAAGCAATAAAGAAATGGAATCGTGCGTGGAAGATTGCTCTCATTGAAAAGCACAATCCCCACTGGATAGATCTTTGTGAGAAAGACGGTACCATTCTTCCCTTGCCTATAGAATAAACAATCCCGCGCTTCTTTGCCCCAGATTGCCAACCGCGTTTTAGTCACT
>Ga0335081_10004698_pt1 | contig 21573 bp, 19 predicted proteins | sample Lox_Sample_35_FD_206713 | JGI IMG/M metagenome (GOLD analysis project Ga0335081, IMG submission 206713) | Soil microbial communities from Loxahatchee National Wildlife Refuge, Florida, United States - Lox_Sample_3.5 | ecosystem: Environmental > Terrestrial > Soil > Wetlands | place: USA... | reverse complement strand
GCCATCTCCTCCGGGTCGGTGTCCTCGCCCGGAGCGCACGCCACGTGGCCGAGCTCATGGCCCAGCGTGAACTTCTGCCGTTCGGGGGGCGCGTCGGAGTTGACCACGAACAGCGGCGGCTCGCCCGGCGGGTGCAGGCTGGTCGCGTCGACCTCGCGGGAGCCCAGCGGCAAGGCGACCACCAGGGCGCCCATGCCCTCCGCGATGGCGGTGACCGACCCTACGGGCCCGTCGCCTGCCCCGTACGCCTGCCGCACGGCGCGCGCCGCGTCGTCCGGGCCCAGGACCCCTCCCGCCGGGACGGGTTCCCAGGTGAACTCCGGCAGCGGCGAGGAGGTCTGGGGCTGACTAGGCGCTCTTGAGGACGTTCTGGGCCGAGACCTCGAGCTTGTTGCCGTAGGAGTCCTCCGCGGAGTCGCCGTCGCGCAGGACGTTCGAGGCGCCCTTCTGGAGCTTGGTGGTCTTCGCGCTCAGCGTCACGTCGCTCGTGCCGGTGACGGTCACCGGAGGCGAGGAGTCGGTCTTGCCGCTGAAGCTGAACTTGCACGTCGCCTCGTGGAGTACCTCCTTGCCGCCGATCGAGAGCTTCGGGTAGCTCGTCGGCTTGATCTCACCCTTGGTCCAGCTTCCGGAGGTCGCCGCCCCGTACATCCCCTTCCCCTCGGATGCTGTCACCTGGCCGACTTTGGCCACCGGCTTCGCCATGTCAGCGCACCATCCCCAGGACACCGGCGCCGGCGATCCAGCCCGCCACCTCGCCGGGTTCCACCGCGTACCCCTCGCGCTGGAGCGCGGGGGTCAGCTCCTCGGCGCTGCGACCCGCCAGCTCCCCGACGGTTGAGATGCCCAGCGTCAGCATCCCGGCGCGGACCGCGCCGGGGACTGCGTCGAAGCGCTCGAGGCTGGTGGACGCGACCCGTTCGACGTCATCGAACCCGAGCTCGATCGCGAGCACCTCGTCCACCGCCCCTTCGGAGCGGATGACCGCCGCCTGGCGCTCGGAGATGCCGGAGATGAGCGCGGTGGCACTGTTGAAGCGCGCGCGCGTCGGGAGGATGTCGAGCACGGCCCCGAACGTGACGCCTTCGCTGATCTCGAGAGTGCCGAACCTCTCCTGCAGCTCCTCCTTCGTACGCGGGCCGGCGCCGAGGAACGCGGCCAGCTCGGGGGTCGTGGCGAGCAGACGCGCGACGTCGACCACGTGCTTGACGCGCGGGTTGCCCGGCCCCCCGGTGATGTGCGGTGCCACGAAGATGCCGTCGCCCGCCTTGTAGGCGATCATCTTCTTGCCGAAGAAGTTCGTGACGCCGATGAGCTTCGCCTTGTTACGCAGGTCGGCCCCCTCGAGCTGCGGCAGATCGTGCTCGTCGCAGCACGCCTGCAGCCGCGCGAGGTCGGCGTTGATGAGGTTGAGCTCGACCTTGATGTCGTCCAGCCGGTCGGCGAGGTTCGCGCGCATCGCCGCCAGCGAGCTGAAGAGCGTCTTGGCGTCGGCGTTGAGCGCGTCGAGGTCGGCCTCGATGCGATAGAAGCGCAGGTTGAAGCCGTCCTCGGTCGCGGTCTGCTCCGCCTGCACGAGGTCTTCGCCGTCCCGCCAGGCGTGGTGGTTGGAGGTGCGGACGAACTTCGTGGCGGTGGTCGCGTCCGTCCGCGGGAAGGCGGCCTTGTAGCTGAACTTGCGGGCGACGCGGCTGCCCGTCTCCATGAGCCACGAGCCGACGATCGTCGCCGCCTCGGCCTTGCCGGTGGCGTTCACCACCTTGGTCAGCAGCTCGCCGACCGTCATCCCGTCGAACGTGATCTCCTGGTCCTTCGCCGCCATCGTCAGTTGCTCCTTCAGTCGTCGAGGGTCACGCCCGTCTCACCGCGGTGGCGCGGACGACGGAACGCTCGGTAGGTGCGAGAGATCGTGGGGTCCAGCGTCGCGACGGTGCCGTCGCCCTTTAGGTCGACGTGCTCGTGGCGGATCGCCCACGTGTTCACCCGGACCGCGGCGGGATGGCCGTGGTCGAGCAGGTTCATGAGGTACTCGTACTGCTCGAAGGTCAGCCGCGCCCCGGTCGGGAGAGCGACCTCGAACTCGTACGGATCGGCAAGGCCGCGGCGGGCGTAGCCGAGCGCGACGAGCGCGAACAGCCCCTCGCCGCGCGGCACGACGTCGGTGCCCGGACCGGCCGCGCGGACCTCGGCTCCATCGCCCTGCAGCGGTACCACGTACCAGCGGAACGCAGAGCCGATCTGCTCGAAGAGGTTGATGCCGGCGACGGGGAGCGGCATGGCGCCGACGACCAGGAGCACGTCGCCGGCGCCGGTCACGAGCGGCAGCAGCGACGTCAGGCGCTGTGCCCGCAGCACGCCGGCGATCGCCCGCAACTCCGCGGCGGCGGAGTCGACGTCGGCGCCGCTCGTGATGGCCTGCGCTTGCGCGCCCGCGAGGCGGACGGTGTCGAGCAGCTCTGTCGGCAGGGCGCGGAGCCGAGCCACGACCGGCGCAGGGTCCTCGATCGCGGGCAGGCCCACCTTGCGGAACACCTGCAGCGCCGGCGCACCCGCCGCCTGGGCGGCGGCCTGGCCCCACTGCGCGTCGGCCTGCGCATCGCTGAGCGCGGTCCACGCCGCACCGCCCGCCGCCGTGTACTGCGCGAGCGCGGCGGCGAGCCCAGCGCCGAGGACGACGTTGCTGCCCGGATCGCCCGGTGCGTGGTAGCGCGCCTCGACCCGCTGGGCAGCGACGCGCGGGAGGCCGGCCGCCGCCGCGGCGATCTCCGGCGGCCAGCCGTCCGCTACGCTCCACAGCTCCGCCCGCCCGCTGCCGCGCGCGTAGGCGAAGAGCTGGCTCATCTCGCCGTCGAGGAACTGTCCGGCAGCGATCTCCGAGAGCGACCTCTTCATGCCGGTCTGCCCGCCGAGCCGCGCGCCCGAGTGGTCGTACAGCTCGCACGCGCCGCCCGCCGTGTCGTAGAGCAGGAGCCCGGCGCCTGTCGCGTCGCCGCCGAAGTAGCCCGTCGTCAGACGGCTCGCCCGCTTGAGGAGGCCGTCGAACGCGCGCGTGCTGGTGAGCGTCCCCTGCGGGCCGGGAGAGAACACCTCGGCGCGGCCCGCGCGCGCGTCGTAGAACAGCAGCTCGGAGACGGGGGAGGACGTGGCGAGCGCCGCGACGTGGGTCCAGTTCGTGCCGAGGCCCGTGTGGGACTTCAGGAGCGTGAGGCCGCCCCTGCCGTCGGTGGTGCGGATCTCGGCCTCGCCCGTCTCGCGGTCGTAGAAGAGCAGTCGCGAGACGTAGCCGAGGTCGCCGGAGCTGTACGCGACGACGTGGCTCCAGGTCTTGCGCAGCCCACCGATCACGGGCCCGAGCGGCGTGATCGCCCCGGGGCCGAGGAGGCAGATCTGCGCCTCGCCCTTGGAGCGGTCGTACAGCAGCAGACCGCCGGCCTTGGGGGCGAAGCCCCCGGCCGCCATGTGGCTCCACGTGGCGCGCTGGCCCGTGGCGCGGCCGAGCTCGGCGAGCTTGCGGTCGTTGTCCCACCACCAGCCGGTGATCGTCCCGGCCGTCGGCTCGTAGGTGACGACCGCGCCCGGCTCTGTCTGCCTGGCCCAGCGGGCGGCGACGACGCGCGTGAACCCTCCGACCGGCATGGCGGCGACGGGTGGGGAGGCGGTCTCGGCGATCGTCATCCCGAAGACCGGGAAGTGCGACAGGTAGACGGCGTCGGGCGCGGCGGCGGACGGCTTGGGCAGCGGGTGGACGGTGCGCAGGCCGCAGGGCTCGAGCAGCCAGCGACCGTCGGGATCGGCCGTGGCCGACTGCGGCTCCATCTCCTGCAGGAGGCCCTGGAGCTCCGGCTTCGCGCTCGGGTCGGCCGGATCCGGGTCCGTGACCTGGCCGAACGCGGCGTCGGCCGCCTTCAGGCTCGCGTGCGTCGCGCGCATCGCGTTCAGCTGCGCCGCGCTGAGCTTGACCAGGTCGGCGCCGAGCCCGAGCTCGTAGCGGCTTCCGCGATCCGCGCGCTGGGCCCGCAGCACAGACCACGGCGACGGACCGCCGAGCGCCGCGATGCAGCGGGCGGCGCGGACGAGCGCGGCCGCGAGCATCGGCGCGAACGCGGGCGACGGTCCTGGCTCGATCGTCGTGAAGTCGAACAGCTTTCGCATCGTCTGGCGCAGCCGCTCCTCCTGGTCGGCCCGCGCGCGGGGCAGGAGGCGCTTCGCGTGGACGCCGTCGTCGGCGGCCAGGGGCAGAATCAGCTGAGCGCCACGGACGAACCGGAAGAAATTGGTGCGCAGTGCCGGGTCGCCCGCGGCGACGATGTGGATCGCGACCGCGAAGTCGTTGTTGCGATCGACGAGATCGAACCGCTGCTGATAGCTCGTGCGGCGAGCCGGCGGGATTGCGGCAGCCAGCTCGCCGATCGCGCCCGCGTTCGGGTCTGCGGGCATGCCCGGCCCGTTGAGCAGCTCGAGCAGGCGGGGGCGCGAGCGCAGCAGCGTCGGGTGATAGATGCTGAGCCGCCGGCGGTATCCGCCGTCTGACTCGCGCTCGGTTTCGGAGACGATCGCGGCGCCGTCGAAGCGCAGCCGATCGCCGAAGCGCGGGACCGCCACGTCGGCGCCGTGGCGGTCGAGGGCATGATCACGCGCGCGCGAGAGCAGTCGCATCGCCGACAGCTCGCGGCTCTCCCGCCGCAGCCGCTGCTTCTCCGCCCCCAGCAGGTAGATGAGCTGGCCCGTGATGCCCTCGAGCAGCCGGAGCTCGATCAGCTTCGCGATCTGTGCCGGCGCGATCGTCTTCCCTTGGCCATCCGTCAGCGCGAGCTGCACGCTGAACGCGGCCGTCTGCGTCTGCGCGGGGTCGAACGGCTCGAACCACACGGGCAGGAACGCGCCGGCTTCGCTGTACGGCGCCCAGTCGAGCTTCACCGGCGTGGCCGTCCCGGGCACCGTCGCCTCCAGCCGCAGCCGCTCGTCGCCCAGGGGCGCGAGCGGTGCGGCGAGCAGGAGCGGATGACGGCTCGGCCAGTCGACGATCGCCTTGCCGCTCGCGTCGACGGGCACCGGGTTCTCCACGGCGCCGGCCGCGAGCGGCGCCGTCAGGTGCTCGACCATGTTGCGGTGGGACGCCGCCCCCCGCACGTCGGGATCGATCGCGCTCACGGTCACCTCACACGATCTGCAGCTGGTCGGCGGTGTCGACGAAGCGCGCGATCTGGTTGACCTGCAGCTCGACGTTGGTGCCGCAGGCGAACCCCTCGGCCGCCGGCGCGGACTGGTCGGCCGCGAAGTCCACCTCGTCGAAGCCGGGCGGGTAGCGCAGCAGGCGCAACGCGCGCACGTCGGCGACGCCGGGCTCGCTCATCAGCGCCCAGACGACCTCCGACGCGCGGACCGGCTCGCCGAACCCGAGCTCGTCGACGTAGCGACGCACGCGCTCGAGCAGGCGCGCCTTGAGCGCGATCGCCGGAGCGGAGGCGTTGACGTCGGCCTGGGCGCCGCTGGGCAGCGGGAGGCCGCGCACAAGGATCTCTGCCGCGATCCCGATGCCGACCTCCTCGGCCTCCTCGACGAGCGGGAAGATGCCGATCGGGCGCAGGTCCTCGATCGCCTGCTCGACCGACGCGCCCAGGCCGTAGGGGCCCGACCAGATCGCGGCCGGCGTCGGCGCGACGAGGATCGTCAGGAAGTAGGGGCTCCCGAGGTCGCGCTCGCTCCCGAACACCCGCTGGATGAAGTTGAAGTTGCCGAAGATCGACTGCTGGATGTCGAGCCCGCCCCATCCGTCGCGCACGTGGACCTGGCGCACGCCGGGGACGAGCGAGACCGCGACCTCGAGCGCCTCGGCCGTCCACAGCGAGCGCGGCGCGCGCAGCAGCAGCGTCCGGTAGCGCTGGTCCGGCCATTGCAGCTCGCCGCCGACGAGGGCCGCGGTGTGATCGATCGCGACCGAGAAGGGCGCGCCGGCGGCCTGCGCGGCCCGCTGTGCGTCGAACAGCTCCGTCAGCATCGTGTCGGCGGGGTTGAAGCTGTCGAGCTTCTGCGGTGCGCTGCTCGGATCGAGGTTGCCGTCCGGGCCCGGGTAGAACGCCGCGACCGCCACCTCGACCTCCGGGCTCGTGGAGGAGAGCACGGCCGACTCGTCGGTGGCCGCGTGATGGCGCCCCGGCGTGAGCATGCGCGCACCGCGCGGGATCGTCAGCTCGGCGACGCCCGCCGGCAGCGCTCCCTGCAGCTTGAGCTTGACCCGTCCGCGTGCCTCCAGGAACGGGCGCGGCAGGCCCAGCTCCTCGCCCAGCCGGCTGAGCGCGTCGCCGCGCGCCGACGTCACGAAGCTGTCGTCGTAGATCGCGGCGAGCGCGGACCAGGTGCGGGCGTCCTCGAGCGCCGAGATCTCGAGCAGCTTGCGGATCGCCGACCCGGAGCCGAGGTCGAGCTCGTCGCCGAAGCGAGCGCGCGCCAGCGCCAGCTTCTCGGCCAGCAGCCGGCCGAACGGCTTCGGGAGGAAACCCTCGGGCGTGAGCCCGAAGCCCGGGCTGCCGGTGGTGCGGGCGATCGCCGCGTCGACGGCGAGGACGTCGGCGGTGTCGATGCGCGTGACCGGATCGTCAGGCACGGGGCATCACCGTTCCGAGGTCGGCGGTGGCTGCGTCGCCGGAGACGGTCTCGAACGCGACGCGCACGTCGAGCGCCCGCGAGCCGGCGCGCGCCGGCTCGAGCCGGCCGTCGTCGAGCTTCACGTCGAGGATCCCGCGCACGCGGGGATCGCGGCGCAGCACGTCGATCACGGAGATCCGCACGCGCTCGCGCGTCATGACGGCCGAGGACTCGTCGGCCAGCGCCAGCAGGCCGTCGAAGCCAAAGCTCGTGTTGAAGACGTCGCTTCCGAGCGCCGTCGTGAGCGCGATCTCGAGCGACTGCGTCAGGGCGTCGAGCTGCTCGACACGGCTCAGGTCAAGGCCGGCGGCGCCGGATCGGAGCTCGAGGTCGCGGCCGACGTCAACTCCGGGAGCGATCGGTGGGCAGGCCAGCGCCACGCCCAGCAGGCGCCGGCGGACAATCTCGCGTTCGCGCTCGGCATCAGCCATCGTGGGCAGCCTCCTTGGCGTCGTAGTCCATTCAGCTCACATCCATTGCGTTGTCGACGGTGACCTTCACGTCCTCGGCGGCGATGTCGATCTGCTTGCCGGGCGCGCTGATCGAGATCCCGTCCTTGCCGACGAGCTCGAGCTTCTTCGCCGCCTCGATCCGGATCGTGCCGTCGCTCTTGATCTGGATCTTGGCCTTGCTGTCCGGGTGCTCGATGGTGAGGCCGTCGCGGTCGCTCGGGTCGGCGGGGCGGGTGCCCGCCTTCTTGAGCGTCTTCGGCCCGACCCGGATCGTCAGCTCGCCCGCCTCGATCCAGCGGTGCCCGTTGGCATCGATCAGGTCCTGCGTGACCTCGCCCGTGTGCTCGGACGGCGCCTTCTTCTCGTCGGTCGCTGCCTGCGTGGACGCGCCGACCGGGAGGATCAGCCAGAAGTCGCCGGCCTCGGACTCGGGCCCGTGCCCGGACTGCCAGAGCGCGCCGACGTCGACCGCTTCCTCGCCACGGCCGTCGCGATGCGCGAGCAGCACCCGGGTGCCCGGGTAGCGCGGCAGCACCAGGCCGCACTTGCCCCAGGCGAACGGCGTCGCGTAGGGGATGTCCGGGGCGGGCGCGGGGCTCGGTCGCGCGATGTCCAGCCGGCGGCCCTGGTTCGGCTCGCCGTCGCCGGCGACGAGGCCGCGCCACACGGTCTCGGTCTGGGCCGGAGGCTCCTGCATGCCCTTGGTCGTGACGCTGCGGACCTCGCCCACCTCCGTCGAGGGCTGGGAGCCGAGGAGCTCGCGCACCATCTGCTTGACGCCCTGCGCCGCCTGCGTCTCGGCGCTGCCGCCCGCCGCCGACTGGGTCTCGGCGGAGCGACGCGGGTTGGAGTGGCTGTCCCAGTAGCTCGTGCCCGCGACCTCGATGCCCGTGACGGTCGTGACGAAGCCCGTCGTCCGGCCGAGCCTGTGGTCGACCGTCGCGACGTACAGCGTCACCGCGCTCGCCGAGCCGTTCCCGGCCTCTGCCGCCGGCGCCTCGAAGCGCACGACGTCGCCGGGCTTGAGGTCGGGACGGCCCTTCAGCGTGAGCTGGAACTGGCGCCGGGTCGGCGCGCGCCGGCCTTGCTTGAGCCCGTCGCAGACGTCGAACGTGGGGTCGCTCGGCACCGGCTGGAGCGTCTGGACCTCGACCAATCCGTTGTCGAGCGAAAGCTCGACGGGTGTGCCGGGCTCGAGTGGGATCGGCCGCGCGCCGATGTGCAGCCGCCCGTTGCGGATCAGGAACATCCCCCGGCCGTAGCGGCCGCTCGACTCCTCGAGCTTCGCGCCGAGCTCGGCGAGGAGTCCCGCGACGGTGCGGCCCTTCTCCAGCACCACGTTCGCCGGCTTGCCCGCGGGCGCGGCCGCGCCCGGACCGGGCGACGCGCCCCACCACTTGAAGTCGTCGAAGCCGCAGTGCGTGCCGAGCAGCTCCTTGACGGCGTCTCCGACCGGCTTGTCGATCGCGGTGCAGAGCGGACTCGAGGCCACGATGTCGAAGGCGCGCTCACGCGCCGTGACGACCGTCTCGTAGCGCCGCCCGCCCGCGCGGCGGGTGATCGACTCGATGCGCAGCGTGGCGACGAGCGCGCTCGGGATCTGCTGGCTCTTGACGACGCCGGCGAGATCGGTCAGCCCGGCGAGGCTGCTGACGGCCGCGCCGAGGCCGCCGACCGCCTCGCGCCAGTACAGGTAGAGCTGCAGCACGCGCGCGCGGCCCGCGGCGATCGTGGCGTAGTCGTCGTCGCTGAGCCCTTCGATCGTGAACGAGTAGGCCCCGCCCTCGAGGCCCGCCGGGAGCGTGGCGCTGATCTCGCCGTCGTACTCGTCGCGGCCGACCTCGAGCAGCGGCCGCTCGCCGATGCGCAGCTTGCCGCCCTGGGCGCGCTCGTCACGGAACGACAGCAGCCAGCCCGCGTCGTTGCCGGCCATCACGTTGGTCATCGTCTGCCCTTTCGCTGGTCGGCCGCGGCGAGTCGCTCGAGCACGCGCGACGAGATCGGTGGCGGTGAGAACGTGTCGCCGGCGCGATCGGCCGGGCGCCAGGCGAGCTCGATGCGCGACCCGACGTCGCCGGGGTCGCGCAGGCTGCCGGCGCGGATCTCCCAACCGAGGATCAGCAGCTCGACGCGCGCCTGGCCGTCCGGCAGCGTCCGGCGCAGGCCGGCGACCAGCGGCACCGAGGCGAGCACGCCGTCGCTGCCCCGCAGGAGCAGCCGCGCCGGAGCCCGGCCGGCGGGGCCGGCGGCCGGCTCGGGATCGCTGGCGGTCACCACCGCCGCCGGGTCTGCGTCGCGCCAGCGGGTCGCCAGCCCGGTGGGCACGACGAGCAGCAGGGTCAGGTCCTGCGCGAGCGCGATCGAGTGGGGGAGGCCGGCGACGAGCGCGGTGGGCAGGCGCTCGAAGCCGTCGGGCACGGCGGGCGCCACGCTGGGCACGAGGTGCCGCGCGATGAGCGGGGTCGCGGTCATGAGCGGCTCCAGTCGGCGAGGGCGGCGACGCCGAGCGCCGCGGCGTCGAGCAGCTTGCCGCGCGCACCCGGTGACGGCATGTGGGCGAGCGAGATCGCGACCTCGATGACCTCCTTGCGCGCGGACGACGCACTGAAGGAGAGGCTCTGGATCTGCATCTCCGTGCGGATCGTCATCGAGGTCACGAGCGTGAGGCCGTTCGGCCCCCGCTTGCTCGCGTCCGCGAGCTCCTCGAGCGCGAGCTTCCAGCCGAAGCGCTCGGGCCCGACCAGCAGGCCGCTGAGCGAGACCGTGTCGTCGTGCGTGGCGACGATCGCCTTCTGGGTGGAGGAGCCGATCGGCGGCAGGTGGTAGGTCTCGCTCAGCGACATCGACGTGACGGCGAACAGCGGCACCGCCGCCATGCCCCTGGCGATGACCGCGGACGGGATCGCGACGTAGTTGAGGAAGCTCTCGGCCATCAGTTCTTGGGCGACACGAGCCGCCAGCCCCCGATCGGGCTCACCGACGGCTCGTACGAGCCGCTGCTGAACGCGTCCTGGACGCGGTCGATGAACGTGTTGGGCTGGGCGAACTCGAGGACGAGGTTGTCCGCCTCGACCGCGTGCTGCCAGTTCTCGCGCCACGACTTCTCGAGCTGATGATCGAGCGTGACGCTCGTCTGGCTGGGGTCGAAGCGCGGGTTGCTGACGCCGAGATACGCCGCCTTCGTCTCGTCGATGTGGAAGCCCGCCTCGAGCAGCCACTGCTTGTGCTCAGCGCTGTCGCGGATGCGGTCCCAGAACTCGTCGCGCATCTTGTTGTAGAGCTCGAGCATCTCCTCGCGCCCGACCTGCTGGGGCGTGCGGCCGGCCAGCATCTCGGCGCGGATGTCATCCCACACCTTCCCCAGCGGGGTCTTGCTGAGCTTGCGGCCGATCACGCGCCGGACGCGCGCGAGCGCGGCGCGCTGTCGGAGCTCCGGCTGGACGATCTTGAGCTCCTCCTCGGTGAGCGGGATGTCCTGCATGTCCAGGCGGTCCGGCAGCGGCGGGACGATCTCGCCCTCCTTGTAGGTCCGGCCGTACTTCTTGATCGTCTTGCCCTTGGGCACGACCTCGACCTCGGGCACGCGGAACTCCTCCGGCGCCCCGCCCTCGATCCGCGCCGACGCCTCGATGTATCCGCTCTTGACCGTCGGGGTCTCGCCGAAGCTCGCCTCGACAGCGGCCTCGATCTGCTCCGGAGTGGCGTCGACCAGCGGGAACGTGAGGCCGTCGACGATCGTGCCGAGCTCCTCCATCGAGGTGCCCGGGCGGCGCTTCATGAGTCGCTCGAGCGCGTCGACGACGGCCTCGGGATCGGCGCCCAGCCGGCCGCGCGGGTGCAGCAGCTTGAACAGCCGCTCGAGCCCGCCGGGCTGCTGGGCGAAGCGCAGCATCGCCGGCGAGCGCGAGAGCGCGCGCAGGAGCTTGGACTGCAGCAGCGCCTCGAGCTCCTGCGGCGCGGCCCCGGCGACGAGCCGGAGCAGGCCCGGGAGGTTGCGCACGTCGGTGGCGCGCAGCAGTGCGTTGACCTGCTCGGCCTCGAGACCGCTCTCGAACAGGCGGTCGAGCGCTTCGACCGCCTCGTCGGTCAGCGTGACGCCCTGCTTCAGCGCGAGCATGAGGCTCTCCGGCGGGATCGCCTGGCCGGGGCGGAGCAGGACGTCGAGCGCGGCGTCGCGCTGCCCGCCGGCCTGCTCCGAGAGGCGCGCGAGAAAGGCGTCAGCGGAGGCGATGTCCTTGCCGAAGGACTGCTCGACGAGCACCAGGACGTCGTGGCCTCGCCGCCGGCGCACGAGGTCCAGCACGTGCTTGGACGATGCGAGCGCCTCGAGCTGGCGCCCGCGCGCCAGCGCGCCGACCAGGTCGTCGTCCAGCGCCGCCATCCCTTCGAGGAAGCCGTGCAGGCGCCCAGCCTTGTGAAGCCGCTGGAGCAGCGCGAGCGAGCTCTCCTCGCCGAGCGACTCGGCGCTGAGCTTGGCGAAGCGGCGCAGGCCCGGGGCTGCGCCGGCGCTCAGGTGCATGCCGGAGACCTCGAGCGCGCGCTCGAGGAACTGGCGCCGGGCCTCGCCGGGGATGCGCCCCGGAATGCCGGCCAGGTGCTCCCCCACCTCGCCGAGCCGCTCACCGATCGCCTTCTTGAGGCCCTTCTCCATCTCCTCGGTGAAGGCCTGCTTGAGCTTCGGTCCGATCGCCTCCAGGACCTCGAGCACGAGCTTCTTCCAGGCGGCTGGGCTGAGTCCCGCGCGCCGGGCCGCGTTGGCCACGTCCTCGGCCGTCTCCAGCGCGGCTGACGCGGCCGCCTCCGAGCCGGCGGCGCGCAGCACGGGCTTCAGCGCGCTGGCGCCCGCCTCGAAGCAGAAGCCCAGCAGCAGCCCCATCTTCATGGTGCGGACGTAGTCCTCGGCGCTCGAGATCCGCTCTTGACGGCCCATCGAGATGTTCACGAGGTCGTGGGCGAAGTACGTCGCCGCGGCAGCGCCGGCGCCGCCCACGAGCGAGGTGACGGTCTTGTCGACGATCCAACCGGCCACGACCTTGCGAGTGGTCGCGCCGCCGATCTGCCGGGCCAGCGCGGACGCCGGGAGGCTTCCCGCGCGGAAGCCGAGCGCGCCGATATAGCCGTCGACAGCGGCCATGACGAAGCCCTCGATGCTGAACTTCTCGCCCTTCCACAGCGTGCTGCCGACGTAGAAGGCCTCCGAGAGTCCGATCGACCAGCCGACCGCCGCCCATCCCCCGGCCAGCTCGACGAGCACGGGCGTCCCGATGATGACGATCGGGAGGAACGAGACGGCGACCACGCCGATGGCGAAGGCCTCGCGGCGCGCCGCCATGTGCTGGTACTCCCAGCCCCAGATCAGCCACTGGAAGTCGATGTCGACGTAGGTGCGCTCGCCATCCTTGACGCGCTGCCATGCGGTCGGAGCCGCGTCCCCCTCGGTGACGCGCTCCTCGAGATAGAACGAGATCAGGTAGCGCTCGAACGGATCGGTGCGCCGCTGGACGTCCGTGAGGACGAGCGTCCGCTCGGTCTTGCGCTCGTAGAGGTCGTCCTCGCCCAGCTTGAGCTCGGTGGCGGCCTGCTCCACGATGGCTGCGACCAGCGCCTGCGAATCGGCGAACTGGCGCTTGTCGGTGCCGGTCAGGATGCCCTCGATGACCTTCGGGGCGACCTTCTGCACCTGCGCGATGAGGGCCTTCTCACGCTCGGGCTTGAGCACCTTGTCGGTCTTCTCGGCGCGGTAGTCGTGGTCGATGTCGTAGATCCGGCCGCCCACGCGCAGGGTGCGGCCGGCGTCGCGGTGGAGCCGGATCTCCTTGGCGTCCTCGTAGTAGAGGTGCGGCAGGTAGGCGCGCCGGCGCCGGTTGAGCAGGGCGAGGCTCGCGATCGCGCGCTGGTGGCGGGCATACGGCGTCTGCGACACCAGGTCGATCAGGTACCAGTGCAGGTCCCCGTTCTCCTGGGCGTCCACGAAGTCGAACAGCGTGCGGAACCAGCGGCCGCCCTCGCGCTCTTCCAGCTCGCGCAGGAGGTACTTGAACGAGGCGGGCTGGGGGCGGTAGGCCTGCCGGAGGAGGGTGAGGATGTTGTAGGCCCACAGCAGGTGTGACCGGTCGGCCTGGAGCAGCGCGATCAGCTCGGTGGCGCGCGCGCGGGCCAGGGCGCGCTCGCGGACGAGCTCCCGGTCGGCCCGGTCGGGTGTCAGGGCGACGTACGCGAACGCGCCGTCCCAGTCCGGCTGCCAGCGCCCGGGCTCGCTCCCACCGGGCAGCGCCAGCGTCGCGGGCCGCGCGTTCGGCGCGAGCTCCGCGCGAGCGGGCTCGGGCAATGCCTCCAGGCGCGCGCGCGTCAGCAGCATGAGCTCGCCGAAGAACCAGGCGCCGCGTGCGACGCGCGACCGCCGGACCTCGTCGCGCAAGAGCTGGTCGAGCGTGTCGTGGTGGAGCCCTTTGCGCGTGGTGAGTTGCTGGAGGTGCAGCGTCGCGCGCCGGTCGCCGAGCTCGTCGCTGTACTGCTGCCAGTCGACGCCGAAGGCTGCGCGGAAGCTGTCGGGCTCGATCAGGAAGCCGAGCTCGCGCAGCGGCAGCTCGACCGCGAGATCGGGCCCGAGCAGGATCCCGGCGGCGGCCCGGATCGGTGCCGAGAAGCTGAGGAACGCCACCAGCGCGCCCCGCGACAGGACCAGCGGCGTCCCGTCGACGAGCCGCTCGTTCGGCGTCAGGTCCGGCAGCGCGCGCGCCAGTCCGCCTCCTTCGTCGAGGAGCAGGAGCCGGAGGCGGTCGGCGGGCTCGACGGTGTACGCGAACCAGAACGCCTCCCCGCTGCGCTTGGGGATCGCCTGTTCCACCTCCTCGACGAGCTCGGCGAGCGGGACTCGGCGGCGCGCCTGCACGACGCGCAGCGTGGCGCGGTGTACCTCCTCGGCCTGCTCGGCGTAGAGCGACCGCAGGCCGTACGCGCCGCCGGCGAGGTCGTCGTGCAGGGCGGCGAGCGCTCCCAGGCGCGCGCGCAGCTCGATCACCTTGACGACATGGCCGGCCGGAGCGGCCGGCCGCGCCGAGCCGATCGGGCGGCCGGGCTTCTCCAAGGCGTCCAGGAGCTGGCGCTCGATCCGCGCGCGCGCGGCCGCCGGCACCGAGGCGGCGCCTTCCCCGCTCCACGTCACGGTCGGCGGGTGGACGACCACCTGCGCGGGCGGCCCGTGCCTCGTCGCGACCACGTCCGACGCCGTGGCGACCGCGCGCTCCGACGCGGCCGCCACGGCAGCCCCGACCGCGGCCCCGTCGTCCTTCGCGAGGCCCGCGGCGTCGACCGCGACCCGCGTCGGGAGATGAACCTCGACGGGCATCGGTTAGCTGTTCCTCAGTGCGCGCGCAAGGCCGATCAGGGCGTGCTCGGCCACCGCGTGGGGGTCGGCGGGCTCGGGCGTCGCGCGGACCTCGACGACGACGGGGAAGTGGTAGTGCACGACGGGCCCGCCGCCGGCCTCGACGACCTCCTGCGGCAGCGTTTCGGCAGAGTAGACGACGCCGCCCGGCTGCGCCGTCGCGGTGCCCGCGCCGAGCGCGAGAGCGGATGGGGAGAGGGCGGGCTCGTTCACGGCACGCTCGCCCGCACGCCCTCGTTGGTCTCGGCGCCCGCCGACAGGCTGAAACCGGAGAACGTCGCCGTCGGGACCCCGGTCGGGTTGGCGGTATGCGACGCGCTCGTGATGATGCAGTCGCTCATCACGATGTTGGCGAGCCCCCAGTCGTCGCCGACCTTCTCCTTGAGCAGGATGTTGAACGGCTGCCCCTTGAGGGCCAGCATGGTCAGCCTGGCGACGGAGTCGCCGATCGCCTTGACGGTGATCGTGAAGGTCAGCGTCTGCGGTGTGAACGCCACGCCGACGTGGCTGCGATCGAGCGCGTGGAGCGCCTCGGCGTTGAGTGCGAGGTTGGGTGCGAACGTGTCGACCATCGCGACTTCCTTGTCGCCGGTCCCGTCGTTGGTGGAGACGACGAGGCGGGTGTCCTTCCAGTCAGGCATCGGATTCCTTCTCCCTTCGCTACGTGAACTTGGGCGCCAGCGACACCCGGAGGAGGTGGACGGCCGGCCCGTACGTGATCGAGACCAGCATCGGGACGACGCGCGAGGCGCGGGCCTCGGCGATCAGGTTGTTGTCGGCCCCGCTGCGCGCGCTCTCGGGGATGCTGAGCGCGTCGAGCACCGGGATCTGGACCGAGTAGCCCGCGATCACGTCGGAGCGCAGCAGCCCCTCCAGGATCGACTCCGTCCTGACCTTCACGGTCAACATCCCCGCCTTCGTGATGCGCGCGTCGCCGACGGTCCCGATCAGCCCGGCCTTGAGGTCGAAGTCGACCTTGTCGAGCGTCCGGACCGTGTCGACGTCGAGCAGGTCCGCGAGCGTCGTGAAGCACCGTGCTTCGGCGAAGTGCAGGCTCTCGCCCGGGACCAGGGCCGGGTCGATGATCGGGATGATGTTCTCGTCCGACAGTCCCTTGATCTCCGAGGCTCCGTACTGGCTGGCGACCGGGATGCTGAGGCCGAAGACCGGCTTGAGGACGGGCGAGATGTGCGGCGCCCGGCCGGCCATGGCCGACATCGCGGCCGTGGCGACGTCCGCCGCCTTGCCGTCGCCGTCCATGGCGCCGCGCGCGGCGACGAGCACCATGCGGCTGACCGTGCTCTTGATCGACGCGTACTTCGTCTTGACGGTGGCGACGTAGTCGGTGCCCGGGGTCTTGGCGATCGCCGGGTCGACCATCGCCACCGCGAGCCGCTTGAAGCCGTTGCTCGACGAGTCCTCGACGTGCTTGAGCAGGGCGCGCAGGCCTTCTCCCGCGTTGGCGCCGACGTCGGTCTCGTTGGCGAGCGTGACGAACGTCACGTCGTCGGCGCCCTCGAGCGCGGCGAGCGCGTCGGCGTACTTGATCGTCGGCGTCGCCCCCGTGGTCACCGCGGCGCGGACGCCGTAGACCTTCGACGCCCGCGGGCTCTGCTTCAGCGCCAGCGTGAGCGAGGCGGTCAGAGCACCAGTCGCGCCGAACTTGGCCTTGGCGTCGTCGGTCGTCTCGATCACGACCGGGGTGTTCTCCGGCGTGGTCGTCGTCCCGGCCACGCCGACCACGGCGATCACTCCGGGTGCACGCTGGGCTACCGGCTGGAGCCCTTTGGTGTCGATCGTGACTTCGATGAACGGAAATGCGGCGGGTGGCAGCGTGGCCATCGGCTACTCCTCGTGGGCGGCTTGCGGTGTGCGGCGGCTGGTCATCTGGTCACCAGCCCGATCCCCTCGCGGGCGAGCCAGGCGCCCGCCTTGGTGCGGCGGTCCACCGCATCGGCGCCGGGCCAGGCCGTGTCGGCGAACACCGACGCGGGGACGATCCAGGCGATCACAAGCGACCGTCGGCGGCGCAGCGATGCGTCCTCAGGCAGACCGAGGCCCGCCTCGGTCAGCCGCTCGCGAAGCGTCTTGCTCTCCCACAACAGCCGGGCCAGCGAGATCGGTGCCGGTCGGATCATGAGGGCGACAGCCACCGGCAGCGAACGGCGGACGGTGGAGACCGGCTCGGGATCGGCGAAGGCGACCTGTGCGACGCCACGGGCCGCGACGACCGCGTTCGGATCGGGCCATGTCATGGAGACGTCGACGACGCGATCGTTGCCTTGCGCGTAGCGGGCCAGGATCGATCCACGCCAGACCGCGTCGACGCGCAGCGCGCCCTCGTCCGGGAGGCCGACGATCCGGGCGCGCACCTCGATGCGCGCGGCGGGCGACTGGGTCGCCCCCTCGGCGACGGCGACCGGCGGCGCCGGGCAGCCGAGCTCGAGCTCGTCGAAGACCGGCGTGAGCGTGCCCTGGATCGGTCCGATCGCGTCGACATCGTAGGCCGCGGCGAGGAGCTGCTCGAGCGCCGCCGGGTCGAAGACGCCGGCGCGTGTTCCGTCGTCGGCGAGGGCGAGCAGAGTCGAGTCGACGAAGTCCATCGCTCAGTCGCCTCCGATCGCCTCGAGCAGCCTCTCGCGGCTCATCGCGCCGGCATGCTCCGGGCGCGGTTCGAATGTCCAGGCGTCGCGGCCCTCGTCGACGAGCACGAGGATCGTGGGCGACTCGGCGCGCAGCGCCTCGCAGACCGCGGGGAGCGTCTCATGCGTCGCCGCCTCGATAAGGCAGTTCGCGCCCGTCTCGCACAGCGTCGCCGCTATGTCGCACGGGCGGTGGACCTCGCCCACGACGCGGACGTTCGGCTGATCGCGGACGAGCTCCAGGAGCAGATCCGACAGCAGCGGTGACGCGTCGACGAAACAGCCGGGCGATAGATGGCGACGGGTCGAGGCTGAGCCCGTCTGTGACGAGGGCGCTATAGCGGTAGAACTGCCGGATCGCCATGGATCCGCGGCAAAGTGATCCTCGAGCACGGCGCAGGTCCAGCTCGCCGCCGCCCGCTGTGACTGGTGCACGTCAGGTCTTCCCCTGCCAGGAGCGTAGTTCCGCGGCCGCGTGGACGGCGGCGCGGAGCCCTTCGCGCGAGAGGTCGTCGAGCACCACAACCGCCTGCGTGCCGTCCGGGGCTATCCCGACCACCGTGGGGACCTGCCTGCGCGGATCCGCGGGGGTCGCAGCCACCGGCACATCTGCGGAGATCGGGCGGATGACCGCGACGTCCGCGTCGACATGCTCCCACAGCGCCGGCAGTTCGTCGGCGCTCTTGCACTCGGCGATCAGCGCAAGCGCCGGGTCGTCACCGAGGGCGCGCCTGATGATGTCCTGCAGCATGTCCTGCTCGCCGACAAGAACGATCCGGATCTGGCTCAAATGGTCCTCCAAGCATGCGCCGATCGTCCCCCGTGGTGGCGGCGGGCACCATGAATCGATGGGGCTCAACTTGGGTACAGCGGGGCCTAAGCCCACGATCCACCGGGATCTATTCGCGGGCCTGGGCCCTCAGACGCGTCGCCGCCTCGGCACGGCCGGGGACGCCAAGCTTCTCGAGCACGTGATGCACGTGGTTCTTGACGGTCGAGAGCTCGATGCATAGCTCGCGGGCGATCTGCTTATTCGACCGGCCGAGCGCGATCAGCTCGACAATCTCCCGCTCGCGCGGGGTCAGCCCATCCGGTGCCGCAGCAGGCTCCCGCTGGGTGCTGAGAACCGCGACGCGCCGCAGCAGCGCCGCCGCGGTGCGCGCCGAGCACGCGAGCTCGCCGCGCGCGACACCTTGGACCACGCTCACGGCTTCACTCAGGGATTGGTCGCGTGTGATGAATCCCGCCACGCCCGCCTCCGCGCAGGCCACGACGTCTCGATCTGTCTCGGCAATGCCGAGCGCGACGACCGAGCATCCACGGGCCACCGTGCCAAGTCGCCGCACGATAAGCAGCCCATCGGGCATGGTGACATCGACGCAGACAATGTCAGGCTGAAGATCGCTTGCCAGCGTGATCGCAGCTGCTGTGTCCGCGGCGAGGCCGACCACATCCACTGTCGGCTCGAGCCGCAGCATCTCGCACAGTCCTTCGCGATACAGGCGTACCCCGATGGCCAGGAGTATGCGGAGCCCGGCCCGCGGCACCGACCCCGTCGGGGCCTGTCTCAATGATCCGGCGCGAGTCGGCGCAGCAGGGCGCGGGAGAACGGTATGCCCATTGCATCGGCCATGCCGGCGAGCGCTATGACCGAAGACAAACCCTGCTGCGGCACCGCCCCGTTGCGGGGCAAGCCGAGCGCCGGATCGGCCACCGTGAACCAGGCGGTTAGCGGTCCTAAACCATAACCAGTCCGCTCACGCCCGCCAGGCCTGGGACCGCCGCTGGTCACGTACAAATGCCCACCCCCTTAGAGCATCGCCCACCGCGTAACATGCGCTCAAGAAGCGTGCTCCCGGTGCGAGCTGAACCGGCGCGAATGGACATGCTGTGGAGTTCGTGTGGAGTTGAGATGAAGATTGCGGCCACGACGCACTGCGTGACGCCGACGATGGCGAACCAGGCAATCGGGACATCCGGCGGCAAGTACCTGCTACTGCGGTATACCACGTCGAAAGGCTGAGGGAACCCCGTATCTGCAGATCGCATAGCAAGCCGCGCGGTCCCGGATCACGCCGGAACCATCTGCGGCCAGGGAAACGCAAAGGCCGCCTCCTGGATCCGTCGGTGCAGGTCACGGCGCCGGAATGCCTCAACTTCGTGCAGAGATCCTCGAATATTCAGTGTCCCGTGCCAATCCACTTTGCTCAGTTCGGGCCTGTGACCTGCGGTGAGGAATCTTGGATGACAAATCATCCGGGCCATGATGTCCGATTTGCCCCGTTCTTCCGCTGCGCGGGAGTCGCTTGTGCCAGTGAAGATTGCTCAGGCGGAAGCCCGGCCAACATCACCGTTCGGCCCGCACGCTGCACCGCGGCGCCACACGCCGTTGGGCCGACGGTGAGTGCGAGGAAAGTTGAGTGGCAGATGATGGCCGACGAGGACGATTGAATGACAAAAAGGAAAGTTCGCTGACACGGGACATTCAGTGTCCTCTGCCAAATGATCTTGCCCGATCCGACGCTCTGAGCTGGCCGTGGGCAATCTTCAATGGCAAGTGCGTTTGAGCCGGGGCTCGTGTGTCCGTTGAGAGACGCCCGGGACGGTGGCGTTTGTCATTGAAGATTGCCCGGATCAAGGTTTCGCCGGGCGTGGGTGAGGCTGCTGATGGCCTCGGCGATCACCTCGGGGTGGCCGGCTGCCTGAAATAGCGCGTGGGGGTTTGCCTCGATAGCGTCGCGACGGTTGGCCTCGATGATCGTCTGGATTCTTTGCCGCCATGCGCGCTGCGCGGCGTCCCTGGGCCGGCTCGGCTGCGATGCCGGGTCGGCGATGGCTTGTTGGGTCTGGGTCTCGGCGAGGATCATCTGCTCGGGTGAGTACTGGCGCGCGGCGTGACGGGCCCGTTTCTCCGCTTCCAGGATGTCCGGGCACCGGCTGATGTCGAGCTGCGGCAGCCCGGCGGCCGGCAGCCAGATTCCGTGCCGGAGGCAGATCCGGTGGTGCGCGGGCAGATGGACCGGGATCGGGCCTGGGATCCGGCATGCCAGCGTGCAGCGCCGGCACGCGCCGGCGGCCCGGTAGGGCCGGTCCGCTGCGGCACCGAACGCGGGCAGCGCGCTGGTCAGTGCTTGCGTGGTCGCGCCGCTGACCGTGGCGAGGTGCGCGAGCGCGTCTTGGGTCCAAGGTGCCAGCTGCTCAGGTTGCCACCGGTCGTCGTGCCATCGGATCTTGACACGGAACCAGGCGGGAAGCACTTCCAGGAGGGTTCCGGTCTGGAGATGGTTGACGGCGCTGAGCCGGCCGAGGAACGACGCCAGCGTCTCCCCGGCGATCGGGGAGAGCGGAAACGGCAACGCCGGCACCGGGCGTGCGCTCTTGGCCGGGTCGATCGGGGCGTACCCGCTGAACCTGGCGATATGGCAGTCCGGGCAGGGGTGCGGCCGGATTCCGTGGCGTTCCAGTGCCCGGTAGAACGACCTCCTGCTGCCGCGGAAGCCGAGAACGGCCACCTCGGCCAGCAGGGCGGCAGACCGCAGATGCGGGTCATCGGCCAGGCGCCGCCGGCAGTAGGCCGTGAATCCCTCGAACTCATCGGCTCGCTGCGCTGGCTCCCCGGGGATCTTGCGCCCGTGCACGTAGTCGCGAACCGTGCCGGCACTGTGCCCGAAAGTCTTCGCGATGACCCGGATCGGCGCGCCTGCGGCATGCTCGGCCAGCAGCAGCTCGGCCCGCTCGCGCGGCAGCATGTTCGTCACGGTTTGCGGGCCCGCTTCTGGACGGCCGGTGTCTGCGCGGTCATGTCGACGGCGATCACATCGAGGCTTTTCCGGGTGATCTTCTCGGTCCCGTCGATGATCGCCTGGTTGGCGGCGTCCCGGACCAGCCACAGCAAGCTGCCGATCACGCCCCGGGTCCGGCGGTGCAGGTAGTCGGCGAGCCTGGCTAGTTCCCCGCCCTGTGGGTGCCGACAATCTCACCCACGTCACGCGACCAGGCGATATTCGTTGATCATGCCACCGGCGCGAGTCTGCCTCCGTACGCGGTGCTGCCCGAGGATGACCGGTTGCGGTAGCGGTTTCAGCGGGGCAGCGGAGTGGAGCGAGCGGTGCGGCCGGTGCTGATTGTGGTGGGTCTCGTACTGGCGCAAGATCCGCCGCAGATGGTTCTGATTCCAGATCAGGGTGCGGTCCAGGAGTTCGCGGCGGCATCCGCCGATCCAGCGTTCGGCTATCGCATTCATGCGCGGGGTCCGCACGTTGCAGAGCACGGTCCGGATCCCTCCGCCGGCGAGGACCGCGTCGAACGCGGCGGTGTAGTTCGAGCCGCGGTCGCGGATCATGAACTTGACCCGGTGTCCCTGCTCGCCGAGGTCCATCATCAGGTTGCGAGCTTGCTGGGCGGTCCATTCTCCGCTGGGATGCAGGGTGACTCCGAGGATACGGAT
>Ga0335081_10004696_pt1 | contig 21576 bp, 18 predicted proteins | sample Lox_Sample_35_FD_206713 | JGI IMG/M metagenome (GOLD analysis project Ga0335081, IMG submission 206713) | Soil microbial communities from Loxahatchee National Wildlife Refuge, Florida, United States - Lox_Sample_3.5 | ecosystem: Environmental > Terrestrial > Soil > Wetlands | place: USA... | reverse complement strand
TAGCGCGCGTGATTCATCATGTGGATCGCGGTTTCGCGGTCCTCGATCCCGATGTGCACGTGCAGTCCAAAAATCAGGTTCGCCCGTGCGACCAGCTGCATGTCTTCGACGATATTCTTGTAGCGCTCGTCGGGATGAATTTCCTGCGTGCGCCAGTCGGAAAATGGGTGCGTCGCGACTGACGCTACGGATAATCCGTTCTCCCGTGCCAGCCGGATGATGTCGCGCCGCAGTTTCTTCAGCTCAACCTTCGCCTGCTTGATGTTGTCGCAGACGGATGTGCCGACTTCCACGACTGATTGGTGCATTTCAGCCTTCACGCGCTCCTGAAGAATCAGCTTGCCCTTCTCCAGGATCTCGGCATGAATGTGCGAACGCAGATCGCGGGTCGACGGATCTATTGTCTGGTATTCCTCTTCGATCCCGATTGTGAAGCTCGGCAACATTAAGATGTAGCGGGAACGCAGTGCCCGCGACTCCTGCCAGAATTGTGTAAGGTCGAACCTTCCGTCTCAGCGACGGAGAAGAACTAGGCGGAGATTAGTATATCAATCCGGGTACCTTCGGCGGGTTGGGCGCCGGTCATGTTCGTTCTTATCAGTGGCGCGGCATTTGAAACCAGACCATCCAGAGGAAGAAGCCGACCATTAGAAGAATCAACCCGCTCAGCCCAATCGAGACGACCGACACAAAGTTCCGCATCCAATGATCGCGGGAGAAACTGCGGAAAAGCCACACGATTGCTACGCCCTGGCTGATAATCATCGCAATGATTCCCCACGTGGCAACCACCTCGCCGACGCCACCCGCGACTGCTCCGATTCCTGTCGCCTTCGAGTTCGAAATACCCCGGAATGCGATCATAAGAGCGATCACCGTGGGAACCCAAGGCGTCCAAGCGAGCACTACCGCCCATAGAAATCGTTTTTGAGTGGCATCTTGCATGTGTCTACGCTTTGGCTTTCGTCCGAGTCGCACGCTTTGCAATCGAGTCAGGACCAGCCAGGAATTGTGCCCAGCGGAATTCCTTCGCCGGATTCGCGCCGCTCTGTGCCAGCTTGACCGCCATCTCGGACACCGTGTTCACAATCCAGTCGAAATTCTCCTGGCCGACCGACGTAATTTCCGCGTCCGGTGCCGGATTCAGGAAGTCGATCGCGTACGGTACGCCTTTCTCCACCGCGAACTCCACTGTGTTCAGGTCGTAGCTTAAGGCGCGGCACAAGCTCAGCGCATCTTTCTCGATTCGATCGCGAAGAGCCTGCGTCGATGGCGGAGGATTCCCCTTCACATATCGCTCATGATGCGGTGCCTTCGGGTCGTATTTCATGATGTGTACTTCTTCCTGTCCGACGACATAGCAGCGGTAGTACTCCTCGAACTCCACGCCGCGCTGCAAAGTCATGCAAAGATCGCCAGTCTGGTTGTAATAGTGAAAAAATTCCTCCGAGGAATGCACTTTGTAGACATGCTTCCATCCGCCGCCGGAATACGGCTTCAGGAATGCGGGGAAGCCGACGTAATCGAAAATCTCCTGCCAGTTCAGCGGATACATCAGGTTGCGCATCGAACGGTCCGTCGTTCCTTCAGGATGTTTGTTGTGAGGCAAGATCACGGTCGGCGGAATCGCCACACCCATCTTGTGCGCCAGAGAATAATTGAAAAATTTGTCATCCGCTGTCCACCAGAACGGATTGTTCACGACAATGGTCCCATGCAGCACCGCATTCTTCAGCCATGCGCGATAGAACTGAATGTCCTGCGAAATCCGGTCGAGGACGACGTCATATTTCTTCGGCTCATCCATGCGGATGCCGCCAATGTTCACAAATTCTGCCTCAACGCCGTCGATATCCATCGAGTTGATCTTCGCCACCACGGCCGGAGGAAACGAATTCTCCATCCCAAATAAAAGTCCAATCTTCTTCGTACTCACGAAATTCTCCTGTATAGACACTGCTTGCAACGTATCCCCTTTGTGCAGCGCAAAGACGTAGCCAGCCACCTATCTGGGTGGCCTAAAAGTACTTCGCCGCCATCCTTAACCACAGCGGCCAGTCGTGCTTCGAATTGTCATTCCACACATCCAGCCAGTGAGGAATCGCCTTGGCGTTCAAGATCGCTGAAAACTTGACATTCTGATCCAGGCACATATCCCAATCCGCCGACCCGAGCACGATCTTCATCTGCTGATAGCGGCTTAGGAACCAGTCATCGGTCAGATTCGGTACAAAATCCGGCGGATTGTTGAAGTAGCAGTCGTTGTCATAGTAGCCATCGAGAAATTGCTTGATATCGAACGCCCCGCTCATACTGACGCAGTGCGTCACGATATCCGGATGCTTCAGCGCGAAATTCACGCAATGATATCCGCCGAAACTGCATCCTGTGACTCCCAACTGCCACGCAGGATTCTTCCATCGAATAAACGGCAAAAATTCATGCAGAATATAGCGCTCGTACTGCAGGTGCCGCAGAACCCGCACCCGCGGAGCCACGCCCTTGTTGTACCAGCTTTCAGTATCGACTCCGTCCGGACAGAAAATCTGCAATTCACCTCGTTCAATTTTCTGTGCCAGCACTCCGATCATGCCGCGATCCTCGTATTCGAAAAACTTTCCCATCGAGGTCGGAAATACCAATATTGGAGTCCCGGCATGCCCGAAAACCAAAGCCTCCATATCGTGGTGCAGTTCCTGACTGTAGCCCTTGTGGTATTCGCGGTTCATGTGAATGAAACGGTTGGACGAGACGTTTCTCGGTCCCTCTGACAGCCGAAGTATATTACCCGAACCGCAGCCCAAATCCCTAGGCCGTCCGGCGTGCCCCGGGCACTCAAAAGAAAAACCCGCTCCGATTGGAGCGGGTCGTTGAGACAACACCAAATTTAGCCCCCGTTGGAGCAAACTGTCAGATTAAACGGATTGTTCTGGAAGGTCATTTCCTTGTCTACGGAAGTGCTGGCAGAAGCCCCGAAATACGGTAGGAACACCAGATCCTGCAGGTTATAGGTGAAGCCGTTCAGGGTGTAAGGGAACGCTCCGTAGTTCGAGAAGCCTTCTTCAGGATCGCCGACTTCCAGAACCCCACAGGCAACGGGGTTCCCGCTGTTTACGACCAGCGGATCGTCGAGCCACTCCGCGGTTTCATGAGAAAGGGCCGAAACGTCCTGCGCGAAGATTCCCGCCGTGCCGATATACGTGAAGTGCGCATAGGCCTGGGCGGCGGAGGCGCTGCCGAAGGCACTGTGATATCCGCCAACGCAGCAACTTCCGAACTCGGTCAGGTAGGAGTTGTAGGTGATAAAGATCGGCAGGGAATTCGGCACGATCTGGCTGTGGGACGAAATGTACGATTGCAGTTGCCCGTCGAACCAGTTGATATCGGCGGTTCCAACCGTAATCCCGAACTCGGTCGCAACTTTTCCATCGGCGGTGGGAACGGAGAGGGTTAAAGTGGGCAGCGTCTTCGGCTTTCCAAGCAGGACGTGATATCCCGTGTGCTTCGAAACCGTGCTCCAGAAATTCCCTCGTTGGAATGCGTCCACGTATTGGGTCGTTCCCAGGTCGGTGCCGCCCGAAGTGAAATCCATGTTGTTGAAGAGCGGGGAAGACGTTGTGTTCTGAACTGCAGTCTGCCCGTTTGACAGCTTGGTCAGGGGGCTGAAAGTGGTCGTGCCCTTAGAACTCTTGTAGGTCAGAACTACCGGGATGATGAACACAGGAATAGTGGTCGACTTACCGGTCGATGGCGCCGTTCCCACCATGTTGTACTTGTACGTTTTGCTTTTATACACAAACGATCCATTCCACGTGGTGAGCGGCGTAGCGGGCCTTCCGACTTCGTTCCGCAACACCGGCTTTAGATGTTCAAACATCGGATGGGCGGGCATCGTATCTTGCTGGGCAACGGCCGAACCCGTCAGGCAAATAATGACGGCGAGCGCGGCGAAAGAGCTGAGCACACGAAATCTCTGCATCATGGGGCAGTGCTTCTCCTTAAGGTAATAGGGTCAATGGAACACACATTCGTCTGAATACCGACAACGGGGCTTTTGCTGGAGTCCAGAGATCCACAGGGTCCTGGAGACGGGGAACAAAAGGTGGCTTCGATTGTCCTGTCGCATTCTCGACGCTGTCAACCGTGAATGTTCTTGCATGCACCTATGAGTCTCCTGCAAACGCCCGCCTTGCTCTACGTCGGAATTGTGTCGACGAAAACGATCAGAAGATGGCGGGAATGAAGCGGAAACGGATCGAGCGCTGGAGGTTGGTGCAAACAGAATAAGCGCAGTACTTGCGCGAGCAGCGTCTGGTTAAAGCTCTATTTCTTGTACAGAAAGATCGCCAAGGCAATCAGCAGAACAGTGATAATCCAGAGAGTGATGTCTTTGGTGCGCTTTTTCTCATCCGCCATGATCGCAGTACAGCATACCTCAAACCCAGCTTCAAGTATCGTGCTGAATTCGCTTAGCTGTCGAGACCTACGGCTTCGACTCCGCGCTTGTCTTTTTATAGCCGGTAAACTTCACGACCTCTTTGATTCGCACCGATACCGCCCGAAAGTGCAGCGTATCGTCCACACGGGCATAGGCTGGAAGCCAGTTTCCATCGATATATTGCCGATAGCCGACGAACATTGGCCGAATATCCATCGCTTGATTCTTTTTCGGATGCATCTCAGGCACACTTTTTCCGCACAGCTTCACAATTTCGAGGTCACGGCTGTCGACCCAGATGCGGCCCTGAAAATAGCGTTTGTCCTTCTCTTCCTTTTTCGGTTCCACGTGAAAAACGTATGTATCGAGATCGTCCACGTGCTGCCGCCCCGCATAGGTCAGGTTATATGCAGGGATCTGATCGCTTGTGAGAATCCACGGCATGAAGGTGCGTATGTCATCCATGTCATTCTCCGAGAGTTGAACTCCCCGCAGCGATGGCTGCTCGGCGTAGGTTACGTTCTCCTGCCGCCTTCCTTTTTCGTCGTAAGCGACCTGCGTCACTTCGTGGAACTGCCCGTCCACTTGCTTTCCGTTGAATGTCTGAATCAGCACGTCCTGCGTGAATGTGTAGCTTGTCCTTGCGTCTCTCACTTTAACTTCGTTCGCGCTGAACTTCCGAATGATCTCCTGCTGAGTAATCGACGTGGGAGGCGTCATGTCCAGAAGCCCGTTGCCTTCGGCGCAGTCAGTCTGGGCGTCGGAACTCGTTGCAAGGAGAGAGAAGATGAGAGCAAAAACGGTGGCCAGCGCAGCTTTAAGGAATGTATGCGAGCGATGACGTAGGGAATTCACAAACCGTCTCCGTCAGAAATGTCCCCGGAAAAATACACCCCAAGCGTCCGATCTGCAAACTGCGCGTGAAGGGTTGCTGACGAAGTTGAACTGGGTATCTGACAACGGGAGCATTCTATTTCGTGATTTTCGCTGCTGACTTGGCGCCGTCCCGTGAGCCCCAGCATTCCCCAGGAATATGCAAAACATTGCGTGTCTAATTAGGTAATCGTTGTAAGTTACTGAAATATAGAAATTTATGTTGGACTTTAGCTTGCAATAATCCTGGTGTAATTCGGATAAAACAACTATGAAAATCACCACACTCACAATTCTGGTCTTGCTGGTGTTGTTTTCTGCCGCCGCACTCGGACAAGTTGCCGGCGCCGGGGTTTCCGCGCAGCCTCAAATCGTTGAGTTTGCCGCGCATCCGCTTCACGCTGGGCCGCACGCGATGGCAGCGGAAAGTCCGATCGTCGGGGGCGGCGAGAACACGTACAGCTATGCCCAAGGGGAACAGCCTTTGTGGGAGTTCGGTCCGGTGTCCGAGCCAAAACCGCTGGGCGACGTCGCACGTGAGTTCCGGAAGGAAAAGCTGGTCGCGAAAAGGGCCGAAATCGTCTTCGAAAAACAAGGTCGTTAACTTCGAAACAGGGGGCCCTCCGTCAAACGGCGCGAGGTCCCCCCGGTGCTCCATCCTCAGCATCCTTCGTGCCTTCAATTCCGGATGCACAAAACGATTCTCCCATCCTCCGCATCAGACAGTTAGAATTACAATCCTAAGAACAACAACCGCTCTGTGTCGGGCCGTATCCGCGGAAGTGTTCACTTTTCCCTAAAGGGGAGGATAAGCAGGGATGAAGCTCTGCAAGAAACCTATAGTCCACGTGTGTCTTTTTCTCCTGGCGGCGGTCCCGGCCTATTGCCAGCGCAGTACATTCGGCATCGACGTGGGTCAGACGTCCGACAAGTTCGGAGCCCTGCCCAGAATCTCCGGCCCGGAATTCGATATTGACGGACAGATCACGGTCCTCCATTCGAACCCGAAGAGTGGCCGGCCTGCAATTGTCGCTGGGGGAGAAATTGACCTACCAACGGACACCAACAATCATGCCAAAGAATATGCGGTCTATGGCGGCCCCGTGTTTCAGTTCCACAACCTGTCCATCGGAGTGAACGGACAGGTTCGCAAAATCTATCTTCCCCCTTCCACCGTCGACAATCAGGTTTTTGTGCGGGACAAGATGGAACTTGTCGAAATCCCGCTCGTACTAAAGTACACCTTCGGGCAAAGCAAACGAGCATTCGTCCAGGTTCAGGGAGCTCCTGAATTCACTCCCCACTGGAAACCCGGAGGATCGCTGACCGTACTGCCAAATCCGAATCTCGACCACGGCTACTTCATCCGCGGAAGCGCCGGATACGATTTTGGAAAGTGGTATGCCAAGGCGACATACCAAACCCGGTATTTCAGATTTATCGAGAACGCCGGCAATCCGACCAACCTGTATAACTGGCGCAGCGACAAGATCATGGGGGGAATTGGGATTTCCTTCTGAGCCAGCCCGAATATTTCAGTGCGTCACTTTAAATATCGAGTACTGGTGCGTGCCTGCGATCTTCCGGAACTCGGGAATTTCGAGAAGAATCCTCTCATGTTCCGGATTGTGATAAAGCACATACACCGGTCTCGCCCTTAGGTGGAAAGTCTCGATGAAATTCGCAGCCGCTCTCTGCAGGGCCGCAGCGGGAAACGGATTGAACAAATAGATCACGACTGGAGTATCGGGTATCGGGAAAACAGTTCCATCCGCACAAATGCTTTCCACTGCGAAAGATTTTTGCGTGTCGGATTTGTACGCCGATAGATTCTCTTTCGCGATCTGGTTCAGAGCAGGAAGCAGCTCTACTCCGACAATCCGGCAAAACGGATAATCCGACGCCATGAGCAATGTGCGGCCTTTTCCTGATCCCAAGTCCAGAAAAGTAAAATCTGCGAAGTCTAGCCCGGCACTGGTTTGCAATGCCTCCAGCATCTCGTGAAACGACGCAGGTTCAGTCGGCTGATATGCGGAATAGAAGATGCCAAGCAGCCGCTCGCGCCATCCAACGGCGCCGCTCGTCGTGTTGACGCGGTGATCCCAGTCGTAGTCGGCGTCTCCGAACCGTTGCCGTAATCTCGACGGAGTCGAATCTCTTAGAAATTCCCAGAATGCTTTGATTAGGGCACAACTGGCGGCGAACACGCCGCGTTGCTCGGCCCAAACCTTCCAGTATTGCCGCACAGCATGCGAGATGCGAGGTTGGGTTTCCTGTGCCGGAGTCATGGGGGACTCCTAGCATCATACGGAAATCAGAGAGACGACGATGGGGAGTCCGGCGAGCCAATGACTTTACGGTGCGGAATGGAATTTCACAGTACCCGTTCGTTTGTATCCAGGCGGGAGACCTTGCGTTATAAAAGGAAAGTTATCGGGATTCTTCACGAGAACGTGTCCATCCCCGCTGATCTGATACGGGTTACCATCCGGGTCCACGGGTATGCCCGCGAGATGCTCCGCCATGGCAACTTCCCACATACTCGCTGGCACTCGCCCATTGAACTGAGTGAAGCGGTCTACAGCGGCCTGCAGATTCGTTACGTCTTCATCCACCTTGATGCACCGCAAGTGTTCGCGGGCGTTCTGGCGGATATTGGTTTCGGTACTGCTCTCGTAGGTCGCGGTCCAGAGCATCCGCGCTGTTGAGAAGTCGCCTGCGTGTTCTTCCATCTGCGCCGCCAGTAGCTTCATGAACGGGTGCGCGTTGGGCACCTTCGAGCCGCGATCGAACGCCTCGCCGGCTTTCTTATAATCCTTGAGCTCCGTGTAATAGACGAAACCGAGGTCGTAGTAAAGATGCCAGTTGTCGGGATTATGCTCGATCCCGTACTCCATCAGCTTAATTGCACGATCAGGCTGTCCTGCTCCACTCGGGGCCTTGGGCGCAAGAAACGTCGCGCCGAACTGATAGGGCGGAATGATCTGGGGATCCAACACGGTAGTGATTTCGAGCAAGGGGGCCAGTTCATTGAAGCTCTGCGCCCGGTCGTGATGACGGTTCCCGAAATACTGCACGGCTCGCGTCCAGTAAAGACACGCCATGAGTCCGTTAAAGCCCAGGCTGGCCCTCTTTACGATTGTCGGAGAGCTGATATAAAGCACATCCTCAATCGTTGCGCGCGGCCGGATCTCATCAATATGGTGCAGCAGCAGCACGGAAGCGCTCATCGAGATCACGAGGCAAGTCGCCGCGAAAAGTGTCGTTTTTTGCCTGGACGTCATGCGGGGCCGCTCCGCGCCGTAGTCCGCGCCATCATTTCAGGTTCCTGCGCTCGAAGATCAGAACCGCTCCGCTCAGCGCCATTGCCGTATAAAACAAGGCGTAAAGGGTGTTCTGCAGGATCAATTGCGAGGCTATATGTTGCTGGTGCGCGACCGCGCTGATCACATTAAGCGCCGAGAAATTCGGAAGCAGATAGGCCGCACCTGTGGCGAACCACTTCGTGATTCCATGCGTCAGGCGCGCGAATCCTCTCAGATCGTCCGCAAAGCTTCCAATGATGAAGAGCGAGAAGGCGAAGACCGCCGAAAGCAGGGGTGTAGAAAACGACGAGAACAACAGCGAAAGCGAGCAAATGATCAGGAATTCGAGAATGATGAAATAAAGCGCCACCAAAATGGACGCATCTGACACAGTCAGCCTGTGAGCAACATAGAGCAGGGCGCCGAACACGCCAATGGCCATGAAAAACGTGTTCACGACCAGAGTCCCCGCGAGGCCGAAAAATTTTCCGATAATGAATTCCCACCGGCGCACCGGGCGCGAGAGGACGGTATATAGCGTGCGCTTCTCGATCTCCTTCGAGACCAGCGCAATCCCGATAAAGATCGCTATGACGACCCCAAACAGCGACACGGCCGTGAGCCCGAGATTTACCACCACCAATCGCTCAACCTCAATCGAGATCTGCCCCACAAGAATCGCAGCTCCCGAGATCAACAGAGCGAACGCGATCAGGTTGTAGAGCACGCGGTCGCGCACCGCTTCCCGGAACGTATTCGACGCGATGTGAAGAATACGTGCGTTCATACAAGGGTCCCCGCGGTGGTTTCAGAGTGCTGCAGCTTCTCGACGAAATAATTTTCGAGTGAAGTGCGCAAAGGCGTGATCGAAATCAGCCGCATGCGTTCGCGGCGAAGCGCGTCAATCGCCGCATCCTGTTGACGTTCGGAAAGGACTCCGCGCACCGTCTCGCCGCTTACGTGGCATTCCGCGCCCAACGCTTTCATCGACGCCGGCACAACCGTTCCTTGCCACACGATTTCCACTTTGCCCTGCACGTTCGACGTTAACTCTTCGATCGCTCCGACGCCTCGCAGTTCGCCCTTGTGAATGATTGCTACGCGATCGCACAGTGCTTCGGCATCCGAAAGGATGTGCGTCGAGAAAAATACCGTCTTGCCCTGCTGCTTCAGTTGCTCCATCAGATCGCGCACTTCCCGCCGTCCGAGAGGATCCAGTCCCGACATCGGTTCATCGAAGAAAACCAGCTGCGGATTGTGCAGAATCGCCTGAGCGATCCCAGCTCGCTGCAACATTCCTTTCGAGAACTTGCGCAGTTGAACGCCCTTTACCCCGGTGAGCCCGACCTGCTGCAACACTTCGTCAATCCGGCGCTTGCGATCTCTGGCAGGAACTCCCGAGAGCTGCCCGTAATAGTTCAGCAGCTCGTGCGCCGTAAGGTAGTCGTAGAAGTAGGGCTGCTCTGGAAGGAATCCAATCTGCGCCTTGACCGAAGGCTCCGTCCACTCCTGCCCGAGGATGCGAGCCGTTCCGGATGTAGGGAAAACCAGGCCCATCAGCATCTTTAGAGTGGTGGTTTTTCCTGCGCCATTCGGCCCGAGGAAGCCGAAGATTTCACCGTTTTCGACCGTCAGGTGAAGCGGCTTCAGCGCGCGCTTCGGCCGCTTGCGCCAAAAACCAACCATGTAGGTTTTTTCGAGTCCCAGAATTTCAATTGCAGGCATGGTCAAGAACGATGCTAATCAGCGAAGACAATTTAATACTTATTATATGTAAAGATGCAGTTTGTTGAGTCTGCGGCGACATTACGGGGGTCACACCAACGGTCGCCTCCCTGTTTGCCGCTAGTTCGTCAGAAACCAGTGTGCTTTCCCCTGCGCTTGCTCCCAATTTTTCGTGACACGCTGCGCATTGGCATAGGCGGCATCCGCCTGATCTTGCTGTCCCGATTGCTTGAGTGCAGTCGCCAGCAATAGATAGTCAAAATCGCTCGGATCAGCTTCCACCGTTTGCGAGAACCATTTTGCGGCGGTGGAGAAATCCTGCTCACGGTACGAAAGCAGTCCTAGTCCCATCAACGCATATGGGTCATCGGGGACGATCTTGAGCGCCTGCTGATAGTTGTCTCTCGCCTCCGCGGGCTTGCCCAGCTGCGTGTATCCGATTCCCAGAACCCGATATGCCATTTCCCGCGCCGCCGGATCGTTCGTGCCCTGGAGCACGCGCCGCGCGTCAGCCAACGCGCCGGTGAGATGCGAATGGCGCAACTCGTAATCCGCAAAATAGACCACCTGTTCCAGTGGATAGGAGTGCTGTTTCTCGGCCCTGATGTACTCCGCAATCGCTTCTTCGTGCTTGTTCTCCTGGGTCAGAATCGCGGCCAAATAGCTGTGCGCCATAAAATTGTTGTCGTTCAACGACAGGGCGTATCGCCACAGAGTCTCGCTGTTCCGCCAATACGTCACCTGCCTCACGGTCAACGCGCCGGCCCCCACGATTGCCACACATGCCGGAACGGCCGTCCAACGGTAGGAGATCTTCCAATCTTTTGAGAATTCCGCAATACTCCAGGTTGCGATCCAAAACAGCCCAACGTACGGGATGTAGGCGTAACGATCCGCCATCGCCTGATCTCCGACCTGCACAATGCCAATCATTGGCACCAGAACGCCAAGGAACCACAGCCATCCCACAAGGAGATACCTCTTTCGCGCTGCCAACACTAGAATCGTTGCCAAGGTCAGGAAAGCACCCGCCAAAATGCTTGGCCACAAGGCAATCGTATTCCCGGGATGCGGATACGCGGGCGATAACGCGAATGGCCAGAAAGCATGTCCGATGTATCTCGTATAGGCGTCTACTGCATTCTCAACTCGGGCGTGAATGGTATATGCCATCGCGCTGCTCACAGCTTTGTGCTGGGCGCGCATGGTAATAATTGCGTCCGCGGCCGCGAGAACAAACAGCGGCACCTTTTCGAGCACGAGGGACCCGAATGATGACGGCGCATAGCGCGAGGCTCCGTCCTGGCTCTGGTGTGATCCGAATCGCTGCAATGGCCAGTAATCCCAAAGCAACAAAACGAACGGAAGCGTGATCACCTGAGGCTTGGACATCAATCCAAGCGCGAACAGCACGAAGACCCAGCTATACCGTTTGACCGAAGGACGTTCTGCGTACCAGCCATACGCGATCATCGCCAGGAGGAAAAACACCATGCTGAGCACATTCTTGCGCTCCGCCGCCCAGGCCACGGACTCGACATTCACGGGATGGACTGCAAACAGCGCCGCAACGATGAAGCTGCGCCACGGAAACCCCGTCACCCTTTCGAGCAGCAGAAATAAGAGCACCGCATTGAGAGCGTGAAAAAGAACGCTCATGTAGTGATGCCCGGCGGTGTTCTTGCCGAACAACTCCCAATCCAGAGCGTGGGAAAGCCATGTTAGCGGATGCCAGTTTTCACAGGTATACGTCGTGAACGCCCACTTCACCGTCGCTGCAGTCAGGCCGGCGTGAACGTGCGTGTTGTCGGTCAGGTACCCGTTATCATCCAGATTGATGAACTGATTATGGATGATTGAGTGATACAAGAGGAGCGTCGAGAGGAACAGCAGCAGCGAGAGAAGGAGTCTGCGTTCCCGGCTCGATGAAAAGACTCCGAAAGCTCCGCCACTTGCGTCGGCTGTTCGGTTTGTCGGCGCTACTTCGGTTCCAGTCCCCATAAAAAAAATCTATACGAGCACTATGGTCGGGTCGAGGCAAGAGCCTGCGGCGAGGAGTACGTTGGTAACCTCAGAACTTACGAGAGATTTATCGGGAAGAGGTGTCGCAGGTGGGGGAGTTTCTGGGCTGCGAGTTTTCGGTTCTCACCTACTGAATCGGCGGGGTCGTCGCCGCGCACGGGTTGCTCAGCGTACCGCTCGAATAACGCACAACTCCATCTTCGAAAGAGCAGAAGTATCGCGCCCCCGTATAGGCCGGGAATTGGGGCGTGGCCGCAACGCTGTAGCAATTCTGCGGCGTTGTAGTTCCGCAGGAGCCAACCGCGCTGGCAAAGATGTAGCCGCTTTTGGTCCCCGTGGTGAGCACGCTGTCGATGAAGCAGCCATTGGCGCTGGAGGGTGAGCATGTGCCCGTCGCCGCGCTTCCCAGTTGCGCCAGTGTGGTTGCAAACCCGGTCGTCGGGTAAGCGGCATTGTAGGAGATTTCGCCGGTGTTGATGCTTCGCATCGACCCGACCGCCGATGACTCGTCTGCCGCGACGCGGGCACGCGTGAGTTCCGGGATGGCGATCGCTGCAATGATCAGGATGATCGCAATCACGATCAGCAGCTCAATGAGTGAAAAACCCTTTTGCTTTTGCATGTGAGACATCCTCTCGCCGTATTTTGAGGCCATACGGAGCCGGATTCGAACTTAGCGATACTCACCCAATCAGTAAATTCAATGCACGTCTCATTCCAATTAGATATTTCTTCCGCATGGCTAACCCTCCTGTTTCCATACGGCCCTATGTTACGGAGGTTACGAAACTCTTGTTCGATAACCAGAAAGGTCAAGCAACCTTGACAGTTTTTGACATTACCCGGCGCTGTACAGATGGTGTCGTTCCAAATTCCTGCGCTTTCGTCAGCGGCAACTCGCCCCCCCATTGAGAGGTCTATGCTGAAAAAACAAAAGAGCAGCGAACTTGCGTTCGCTGCTCCTGGCTTGTACCCTCCCCCAGGTACTTTGCCCTAACTTTGTTACTGCAAGGGGGTGACTGTTCCGTCGCAAGAAGTGGTCGTAAGACCCGAGCTGGTCGAGTAACGAACCACCGCGTCTTCATACGAGCAGAACGAGCGCACGCCGGTCTGATTCGGGGTAACCGGGTTGGCGGCAACCTGGTAGCTGGTCTGCGGCGGTCCACCCGTGGCGGCCAGCGTGAAGAGATATCCGCTCTTCGTGCCTAACGACAGAACGCTGTCAATGAAGCAACCATTCGCGGTGGTCGGAGTGCAGGTGCCAGTCGCGGGGCTGCCCAGAATTGGCAGCGACGTGCCGAAGCCAACGGCCGGATACGCCGCGTTGTATGAAATCTCAGCAGTGTTGATGCTACGTACGGAGCCCACGGCAGATGACTCGTTGGCCGACATACGCGCACGGATCAAGTTCGGAATTGCGATCGCTGCGATGATCAGGATGATCGCCACGACGATCAGCAACTCGATCAGCGAGAAACCCTTCTGTTTACGCATCTCTATTTTGCCCTCTAGTTCTTCACTAATCTGATTCTGGTCTAGGATGACCCAGTCGTGGCTTATGTTTGCACTTACCGCGCCAAAGCTGCCAGTTACGTTAGTTTCGAGCGCTCGGGGGATAGGGCACTTTGTTTTCAATGGCAGGTAACGTCCCGGGCCCGCATTTACACTAGATTTCACTGGCAATTCTGGCAAAATCCGTCGCGGAAAATGACAATTCGTGTCATCCGTAAAATTGGTCGCGCTCCTCCCCAATCCCATGCGACACCCCGTTTTATGATCACGAAGGCGCGGAGTTACTGACACTAGAAGAGAAGGGTCAAGGTTGTGATTACGGGGGTCCTCGCTGTAGGCCAACTCCGTTGCTCTGTGACTGCGTGGTGAAAACTGCGATTAGAATGTTGCACTCTATGATTCGTCAGCAAACCGCCGCTCCCAAACAAGTCTTTCGCGTCGATCCTGACATCGCAAAAGCGTGGACCCTTCCCGCATCGCTCTACACCGATCCCGACGTATTCGCGATCGAGAAGGAACGAATCTTCGCTCGCACGTGGCAGGTCGTCGGGCATGCAAGCCAGGTTGCAAATCCCGGAGACTACTTCACTACCGGGCTCGCCGGAGAACCTCTCTTAATTGCGCGCGATAATAACTCAAAACTCCGCGGCTTCTATAACGTCTGCCGTCACCGCGCCGGCCCTCCTGCGGAAGGTTGCGGTTCCCGCAAACTTTTTCGCTGTGCCTATCACGGATGGACTTACGGCCTTGATGGTTCTCTGATCAGCGCGACAGAAATCGAAGGCGTCGAAGGATTCCGCCCCGAAGATTTTGCGCTCGTGCCCGTGCGTATCGAAGAGTGGTTCGATTTCATCTTCGTCAATCTCGATGCGAACGCTCTACCTCTTCAACAAAGTCTCGGTACTCTTCCACAGCAGGCTGAGAAATTTCCCTTCACCGGCATGAAGCTCTTCGAGCGCCGCACCTACGACATGAAATGCAATTGGAAAACGTACGTCGATAACTATCTCGAGGGATATCACCTGCCTAGCGTTCATCCCGCGCTGAATCGAGAACTCGACTACAACGCTTATGTCGTCGAACCGCATGAACGCCACGTCCGCCAGTTCGGCCCGATTCGCGGAGCGCAGGCCGGAGATGTCACTCCCCGACGCTATCAGGAATCGCGTGAAGATCTGACCACCGATTATTTCTGGATCTTTCCCAACTGGATGTTGAACTGCTATCCCGACAATGTCTCTCTGAACATCGTCCTGCCGCTCGAACCGGAACGCTCGCTGGCGATCTTCGAATGGTATCTGCCCGAGAAGGATCACAGCTCGCCCGCGGCCAAAGCGTCTGTCGATTTCAGCGACCAGATTCAAATCGAGGACGTCGCAATCTGCGAAGCCGTCCAGAAGAACCTTCGCTCACGCAGCTACTCCCGCGGACGATTTAGCGTGAAGCACGAAAAGGGTGTTCACGCATTCCACCGGATGTACGCGGAAATAATGTCTGCCGCGTGATTCACCCAAATCAGCTACGGTGGCCGAAAACCACCAGTTTTGGTTGAGGTCGGCCATTTTCACGAATTCCCGCCCCAGCGACTTCTTTATTCCTCCTCTTGCGCATTGAAAACAAAGGGATTGTTCGTACTCCCCCATCCCGTTTTGGAACCCAAGTTGCGATTCCTTTTCCGAGCACTTTTATGCGGATGGATTCACGCAGCTTCGATACGAAGAGGTGGGTCATGAAGAAACTCACAGGAAAACTCGCCGTTCTGATACTCGGCATTTCGTCCGCTCTGTCGCTGAGCGCGTTCGCTCAGACCACGGATGAGGGTCCGGGACCTTCCGAGCAGCCCAGCGCACCAATGGAGATCGGCCAGGCGCAGCCCCCGAACGCGCAGGCTCCCGATTCCCAGCAGATGGATTCAGAGTCTCCCGATGCCGGCGATCCAAATGCATCTCCGACCGAGGCGCAGCCCGGCGGACCGACCGGTGAAGCTCCAGCACAGACCGACCAGGGAGTCGCGCGCGTCAGCCTGATTCACGGCAACGTTTCCACGCAGCGCGGCGACTCAGGTGACTGGTCTGCAGCCACACTCAATCAGCCCGTGATGACCGGCGATAAGGTTTCGACCGGCGATAATTCCCGCGCGGAATTGCAACTCGATTTCGCAAACACTTTCCGCCTCGGTCCGAACTCGAAAGCGAATATCGCAAATCTCACGCACAAAAACATTCAGATTCAACTGAGCCAGGGTATTGCGAACTACACGGTTTCGAAGGACAGTGAGGCTGAGCCCGAAATTGATACTCCGAACGTCGCTGTTCACCCGGCGCATCACGATGGCATATTCCGCATCGAGGTTCGTCCCGATGGCGACACGCTCGTTATCGTGCGTGCGGGGCAGGCGCAAATCGCCACTCCGCAGGGCAGCACTGAAATCAATGCAGGGGAAATGGCGACCGTTCGCGGCGACATCAATTCCGCGCAATACAAAATTTCGTCGGCGCCGGATCGTGATGCGTGGGATCAATGGAACAGCGATCGCGACCACCTGATTCGCGACGCGAGTTCATGGCGTCATACCAATCGCCGTTACACCGGCACTCAGGATCTTGACGCCTACGGAAATTGGCAAAACGTTCCTGATTACGGCGACGTCTGGGTCCCCAACGAGCCGGATGGCTGGGCTCCGTACCGCGACGGCAACTGGGTCTGGGAGCCTTACTACGGCTGGACCTGGGTCGGCTACGAGCCTTGGGGTTGGGCGCCTTATCACTACGGTCGCTGGTTCTGGTACAACAACGCGTGGGCCTGGTGGCCCGGTCCGGTCTATGCAGGGTACAACCCATTCTGGGCTCCTGCATACGTTTCCTTCTGGGGATGGGGAGGCGGATTCGGCTTCGGTTTCGGATGGGGCGGATGGGGCGGCTTTGGCTGGCTCCCGATCGGTCCTTGCGACTGGTTCCACCCGTGGTGGGGTGGATATCGCGGACGCTTTGGCTGGGTGAATCACGGCTACTGGAATCACGGCCGTTATGGTGGATTCGGTCCGCTGCATGGCGGCAACCGCTTCTCGAACATCAACAACATTCATAACGATCACATCTTCCGCGCTATGTCGACCGTGAATGCTTCCCGGTTCGGAGCAGGCCGGGTGAGTGCGGTTGCGGCAACGCGCGCGCAACTGAATGGCGCGCACATGATGGCGGGGAACCTGCCCGTGGTTCCGACACGTGCCAGCCTGTCGGCCAGTGGACGCGCGGCAGCTCCCGGCACGATTCGCAACGGCGGCTCGCAACGCTTCTTCGGATCGCACAACAATATTGCGCGGCCAGTTTCGTTCCACGAGCAGACCTCAGCTCTCCGTGCCTCGATGCAGCAGAATCATGTAGGCGGAATTCCAGCCGGTGGACGCACCAGTGCGGCGTTTGCGGCGCGCGGAGCGAACTCGACGCAGCGCCCGGGCGCCGGCATCAGTGGCAATCGTCAGGCAGGGAACTTTAACCGCGGAAATGGGAATCCTCACGCCGGAAATTTCGACCGCAGCAATGGAGTTCTGAATTCGTCACAGAATCACAACGGTGACCGTCCGTTCACTCCGCCAACCAGCAACACTCGCAACTCCGAGGTTGGCAATATGGGTGCTCGACCGGGCGCGAGCCAAGCATCCGGAGCCACGAATCGCAACGGCTTCCATACCTTCAATTCGCCGCCCGAAAACAGCCGCTATAGCTTTTCGGGCACGCAGAACTCGCGCAGCAATCCTTCGGGTGGTTTCCGTCCGTTTACCCCGCCGCCCAATAGCGGCGTCAATCGTGGCGGAACAGCCTATGGCGGCAACAACCGCAGCTACTGGAACCGCACCGCCCCAGCGACGGTAGCGCCTCGCAATTATGGTGCGTACTCGGGCGGCTACAACCGCGACTCGTATTCCCGTCCGCAACTCGACATGCGCCAGCCGATCGTGAGGCCACCATCTTATGGCGGCTCTTCCCGCAGCCCGTATAACGGCTACGGTGGATATCACGCAGCCCCGAGCTATGGCGGATCGCGTGGCGCGCCTAACTATGGCGGATCCCGCGGCGCCCCGAGTTACGGTGGTGGCGGACGTGCCCCGAGCGGCGGCGGAGGACATTCCTACGGCGGCGGTGGTGGACATTCCAGTGGTGGAGGAGGCGGTCACTCCAGCGGCGGTGGAGGGGGCCACTCGGGTGGCGGCGGACATCGCTAGGGCATTTTCACGAAGCACCACACGATTTTAAAAGTTGTAGGTGCAGTGACAGAGGCGAGAAAGGCGTGCAAACCGGGCACGCCTTTCTCTTTGATCTCAACGGGGGGACAGCGGCGTCTGCTGTTCAGCGGAGCCAGGTTCCGCCCCTACAGTTCTTGTAGCTCAATCCTCACGGTCTAGCGTAAGCCGGGCTATCCGGCTCCGGCGGGTCATAATCGCGCCCGTACTTATTCTTGTGTGCCACCATCACATCGGTTTCCGCCAATCTGAAATTGCCCAATGAGCTGTCATCGGCGCTAACGGTGACCTCGTGCCCCAGCGCTTGCAATGCCTCCGGCGTGACCGCTGAATGGAAGATCTGCAGCTTATATCGGCCCGGTGGCACATTGGGAATCAGGAGTTCTCCGCGCCTGTCAGAAATTGCGTAATAGGGAGTCGCCAACGCGATCACGACGGCGCTCATCTCTGCGTGAATGTTGCAGAAAATGAATGAAATTCCCGGCCGGTCAAACTGTACGAATCGCGTGCTCCCGCTTTCGTAGAGCCCTAGATCGAATCTCTTTCCTTCAAACAACGAAAACACGTTGTGAAAGAACGGATCGTGATTCGGAAACTCCACTTTGCCTCCAACAGGAATCACGATAAGCGAAGGATGAAAGCTCTTGTCCTTCTGGATCAGTTGCGGGATCTGATTCGCATTCTGCCGCGGCGGTTGAACGCTTGTGCCAAGCGGCGTCAGCCAAACCACCGCCTGCGAAGCATCCTTCAGCCGATGGCCGCCCCGAGTCACTTCGACATGTGCCTTCAACACTTGCTGTGCCTGCGCGCTCAAGGCCATTGCAAGCGTGGCCACAATGATCGAGGCGAATCGAACTGGATCAATCTTCAAAACAAAATCCCCACTGACAGATTCAACTGATTTGTGACGCTACTTGCACTGTAAAAGGGAAAAGTCCTCAGCCGCCGCAGCTCTGCCGCCAGGATCAGATCCGATCGCGGACGGAATACGATATTTCCAAGCATGCCCTGATTGCGTCCCAGAATCGGGCCGAAGTTGTTCTGATCCGTCGCGAATCCCAGTACGTCCCTGGCAAACGCATTGTCGTCGGCAATTACTCCATTCACTTCGAGCTTTGGCGTCAGCTGAAATTTGAGTTGAGTCCAGCCCCCCACCGCATCAAGACCACGAATCGGACTGAACGGTGAGGTCGGATCGGCCCCATAAACAATCGAAGTCCCGATTGCTCCTCCCAGTCCTCCAATTCCTCGTCCTCGGTAAAACTCGCCCGAGAGTTGCAATCTGGGCAGAATCGGAATCTGCCAATCCGCCATCCCCGCCCAGGCGTCAACATTCCGCCCCCATGTCCAATTCTGGCGCCCGTAGTATCCAGCCACGCCAAAGCTCAGCGGATGATTGTTGACCGTTCGCGACCAAGCCGTGCGCAACGCATACGCCGGCTGCCCCGACAGTTCTCCAGCCTGCGCCGAACGATAGAAGGGATCGTATGGATATTCCCAGTCCAGGTTGTCGAGCACGCCAGCCTGCACCGTGACCGTCTGCTGATCCGATACTGAGAACCGATGCTCGACTCGCAGTTGGGGAGTCCAGCCCCACAGATTTCCCGCAAACGCAAACGCCGGAAGCGCCAGCGATGCGAATGACGTCGGTGAGAGTGGCGAGACAAAAAGTGAATCCTGCCCCGCAATGACGGACGTATGTTCCCAATCAAACCGCAGGTTCGCAGTCTGCAAACGTACAACTCCGAAGTTCACGCCGTTCCCAGTCGCCGGAAAACCTCCGGAAAAATCCAGCTGAACGTCAGCCGAGGTCTTCGCACCCGCAACAGTCGGTCCGAAAACCTCCAGCCCGATTTCCGACTGCCGCATCGTCGCCCCTATCGTCGCCCCCGGCGTCCCGATAGGAACCGGCTCTGCATAAGTAGGCAGATCCAGATTGTCAGATCCTCCAACATTGCGGAAGGCATTCATCAAGACGATTCCATGCAATCTCGCGCGATACTTCGATGCCGTCTCGACCTTCGTCTGATATTGCTCGTCGATCTTCGAACCCAGCAGGGAAGTGGACTCTTCCAGTTTCTCCACGCGATTTTCCAGGCCGGCCGACTTTTGCGGAGTCGAAGTAGCAGCGGGAGCGGCAACTTCAGCAGGAGCAGCCGACTGCGCCGTCACGCCAGTGTCCGCGGGAGGCGGTGCCGGATGCACTAGTAGTGCCCGCGTCGATTGCAGATCCTCGCGCAGCAGGCGCATCTCTGCGCGGGACTGAGCGTTTTCAGCTCGCATCTCATCCACCATTTCTCGAAGCTGCCTAACCTGTTCCTGCAAATCCTGCAGCGCAGCCGCATTGTCTAATGGCGGGGAAGCAGCTGACGCTGACCCTTGCTGCGCCGTCCCGCACACGCTAGTCAAAACCACAGCCGCAATTGCCAGTGCCGTCCCGCGAATCCCTGGGATCCAATGACTCTTCACTCCGCCCTCCTGCATAGCCCGGGCCCAGGCACTCGGAAGACGGAAACCGCGCCTAGGGTCCCGGACGCGAAATTTGATTTGCGTTCTCGTGGTCTGCCGCGAGAAAAGACGGAATCTCGGTCACCCTCGGTTCGCTCGGTGCCCCAAATGCGTCTTTTACGCGGCCCGGCAGCACAATGCGGAAGACCGTTTTGCCTTCCACCGTGCGCTCCACGAAAATCTCGCCGCCATGATCTTGCACAATTTTCTGCACGACCGCCAGACCCAATCCTGTTCCATTTTCTTTTCCATAGCTGACGAAGGGATGAAACAGCCGTTCGCGAATGGAATCGGCGATGCCCGGACCGTTATCCGCCACCGAGATCGTGATCCCACTCGATACTTCGCCCGCCGTAATCTCGACCTTTCCACCCATCAACGGCGCAGCTTCACACGCATTCAACAACAGGTTGTATAACGCGCGCTCCAGCTTTCGCTGATCGAACCATCCGGAGACCTGATTTCCGCACAGCACATCGATCGATCGCGCGTGATGCCTGGGATGCAGCCGCACTGCCTGGACCGCGCGCTGGATCGTCTCCAGCACATTTCCGTAAGCGGGGGTCAACGACTCCCGCGTGCGCGCAAATTCGAGCAGGGAATCGATCAAATCCGTCATCAGATTCACGCCCGTCCGCACTTCCTGATACAGTTCTTCGCGCTGCACGGGTGTCAGATGGCTGTCGCACAGGAACTCCGAATTCGCCACGATCGCCGCCAAAGAATGCCGCAGATCGTGAGAAATCGAGCTGGCCATGCGCCCGATCGTGGCGAGCTGTTCCGATTCCAGCAGATCCTGCTGGCTCTTGAGCAGACTACTCCGCATGCGATCAAAGGCGCGCGTCAACTCGGCGACCTCATCGCCTCCACTCGAATCCAGAGGGTGGTGAAAGTCGCCGCCCTCCAGAGCGCGAACACCAGAAACCAGATTGCCGAGCGGCTTGGTAAATGTA
>Ga0335081_10004695_pt1 | contig 21577 bp, 18 predicted proteins | sample Lox_Sample_35_FD_206713 | JGI IMG/M metagenome (GOLD analysis project Ga0335081, IMG submission 206713) | Soil microbial communities from Loxahatchee National Wildlife Refuge, Florida, United States - Lox_Sample_3.5 | ecosystem: Environmental > Terrestrial > Soil > Wetlands | place: USA... | reverse complement strand
GATTTCGTTGAACGGGATGGACAGGTTTTCGATTGTGCCGGATTCAGGTAATCCGCGTACCGGTGCCTTTCGTGTGGAAGATCAGCTGATACTTTTGACGTTTGATGACGGAACTGTGGGCGAAGCCGAGGTCACCGTGCGGGATGACGACGGCAATGCGGTAGACCTGGTCTATCTCGGTAATGAATATGAAACTGTCAGCGTGGAACAACCCTACGCCTATCAACCACCATGGACCGATCCGGGACCAGATCCAACTCCGATACCAGATCCGCCGTATCCACCGTATCCACCCTCTCCTCCTCCACCTCAACCGCCTTCCCCACCGACGACTCCGAACCAGCCGGCACAGGTCGATCGTCCGACCCGGGGGAGCACGGAATCCAAATCAACCAAGGACGATTCTCCTCCGCGGGATTTTGGTACGACCCGGGGAACTGCTCCACGCCGTTAGTTGATTTTCACACCTCCAGCAATATTCTTCTTACTACAAATCGAGGAGTCCTCGTCTCAAAGTTCTCATCGGAGACAAGGAGAATTTTCTGTGTCGTTCGACAGGCCTTAGGGAGAAAGTTGAAAATAACATCTTCCGTCATCTGAAATATGCAGGCGATTTCCTATCGTGATGGTGCCGCGTGTATCCAGCACGGCAGTACTTAGGTGACTAAGTGAATCGACCCCGTTTGGCAATATGACGCGTTCGGGAAGGACATTTACCCCCTGATACTCCGTGAGATAGATCGGTACATTACCGGAGTTGACAACCTTTGCCATCAGATGCGTGACCGTGTACACCAGGATTTCGTTTATCCCGACACCGAAACCCGTTTCAATTCCGGTCGGCCTGGTCAGGTCGATTTCAGCAGTGTCATCGAACAACCGGATATCTGCCAGGAGAGCAGTTACGCGAAGGGCCGTCGACATCATGACGACATGCCGCTCGCCGTTGGCATCCCGGGTTAGTCCTGCCAGCTGGAGCGTGTCGAAATTCACTCCCTGAGCCATCGTCTGTGCGAGCCCGACACCGCTCGGGTTGGTACCGTGTACCGCAACAAGCGTGATGATGCGGGCAGACCCGAACGCATCGCCGGGCCGAAGAGTGTCAATGGATGAATCGGCAAGAAATTGGGGATTGCTGTTCGTGATCGTGATGCCGGTAATCTCCCGGTCACCCGTATTCGAAACGACTAACGGGAATCTGGCGGTATTCCTGATCTGGCCAAGATCGATGGATCCGCCCGCCGAAGCCGACCAGGTGACTGCGAAAGATCCTCCCGCCGCGGGTTCCGGGAGGACGACGGTACCGATTTCCCTCGTACAGCCGGAGAGCATGAAAATCGAAAGACCGAATATCCCGAGCAAAGTTCTCATGGCATCATTCTCCGATCATAAAGTGATGATTCATCCGACGCCTCCTGAAAGACATGCGAATCAGATCCGGCCGGAATCAGGCCGGTACATATCCTGCGAAGATTTTGAACGAGCCTTCCTGCGCCGCCTCCTTGAGGCCGGGATCTTCCCAACACACGGATCACCCCTGGTAATGAGGTCGCATAAATGGACAACCGACTCTTCAAAATCCGATGCGCCCTCAGGAATCATCTGCCAGTTGGTTTCTCCTTTGCCGAGAACTCCGATGGAGCGCATTGAAGGAAAGAGTATTTTCAGCCGCGCATGGTGCTCTCTCCCGGTTGCAATCCACACGCCGTTCGCCGAGCGATGTGTACTGCGCTGGCGCAGAATGAGCATGATCTTCGGGCCGACGTACACCGCGTAGCAACCAAACATCGGCTTCACTACCGGATCGAGGTGTGAGAGATAATCGACGACGAATCGGAACGGCAGTTTGGGCGAGGCACCCGAAACGGGGGATCGCCTGGTCCGGGAGATCTTCAATCCAGGCCGGGGTCCTCTTCCCGCCGATGCGTTCAACAGGGGCTCACTTTCCGGATTGAGCCCACTCCGGAGTGATCACGACGTCGATACGACGGTTCTTCGCCCGCCCTTCCGGCGTGTCGTTGCTTGCCACCGGACGGCTTTCACCATAGCCCTGGGAATTGATCGGAATCGAGACATTCATATTTGCCATGAGATATTCCGCAACGGATTTCGCCCGGTTTTCGGAAAGGGTCTGGTTCATCTCGTCACTTCCCTGCGAATCGGTATGTCCTTCGATCGCCACCTTGCAATTGGGAAATTTCTTGATCGCATCCTGAACTCTTGTGAGCAGAGGATAATATTCCGGCTCGACCTCGCTCTTCCCCACTGGAAACGAAAGTCCGTAGAGACGGAGGATAATGTTGTCGCCGTCCCTCAGAACGATTCCCTCCTGTTCAGTAAACATTCCTCTCACATTGCGGATAGTCTCATCCTGTTGTTCCTTGAGGAGGAGTTTCTGCTGGAGGTCTTCTCCCTGTTTCTGAAGCTCTTTTTCATTTTCCGTCAATGAGCCGACGCGCTTTTCCATAGATCCGATCTGCTGGCGGAGATTATCAATCTCATTGTCCTTTTGCCTGCTGATATCGGACAGCTGCTTGATGGAGTCCTCGTCCCGTCGTACGCCTGCGTCCTTGCTCTTGATGGCAGTGATCAGATTCCGGACAGGTCCTTCGAATCCCTGATCGAAGTGCGGCTTGATGCCGAGGAAATCTGCCACCTCGTCGAGATGACGCTCATCCGTAAGAATCGCATCCTCGAATGTCTTGTCCTGCTGTTTCATCGTCTGGATAAGCTGGTAGAGATAGAGCGCGTGGGCGGCTTCGTATTTTGCCTCCTCTGCAACCTGGCGCGCTTCATCGGTATCGAAAATATTCTGCTTCAGGATGGAATCGACTTTGGCAGAGAGCATCCGTGCACGGGCGAGTGTTTTTGGGGCGTTGTCGCCCGCATTGGTCTCGTCTGCCCGTTGGAGCAGTGTCCGGGCGGGGGCCAGAAAATTTGTCTTGAGCGCTTCGAGCTCCGCAGTGTGATACGCCGCCTCCGCCTCTGCAGCCGAGCCACGCGCGTCTTCCACGCTTCCGTCTTCAAATTTTTGTGCGGCCTGTTTGAATGCGTCTTCGGCTTTCCGCCAGAGCTCCGGCGAGTAATTTGACGCCGACGCGCTGTCGGCGTTCGTGCGCGCAGTAATAACCCGGCTGAACATGATTGCAGCCTGCTTACCGACATCGGCAGCCTTTGTGAATAGGTCGGTTGCCGTTTTCAACTTGTCCCGTATGTCGTCGAGATTACCTCCTCCCTTATATTTCTCGTCGGCATCGCGGTAATATTCCAGTGCCTTCATAAACGTCCTCTCGGCGTAAAAATCTCCCCTCTTCTCCTTCGCCTGGCTCATTGCCTGATCGGCATTTCCGAAGAGCTGACCGCGGACTAGATCCTGGGCGGAAAGAATTCCGGCGCAACAAACACTCATCAGGATCAAGCAAGAAACCTTCCGGAAAACACTCATGTTCACTCCTTCTTTAGAATGCTGTAAATGAAAAAAATTCCTGCCAATATACCCCGATCGAAGAAGAGTATCAAGCACAATACTCACTGGGTCACGCTTCCCGATGAAAGAGCTTCTTTCAGCAGGGAAACGGGGTGCATGACCTTCATTCCAAGTCCAAAGTGTCGAATCCCATATGCCAGTTGTAGATGGCATCCCGGATTGGCAGTCACAACGATATCCGCGTTTGTGCTCTCCAGGTTTTGGATTTTTCGTTCGAGCATCTTCATCGAATCTTCGTGCCGGAGAAGATTGTAGATTCCCGCGCTCCCACAGCACCAGGTCGATTCCGGCAATTCAACAAACTCGGCTCCTCCTATCCGGCGGAGAATCGACCGGGGTTCCGCGCTGATTTTTTGTGTGTGAACCAGATGACAGGGGTCATGGTATGTTACACGCACATTCCTGTTCAGCTTCACAGGAGGAAGATCGAGAACCGCGAGAAATTCAGTGATATCCTTTACCTGCGAAGCGAGCAAGCGTGCATCGTCCCGGAATCCCGGATCGTCGGTGAGAAGCGTATCGTATTCCTTGAGAAAAGCACTGCACCCGGCGGAATCCACTACCAGAGCATCGATGGCGAACTTTCTGAAACATGCCACATTCAGCCGGGCAAGCTGCCGTGCCGTCTCGATGTCGCCGTTGTGCCCATGAAGTGAGCCGCAGCAAACCTGGCCTTTCGGGATGACGACGTCGAACCCAAGGGCGGTAAGGACCTCCACTGCATCCCGGTGAATATCCGAGAACGCCACATTCATAATACAGCCCGAGAGGAATCCGACGGTCCCGCGCTTTGGCATTTGCGCACGGACGATTTCCGGATACTGTTCATCGAAAACACCAGCATCGGCTTTGGGGAGAAGTGCGTGCATTGCCGCCATCCGTGGAGAGAAGAGTCCAAGGATTCCAGACTCATCGACGGCATCCTGTAATCCCGATCTGCGATACCACCGGAGCATCCTGCCGAAGGTTCGGGTCCCTTGCTTCGATGCAAGGATGCGCTTCAGGAATAACGTTTTCAACAACCGGAGAGTATTCGGATCTTTTTTCTGCTCGGAGATCCTCCTCCGGGCATCTTCCACAAGCGAACCATACCGAACCCCGGCGGGACAAGCAGTCTGGCACGCCTGACAGTCGAGACAGAAATACATTTCATCGACAAAATTGTCTGAGAGCCCGAGTGTTCCGTCATAAAGCGATCTGATCAGACGGATCCTTCCGCGCGGAGATGATTCTTCCTGTTGTGTGAGCGCATACGTAGGACATACCGGCAGGCACATGCCGCAATGAATGCACCGGTGAAGTACTTCATCGATATGATGGATGACAGCGGGATCCGGCGGGCGGGTTTCTGGCGGGATCATCGGAGATCTTCGCACCGTAATGCCACGAGACTATTGCATACCGTCAATGCAACTGACGGGATAGCCACTGCATCAGGTCGTTCAGACTCTCTTCGCTGATCTGATGCTGCATGTCGTACTCGCGGTAGGTGACACAGGCCTCCGCCTTTTGCAGAAGTTCCCGTGCCCTTTGGGCGAACGACACCGGAATGATGGGGTCGTACTTGCCATGAGCGACAAAGAACGGCTTTCCTTTCACTGCATTCCATTGAAATTGCAGCGAGGTTCCCTCGGGGATCAGGCCGCTGTTGGCAGCAACTCCCGCCACACTTGCTGGTTGCGTGAGCGCGACGCAAAACGACATGACGGTCCCCATGCTGAATCCTCCAAAGAAGATCTTTGCCGGATTCACGGGATAGTTTTTTTTCACGTCGTCCAAGAACTGCATCAGCTTGGCATAACTCTGTTCGAACATCGCCGGTTCCGGCATCCCCACATCCAGAATGTCGTACCACGTGAACCCGCCGTTCGAAAGGGTGAAGGGAGCCCGTGCGCTGATGATGAAGAGCCGTTCATCCAGATACTCTGCAAGCTCGAGAAGATCGTTTTCATTTGCGCCCCTGCCGTGGAGGAGAATTATGGCGGGGTATTGACCGGAGGACTTTACTTTCGGTTCGATGATTTTGTGAACAAGCGTGGATGTCGTCGATTTCATATCCCAATGTCCTGAATCTCAGGAGTCAAAAGTAAGAAGGAAAAGAGACAAATCAAAAGGGACGCACGCCCGCTCATGAGCGCTGCGCGTCGGTGTCGATAATTTCTCTCACTTTCTTCAGAACTTCCTCGGGAGAATACGGTTTTTGAATGAAATCACGGGCTCCGGACCGCAGGATCTCCGATTTGACATTCGGCTCCAGGTATCCGCTCGCGAGCACGACCTTTGCCGACGGATCGACCGATCGTATCTTCTTAAAGGCCTCATAACCGCCCACTTTGGGGAGACCCATATCCGATATCACGAGTGAAATCCTCTCTTGGTGCGTCACATACTGGGAGATCATCTCCTGACCGTCTTCCGCGAGAAGGACGTTGTATCCCTTACCGGTCAGAGTGCCGAACAGAAGTTCACGAAGCATTTGTTCGTCTTCGACCACCAGAATAGTCTCGGAACCGCCGGGGATATCGACAAGCTCTGCCTCTGTCGCAGCCCGTTCCTCAACCGTCCTCGACTGAACCGGGAAGTAAAGATGGAACGTGGTCCCCTTGCCTACTGCACTTTCGACTCCAATGAATCCCTTGTGCGTTTCCACAATGCCGAAGACGACTGCAAGCCCGAGACCGGTTCCTTTTCCCACTTCTTTCGTCGTGAAGAACGGCTCGAAGATACGGTTCAGTGTTTGCTCATCCATTCCGGTACCGCTGTCAGTCACACTGATCTCGACGTATTCTGATGCCGATGCTGCCGAATACTTTGATCGCACTTTTTCGAGCGGCACCTGTGATGTGCCGATGGAAAGTGTGCCGCCTTCAGGCATGGCATCGCGGGCATTGACGCAGAGATTCACGAGCACCTGGTGGAGCTGGTTGGCATCTGCATGGATCGGCGGGAGATTGCTTTCCAGCCGCATGGCAATGATGATTGTCTTCGGAAACGTCTCGTTGATAAGTTTGGCAACTTCGGCAATAACTTCATTCAGCCGGACTGATTCCAGCATCACATCAGTCTTGCGGGCAAATGTCAGCAACTGCCGGACAAGGCCTGCTCCTCGTTGTGCCGCTTTCTCAACCGCAACAACACTTTCCGGGCGTTTGGGAGAATCCGGGGGAAGCCGCTTCAGGATGGAGGCATGCCCGACAATGATTGTCAGAATGTTGTTGAAATCATGAGCTATCCCACCTGCGAGCCGGCCGATGCTTTCGATCTTCTGTGTTTGCATGAGCTGTTGCTGCAGCATGCGCCGTTCCGTCACATCCATGAAGGCCACCACCGCGCCCTGGATCTTCCCATTATCTACAATCGGCGATGAGGAATACTCGACTGGCAACGCGCTCCCGTCACGCCGCCACATGACTTCACCATCGATCCTGCATCCTTCTCCCGTTGCGAGCACCTTTGCAATCGGTGATTCACTGAACGGATAGGGATTGCCATCCTGGCGGGCACCCTGAATCAGCTGGTGCATATTTCTCCCAAATACTTCGAGCTGGGAATATCCCAGCATTTGTGCGCCTGCCCGGTTGAGAAATGTACACCGCCCTGCAACGTCAACTCCAAATATTCCTTCGCTTGTCGATTCCAGGAGAAGATGGAGATTTGTGGCAAGCCGGAGACGCTCTTCCTGCGTCTTTTTCAGCTCGCCGAGCGTGCGTTGCAGCTCCACATTCTGCCGCGCAAGCTCATTGACCTTCTCCTTGAGAGAAAGGCCCATGTCCTCAAATTTCCGCGCGAGAAACTTCAGCTCACCCCCGGTATTGACATTGATCCGGATGTCGTAATTGCCCCTGCTCACTTCGGTCGTCCCTTCCACCAATGCCGCGATCGGCTTCGTGATGCTGCTGGAAATTACGTACCCAATGACGGCCGTTATGAGCAGGACAATAATTGAAAGAACAATCAGCGTATTCAGGACGGGATGGAGCGTCGACTCAACTTCTTTGTTGATGGATTTGAAGAGGAGGAATCTGATCCGGGGTAACCGCGACTGGTCGTGGCTGAGCGGGAAGAATGTTCCGACATACGATTCTCGTGCGCTCTCGAATCGGAAAACACCGGCGTTCTGACCTCCGCTCATGTCGCCGGAGGCACTGAGCGAAGCAATCAGGTCCGGACTGTTCATTGCAGAAGGCGGCATTGTGGAGAGCACTTGTTGTGAATCGACCGCCAGCGTTACCTCGCTGTTTGTGAGCGCTTTGATGAATTCAACATCTTCCCTCTTCAGCCGGTATCCGATCGTGAGCGTCCCAAGAAGATCAGTTCCCGTGATTACCGGGCATGAGGCGACACGATAGACTTCAGATCCGTTTCTCCAGACATCGGTAGCCGATTTTTTTTGAAGAGCAGCCATGATCGACGGCATTCCGTTTTCCTGAAGTTCCACCTGACCGGTATCAACGAGCTGAACGAGCGGATGCCCCGAGGTATCGGTGACGATGAAAAGATTGGCGAGTATGCCGCTATTGAGCTCCTTTGCCAGCTGGACAACGGTGTTTCGGTCACCCAGTTCCGTCACCGCTTTCAACCGAGGAGTCTCTGAGACAATTTGGCATGACTTGAGATCCTGATCGGCGTGAAGTGTCGTGATCTCGCGAAGTGTGGAATAGTTTCGCCGCAAATCGTCCGAGAACCGGCTCTGCACCTGTACCCGGATCCAGTAGTTGATCGCGACAAATGTGAGCACAAGAAGTCCGAGGACCACCCCCCAGATCGCAACGAGAATCTTATTCCGGAATTTCATCTCACCGGCCTTCGATCAGAAGCTGACCACCGATTGCAGGACAAACACATCGTCCAGCGGATCCTGGGCTACGTCGTAGGTACGATTCCACTCGTAGACTCCTTTCAAGAGGAGCTCGCGTGTGAGGTGAACATCAATCGCCGTCTCGAGCCGGAACTCATCCCGGTCCCAATTTCCGGAATAGTGAACCGGGCCGGAGAAGGTGGGAACGGTATCGTCGATGGAATTGAATAACAGGCCTCCGGCACGAACGGCGAGCGTCAGCCGCGGGGTCACCGCGTACGTTGCTTCGACTGAATACGCGAACGCTTTAAGATCGGAATGCGAAATCTTCTTATTATCCTCATCGGCGTTCTGGAAACTCCAGATGTTATATCCTGCCTGCCCGTAGAGCGTGAAATATCCAAGACTGAAGTCCAGATCACCCATGACGATGTGCTGGGGATATTCCGACGGATCTTCCTGGTAAATAGCAGAGTTTGTGTCGGTGTGCTGATCCTCCATAAACGACCCTGTCGCATACGAAATACCAAACGTCAACCCGGTCGTGGGAGTCGCCGCTACCCTGAAGACGCCTCCGAACCCGTTGTTAGCATTGACTCCCTGCGGCGCATAAACTCCGGTTTCACTAATCATGCCGTTAATGAGTGCTGCGGCATATTCAAACATCCCGAATCTCCCGAAGACTTCCACCCCGAGGTCATAAAGTCCCTGGTCGAGGAGACGCACACCATCCCCCTTCACGGCAAACTGCGGTTCGAGAACCCAGAGCTTGTAATCGGATTCGCACAGAGATGTCAGATGTTCGTTCATGAGGGGAAGATCGTAGAATGGGTTCTCTTTCGGGAACCGGCGGTTACCCAGATTTCCGAACGGCAGGTCGATCAATCCCATCTGGGCATTCACACCCGTGGATGCAATGTCCGATATGCGCAGCGCAAAGTAGTCAATATGAAATACCTCATCCTGCAGCATCCGGAAATTACTCGAGAGCGTGATGTTATCCGAAACACGCATATCGGCAAAGAGGTCCCATCTCCAGACGAATGTCGGATTGCCGTTGTCGATGACATACTGGGAAAATCCCCGCTCAGATGTTACGTAGCCGACTGATCCTTCACCGCTGACATTGATCTGGGATGCCGCGGAACTGACGAACCATCCAACTGCAGCGCACATCATGAGATAATACTTCATGGATCGCATCCTAGAATGAAAAATTGACGGCGGAGACTTCGTTCCCTCTCACCGTGACGCTTTTCGTCGCTACTTTCTTGCGCCCATACCAGAAACTCAGCTGATATGTGCCGGAAGGCACGTCGTGAATGACAAACAGACCGTCATCATCCGGTACGGCGTAGTACGGATTCTCCAGCACAAGGATCGTCGCATACATGTATTGATGAATCTCGCAATAGACATTCACGACTCCCGGCTTTTCAAACGTCACCGATTTGCTCTTTCCCTGCGGATACCTCCCCAGATCAAATTCCTTCGGCTGGGAGTAGGAAAAAACATTATGGAAGACCTTGTCGTTGTTGGGAAAATCGACCGTCGTGCCTACCACGACCGGGAGAACGAGCGGTCTGAAGATCAGATCGCGTTGATTCAGCTGCGGGTGCGTGTCGGGTGGAGGATACTCTCTGGAATCCCCGACTGATTCGATGTAGACAACCGCCTTCTCCGAAATCGTGTAGGGTTCAACCGATTTCTCGCTCATGGAAAGATCCGTCGAGTAGCGGCTCATCATGCGGCCCCGGAAAATCTCGTCGCTCAGCTCATCACTCGTCTTGATGGTAATCTCGCCGTGGATTTCGCCGGTGTGAGCACCGCGCTGCGCACTCGCGGTCGAGATGAGCGTGAGAACCCATCCGATCATCACGATTGTACGGATAACCAGTCGGATCGGAAGATCGTGTTCAGTCCGTGGGGGTGAACAGTCGGAAGTGCAGGCGTCATTCATACTATGGGAAAAAGGAATGAAGTAATGTGCAGTTTTCCGTTCTCGGCAGAGTGTGGGGATAAACGTCACGATCAGATCCAGGCAACATCCTCAAACGCCCGTATCTGTTCGCGGTCTCTCGGGAGAGGACCTTCGCATCGCGGTTTCATATCAAACACCTTGCCCGGGTTAAGAATGTTATTGGAGTCCATCATGGCTTTCAGCGTACGCATCATCGTGACCGAAGGTGAGCCGACCATTTTTTCGAGAAGGCGCTTCTTGTACAATCCCACACCATGTTCCCCGGTAATCGTCCCGCCAAGCTCGATGGCAGCTTCTTCCACTTCGAAGACAGTCCTTTCCGCACGCGAAAATTCCGCGGGATCCCGCTCATTGGTAAGATAATTCGGATGGAGGTTTCCGTCACCGGCATGGCCGAAATTCCCGATGAGCACATCATTCTTCTTTCCGATTTCCCTGATCCGTTCAACGAGGCGGGCAAGATCGGCTCGTGGAACGGCAACGTCTTCCATGATCGTAGTGGGCTTGACCCGGGCGAGCGATGTGAAGGCAGACCTGCGCGCCGCTTTCAGCCTGATCGATTCCTGTTCCGATTGTGCAATACTTACCGAACTCGCCCGGAATTTTCTGCAGAGATCAGTAACGAGGGCTGCGTCTTCCTCCACAACCGATTTGCGGCCGTCGACCTCGACAAGGAGCATGGCTTCGGCATCGACAGGCAGGCCGAGATGTGCATACTCCTCCACGCAGCGGATGGTGGTATTATCGAGAAACTCCAACATCGCCGGCGTGATCTTTGCGGCGATAATGGCGGAGACTGTTTTTGCGGCATCATCCATCGACGAGTAGGATGCGAGCATCGTACGATACGTTTCCGGCTTCGGAATCATCTTCAGGAGGATTCTTGTAATGATGCCGAGTGTACCTTCCGAACCAACAAGTATACTCTTGAGATCATATCCCGCAACGTCCTTTACCGATTTGCCGCCAGTGAAGAGGATCTCCCCTGTCGGCAAAACAACTTCGAGGCCGAGGACATAGTTTTTCGTCACTCCATATTTCAGGCCGCGCAAGCCGCCGGCATTCTCCGCGACATTTCCGCCAATCGTGCAGATGCTCGAGCTGCCGGGATCGGGAGGATACAGGAAGCCGAGTTGTTCGACTGCCTGATGGAGGTTTGCGGTAATCACGCCGGGTTCAACGGTGACCGTCAGATTTTCCTGATCGATCTGAAGGATGTTGTTCCAGTGCGCCGTGAGGAGAACGACCGAGTTTTCTGAAGGGATAGCCCCGCCGCTTAATCCCGTTCCCGAACCGCGCGGCACAACCGGAAATTTTTCGAGATTGGCAAGTTCAAGTATGCGTGAGATCTGATGTGAAGTTGAAGGACGGACGACAGCTGCAGGCAGTTGTGGTTTCATCGCCGCGGCATCATAGGAATAAGCGATCCTCGATTCGGCCGAATCGAGAACGTTTTCCGTGCCGACGATTTCTCTCAATTTTCCGAGAACAGCTGGATCCATTATTTCATCCAAATTTGACAGGAAACGTAATCATTTCAATCCTGAAAATCAAGGAAATCGTGACCATGAAACGACTTTACCCGCCTCCTTTCGCCCTCTCGTGCCTGTTGCGTTTCGGCTCGTGTTTACTCTCACCAGAACGGAATGATCACTTTGTCGTGCACGACTCATAGGGTCCGAAAGAACAACGAACCCCCGCCGGACAACTCGGACGGGGGTTTTTGTGCGGTGAGAATCGAATGATCGTTCAGACAACATCTCTTCCAATTGCAGTGGCAACAGCACGAACTTCCGTCATAAGCTGACCAAAGCCAGCCGGCGTGAGCGATTGGTCCCCATCTGAAAATGCTTCCGACGGCTTCGGATGCACTTCCACGATCAGGCCGTCGGCTCCCGCTGCAATCGCAGCGCGGCTCATCGGTACAATGAGATCGTGACGACCGGTGCCGTGGCTCGGATCGACAATGATCGGCAAGTGCGAAAGCTGTTTGACAACGGGGACGATATTCAGGTCGAGAGTATTGCGGGTGTACTCGACAAAAGTCCGGATCCCGCGCTCGCAAAGGACAACCTGATCATTTCCGCCGGAGAGCAGGTATTCGGCACTCATGAGAAACTCGTTGAGTGTCGCCGAAAAGTTCCGCTTGAGGAGAACCGGTTTCCGTATTTTTGAAAGAGCGCGCAGGAGTTTCGTGTTTTGCATATTCCTCGCCCCAACCTGTACGAGATCGGCATACTCGGCCACGAGTTCGACTTCTGCAGATTCCATAACCTCCGTAACGATGCCCAGCCCTGTCTTCTCTCTTGCTTTTGCGAGAATTTTCAAACCGTCTTCACCCAATCCCTGAAATGAATAGGGACTCGTCCGGGGTTTGTATGCACCACCGCGCAGAAGCTTCCCTCCCATCTTTTTGACAACCTCAGCGGTAGTCAAGAGTTGTTCTTCCGTTTCGACCGAACAGGGACCCGCGATCACCACCACCGCATTTCCGCCGATCGGCACTCCGGAGACATGCACCACCGAATCCTGCTGCCTGAAATCGCGGCTCGCCAGCTTGTAGGGTTTCAGAATTGAAATGACATTCTCGACATGCGGAAGGAGCGACAATTGTTCCTTCTTGATGAGACGCTCGTCGCCGATGACGCCGATAACGGTGCGTTCCACACCCTTTGAAAGATGAGGCGTCAGGCCGAGCTCTTTGATGCGGCGGCAGACATGCTGCACATCCTCTTCCGAGGCGTGCGATTCCATGACAACGATCATGTAATTCTCCTATTCAAAAAACGAAAAACCCTGCTTATGGGCAGGGTATTCACTTCTCACATCGGCAATATCCCGTTAGGAAGAAATGGTCCCCGACCCGAGAGGTCCGGGATAATACTGCATTCGGTATTTGGAGTAACCGTATTCCATGGGTGAAGTATAATAAAGCTGCAGGATATATGCAAGACTATGCTTTACCCCTCAGGAGTGACCATAACTCGCCGATGTATTCATGCACAGCGCGATCCACTTTATCCACAGATTCAGGAGCGGGGAAAATGGAGTTCGGTCGGATCTCCTCGGATGCATGCACCGTAAAATCGGTCGGCGCCGCAACCGGATGCATGCCGAGTTTCATAAACAGACCCATCGACCGCGGCATGTGCATGGCAGATGTCACAAGAATGAATCGTCCTTGCCCGAGCAATGGCGCAAGCAGCCGGGCTTCATCTTCCGTATCTTTCGAACCGGTTTCGAGAATAATATCGTTCCGGTCAACTCCCATTGCGACGGCAACATCCTGCATGATCACGGCGTCGCTGCTCGTGTCGTACACGGAACCCCCCGAAAGTACGAGACGTGACCCCTTAAGCAGGTTATGAAGCCGGATTCCTTCCGAGAGCCGAACGAGAGTTATCGCCGCAAGCCGGCTGGTAATGGGCAAATTCGGTTCCGTCGAGTGACCGCCCCCCAATACGACGATATCGGTGATGCCGGAATATTCGTCCGGCAGGGAACCCGCTTTCAAATCCGGACCGATCGGTGAATATTGCCGCTCCAGCGGACTCACGATCATGTCGGCGGTTTTCCGGTATCCCGTTATGATCAGCACAAGCAATCCAAGAATAACAAATACCTTGCCCGCGGTTTGTTTCTTCGTGAGAACCAGAAAAATGATTCCAATGACCAACAATTCGATCGGAATCATCAGCGGAGTAACAAGGGTGAAAAGATATTTCGAAACGAACAGATACATAAGAATCCTCTTGTGCCTGAATATTAGTCCTTCTTGAATTTCAGCGCCGCAGAATTTATGCAGTAGCGCTGACCGGTGGGAGCCGGCCCATCATCAAAAAGATGCCCCAGATGTGCGCTGCAGCTGTTGCAGACGACTTCCGTTCGAAGCATTCCGTGGCTCGCGTCGGGAATTTCCTGCACGCCATCCGGCACGGCCACGGATGAGAAACTTGGCCACCCGCTTCCTGAATCGAACTTCGTCCGTGATTCGAACAGCAGAGCCCCGCAGCAGATACACCGGTACTCGCCCTTCTCGTGATTATTCCAGTACTCACCTGTGAAAGCGCGTTCGGTTCCCTTTCGCCGCGTCACCTCATATTGCAGGGGAGTCAATTCTTTTTTCCATTCCGCGTCTGTCTTCTTCACCTGCCCGCTCATGTACATCTCTCCTGATTTGTTTGTACGAGATTATCTGTATCCTGCCGCCTGGAGGTTAAAAAGTTCCGCGTACCGGCCATGGTTCGAAAGGAGCTCGGCGTGAGATCCGATTTCCAGGATCTCACCGTTTCCCAGCACAATAATGCGATCCGCCATTCGAACCGTCGAAAATCTGTGCGAGATCAGCACTGCAGTCTTTCCCTTGGTCAGCTCGGCAAAACGCTGGAAGACTTCGTGTTCCGCACGCGCATCGAGCGAAGCCGTCGGTTCATCGAGTATGAGGAGCTGCGCATCGCGCATGTACGCACGAGCAAGCGCGATCTTCTGCCATTCGCCGAACGATAGGTCCACCCCGGTCGCAAACCTCTTCCCGAGTATCTGGTCGTATCGGTTGGGCAGGCGGTCAATGACGGTGTTCGCAAGACTCCGTTCCGCGGATTGACGGATTCTCTCCTCGTTTCGAAGTTCTTCAATCCGCCCGACGGCAATATTTTCGGATGCGGTCATGTGGTAACGCACAAAATCCTGGAAAATGATCCCGATTTCGTGCCGAAGCTCTTCGAGGAGGTATTCACGAAGATCGATTCCGTCCAGAAATATTCTTCCCTCCGACGGATCATAGAGACGTGCCAGGAGTTTCACGAGAGTGGTCTTTCCGGCACCATTCTCACCAACGAGGGCGAGCTTCTCTCCCGGACGCATTGTGAATGTCAGATGCCGGTTCGCCCATCGGTCAGAATTCGGGTACCGGAATCCCACATCTTCAAACGTGAATCCGGTCTTCATGGGATGTGGAAAAGCCCGCGGAGACTTCGGCGAACTGACCATGGGTTTAAGCTCGAAGAAATCGAAGAGGTCCCCGAGATATAATGCGCCTTCCGCCATCGTAGAGAATCGGATGAGAACATCCTGCAAGAGTGACCTCAGCCGGCTGAATGATCCGGCAAGAAAGGTGAGGTCACCAAGAGTGAGTTGACCCGTCACGGTCCGGATAATGATCAAAACATATGCAGCATAATATCCGATGCTCCCGATCATGCCGAGGAATCCTCCCCAAAGTGCCCGCTTCAGGGCAATCGTGCGGTTGCCGCGGAAGAACTCCTCCGCCAGGTCTCTGTATCTTCCGGTCAGGAAATCCGAGAGCCCGAAGATCTTCACTTCCTTTGCCGATTCGTCGCTGGCGCCCGCATATCGAAGCGTATCCAGCTGCCGGCGTTCGGGAGTCCACTTCCGCATGAATGAATAGCTGCGCGCGTTAAAGTGCGATTCTCCGAGGAATGCCGGTACAAGCGCCACAACGAGGAGGATAAGAAGGAGCGGATTAAACGCAACCAACCCTACAGCCAGAAAGATCATCGTGATCAGGTCTTGCAGCTGTGCAAGAACTTGTGCCATCAGGGCAGTGCGGCCGATCGTCTGCTGACGTGCCCGTTCCAGCTTATCATAAAATGTGGAATCTTCAAAGTATGAAAGATCAAGAAGTGCAGCATGTTCCATGAGCCGTACAGAAGTCCGGTTGGCGAACAGATCGCCGAGAAGACTGTCGATAAGTGCGATCGCCCTCGCAAGAAGATCGGATATCACAGCGACAAGGAATTCACTCCCGACGAGGATCCAGAGGTGCGTGAAATCCGACTCTCCTTTGACGCGGATGAGAAAGACGATCTCATTGATAATCAACTTCCCAATATACAGGAGAATGAGAGGCGCAGATGCGCGCAGAATCCGAAGAAAAACATTGGCAAGAGTCAGAGACCGGCTGGTTTCCCAGATCAGGCGAATGAGTTCGGGGAGGTTGCGCATTGCGCGGAATCGCTCACGCAACGTCAACGGCTCAGTTCCCTCCATGGCGGGGCGTGAAGCACTGCCTGTCGGGTTCGGAGACATACTCAATCAGCGAAAATATCCGGATGGCAACGTATCACGAAACGGATAAGCGAACTCAACGAAGTTTGACGAGAAAATAATTCTTGTTGCCTCTCCGGAGAACAAAGAACTTTCCGTGCAGGGAATCAGAAACGCTTATTTTCTTATTTTCGTCGGTAACGCGATCGTTATTTAGGTAGATGCCTCCGGATTGAATTGCTCGACGGGCATCACCCTTGGACTTTACGGCTCCCGAGGCAACAAGCACATCGAGAAGCGGGGTTCCGGCTCCGGAGAGTTCGTCTCTGGCAAGCTCTACCGATGGAACATCACTGAAGATATCCAGCAGGTCTTTTTCACCTGCGCGGCGGATGTCTCCTGTTCCAAACAGGATATCGCGGGCGGCGAGCGCCTTCTGTGCCGCGGATGAGCCATGCAGCCGTTCCGTCACTTCCGACGCGAGTTTGGTTTGCGCTCTTCTCTCTTGAGGCGCGGAACGCACCGATGCTTCCAGTTCCTCGATTTCAGAATGTGTCAGGAGGGTGAAATATTTCAGATATTTAACGACATCCTGATCGTCGGTGTTGTACCAGAACTGCCAGAACTTATAGGGAGAGGTGCGTTCTTCGTCGAGCCACACCGTTCCGCTTTCTGTCTTGCCGAATTTCACGCCGCTTGATGTGGTGATGAGCGGAAAGACGAGAGCATGCACCTCGGCACCGCGCATGCGGCGGATCAGATCGGCACCTGCAACGATATTTCCCCACTGGTCGCTCCCACCCATCTGGATCGTACAGTGAAAACGGTCAAAGACCTGCAGATAATCAATCGACTGCAGGAGCGAGTAGCTGAATTCGGTAAATGAAATTCCCTGTTCCTGTTCAATGCGGTTCTTCACGGAATCTTTTGCGAGCATCTCATTGACGGAAAAATGTTTCCCGTAATCACGGAGGAATTCCATCATGGAGAGTTTCGTCAGCCAATCGGCATTGTTGATGAGGCGGGCCGGATTCGCCCTCACCTTAAAATCGAGAAACGGTTCGAGCTGCTTCTTGATGGATTCCAGATTTGACTCGATTTCTTCTGTCGTGAGGAGCTTTCGTTCCTGTGTTTTGCCACTCGGATCACCAATCATTCCCGTACCTCCACCGGCGATGGCAATCGGCGAATGGCCTGCCCGCTGAAAGTGGACGAGTCCCATAATCGGCAATAACGATCCAACATGCAGACTGGAAGCGGTCGGATCAAATCCTATGTATCCGGTAATCTTCTCTTCCGCGAGATGTTTTTCAACGTCCCGAGTTTTGGAATGAATGAGCCCGCGCCATTCCAGTTCAGAATAGAACTTCTCCATGAATCTTTCCTGTTCAGGTATGGATAGGAACCTCATCCCGGAATTCTCACCGGGATAATCTTGAATGTAAGAAAAAATTCCATTATCTTTAGCGGCGAAAAATCAACCGCCAAGAATCATGTCATTGATTGAAGAAGAACCCCGGCATCCGGTTCGAACGCTCCTCCTCGTGGGCTGCCCATCATTTCTCCTTGCGATCGTCCTTTCATTCGCCTCGCATGAGTTCGTTCATCTTCTTGTGAACAAAGCTGCCTGCGTGCCGACGGCAGAAACGACGGCAGTTTTTTCGCTGGGAGACACGACCGAACCGCATACGACCTGTGCGCTTTCATCCGCGCTCGGAACGATCTGGACGTTTGCGCTCGCAATCGTCTTTTTCTCCCTTTACCTCCGTCATCCGAGAAATCTCTTCATCGGCGCGATGGCGTTCGTGAACGCCAGCATGCGTATTCCGGAATCGTTCACGGTTTTTCTCCAGCTCCTCTTTAATACGCGGACCCGGCTGCAGGTTGATGAATACCGTTCACTTGCGCTCCTGGGTTTGAAGGATCCGACCATTTCGGTACTCCTGATGTGCTTCTTCTCCCTGACCGTGCTTTTCCTCACGATCACCATCGTGCACGACACGAAGACTGTTCCGTGGAAATGGGGTGTGGCATTTGTTCTCTTCATCCTTCTCGGACCGATTCAAAATTTCCTCTGGAGTTACGTAGCCCCGGCAATTTCCTGATTTCACGAACATCGAATCATAAAATCCGGGCGGCGGAAGCGGCAGCCGCAAAACCACTCTTCACAGCTCCTTCAATAGTCGCGGGTAAGCCCGTCGCCGTCCAATCGCCCGCGAGGAAAAAATTGCGTATCGGGGTTACCGTCCCGGGCCGCCGGGATTCAACTTCTGCCGTTGAAGAGAGGGTAGCTCTTTTCTCTTTGATGACAAGAGAATGGACAAGGTTGGCCTCTCTTGCCGAAGGGTACATTCCGGTTATCTCCTGAATTGCAAGCCGGACCAGCTCTTCTTTCGGACGGTCAATGAGATCGAATGCACCGCTAATCACGCAAGAGAGTGCACCGGGCACCTTACCATGTTCCCGAATAATTTTCCTCCGGTTGAAAACCCACTGGAGATTCCCTCCGATCAGTCCCACGAATATCTCTTCCATGAACTCCCTGTCGAACCAGAGATGAATCGAAATAATCGGGGCCGACGAGAAATGCTGAACCCGTGAATACGCGGCCGCATTCCTCAGCGTTTCGGGAAGAATTTTCTCGAGTGCATAATACGGAACCGCGGCTATGACACACTGCGCGGTCAGATGTGTTCCATCCCGAAGTGATACTCCGCAGACAACGCCATCCTGAACATTCATGCCGGTAACTTCGGCACCTGTCCGGACAGTGGCATTCCGGTCAGCGAGGAACTTGACCGCACGCTCGACGTAGAGCTCAGTCTGTCCGACCGTTGGAAGAAGTACCGCAGAATCCAGGGAGTCGCCAAGAAATGCCGCGCGCAAAGCCCGCGCAAAGAGCAAGGCCGATGCCCGGTCAGGAAGATCATTCATCACGGAGATCGCAATGGGATTCCAGAACGCATTCCGAGCGTTCTCCGACTGACCGAAGCCCGCGAGCCACTCCTGAACACTTTTTGAGATGAGCTCGGATTCCCTCGTTTCATCCCACCGGTGGAGATACCTGCCGATTTTCAAGAGCCCAATCCTCTCTTGCAACGAGAGAAGCGTGTAGCTCATCATTCCGGCAAGAGCATTGAACGGCCTGGGCAACGGCGCGAGCCGAAATTCCCCGAATCCCTTTGCAGGATCATAAAACGTGAGAAGGAGATTTCTCTCTGATTTCAGAAGTGCGCGCGTTCCGATGAGCTCAAGATACTCGAGGAGATCGTGATATGCCCCCAGAAGGAGGTGCTGTCCGTTTTCAACGACATCGCCCGTCTTCTCATCAGTGTAGGAATAACACCGTCCTCCGAGTTTTGGGGATTGCTCGAGGAGGACGACCGATCGTCCTGTCGATGCAAGCCGGACTGCCGCTGCAAGCCCGCTCAATCCACCGCCAACAATAATGGCGTCGGCATTCATTGTATGGATCGTGGAAACTGATTACAAACCGAAGACACGTTCCTTCATCCAGTATTTCAAGGCGATCAGGAACTGAAGTCCCGATGGGAGGCGAACGGATTGGTCAAAGACGTTGAAGTGCTTTTTCCGGATACGCAGAAGTGTATGAAAATAAATTCTCTCCATGATTTTTGCGGCGAACATAACCTTCCGGTCTTCACGAGGAAGTGCCCGCTGCGCGCGTCTGAAGTACTCCTCCGCCCGGGCAGCTTCAAATTCCATGAGGCTCAGGAAGGCTTGATCGTACCGGGAGGCAAAGAGCGCTTCTTCAGTATAGTTGAACCGGCTCATATCTTCCAGGGGGATATAGATTCTGCCGTGCTTTGCATCCAGCCCGACATCCCGGATGATATTCGTCAGCTGCAGAGCGATCCCAAGATTGATTGCATACTCTTTCGTGGCAAGATTTCGGGGTCCAAAGATATCGAGGGACATGAGACCGACCGATGATGCCACGAGATAACAGTATTCTTTCAGTTCCTCGAACGTCCGGTACCGGTTCTTGCGCAGATCCATTTCCACGCCCTTGAGGAGTTCATAGAAATGATCGACGGGAATGTTGAACTTCAGCGCGATGGCATGAAGCTGGTTCAGGAGAGGATACTGAGAGGTTCCGGTAAGGGAATTTTCCAGTTCCCGCCGCCACGCATTCAGCCGTTCAAGTCGTTTCGTGGCATCATCCGCATTGTCGACAATATCATCTGTCGTCCGGCAGAATGCATAGACGGTCCGCAACGCTTCCTTCTGTTCCTGAGGCAGAAACGAGAACGAATAGGCGAAGCTCGACTGGCTCCTCTTCACGATTGCTGCTGCAGCGCTTCCCATTCTTCTCTCGTTCGTCCGAATTTATTGAGATGTTTTGAAAACATCCCGCGATAAAGTACAATGATCTTGTCGAGTGTGTTCAAGCGTGGTCGTTGCAGAAACACATTGAGCTTTTCATGTTCGATTTTCTTGAGAATCGTCATACCTCCAAACCACACCAGGCGCAATTCAAGTTGCAGCTCGGGGAGCACACGCGACGGGAGATCCACGCCACGATAAAAGAGATTTCTCGTCCTCTCGACCTCAAATCTGATGAGCTTCCGAGTATTCTCCGTAACCTGACTTGTCTTCCAATCGCCTTCAGAAACACTGAATCGTTTGAGATCCTCCAGCGGAAGATACAGCCGGTTTTTGTCGCGGTCTCTTGTGACATCCTGCCAGAAATTTGTGAGTTGTAAGGCGGTACAAATGTGATCAGAGAGGAGAAACAGCTCGTCCTCTCTGGATCCGAAGATCATCAACACCAGCCGCCCTACCGGATTTGCGGAACACCGGCAATAGCTCAGCAGATCATCGAACGTCTCGTAACGGTTCTGCACGACGTCTCGCCTGAACGCCGAGAGAAGATCGAGGAGAGGCTGGATGGGAATATCAAGATTTCTTACGGTCTCGCGGAGTGCGATGAATACCGGGTGTTCGGCTTCGCCTTCGTAACATGCCCGGAGCATGTCTTCCCACGATTGCAGATCGGCAAGTCGGTCTTCCGGCGGACGATCAAGCTCATCCGCAAAATCATCCGCGGACCGGCTGAACGCATAGATCGACTGAATATACGGTCTCTTCTCTTCCGGCAGGAAGAGCGAGGCAACGGGAAAATTTTCGTAATGTGCGTTCGTCATCCTCGCACAGTACTCGAATGCTTCGTCGGATGAAAAAACTCTCTGTACACTATGGGATCGGGCAACTGTCATGGAGCGAAGATGAACAGTGATCGAGGGAAAAAATACGAAAGAACGGAGGGAAAGTCAAAGAAGCG